>Ga0315268_10000021_pt1 | contig 165943 bp, 156 predicted proteins | sample C1_top_MG_FD_204535 | JGI IMG/M metagenome (GOLD analysis project Ga0315268, IMG submission 204535) | Sediment microbial communities from Yellowstone Lake, YNP, Wyoming, USA - C1_top | ecosystem: Environmental > Aquatic > Freshwater > Lake > Sediment | place: USA: Wyoming | collected 2017-08-01
GACGCTTATCGTGTTTGATGGCTATTTCTACTGCCTTCAATTCTGCTTTCGTGAGATGATAATCTTGGGCTTTTGGCATTCGCCCAGTTTACCACGTCTGTTAAAATACATTCGACGTTTTACTTAACCCCTTCTTGAAGTATCTGTAGCGCTAATTGAACCAGCTCAATTTCAACATAAATTTCAGCCTGACATTTTCGAATATCGCTTTCAAGGCTTGTTTCAAGTTGGATCACCTCTTTTTTAAGAGATTCTATTTTATTGTAAACATCTTCGGTAGCATTAGTTTTAGCCAACGCATATTCTTTTTGGGCAATTTCCAACAAACGAGAAATTTCTGATGGCTTTTCAGGATAGAAACCCGCGCTATTAAGATCTATGCAAGTGGATTTCCATGCCCCACTTGTCCCAATGATTTTTGCCATTTTATTTCCGCTCCATAAAATAATTCTCAATCTACGTTTGAGAATTATACCCTTCTCCATCCTCCTCATAGACTTTCATTAACCTCTCCACTTGTCCAATTGCGCGAAGCGCAGGTATAAGGTATACAGGAAGGAGTACACAGGTAAACAGGTACACATGGAAGCGAATACCCTGTCTAACCTATCCAACTATCAAACTACGCAACTATCTAACCAAGGAACTAACACATGCACGGATACGGCTGGTTCATGTCAATGCGTTCGGGCGACGAAAAGCCCAAAGTCACACGCGAACTTTTATTGCGCGTCCTCAATTATGCCAAACCTTACTGGTGGCAAATCGGCGGGATGCTGGTGACGATTCTCATCAGCACCGGACTCTCGCTCGTCACGCCGTTAATTTTCAGGCAGATGATTGACAAAGTCCTGCCATCAAAGAACCTGAACCAACTCATTCTACTGGCTATTGCGCTTTTGTTTGTCCCGATTCTCAACGGCGGAATTTCCGTTATTCAACGGAGATGGAACTCGGCGGTTGGCGAAGGAGTCATCTACGATTTACGCGTGGCGCTTTTCGGCAAACTGCAACGGATGAGTCTGCGCTTCTTTACCAATACCAAAGTCGGCGAGTTAATGTCTCGCCTTAATAATGATGTGGTCGGCGCGCAAAATGCCATCAGCAACACCATCGTTAACATCATCACCAATATTATCGAAGCGATTGCGGTTTTGGCTGTCATGCTTTCGCTCGAATGGCATCTGACCATTATCAGCGTTTTAATCCTGCCACTGTTCATCCTTGCCGCACAAAGACTCGGCACAGTTCTGCGCGACATCGCCCGCGAATCCATGGATCACAACGCCAAGATGAACGCGCACATGAACGAGACTCTCAACATCGGCGGCGCGTTGCTTGTCAAATTATTCGGACGCGCCAATCAGGAAACCGATCGTTTTCGCGAGCGCGCCGCCCGCGTACGCGACATCGGCATTCGCCGCGCGGTTATCGGCTCGTCGTTCTTCGTCATGCTCGGATTTGTCAGCGCGGTAGGAACGGCGCTCATCTATGGTCTCGGCGGCTGGTATGTCATTCAAGGCACGTTCACCGTCGGAACCATCGTCGCGTTTGGTTCGTATCTCGGTCAACTTTATGGCGCGCTTCAAGGTCTCGCCGGCGCGCCCGTGGATTTCTCCACTTCAATGGTTAGTTTTGAACGCGTCTTTGAAGTCATTGATATTCCTCAGGACATCCCCGAAAAAGAAAATGCGTTCGCCCTGAGCGAAGTCAAAGGGTCGCTTGAATTTGAGAATGTCAACTTCAATTACAGTGTGGACGAATCGAAACTATTGAAAGATGTCAAACGTTATGGACGACATGAAGATGTAGGCGCGGTCTTGTCTGGTGGAAAACAGACGACAGACGATGGACGACAGACAACGGATAAGGGTGGTCAATCGTCTGCGGTCAATCGTCGGGATGAAGGAACCGCTTCTGACTCACCCGAAGCTAATTCAACATCTCAAGCCAGAGAGGTCGCTTTGGAAGGAATCTCCTTTACTGCCGCGTCGGGACAGTTGGTCGCGTTAGTCGGTCCATCGGGCGCGGGCAAAACCACGTTGACGTATCTCATTCCAAGATTGTATGATCCCACCGATGGAGTTATCCGCATTGACGGACATGACGTAAAGGATGTGACGCTCGATTCGCTCGCCAACGCGATTGGCATGGTAACGCAGGAGACATATCTTTTCCACGATACCATCCGCACCAACCTGACATATGCGCGTCCCGACTCCACCTCCGCCGAAGTGGAAGCCGCCGCGCGCGCCGCGAATATTCATCAGTTCATCATAGACCTACCCGATGGCTATGACACGATTGTCGGCGAGCGCGGCTACCGATTGAGCGGCGGCGAAAGACAACGCATTGCATTGGCGCGCGTCATCCTCAAAGACCCGCGTATTTTGGTTTTAGATGAAGCCACCAGCCATCTTGACAGCGAATCTGAATCCCTGATTCAAGACGCGTTGAAACGAGTCATGGCAGGGCGCACTTCAATTGTGATCGCGCATCGCCTGTCTACGATTCTCGCGGCTGATTTAATTTTAGTGATGGATAGAGGAAGAATTGTCGAACGCGGCACACACAAGCAGCTGCTCGCGATGGGAGGGTTATACAGTCAATTGTATGAGACGCAGTTTAGAGGGGAACGCGTTCAACCATAGAGTATAAAGAGCGCCGGAGATTTTTTGTAGGGGCGGGCTTTATATCCACCCCTTTTTGATTTTCATGTAAAATCAGTGCATCTTCTTGCTTGGAAAAATTAAATGGACATTGAGATTCAAATCTCGTTTGACAAAAATTCTATTGTTGTTCAATCAGAAAATCTAACCGAAAGATTTGCCAACCTGATTGCAATTGACAAAACCACGAACAAATTTGTTGATATTGGTCACACTGAACAAGAAGTTGCTTCTTACAATCCTGACACATGGCAGAAAAACAAACACAAAATTATCTTTGAGCCGATATTTGACAGCCGGAATTTTGATCCCGAAAAAATGGCTGTGGTTACCAGATTTTTGATATATGGTTTTCATCACAAAATTCGTGGCATGGGATTTTTTGACAAAATTACTTGTCACGCCAAAATGCCCAACTATGAAATATTCCAAATAAATGCCAAAGAACATTATGAATTTAGTCTTGAAAGTTGGAATAAGTTGAAAGCCTTGACTATTAATGGGAAAGCCTTGATTTTGAAGAGCTGGCAGTATGGCCTTGCGAAATTTAGTCTTGAGTGGGGATGGCGTATTATTTTGCTCTTAATTTTCATCGGCTTGGAACAAAACGCATATAAGGCTTCAAATATTATTTTTCCTCATATCGAAAAAAATCCCATTGCAATTTTACTTCTTCTCATAGTTTTTGTTTTCGGAGTGATATGGTTAACTGAAATAAGTTGGATGTTTGGTATGCAAATTCTTTTTCCGAAGAAAACTCTTCGCCGAATGTTTGCACAATATCAACATGAATTTACCCCGACAAATAAATTCTCGGTTTCGAAGATGTTAGCTAATTTGATTTTGGGAAAATACGAATAATCCTAGCGTTACACGCGCTCGCCGAAGGCCCCGAAGGGGGCGATGGGGGCGATGGGGACAAAAAGCAAAGAGACCAGGTTCGCGAGGAAACTGGTCGTCAAATCCATATTTTATTCTGCAGGTATTTTACTTCTTTGAGTACAAAACAAACCCAACTACAGCAATAACGACGCCTGCAACGGCGCCTATGATTTGTTTATAACCGAAACCGGCAGCGCCTCCGATCCCAATCATATCGGCTGCCAACGAGCCGATCAACAAAACCACTCCGACCACCAACAAAGCAATACCTATTGTTTTCTTGTTACTCATTGTTGTTTCTCCTTATAATAGCGAACAGAAAATTTTCGAGCTCATCTTACTAAAATCATTATAGCGCCCAACCTGAATTTCCAAAATCCTGGCATGGACACGCGCTCGCGAGGTGGTGGGAGGCAGACTTGACATGTTTACCCTGACGGGCACACGTCCGCGAAGGGCTGGTTAATCGTGGCTTATGTCCATGCAAGCGCCACGATTGACAACAGCGCGGATGAAACAAGGTCTTTCGCGCGAGTCTTATTGTCCGCGTAAAACCTGCTTGATTTTCATATCATCCCCGCCGACTTCGATCATCAAGTCACCGCCGCGTTTGCCGATGTAATCTTTGGGACCATAGTTAATCCGCCAGAGCATGCCGTTATCGAAATGCTGTGTAATCGTGATGAGACTCTGGACGATGTCCACGCCCAATTCGCGGGCGCGCTTGTTCGCGGTTGCCATCACGCGGGCGAGGGAAACGGCAATGTCATCTTGAAGAACATCAGTGGATAAAGTAGCCATTCGTAAACTCCTTACTCTGTAAACACAGCTTGCGTATCGTCCATTTCGCGGACTTGTCCAGCGGGACTAATGAGATAAATGATTGCTTGCGAGATAACAAATTCTCCAACGTACTCAGAGCCTTTTAAATCAGGGTCATCGCGGACAGCGCGCTTATCAGTTTCACTCGGCTCTTGGAGATAGTCACTGCCTGTGTTGGGATGTGTATGGAATGAAGCGACAATTTCCAATCCATCAAACTTGCAATCTCTATGAGATGGGACAGTGACAGTATCTTGAAGTCCTTTCGACCATCGAATAACACTGAAATTAATGCCATCGTCTTTGACAATAAAGCCACCTTCTTCGTGTCCGCCAGTTATACCAGAGTTGGAATCGGTCCATGCTTGGTGCAATGCAGAGCGGATATTTTGGTTGGATAGAATGGCTCTCGGTGTAAGCGACATGGATGGATTATAGCGCTTCCATCATCGTCAAATCCTGACGACCTTTTTTATCAAAATCCGTGTTATACTCTTGCCGCTCTGAGAAGAGCAAGATTTTTTGGGAAATTGTTTTGGTTACTCTGAATGATAAGCCCGATGTAATTGGTCGGGCTTTTTTGTTGGACAGTTTTATCTGAAAAGATGGACTGTGATTGGCAAGAAGGAGTTATACGGAGTCATCAGAACATTTCATATTCACGTCATTGCGAAGGCGTTTTTTGCCTGAAGCAATCCCCATATTATTAAGGAGATTGCTTCGGCGGAAATACATCGCCTCGCAATGACAGAAATAAAAAAAAGGAAACTGATGATTACCGATTTCAATTCATTTAACCTGCATCCGCAATTGGTGCAGGCTGTTCAAGACCGTGGCTATACCACGCCCTCAGCCATTCAAGCAGGCATGATTCCGGTCATGCTTACCGGCGTGGACGTGATCGGTCAGGCTCAAACCGGCACAGGCAAGACCGCTGCGTTCGCTCTCCCCATTCTGCACAATTTAGAAAAAGGTCATCGCCACATTCAGGCGCTTGTACTCGCGCCTACGCGTGAACTGGCTTTGCAAGTCGCAAATGCCATGATGGCTTATGGCAAACATGTCAACGTGCGCGTGCTCGCCGTTTATGGCGGACAACCTTACGGTCCGCAAGTCAATGAACTCAAGCGCGGCGTGGACATCGTCGTCGGTACGCCGGGCCGCATCATGGACTTAATGGAACGCAAAGTCTTAAATTTAAGCGGCGTCAAAACTGTGGTGTTGGATGAAGCCGACGAAATGCTCAACATGGGATTCATCGAAGACGTGGAAACCATCCTCGCCGCGACTCCTACCGAACGACAGACTGCGCTGTTCAGCGCCACCATGCCGGTACGTATCCGCAAGCTGGCAGACCGCTTCATGCGCGACCCTCAATCTGTCACCGTTAAACGAGAGACTCTCACCGTCCTAGCCACTGAACAACGCTACTATCTTGTCCACGAATCAGACAAGCTCACCGCGGTTATGAATCTGCTTGAAATGGAAAACGCCACCAGCACATTGATCTTTGCCCGCACACGCGCCGAAACCAGCCGCCTCGCCAGTGAATTATCTCAACGTGGATTCCCCGCCGAAGCGCTGAACGGCGATCTCGAACAGAACGCGCGCGAGCGTATCCTGGGACGTTTTCGTTCGCATCAAGTCAAAGTTTTGGTAGCCACCGATGTAGCTGCGCGCGGACTGGATATTGACGACATCTCGCATGTTATCAACTATCAATTGCCTGACGATCCTGAAGTCTACGTGCATCGGATTGGACGCACCGGACGCGCGGGCAAAACAGGAATTGCCATTTCATTATTTACGCCGCGCGAGAGGCGCCGTATCCGCGAAATTGAAATCTTTACCAAACAAGTTTTGACAAAAGCCACACTTCCCAGCGCGGAAGATATTACCAGCCGCCGCGAGTCTCAAGTATTGGAACAGTTAAAGATTTGGCTCGGCCGCGGACGTTATCAGCGTGAACGCGAGATGGTCGCGAAACTGGTCGAAGAAGGCGCTGATCCTTTGGAAATTGCCGCCGCGGCGCTCAAGTTGGCGCGCGCCGGTGAGAAACAACGTCCGGTTACAACTGTTGTCGAAGTGTCAGAGACCGCGCGCCCAACGCGCGGCGGTGGAGAACGCGAATTCGCGCGCGGCAGTTCACGGGTCACAGACAGACGCGGTCATTCATCTTCAACCGATTCATACACACGCGCCGCCGGTCCTCGTTCGCATGAAGCCGGCATGGTACGCTTGAAGTTGAACAAAGGCAAAGAACATGGAGTCCGCCCGAATGACATTGTCGGCACGATCGCACATCACGCGGATATTCCCGGCAGTTCGATTGGCAAAATCCGCATTGAAGAAAAAATTACATACGTGGATGTACCTGAAAATTTGATCGAAAAAATATTGAAGCATAATGGTAATTACCGAATTGGAAAAGATAAATTCAATTTGGCGAAAGCATAAGATGTTACAGTCCCCGCAATTGCGGGGACTGTTTTTTATTAATTGATCTCGACAAAATTTCTTATGCCAAATTTTTTATGCTTATCAGATTATCTATCGCGCTCGTTCCATATTCGGTTCTATAACGTTTATCTAAATGGAACACGCGCACAAGGAAATTAAATCGGGACGCTGATTCACGCAGAAAACGCAGATATTTCTTTTTTACATCAGCGAAAATCAGCGTTTTTCAGCGTCCAAAATAGGCTCTTTCCTTATTACCGATAAAGCCTATTATTTACTCAATGCCATTGCCAGTTTTTGAATGTTGCCTTTCTTGATTTCACATTCCCAAATTCTTATTACCTTCCAGCCTCTTTGAGACAGTTCGTTGGTTATGATTTTATCTCTTTTTTTATTGCGTTTTATTTTTTCTTTCCAATATTCGGCATTATCGGAAGGAATTAAGTTGCGGCAATTATGACCATGCCAAAAACATCCGTCAGAAAAAAGCGCGATACGTTTTTTGGGAAAAACAAAATCGGGATGTCCAATCAATTTATAGTTTCTGCGCCAGCCAATGATTTGATGTGATTTGAAAATCTCAATCAGCTTTACTTCTGTTGATTGATTGCCTTTTGACTTTACAGCCTTCATTATTTCAGAACGCTGTTTTTTGGAAAAAGTGTCAGTCATATCGTTTGCGATTGGAGACTGTTATCCATTTTACGATCAGAATATGGAATTGGAGATAAATCGTTATTTATATCGTCAAGTAGAATCGGCAAGAATGATTCAAATACTGCCCTGACGATATTAACCGGAACCGCGTTTCCTGCTTGCTTGCGGATTTGCGATTCAGTCACGGCGATTTTGAAAGTGTCGGGAAATCCCTGTAAGCGGAGCATTTCTTTTGGAGTTAATCGGCGTTCTCCATTGACAAGCAAATAATTGTAGGATGCTCCCGCCCGCAGCGCGCAAGAAAACGGATAGGATGAAATATGTCCCGCTTTGTTCTCATGCCAAATCGAAGGACTTACGGTTGGAGTGTGAGTTTTCAAACGCTTTTGGCGGATATTTTCTGAAGCGTAATATTTGCTACCCACTTTTTTTTCTAAAATTTTACTGAGCGGAATATATTTTTCCTGCTTTGGAGGAAATTGAAACGCCATCGGTTTATAAAAACCGACCAAAATTACCCGCTCTCTTTTTTGCGGCAACCCATAATCCAAAGCGTTAAGCGACTTGTAATAAACGGTATATCCTAATTCTTCACGCAAAACGTATAGAATTTTTTCCAACGTCTTTCCTTCATTATGCCCAATGAGACGTTTGACATTTTCAAGAATAAAAGCTTTGGGCTTTTTCGCCGCCAAAATCCGCGCAATGTCGAAAAATAATGTCCCGCGAATATCGTCAAAGCCTTTTCCATGTCCGATAATGCTAAACGGCTGACAAGGAAAACCTGCAAATAAAATATCGTGGTCGGGGATGTCGTTTTCGTTTACCTGCGTAATATCGCCGGAAGGATACTCGCCAAAATTAGCGCGATAGGTTTCCCTCGCGTATGGATCAATGTCGCTGGAAAAAACGCATTTCGATGGCAAACCATATTTTGAAAAGACCTGTTCTGCGGCGAATCTAAATCCCCCAATGCCTGCGAACAAGTCTATGAATCGTATTGCTTCGCCGTTTTTCTTTGCTCTCATTTTCCATTACCGCGGAAAATTAACGGTTGATATATCCTCTCGAAATTGATACCTTTCCAGAATCGCTTGAAAGATTTTGGTGTGCTGAGGCTTTACTTCTGTAAACTCAAATCCAATGTTGAAGTATTGCGGACTTTCATCCTGCCGGCACCATGCAACGCGGGCGGGAATGGTGACATGCGCGGTAACTATATCAGACAGATTGGCGGGGAATTCAATGACCAGCATGACATCTTTATTGATTTCCACGGGCTTTTCGCCGATCACCATCGCACCCAGCAAAGTCAAATCCCCGATATAGCCGATCAGGACTTTCTGCTTCGAATCATAAACTGGCGTAAATGACATCAACTTCTTACGCGTCTCTTTTCTTGCTTTTCTTTCTTCGCTCATGTGGATGCTCCTCCCGGTCTTTTATATTCTGCCAAAGAATCCGCTGTATACGACATCTTTCTATTATAAAGCAATTTGATAAGCCGCCCATCTGAATAAATAAAAACAAGCCGCGCGAAACGCGCGGCTTGCCATCGTCTATCGTCTACTGTCCGAACTTAATCCAGCTTCCCCGTCAGCATCGCCATTTTTACTTCACCGATTACCTTCGTAATCTTAATCTCACGCGGACAGGCTTCCGTGCAATTGAAAACCGTGTGACAACGCGCCGTACCGTCTGTATCGGCGAGAATATGAAGGCGTTCAGACGCGGCTTCGTCGCGGCTGTCAAAGATAAAGCGATGCGCGGTCACGATCGCGGCAGGACCGGCGTAATCGCCGTTCGCCCAATAAGACGGACAGGAAGTCGTGCAACAAGCGCATAAGATGCACTTCGTCGTTTCGTCAAAGCGTGCGCGCTGTTCGATGCTTTGCAGGCGTTCTTTCCCGTCCGCGGGAAGCGGCGAATCGTTGATGAAATACGGCAACACTTTCTTGTAGTTGTCAAAGAACGGTTCCATATTGACGATCAAATCTTTGACGATCTTCATGCCAAGCACCGGCTCCACCGTGATATTCGCTCCCACATCACGCACCAAAGTTTTACAAGCCAGAAAATTGCGCCCGTTAATGCGGATGGCATCCGAACCGCACACGCCATGCGCGCACGAACGGCGGAAAGACAACGTTCCATCGTAATTACCTTTGATGTATTCAAGCACATCCAGCACACGGTCATTCTCATCGCCTTCGACTTTATAAGTCTCGTAATGACCGCGCTTATCCTTCTCGGGATTGTATCGAAAAATTTTGATTGTAATTTCCATGTCGCCTCTAATAAACCCGCGCCTTGGGTTGATGTTTGGTAATCACGACTGGCTTATAACCGATCTCAAGTTTACCGTTCTTATTCCAAATCAACGTATGCTTGAGCCAATTCTGATCGTCGCGGTTGGGGAAGTCCTCGCGTGAATGTCCGCCGCGCGACTCTTTTCGATTGGCGGCGCATATCGCGATCACCTCTGCAATTTCGAGCATGTTGCCAAGTTCCCAAGCGTTGATCAGTTCCGTGTTGAATTGTTTGCCCGTGTCGCTCACTTTAATATCTTTGAAACGCGACTTCAACTCGCGCACCTTCTCCAATGCCGACAACATATCTTTTTCATTGCGATAAATACCGACGTCGTTGAACATGACTTTTTTTAATTCGGTGGATAATTTGAAGACGTTCTCTTTACCGGATCCATTCTTCAACGCTTCAAACTGCGACTTTGAATCTGCTTCCGTTTCAACAGGCAGTTTCTCAAACCCAACTTGATTCGCGTACTCCGCCGCTTTGAGTCCTGAGTGTTTACCGAAGACAACCAGATCAAGCAGAGAATTACATCCCAGGCGGTTGCCGCCATGCACAGAAACGCAGGCACATTCGCCTGCCGCGTAAAGTCCAGGCAGAACCGTGTTCTTATCGTCAATCACAACTTCGCCGTATTTATTCGTCGGGATACCGCCCATCGTATAATGCGCGGTCGGTTGGATCGGCATCATCTGCGTCACCGGGTCAACGCCCAAATACACGCGGCAGAAGTCAACAATATCGGGTAATTTTGCAAGAACTTGTTCGGCGGTTAAATTGTATTTAGAGCCGTCTGGATTCGTGCGCCCATCGTCAGCCGCGAATTTGTTAACAGTCTCAGGTCGAATGTCGAGATAGACAAAGTTCTTACCGTCAACGCCGCGTCCTTCTTTGATCTCGGTATAAATTGCGCGCGATACGACATCGCGCGAAGCCAGGTCTTTGATGCTTGGCGCGTACTTGGGCATAAAGCGTTCGCCCTTGCCGTTGATCAACACGCCGCCTTCGCCGCGTACGCCTTCGGTAATGAGGATGCCAAGTTTATAAATGCCTGTCGGATGGAACTGGAAAAATTCCATATCTTCCATTGGAATGCCATGACGCAGCAGGATCGCCGCGCCATCGCCGGTATAAGCATACGCATTGGATGTGACTTCAAAAATACGTCCATGTCCGCCCGTTGCAAAGATAACAGCTTTTGCATGGATCGTGTGCAGTTCGCCCGTCGCGAGATTGACCGCCACCACGCCCGCGGCTTTCCCATTTACCATAATGAAATCAAGCGCTTGATATTCATCGAAGAAATTAACTTTGTTCTTCAAACATTGTTGATACAAAGTTTGCAGGATCATGTGTCCGGTGCGGTCTGCGGCGTGAGCCGCGCGGCGTACGGGTTTGCCAGTTTCGTTGTTGGTGTGACCGCCAAACGGTCGCTGTGAGATACGTCCATCGGGAGTCCGGTCAAAGGGTAATCCCATGTGTTCCAGTTCCAAAACGGCTTGCGGAGCCTCATAGCACATGAATTCAATGGCGTCTTGATCGCCGAGATAATCCGAGCCTTTGACGGTATCGTAGGTGTGCCAGTCGGGATTGTCGCCTTCAAGGTTGCCGAGCGCGGCGGCAATGCCGCCTTGCGCCGCGCCGGTATGCGAACGCGTGGGATATAATTTGCTGATGACCGCGGTCTTGGCTGTCTTGGACGCGTATAAACCAGCCATAAGTCCCGCGCCGCCCGCGCCGATAACGACCACGTCAAATTGATGTATATTCATTCTACTTACCATCCTATGAAGTCCAGATGATGTACAAGCCAATACCGATCATGGTCAGCATGAACAGAACGCTTAAGATGCGGATGATTTGACGTCCCCGCTTTTTGACGATGTAGTCGTCCAAAATGACAACCAATCCGTGTACGCCGTGCGCCGTTGCGATCAATAGAATGACGCTCCCCATGATCTTCCAGAAAGACGTTGCCCACGGCGCTATATCCGGTACATTTGTGCTTTGCACATGAGTGACATTGGGCATAAATGACCAGCGCATTACGTCTGCAAAATTCATCTGGTTGCGGGCGCCCATGACTAACGCGCCAATCATGCCAAACAGGATCAATGCATACATTCCCAGCGCTGAGATCCGTGTGAAAAACCACATCAGCGTTTCAAAATTCGCCCTGCGTTCTGATACGGATAGATTTCTTGATTTTGTAGTTGTCATTTAACCTCCCAACGCAGCGCCGATAATTACAAGGACCGCGATCCCGTAAAGAGGCAGGAAGACCGCCCATTCCATCCAGATGGCTTCACGCTGATGCTCGATCAATTTTGGAAACAGGTCAAAGATGGTGATGCGTAAGCCGTTGATGGCATGGAACAGCACGCAGAAAAAAATAAATATCTGGAAAGCCCAGTTTTCATAAATGGTATTTACAAAAACTCCGCCCTTCCCTCCCAAGAACGATGACAGCAGGTGTATCGTGATGAAGATCGCCATGCCTAATCCACTGATGCGATGCAGGACAAACGTTAACATGGGACCTTGTCCTTTGTATCGTAAACCGGTGAACAGGCTGACATTTCTTTTCAAGCCCATCTATGCCTCCTCGAAAAAAATGATTTTGGGAAGGTTGTCTTTATCTCCCAAAAAACTTCCTTTGACTATCTCCTCTTGCAGAGTATTATCAACTTTCGCAAGAGCGGCGCATGATTTTTACACCAAACCTATTTTACTATTTAAACAGTGAATCTAGGCTGATTATCACATGGAGAACGCGCCTAAGAAAGTGACAATCTTCCTATATATTTCAGTTCAGACTTCCTCTAATAAAGTGGAGAAAGACCCTTATAATCTAATTTGTTATTGTACTTTTTGCCTGCTTCTTATTCGAGAGTAATTTGAATGAGCGTGGAAAAAATCCAAGGAGGAGCATATGTCTGGTTCGAATGAATTATCCCGCCGCGATTTTATAAAAGTGACGACGGGCATTGTAGGTGGAGTGATCGGCGTGGCAATTGGCTTGCCGGCTATTTCGTATTTGATCGCCCCTGCCCTGCGTCCAGCCGGAAAAGAAATGTGGATTCCCATCGGCAAACTTGAAAATATGACGGTGGGCAAACCGTATCCATTCTCATTCACAAGTGTGCAGGTTAATGGTTGGGAGCGAACAGCCAGTTCATTTGGCGGTTATGCCATTCGTAAATCGGAAGACCCGAAGGATATTTTAATTCTAAACAGCCGATGCACTCATCTGGGTTGTACGGTCAATTGGAATGAATCGGCGGGCGCTTATATTTGTCCATGCCACGACGCAAAATTCAGCATGGACGGTAAAGTGTTGGATGGACCGCCGCCTCGTCCGCTGGACATTTATGCTGAGTATCGTTTAACAGCAGACGGCGTCATCGAAATATTCTTCAAGGCAGGTTAATTATGTGGAAAAAAGTTTATGAATGGCTGGACGAACGTCTCGGCATAAATGCTGTTTACACCAATCTACTTGACCATCCCGAACCGAAAGGCAATTGGTGGAATACGCTTGGTTCAGCCAGTATGTTCCTCTTCATCATGCAGGGATTAACAGGCATTTTTCTGACAGTCTATTACACACCATCGCCCGATCATGCCTATGACAGCATTACATACATTATGAATGATGTAGCCTTTGGCTGGCTGATACGAGGTATCCATCATTGGGGCGCCACGCTGATGGTGATCGTGGTTTTCATTCACATGCTGCGCGTATTTGTCACCGCTTCGTATAAATATCCGCGTGAGTTAACATGGTTGATCGGCATCGGCTTGTTGTTGTCCACGCTTGGCATGGGCTTTACCGGCTACCTGCTTCCGTGGAATCAAAAAGCGTATTGGGCAACTACTGTCGGTACACAGATTGCAGGCAGTGTGCCATTCATCGGCGAGTTTATCCTTAAGGCTTTGCGCGGCGGACCGGATTTAAGCGCGCTTACTTTACAGCGTTTCTTCTCCGGTCATATCTGGATGCTTCCCGCCATATTAGCCGGTTTGATGGGCGTTCATCTTTTTCTCATCATCAAACACGGCGAGTCTCATTTCCCAACCAAAGAAGATTAACTTCGCGCTGAGCGGAACGCAGCGACGTCGAAGCGATCATTCGACTTCGAACTTTGCCATCCGCTCAGGGAGACAATCATTATGAACGATGAAACCAAAAAGAAAATCAACGAACGGTACGGGCGCGAACTAAATAAAGGCGAGCGTTTCTGGCCCGATAGCATTTTTAAGGATGTAATCGTTTCACTCGGTATTTTTGTGCTTTTGATTCTGCTGGCGACATTCATCGGCGTCGCCGCGGAACCCAAAGCGGATCCGAGCGATACAGCTTATATTCCACGACCTGAATGGTATTTCCTGTTCATCTTCAAATTCCTTGCCTTATATGGACAGATCCCCGTGCTTGGCAAGATCGAGTGGATCGCGACAATTATCATCCCAGGAATCGCAGTTGGCATATTAACGCTTATGCCTTTCATTGACAAAAGTCCATATCGTTATTATGGAAAACGCATTTTGCCGATTGCCATTATGACCATTATGGTAATTGGCAGTGTGCTTCTCTCGTTGATGTCTGAAGTGCCGACAGTCACCGCGGACGGTTCACGTTTGCTCGGCATATTACAGGCAATCGCTGGAATTGTCATCCCCAGCCTGACGATGATATTGTTGTACCTGATGTCATTCGTATTCAAAAAGACATCCACCGGAACCATGGTATGGACAACGGTCATTGCCTCTGTGTTGATGATTGCTTTCTCTGTGGCAGTGCTGGCGTTATATCCAAAGCCTGTCGTGACGGAGACCGCAGTCGCCACCACTCTCGTTGACCAAATCTTCGCGGGACAGGATTTATACGCGGTCAATTGCACAGAATGTCATGGCGAGGATGGCAAGGTTGTTAAAATCAAAGGCGTGAAAGGATTGGAAGACAAGGAGATCAACGCCATTAATAGTACGGATATTCTTTACACAATAACCGATTCTGCGATGTACGAGGTCATTGCTTATGGACGACCGAATGCAGGCATGACTCCGTTTGGCAAAGCATACGGCGGTCAGCTCTCACGCAGTGATATTGATAACACCATCCTCTTCATGCGCTATATGTGGGACAATCGCTTTGAAACCCCGCAGGAAGTACTCAAGCCGTTATTCCCAAAACTGGCGGATGGCGAAGTTCCATCTTATGACGTACATATTCAACCGATCGTGAAGCGTTATTGTATTTCATGCCATCGCGCAGGCAAAGAGAATAAAAATTACCTGATGACTTCTTACGAAGAAATCCTGACCACTGGCGACAGCAAGGATAAGAATATCATTGCAGGCGATGCGAACGGTTATTTGTTACAGGTTATTCAGGGAACGCCCATCCCCGACCCGAAAGACCCCACCGTTGATTTGATCCGCGCTATGCCGCCTAACGTAAAACTGAAACCCGCTTACATTGATGTATTCGTGCGTTGGATCATGAACGGGATGCCACGCACGGCTAGTGAAGCCGCGGCGCTATATGTTTCGCCGACACCCAAAACCGGTGAGACGCCACAAGCTGGTACGCCGCAACCGGCAGTAGTGACAACGCCACAAGCTGGCACGCCGCAGCCGACAGTAACTCCGCAACCGGCAATGACGCCAACGCCGTAGCGTAATTCGTAAAAAAAGACCGTCTTCAATATGAGACGGTCTTTTACTTTTTAATTACTATTTTCAACTTTTGACCTTGAACCTTCAACCTTAGTGGAATTACATTTCTTTCTTAAGACGCGCAACCAATTTTCCGCGCTCCGCGTCAGACAAAAACGCCGCTTGCGCCGCCGCAATAACGCGTTGATTCAACACATCGAACGGAATATTAAGTTCCTCGCATACAAGTTGATATTCATGCGCCAGCATAATGCGCGACACAGACGGATCATCCGTATTGATGGTTACATTCAAACCCGCTTCGATCATACGTGGCAGTGGATGCTCTGCCAGAGACGGAACAACTCCCGATTGAAAATTACTGGTAACGCATACTTCAAACGCAGTCTGGCGCTCGCGCGCCAGCGCCACCGTGTAATCATCTTCCATCACGCGTACGCCGTGACCGATTCGTTCCGCGCCGAGTTTTTCAATCGCTTCTCTTATATTCGCGGCAGGTCCCCATTCGCCGGCATGAATGGTAACATGCAGACCGGCTTGTTTAGCTTCCTTAAAAATTCCGTAGAACGGTTCAGACTGAAACTCAGCTTCATTGCCAGCCAGGTCTATGCCAACCAACCCGCGCTTGATATTCTCAGCGGCAATCCATATAACCTGTTCAGCCAGTTCAAGGCTTTCGTGGCGATTGACCGATGCGATCAATCCGACTTTGATCTTATATTTTTCGGCGGCTTCCTGCGCGCTGGTAATGACCCAATCCATCACAGCATGTAGAGGAAATCCCTCGGCGCGGCTCAAAGCGACAGGCGTGAAACGCAGTTCAAGATAGCGGCAATTATCTTTAGCGGCATCCTCCACCGCTTCACGCGCGACGCGGTGAATCACATCCGGCGAACGATAGAACATGCGCAGCGTCTTGAATTTATCAAGGAAATTGTTAAACGTCAGCGGGTCTTTATCCTGCACTTGCACCAGACCGCTTAAGTTAAATATACTGACAGGTACTGTCACGCCATGTGCGCGCGCAATATCAAGCATGGTCGCAAGACGTAAAGAACCTTCCAAATGGCGGTGCAATTCCACCTTTGGCATGGAGACGTATTTATTCAGGGGAGTGGTTTTTTGCAATAACACTATATTAAATCCTAATGCCTCTTGCGTTTGCGTTTAGCGGCTTGTTCATTACTGGACGGTTGAGGAGCTTCAACAGCCTCAGCAGGTTCGGAAGACTCAACGGCTGTGATCGCCATACGCCGCGGACGAGCCGCGAACGCGCGGCCGATCACCAAGCCGCGCACGTCCGCCAATAATTCCTGGAACATTTCAGATGCGCGCCCTTTATATTGTACCAGCGGGTCACGCTGCGCGTAAGCCTCCAAGCCAATGGACACGCGCAAGGCTTCGACCTTTGTCAGATATTCCACCCACAACTCGCTGAAAGCGCTTAACAATAAATGACGATGGACTTCATTGAGGACGAACCGTCCGATGGATTCGATCAACGCCTCTCGTTCAGAGTCGCTCAAGCTTGCCGCCGTTTTATTGAGCCATTCCTCCCCGAAGCCTTCAGACTTGCTCAATATCTTCGCGGGTTGACCGAAATCCGCCACGCGTGTTGCATTCTGGCTGATGCGTTCAAACTCGCCATGTCCCCACGCTTCGCGCAAAGTTTCTTCCGCGGCTTCGAGATGGTCCAAAACATTTTCTATTACATCCGCAGATTCGCGTCCATCCAACAATTGCGCGGTCAGGAAAATATAGGTAAAGCGCGTAAAGACTTGCTTGACCTGTTTATGCGTCCGTTGATCGAAAACAGCGCGCGTACCTTGTGAAAGCGACATCAACAAGCGCAACTTGCTTGTATCATCATCGGCTTTTTCGCGTTGGAGCAGAACATCAATATCATGCCCAACTTGTGAGATAAGTCTTTTGCGTTTACTTTCCAATCCATCACGCGCCGCGTTGATGATACTGTCGCGTAGTTCGTTCCAATCAGACGGCAGCGGATTCGGCAGAGGCAATTGTTCGCCAACGCGGTTTTGAATGGCGCCGATTAAACGCGTGGCGCTTAGCTTGGTTAACTCATGGGTCACAACATCTTGAATGGACTCTTTCGCGCCGGCAGGATCGTCAGCCAGAGCGCGCATCGTTTCGCCATTCAACTTCAATGGAAAATGAATGAGGCTCGCGATCTCCTCCACCATTTTTTGCGGACGCGGAATTTCATCAAGATCGCGCAAACCGTCAAAATACGCGTCAACGCTGTCTTCGCGCTCGGATATCTGCGTCTCCAGGCTTTCTTCAGATTTCTCAACAAGCGCGTCCACCGCGCGTAATGTGTGGGCTTCTTCGGATTCAATGGCGCGTTTAACAAGATCTAACGCGGAGCTTTTGAAATCGTCAGACTTGGCTAATTCATCCAGAAGCAGGGACAAGCCATAAGTCGGGAAGAGACCGTTGATTGATTCAAATGTCGGTTGGACTTGTTCCAGCCATGCAAGCAACTTCCAGGGTCCTTCTTCATCTGCAAGTCCCAATTCGACGCGCTTGGCGACTTCCGCTTGCAGCATCTCATTTACATCTTCACTCAAATCTTCTTTGACAAAGATGCGGTCGCGTTGTGAATAGATGCGCGTACGTTGTGAATTTAGCACATCGTCATATTCAAGCAAATGTTTGCGGACATCGAAGTTCGCGCCTTCAACCCGATGCTGTGAACCTTCGATAATATTTCCAACAAGACGAACTTCAAGCGGAAGCGAATCATCCACCTTGAGGCGTTCCATCAATCCGCTGACTTGCTGTCCGCCGAAGAGACGCATGAGGTCGTCTTGAAGCGAGAGATAAAAACGCGATGAACCGGGATCGCCTTGACGAGCGGCGCGGCCGCGCAACTGATTATCAATGCGGCGCGCTTCGTGACGTTCCGAGCCGATGACGTGTAAGCCGCCAAGTTCCTTGACGCTTGCCATATCTTCAAAATATTGCAGGAAAAGTTTGACTTCGCCATCGTAAATACCGTATTGCGAAGGATCAACTTTTAATAAAGCCTGACGGCGCTCTTCAAGCGTCATGTCAAACGGATCTTCGTAACCGCTCTTACGCAAGACGCGGTTCACTTCTGAAATGACTTCCTCGGCAAGTTCGCCACCGAGTTTAATATCCACGCCGCGTCCAGCCATATTGGTGGCGACAGTCACCGAACCGAACGCGCCGGCGCTGGCAATGATCTGACTTTCTTCGGTATGCTTGCGCGCATTAAGCACTTGATGCGGAACGCCGGCTTGTATTACCGACTTAAGTCGGTCTGCATATTGCCCATCCAATCTCAACATATCAAGAACGACTGGCAGGTTATGCGGGTCTTCGGGATTGACGCTTGTCAAACCAAACGGATGAATAAATTTACGCAGGTCATCGGGCTTGATATCGTCAAGCGACTCATTAAACGGAATCAGCTCAGGAATGAGCCGCCCGTCTTCTTCGCGTTTATTGGCTTCCATCCATGTCTTACGCACCAGCGCGATCTGCATTAATCGGCGCACCGGTTCGGCGCGCAATCGGCTTGATAATCGGTCTGATGATTCAACAGATGTGGTTCCCACCAGCATCGGTCGTCCCATGACGTTATAGCGGATAATTTCTGTGACGATGGCGCGCAGTTTGGATTCCACTGTGCGAAAGATTACATCGGGATAATCTTTACGGCGATAGAAAATCTTGCTTTCCGCCTCACCCACATCATCCTGTTTAGTGGGAGATGCAGATTGTTTGAGTGTGTAGTATGAGTATTGATAACCTTCGTCGTCTTTGGCGCTGTGTTCTTCAAGAGTCGCGTCGGCGCGCAAGGATTGATATTCAAGGTTGGTCGGGATGGGAGCGACTTCAATTTTATAAATCTTGCTGAACTCTTCCGCTTCCGTCAAAGCGGTACCGGTCATGCCCGCCAGTTTTTTATACATGCGGTAATAATTCTGTAAAGTGACGGTGGCATAAGTCACGTTCTCAGGCTCAACCTTGACGTTCTCTTTGGCTTCCACAGCTTGATGCAAGCCATCGCTCCAACGGCGACCCGGCATAAGCCGCCCGGTGCCTTCGTCCACGATGATGACCTTGCCGCCCTGTATAAGATAATCTTTATTGCGATGGAATAAATATTGCGCGCGCAGCGCCTGTTCAAGATAGCCGGTCAGGCGCGCTTGTTCCTGAGTTATATCTTCGGGTCGGTCTGGATCAAGAAGCTGGATGCCCAAAAGAGCTTCCACGTGGCTGATGCCTATTTCCGTTAAAGAAACCACCCGATCTTTTTCGTTGACTTCGTAATCTTCGATCCTAAGCTGTTTGACGATCTGCGCCATCTTACCGTACCAATCCAAATCGCCGGAAGCAGGACCGGAAATAATCAACGGCGTACGCGCCTCGTCAATCAGCACATTATCCACTTCATCTACAATGGCGTAGTAATGACCACGTTGCACGCGGTCTTCAAATCGCATTGCCATATTGTCGCGCAGATAATCAAAACCAAACTCGGAGTTTGTACCATAAGTGACGTCGGCGTTATAAGCCTCGACGCGATCCACCAACCGCAGATGGTTTTGATCTTCATGCGGAGACTCGCGCGCAAAATCCACGATGAACGCTTTCTTGCCATGTTCAGTAGTGGCAGCCATTTGCAGGACGCCCACCGAAAGTCCAAGCATGTTGAAGATCGGAGCCATCCAACGCGCATCGCGCCGCGCCAGATAATCATTGACGGTAATCAGATGAATGCCTTTGCCGAGAAGCGCATTGAGATAGATTGGCAGAGTCGCGACCAGCGTTTTGCCTTCGCCGGTCTTCATCTCCGCGATTTGACCGCGATGCAAAACCGCGCCGCCGATCAACTGGACATCATAAGGACGTAATCCAATCGTGCGTTTGGATGCTTCGCGTACGGTTGCAAAAGCCTCCGGCATGAGTTCATCCAATGCATCCTGCCGGGCTTTGAGTTGTTCCTTCTCTTCCAAATCATCTACATTCCCGACAAGTTTGGCAACACGCGCACGGAATTCATCTGTCTTGGCGCGTAAAGCATCATCACTTAAAGCCTGAAATTCCGGCTCCAGCAAATTGATCTGCACTGCCAGATCGCCAAGTTCCGCAACAGTCTTTTTTGTGGGGTCGCCACTAAATAGTTTTACGAAGTTCTTAAGCATAGTATCCCTTTCAGAGGGAAGATTATAGCATGGGAATCTACCAGCTGAATCGTGGTATATTCGTTTTAGGAATTGATATGGAAACGAATATTCCCCACTACATTGTATGGAGTACAGATCGTCTTCAACTTGACGATCCATTTCAACGCCGCTGGCTGTTGAAGCAAATCCTTACGCATGGACGCGCGGAGGATATTCGCAAGTTACACATCCACGAGATTGCGCTGGAACTGGACGGCTTAAACTTACCCGAAGAAATTTATAGTTTGTGGAAGCGTTATCTGGAGTATCGTGATGTCAGAAAGTAAACCGTTAAAAGGTTCAGGGATTCTTACTCCGCTCCAAAAACAGTTTTTGGAGATATTTGCCACAATTCCCGATCAAAATCAATTCTATCTCGCGGGCGGAACGGCTCTATCGGAATATTATTTCAGCCATCGTTTGTCTGATGATTTGGATTTATTTACCGGAACAGACGGTCTTGTTCAACCGACATCATTCCAAATTGAAAAAGCCTGCGCTGAACACAACCTGCCTGTTAAAGTTATACGCCGTTTCGCAACTTTTGTTGAATTTTTAGTGGGCGATAAACAGAACGGCTTGAAAATAGACCTGGCTCTCGATTCCCCATTCCGCTTTGAACCCACTGTGTTATCTGAAACAGGCGTGCAGGTAAACAACTACACCGATTTGCGCGCGGATAAATTGCTGGCTTTCTTTGGTCGTTCTGAACCACGCGACGCCATTGACCTGTATTTCATTTTACAAAAAGAACCCATCGAATTTCTCATGGAACAAGCGGCGCAAAAGGATACAGGCTTTGACGCGTATTGGTTTGCGATTGCTCTCAATCGTTGCGCGAATTTTCCCGACGAACTTGAACGCTGGCCCGTTAAGATGTTAAAGCCGGTTAACCCAAGCGACTTGAAATCTTCCTTTCAAAAATTAGCGCTGAAACTACTGGATAAGTCCGCGCCAGATTAAGTTTTGCCTCTACCTCTCCACCGACAACACCCCGCCCATCGCGTTCATCTTCAACGTCCATGTGCTGCCGATTTGGAATTGTTGAAACTCAGAGACGCTGTCTGGCGTGTAGGTTTTCTGTCCTTTGGATGTATCAAAATAAACTGTTAACGTTTCTGACGATGTACCGACGCGCTGACCGCTTGTCAGGCTTGGTTCGGAATACACTGGATTCAGGTCGTTACCATCCAATGTATAAGTTTGAACGGTTGACCATTCATCCAGAGTATATGAACAATAGGTATCCGTTTCAGTGGTACATTCCTGCACCACTTCCGCGACGCCGTTACCTTGATCTATGGTTTTGTCTACGCACACATCGCGGCTTTCATCATGACATGAGACGTTATACGCGCTAGAAGGCGCGCTGCCGCTTTCATTCGAATGTTCCACCGCGCGGATTTCCTCCACCGGCACAGAGGTTTGCCATTTCGCATCGGTCACAGTGGCTTGCAAAGATGTAGATGGGAATACAAATAAAAACAAAACCGCAAGACAACATGTTAAAAGCGCCGCGCCGATTCCGCCGATCAACAACCAATTTGTTTTCTTCTTTTCAGGCGCCGCGCCGATTGCGCCTTGTTTGGCACTGGTCTCCTGACCGACAACACCAACGCGCGGCAACGGCGATCCGCATTGCGAGCAGACGCGCGCGCTGCCTGGATTTTCGCTTCCGCATTTTGCGCAGGTGACAGTTTTGAGCGGCGCGGGAGGCGGTTCCATTTCACGTCCAGCCTGACGCGCTTTGCCTTCCTTCAAATCCCCGCCGCATTGCGAGCAAACCGTCGCAGTCGCGGGATTGCGCGTTCCGCAGAATCCGCAGTGGATGTCCGCGCCGGATTTCGCCGCCTGTAAATCTTTTTCATCGGATATAAATTTTTGCTCGGCGGGTTGTTCAAACTTCACATTCTCAGGTTGCGGCGCGCCGCAATTCTCACAAGTTTTTTTCAAGCCCGGGTTGCGCGTGCTGCAGTTCGGACAAGTCCATTCGAGTTGCACATATCCTAAAGTTTTTCTAGCCATTTTGACTCCTTTTTAAAATCCATGCCATTTGCAGATTTCAGCAAGACGCGGCTCACAATCCGGTTCTTTATTTGGATTCAGATCATGCGCCTCATTTCTGAACTGTGAGTTTGTCAACGCGTCGAAAACCGATGCGGCGCCGTTAGCCATGTTCAGCGGATCATAGCCGCCTTCCAATACAAAGACAATTTTACCGTTACAGTATTCTCCGGCAAGATCAACAAGTTTTTTTGACAATGTAAAAAATCCGTTTGTAGAAAGTCCCAACGATGTGATTGGATCGTTCCAATGCGCGTCGAAACCTGCCGAGACCAGCATCATATCAGGTTTGAAGTTTTGGACAAATGGTACAAATATCTTATCCGCAATTCTGGAATAAGTCAGGTCGCCGGCATACGCGGGTAATGGCACATTGACGATGCGTTTCTTTGCATGAGGCGCGTCTTCGATCCAGCCTGTGCCGGGATAAATTCCCCATTGATGCGTTGACAAAAACGCCGCGCGTTCTTCGTTGAAGAAAGTGGTTTGAGTCCCATTGCCGTGATGCGCGTCATAGTCAACGACCAACACGCGTTGCACGGGCGGATGCTCATCTGTTCCTGCCAACGCGTCGCGCGCCGCGATGGCGATATTGTTAAACAAGCAGAATCCCATGACGCGGTCTGGTTCGGCGTGATGCCCGGGCGGGCGGACAATGGCGAACGCGTTCTGCGCGTCGCCGCGCAACACCGCGCGCGTGCAGGTAATGACTCCGCCTGCGGCGAGCAAAGCGTCATTGAATGACGTCTGTGTGACATAAGTTGGAGCGTGGTCTATCACTCCCGGTCCCATTGAACAGGCGCGTTCCAATTCGCTGACAAGTTTCGGATGATGTACGCGCGCGACTTCTTCACGCGTTGCAGGAATGGCGTCTATTTTTTGAGCGTCAAAAGAATCCAGCCGCGGTTCAAGGAGTTCAAACCTGCCCGGTCTTTCAGGGTGATCGGGATATATATGATTCGGCGAAGCGACATAAGTATAAACCGTGGACATATTTCAGATTATAGTCCCTCTTATAATTTATTACGATATAGATAGGCAGCAATTCTCATTTGATCTCTTGCAGAAGTCCGTTTTTTTGCCACAAAGGCACAACCCTCATACTGGGGGCTTAGTCTCGAAGACTCAAAGGAAAAAACTTAGTGGCTTAGTGTCTTGGCGACTTTGTGGGTCACAACAATTTACTTATGCAAGAGGTCTATTATGTCATTCCCCAAAGGGGACGCTGTGCGAGCGCACTTTCCCGAAGGACATCGGGACGATGTGCGAAGCAATCTCCTGCTTGAAAAGAGATTGCTTCAGGCGGAAGAACGCCGCCTTCGCAATGACATGGTTCATATTGAAAATTGCTAATAGACATAATTTTGAAATGGTCGCCAGCTCCGCCGAAAATTCCCCTATCGTTTTATACGTAAGATTTCCTGATATGCGGTAATATATTTCTCAAATTCAACATCTCCTCCTCTTAGGCAAGCAAAATTAGGTAGTAATACGGATGGTAAGCTTACGGATGTTTCGCTAATATGAGGTTGCAATGCCAATCTTTCACGTATCTGACAACTGGCAGCAACCGTCCAGCGGCTTCAAGCAACCGTTTAGTGACTGTTAGCAACCGTTCAGCAACTGTTAGCAACCGTCCAGCAACTGTTAGCAACCGTTCAGCGACTGTTAGCAACCGTTCAGCGACTGTTAGCAACCGTCCAGTGACTGTTAGCAACCGTTTAGTGACTGTTAGCAACCGTTCAGCAACTGTTAGCAACCGTCCAGCAACTGTTAGAAACCGTTCAGCGGCTTCAAGCAACCGTCCAGTGACTGTTAGCAACCGTCCAGCGGCTTCAAGCAACCGTACAGCAAGTTCAAGCAATCGTACAGCAAGTTCAAGCAATCGCTGAGCAAGCAATTCTCTTTATGAAAAACCCTTATCCGCAGATGGCGCAGATTTAGCGGATTTTCAATGCTTTTTCTGCGTAATCCGCTAAATCTGCGGATGAATAAAACCATATTGAGAATTGCTGAGATTACGCCGATTTTTCCCTCTAATCTGCCTGATTTGCGAAATCCGCGGTAATACCAATTCAAGGAACGCACCATGAAAAAGAAAGCCGCTAACTTGTCAAAAACAGACCCTTCGATACTCCCTTCGGTCGCAGGGCAGGATCTGCACCGTAACCCGCCTCCGTTATTGCGCTACGCGCTGATTATCGCCGTATACCTTTTCGCGTTCATCATTTTTGACATTATTACGAAACAATTTGAAAGTCTCCCGGGGATCGTCACCTGGTATCCACCCGCTGGGATCACTTACGCGCTACTGTTGGTGTTCGGCGTAGGATACGCTCCCGCGGTGACGATCGCCTTATTCATCAGCAGTTTATTCATCTATCGCATGCCTCAGTCCCCCTATTTGCTTTTCTTGTGGGCATTCCTTATTTCTTTTATTTATGGCGCTGCCGCCGCGTTCCTGCGCCGCCGAATTCGCTTCGATTGGCAGCTGCAAAAATTGCGAGACATGACCTGGTTGGTTTTCACAACGATATTTGTTTCAGCGCTTCTTGCCATCCTTTCCGTTTTCAGTTCTGCCTTAAGCGGCGACATGCCGCGCAGCGAAGTCCTCTACGCTATTTTCGAATGGTGGATTGGCGAGACGGTCGGCGTCCTGACCATCACGCCCTTTTTGCTTATCCATGTGATACCGGGGTTGAAACGGTTTGTGGAAGGACAGCCGGTCAGGCTGCCCACACGCCGGTCATTTCCACATCCAACGCTCTCTGCTATTGGGCAAACGGCCAGCCTTGCATTTATACTCTACCTGGTCTTTGGCGCGCCTCTCCTGAATGAGTTTCATCCCTTGTATCTTATAACCCTGCCGCTTATCTGGATTGCCCTGGATCACGGTCTCAAGGGAGTCAGCGCGGGATTAGTTGCGTTGAATTTCGGGGTGGTGTTGGCGCTATGGTTTTTTCGATTCGACCCCGCGCAGATGGGCGAACTGGAACTGCTGATGATCGTCAATTGTATCGCCGGCTTGCTTATGGGCGCAATTGTCACCGAGCGCAAACAGGCGGATGAGGCGCTTAAGGAATCTGAAAAGAAATATCGCCTTCTGCATAAAAGCATGGTAGACGGTTTTGTAAGCGTGGATATGGATGGGAATTTTTTGGAGTGCAATCAGGTATATCAGGATATGCTCGGATATTCCTCCGACGAACTTGCCAAAAAAACGTATGTGGATATTACGCCGGAAAAATGGCATGAATATGAATCGGATATTGTGGCGAACCAGATTATCAAACGGGGATATTCCGATATTTATGAAAAGGAGTATCGCCGAAAAGACGGGACGATTTTTCCCGTTGAACTGCATACTAGGTTGATGAAAAACGAACAGGGTAAACCTGTCGGCATGTGGGCGATTGCGCGCGACATCACCGAACGCAAGCAGGCGGAAGAGAAACTAAAGGATAGTGAAAAGCGCTTTGCGACTATCTTCCGCGCCAACCCGGCGGCAATAGCCATCACGCGGATTGATAACGGTCAGCTTGTTCATATCAATGAAGCCTGGACAGAAGCTACCGGCTATACTGAAACAGAGGCAATCGGTCATACGCCCTTTGAATTGAATGTGTGGGTCGCGCCGGAGCAAAGAGCGCGCCTGATGGAAACGCTAAAACAGCATGGCAAGGCGCGCGGCGAGATACAACTCCGCGGGAAATCGGGCGAGATTCGCGATATGCTGATGTCGGCTGAACTTATCCAATTAACTGGCGAGACTTATTTGCTTACGATGGCGCAGGATATTACCGAACGCAAGCGCGCGGAAGAAGCGCTACGCGAAACATCCGAACGTCTGGCTCACATGCTTGCCAACAGCCCAACCGTGATCTATGCCCTCAAGGTGGAAGGCGATCAGGCAACTCCTTTATGGGTCAGTAACAACGCCGAGAAAATTTTAGGCTACACATCAGACGCTCCCTTACAATCTGATTGGTGGCAGAAACATATTTATCCGCAAGACCTTCCACGAGTCCTGGTTTCGCTGGATCACCTTTTCGATGATTTTTATCAACACGAATATCGCTTCTTCCATAACAATGGACGCCTGCTCTGGCTGCATGATGAGCATCGCTTGTTACGAGACGCGGATAATAAGCCGCATGAAATTATCGGGGCTTGGGTGGATATCACCGAACGCAAGCGCGCGGAAGAAGCGCTACAAAAGAGCGAAGATCGTTATCGCATCCTTTTTGAAAAAGCAAGCGATGGCATATTCTACTTATCCGCTGACCTCAAGATCTTAGCCGTAAACGAATCGTTCGCCATGATGCACGGCTACCGCGCAGAGGAAATGCATTCAATGAACCTGCAAGACCTGGATACCCCCGAAACATCGCGACTGTCTCCTGAAAGAATGCGTCGTATTTTGGCAGGGGAATCCGTTCAATTCGAGGCGGAACACTATCACAAGGATGGCCATACTCTTAGTCTGGCAGTGTCAGCAAGCCTGATTTCCACCGGCGATGAACATATTATTCAGGCATTTCACCGCGACATCACCAAACGCAAACAGGCTGAGGCGCAATTGACCGCTTCAGAGATCCGCTACCACCGCCTTTTCGATGCAGCCAGGGACGGCATTTTGATCATGGATGCTGAGACCGGGGTGATCATGGATGTGAATCCGTTCCTGATCGGGTTGTTGGATATTTCGCATGAAGAAATCCTTGGAAAAGAACTCTGGGAACTGGGATTCTTCAAAGATATCGCGGCAAATAAAGCCAATTTCCTGGAATTGCAACAAAAAGAATTTATCCGCTATGAAAATTTGCCATTGGAGACTGCAGACGGGCGGACAATTAATGTGGAGTTCAGCAGTTATGTCTATCAAGTGGGACATAACAAGGTTGTCCAATGTAATATCCGCGATCTCACCGAACGCAAGCAGGCGGAAGAACAACTGCGGTTTTTGTACGACGCCAGCCAGCGCTTGAATCGCACACTCGATATAAATGAAATCTATCAAACGATCTGTGATTTCATGTCTGCCGTTGCTCCCAACGACGGTCTGGCTATTTCAGCCTTTGACCCTGAAACGAAACTGATCACCTGCCGCGCCTATTGGATGGATAACAAATGGATGGATGTCGCCCCCTTCCCAGCCATCCCGCTGGAAGAAGAAGGCAAAGGCACGCAAAGCATCGTCATCCGCACCGGTCAAGCCATGTTAATCAATGATTATCAAGCGCTGCTCAAGACGACGCAGAACAGCTATGTGGTTGACAGCGAGACCAATGAGGTCACTCAAGAAATCCCGCCGGATGATGAAGAAACCACGCGTTCGGCGCTGATCGTTCCGCTCAAAATCGGAGGAAAGGTCAATGGCGTGATCCAGGTAATGAGTTATCGCCTGAATGCCTACACCGAAAATCAATTGAAACTGCTGGATGCGCTGGCATTGCACATCGCATCCGCCGAGCAAAATGCGCGGCTCTATGTTCAGGTTCAGGCTGAATTGAATGAACGCAAGCACGCGGAGGAGGAAATACTTCACCATGTGGCTGAACTGGAAACGATCTACGAAAACGGTCTGGCGCTTAACCAGTTGCTCAGCCCGGAAGAGATCGGGCAAAAGATCATTCAACTGCTTGAGCAAAAAATGGACTGGCATCACACCGCCATCCGCCTATATAGCTTACAGGACAAGACGCTGGAAGTGCTGGCTTTTAGTCAGCCGAACCTGAATAATGAAGAAGAGCGGCGCATGGTGGAAGAACACTTTAATAAATACATCTCCAAATCTGGCAAGGGATTAACCGGCTGGGCGATTCAAAATTCCCAGATCATTCGCAGTGGTAACGTGAGCAGTGATCCGCGTTACATAGCGACATACCCCGGCATGTATTCCGGGCTGTATGTGCCGATGGAATTAAACCAGAGTGTGATCGGAGTGATCAGCATCGAAAGCGAAAAACCGAATGTATTCAGCGAAGCGGACGAACGACTGGTAGCCACACTCGCAAACCAAGCCGCGGTCGCCATTGAAAACGCCCGCCTGTATCAAACCGCCCAGCAGGAAATCATCGAACGGAAACGAATCGAAAATCTGCTAGCCGATGAAAGGAATCAACTGGCGCTCCGCGTGGAGGAACGCACAGCCGATCTCAGCGCCGCCAACTCAGACCTGACGCGCGCCTTGCGGTCAAGGGAAGAATTTCTCGCCAGCATGAGTCACGAACTGCGTACCCCGCTGACAGGCATCCTCGGCTTTTCAGAAATCCTGCAATTAAACACGTATGGCGAATTGAACGAAAAACAGCGCAAAGCCATAAAAATCATAGATGAAAGCGGACGCCATCTGCTGGAACTGATCAGCGACATTCTCGACCTTTCCAAAGTCGAAGCGGGAAAGTTGGAATTACAGTTTACGTCCTGTTCCATTGCCGACGTATGTCAGGCAAGTCTGCAATTGACAAAAGGCATGGCACAGCAAAAAAATCAGAATATACAGTATTTGCCTCCGCCCGAGTCAATTATTGTTCATGCAGATGCGCGCCGCCTTAAACAAATTCTGGTGAACCTGCTCGGCAACGCGGTTAAATTCACACCGGAAGGCGGCGGGTTGGGCTTGGAGATTCAGGCAAACGCGTCCGAGCGAAAGGTCAGGTTGATCGTCTGGGATAAAGGCATCGGCATTAAATCCGAAGACATGCACAGACTCTTCAAGCCCTTTGTGCAGATTGACAGCAGTCTCGCGCGCGAATATTCCGGCACCGGACTGGGCTTATCCCTGGCAAAACGTCTCGTTGAATTGCACAACGGCGGCATTGAAGTGGAAAGCGTTTTTGGCGAAGGCAGCCGCTTTACCATCATCCTGCCCTGGTCGTCTCAAGATACCATTCCCATTCCCAATAAACCGCGTCGCGGTACCGGTGAGTTATCCAGTTCCGTGACGCCGCCTGAATATTTCAAATTGCCCCTGGTGATGTTTGCAGACGATAACGAACTGGTCTTGCAATTGGTCGCGGATTTTCTCGAAGCAAAACAATACCGCGTAATGAAGGTCCGTAATGGCGCCGAATTGCTCGAGAGCGCCGCGGAATTTCATCCTGACATTATGCTGGTGGATATCCAAATGCCGCGCATGGATGGACTGGAAACGATTCGCCGCATCCGTTCTCACCCAGACCCGTTGGTTGCCGCGGCTCCCGTGATCGTGCTTACTGCCCTGGTCATGCCCGGCGACCGCGAACTTTGCCTGCGCGAAGGCGCAAACGATTATATGAGCAAGCCGGTGAAATTAAAAGAATTGTTTGCCGCCATACAAAAACTGCTTAAGGATAAACAATGAGCGAACAACCCTATACCATTCTTATCGTTGATGACGAAGAGATTACCCGCGTAACCCTCGCCGCCCTGCTCGACAAACCCAACTATCTTGTAGAGATGGCGGAAGACGGCATACAAGGTATTGAAATGGCAAAACGGATCAACCCCGACGTCATTTTGTTGGATGTAATGATGCCGCGTATGAGCGGTTACGACGTTTGCAAACGCATCCGTTCGGACCCTGAAATTGCCGAGGTCCCGATCATCATGATCACCGCCCTGGATGACCACGACGCAAAACTAAACGGACTCGTTGCCGGCGCGGATGATTTTCTCGCCAAACCATTCGACACCCTCGAATTGGAGATCCGCCTGAACACCCTGCGCCGCGTGGACCGTTACCGTCATCTTATAAATGAACGCGAAAAATTACGCGAGACTCTTGCGGAACTTTCCATAAAAAACAAGCGGTTGCAGGCGCTCTCTCAACAAGTATTGGCGGCGCAGGAGAATGAACGGCGGCATGTGGCGGTTGAATTACACGATGAGATCGGACAACTCCTTACCGGCTTGAAGATGATCCTTGAGCGTCAGCGCGAGGACGCATCCACAACTCTTTCCGAAGCGCGCGCGGTCACCAATGAATTATTTCAACGCGTGCGCGAAATCTCGCTTAACCTGCGTCCCGCCGCGTTGGATGATTTTGGTTTGTCTGCCGCGCTAAGCGATTTATTCAAAAAATTTACCGGTCAGACCAAGATCATAATTCATCACAATATAAATCCGCTGGATGAACGCCGCTTTGAAAAAACGATTGAGGTCACAGCTTTTCGCGTGGTGCAGGAAGCCATTACAAATATTGCCCGCCATGCCGAAGTCGGCGAAGCCAACGTTACATTGATTATCTCGCCCAACCTCCTGCAAATCTCCATCGCAGACTCAGGCAAGGGGTTTGACGTCAAGTCAAAAGACATGAATGTTTCCACCGGTTTATCCGGCATGGAAGAACGCGTAAAAATGGCAGGCGGACGTTTCACCCTGCAATCCGCGCCCGACCAAGGTACGCTTGTACTTGCAGAATTCGATCTGCAGAAAACGGAGTAACTCATGCGTCCCATAAAAATCATCCTTGCCGACGACCATAAAATAGTGCGGCAGGGAATGCGCTCTCTACTGGAATCTCACCCCGGCTTTGAAGTAATCGGCGAAGCCAGAGACGGGCAGGAAGCCATTAAATTAATGGAAGACCTTTCCCCTGACATTGCCTTTATGGATGTGATGATGCCCAACATGAACGGCATTGAAGCCGCGAAACTCGCGCAACATAGAAGCTTGAAAACAAAACTGATCTTCCTATCCATGCACGCCAATGCCACGTATGCCGTCCGCGCTTTACAAAGCGGCGCGCTGGCGTATGTACTAAAGGATTCCGATTTCACGGAAATCCTGCAAGCCATCGAAAATGTCATGGAAGGCAGGCGCTACCTGAGCGCCGCCATCGCCGACGAAGTGCTTGATATGCTTCTCAACGCCGATGTGAGCAAAAACGATTCTCTCGATATATTATCTCCGCGCGAACGTGAAGTATTGCAACTCATTTCAGAAGGCAATACCAACGCCGCCATCGCTGAAAAATTAACCCTGAGCGTGCGTACCGTGGAAGCGCATCGCGCCCACATCATGTCGAAACTGCGATTCAATTCACAGGCGGAACTGGTGCGTTATGCCGTTCAACAAGGCTTGATCGCGCCGTAGCCAAATTGAAAGGAAATATAAACATGAAAAACCCCAGACCCAAAATCCTGATCGTGGATGATGATGCGATTGCCAGCATGGCGCTTGAAGGTTTGCTTTCGAGTGAACCATACGATTTATATTTTGCATCCAATGGTCTTGACGGAATAGCAATGGCGACCACCCTTTGTCCCGATCTAATCCTGCTGGATGTAATGATGCCTCAAATGGATGGGCTTGAAGTATGCAGGCGCATCCGTTCCATGTCCTCTATTGCAGAAGTGCCGATCCTGCTGATCACATCCCTGGACGATCGTTCATCCCGCATATCAGGCATGCAAGCCGGAGCGGATGATTTTATCTCCAAGCCGTATGACAGCATGGAATTATTCGCCCGCCTGCAAACCATTCTCCGCCTCAACCGCTATCGCCGCATCGCCGAACAACAACATGAACTGGAGGATCTAAACAGCGAATTGTTAATCGCGTACGATAAAACCATCGAAGGCTGGGCGCGCGCGCTTGACCTGCGAGACAAGGAAGTGGAAGGGCATACCAATCGAGTAACCGAGATCGCCCTGAAATTTGCGCGCGCGGCTGGCTTCGCAGAGGAAAGTTTGGTGCATATTCGGCGCGGCGCGCTTCTGCATGATGTCGGCAAACTTGGCATCCCCGATTCCATTTTGCATAAACCGGCAAAACTGACCAAGGATGAATGTCAGGTCATGCAAATGCACCCGGTGTATGCGTATCAATGGTTATCTTCCATCAGCTACCTGGCGCCTGCGTTGGATATTCCCTATTATCATCATGAAAGATGGGACGGTACCGGTTATCCGCGCGGCTTGAAAGGGGATGAGATTCCGCTTGCGGCGCGTCTCTTTGCCATTGTGGACGTTTGGGACGCGCTTTGTTCCGACCGCCCTTATCGAAAAGCCATATCGAAACCGGAAGTTCTGGAATATATTCGCAGTCAGTCTGGCTCTCATTTTGATCCTGAATTAATAAAAATCTTTGTTGAACTGGTGGGAACAGAAGTTTAATTTTCTTAGAAAATTTGTGCTATACTTTACTCATGCCTGTTATCCGCGCATCCGACATCGGAAATTATCTCTACTGCCGCCGCGCCTGGTGGCAAAAAAAACAAGGCGTGGAATCGGAAAACAATGCCGAACTCGCGGCTGGGACTGAACTGCATCACCAGCACGGACGAAAAGTCCTCGCCTCGTCTCTCACGCGGACCGTTGGTCTGGTACTGCTTCTTATAGCTTTAATCCTGCTGACAGCATATTGCACCGCGCAGGTTATTTGAAGAAACACAAATTACAACATTTACGCATTACTTATGCTCTACCTCGCTCTCAGCCTCATCTTCCTCGCCTTTATCCTCTTCTGGCAATCCTCGCGCCAGCGCAAGGAAGCCGGATTGCCGGGCGGACGAGTCATCTACACCGACACGCGCGGCTGGGGAAAATTAGAGAAACCGTTATATTACGCTTCCCTGGAATTAACCGGCAGACCCGATTACCTCGTGCGGCAAAACGAACAGATCATTCCCGTTGAAGTTAAATCAAGCCGCGCGCCCGACGCGCCTTATGATTCACACATCTATCAATTAGCCGCGTATTGCCTGCTCGTGGACAAAACATATAATAAGCGCCCGCCTTACGGAATCATCCATTACAACAACCGCGACTTCGCCGTGGACTATACGCCTGAGTTGGAAGCGTCCTTGCTTGACCTTTTGGCTGAGATGAAACGCGACGAATACAAAGATGACGTCCCGCGTTCACACGAACAAGCCGCTCGCTGCGCGCGTTGTGGATATAAAAATGCCTGTGACCAGAGTTTGGTGTAAAGCGCCTGCATTACACAGTTAGCCATGATTCCCTGAGCGAAGCGAAGGGTCTCTATTCCAAAAATCAGAGATTCTTCGCCCCTTCGGGGCTCAGAATGACATTGCGTAAGGTGAGTAAATAAAACTTTTGAAGTCTAATGCTGTAAAGGTATAATACGCCCATTATGTCAGCGCCCTTTATGTCGAAACATCCTGTCGTAACGGCTTATCCAAAAATGCCGGGAGCCTTCGATGAAGCCGAGGCTATATCAGCTTTCTTAAAAGATGAAGGCATGGATGTTCCCTACGGTTCGCTTTACGATGAAGACCTCCGCAAGCGCGTAAAAGCAGGTGAGTTTGACATGTTGATCGCAGTCGGCGGAGATGGAAGCGTGTTACGCGCAGGTCATTTGTGCGCGCCATGCGGCATCCCCATTCTGGGAGTTAACCTTGGAAGATTGGGATTTCTGCTTCAAGTAGGACGCAAAGATTGGCGCGAGTACCTTGAAAAATTATTCAACGGCGAAGCATGGATAGAAGACCGCATGATGCTGCGCGCCGAACACATCCGCGCGGGAGAATCGCTTGGAGGTTCGAACGCGCTGAACGAAGTCGTTGTCGCGCGCGGGCAATATCTAAGACCGGTGCGTCTGACCGCGTCTGTGGATGGACGCCATTTAACCAGTTATGTCGCCGATGGATTAATCGCATCCACAGCCACCGGTTCAACGGCGTACGCGCTCGCCGCGGGCGGACCGATCCTGCCGCCTGAATTACGGAATATTTTGCTTGTCCCTATTGCGCCGCATCTTTCTGTAGACCGCGCGGTTGTGTTGGCAGAAGGCTCGTCTGTCGGCATTATCGTCAAAAGCGAAAATACCGTTCTAAGTGTGGACGGTCAGCCGCCGACGCCTTTAATGGAAGACGACCGCGTAGATGTGTGCGCCGCGGAAGTGACCGCGCAATTTGTCCGCTTTGGAGACCCGGGTTATTTCTATCGCAACCTGACAGCTCACATGAATGAAAATTCTTTAGGATTTCCGAGATGACCGAAACTACAACCTCAAACACTACCCTGTATTGTTATGTCCATCCAAGCCGAGAAACCAGTTTGCGTTGCAATCGTTGCGAACGGCCAATCTGCGCGCAATGCGCTGTCCTCACGCCAACCGGCTACCGCTGCAAGGAATGTGTCCGGTCACAACAAAAAATATTTGATACTGCCGTGTGGTATGACTATGTTGTGGCGTTCGTGACGGCATCCATTGGCTCTGCCATTGCCAGCGTTTTGGTTTTAATAGTCAGCAGTTTCTTTTTCGGGTTGATCGTTCTGTTTCTTGCGCCGGGCGCGGGTGCAGTCATTGGAAACATTGTGCTGCGATTTGTCAAGAAGCGCCGCTCGCGTATGCTCTTCCTGACCGCATCAATCGGCATTGTTGCAGGCGGCTTGCCCGCGCTCATCCTGTATGGCTTGCCTGCCCTGTTTGTCGTTTTCGCCGGCGGCTTTCAAGGTATCTATTCCCTTCTGCCAGTCATTTGGCAGGTTGTATATCTGGTGATGGCTGTCCCCGCGGCGTACACGCAACTTTCGGGCATTCGTATTGGTGGATAAATGCTTACCGAACTTCACATCCAAAATTTCGCGATCATTGACAAGCTGATTCTCAAGTTTGGTCCGGGATTAATTATCCTGACCGGCGAAACGGGCGCGGGCAAATCCATTATTCTTGACGCTGTGGAAATGCTGATCGGAGGCCGCGCAGACGCGACGGTGGTGAGAACGGATTCAGACGCCGCGTATGTCGAAGGCGTGTTCCAGCTCAAAGGTCCGGAAAAAGAAGCGGTGCATTTCATCCTGCAACGCGAAGATTTAATGGATGATCCGAACTATATGACGTTGACGCGTGAAGTCCGCCGCGAAGGACGAAGTATTGCCCGAGTCAACGGACGCACCGTAAGCGTGTCCATCCTTAAGGAACTTGGCGCGGCGCTGATAGATATTCACGGTCAATCCGAGCATTTGTCGCTGCTTGACGCGCGCGCACATTTGGGCTTGCTTGACCGTTATGCCGAAGTCGCGAAACCGTTGAATGATTATCGCGGTACATATCATAAACTTCTCGCGGTCCGCAAAGAGTTGAATGAGATCCGCGCCGCACAAGCAGACGCGGACCGCCGCGTGGAGATGTTAACTTTTCAAGCCGATGAAATTGACGCCGCGCGTTTGAAAGCCGGCGAAGAGGAAGAACTTCGCAAAGAGCGCGACCGTTTGGCAAATGCCGAAGCGCTGGCGGCATACGCGCAACAGGCTTTGGGCGTCTTGGACGAAGGCGCGCAGGATACGCCCGCCGCGAGCGATTTGGTGGGACAAGCCGCGCAGGCTTTGGCTGGTCTGGCAAAAATTGATAAGGCGCAGGGTGAACTTGCAGATCAAGCCGCCGCGCTCGAAGATACGCTGGCGGAAGTGGTTCGTTCACTGCGCGACTATCTCGACGAAATCGAATTCAATCCCAAGCGTCTCGATGAAGTGGAAGAGCGTTTGAATTTAATCCATTTGCTCACGCGCAAATATGGCGGCAACGTCGGCGCGGTGATTGCCTTCGGCGCGGATGCCCGCAAGCAGTTGGAAAATATTTCCAATGCAGGTGAACGCATCGGCGCGCTGGAAGCCGATGAAAATAATTTGTTACAGACGCTTGCCAAACAAGGCATGGCGCTTTCAGAGAAACGTCAATCTGCCGCGCAGAAAATGGGCAAAGGTATTGAGCTTGAACTTGATGATTTAAAGATGGCGGCGGCGCGCTTCGGCGTGGACTTTCAGGTGAGACCTGACGCAAACGGAATCCCATTGCCCGACGGTTCACGCGTCGCGTTTGATAACAGCGGATTCGATAAAGTGGAATTTCTGGTCGCGCCGAATCCCGGCGAGGGACTCAAGCCGCTGGTCAAGATCGCATCCGGCGGCGAGACCGCGCGTCTGATGCTGGCTTTGAAAAATATTTTGGCGCGAGCGGACGAAATCCCTTCGTTGATCTTCGATGAAATTGATCAGGGCATTGGCGGACGCGTGGGCATGGTCGTCGGTCAGAAGTTGTGGCATTTGGGACGCAACCATCAGGTCTTTTGCGTGACGCATTTGCCGCAACTGGCAGTATTCGGCGATGAACATTATCAAGTGCAAAAATTGATCCAAGGCGAGCGTACCTTGACGCGCGTGGAACGCCTTAACGGCGACCCGCGCCTGCTGGAGTTGTCTCAAATGTTGGGAGAAGTCGGCGAAGGGACATTACGCTCCGCGCATGAGTTGATGCAAGTGGCGCGGCAGATGATAAAGGGCGATAAGAAATAATCGGTTTGGGTTTATTTCTGGAGGAGATATGGCTCAATCCAAAATTGAATGGACAGAATCTACTTGGAATCCTATAACAGGCTGCGACAAAGTAAGCCTAGGCTGTAAACATTGCTATGCTGAGAGAATGGCAAAACGTCTAAAAGCAATGGGGCAATCTAACTATTGCAATGGCTTCAAACTTACTTTACATTCTCATATGCTTGATTACCCTTTGCATTGGAAAAAGTCACGATTAATTTTCGTTAACTCAATGAGCGACCTCTTTCATAAAGAGGTTCCGCTTGAGTTCATTTTGAGAACATTTGAGATTATGAAGCAAGCCTCTCAGCATACATTTCAAATTCTGACAAAACGATCTGAACGTTTACTGGAATTGGATAAAGATATACACTGGCCACCAAACGTTTGGATGGGAGTAAGTGTTGAAAATCAGGATTATGTTAACCGAATAAATGATTTGAGAAACACACATGCATATATCAAATTCCTATCCCTAGAACCTTTATTAGGGCCTTTACCTGATTTAAACCTGTCTAATATCGATTGGGTAATAGTTGGTGGCGAATCAGGTCCTGAATCGCGACAAATAAAGGAAGAATGGGTTCTTGACATTAGAGATCAATGTGTCGCTAATAAGGTTTCCTTCTTCTTCAAACAATGGGGAGGAAAAAACAAAAAAAAGAACGGACGCACTTTGGAAGGACAAGTTTGGAATGATTTACCTATTAGAGACGATTCTTTTGTGTAGGAGAATAATATGACTAGCAAAAAATTAACTAAAGAACAAATGAGTTTTTTTACAATATTAGATCGCTTGCCAATTGGAAAAATTATAGAAGTCCCGATATCAGATTCGGAAATTGGCGGAGAACTATTAAATATCCTTTCCAAAGGGCTATATACCAATCCGTTGGATGCTATTCGAGAATATGTTCAGAATTCTATTGATGCTGGCGCTGATGAAGTTACAATCAATGTGACAGGAAATTCTGTAAATATCCTCGATAGAGGATCAGGTATGAATCGAAACGATCTTCTGTCGGCGAGGGAGTTTGGGGTTTCAAAAAAAGACATTGAAACCAATGTAGGTTTCAGAGGCATAGGTATATACTCTGGCTTCGACTTATGCGAACGATTAATAATTCGCACAAAAACTAAAGGTGAAAAGGTTGAACATTTTCTTGAGTTTGCATTTAAGGAAATGCGAGAAATTCTCGAGAATTCTCGAAAAGATCCAAACAGACCTAAAGTTTCTTTGTCAGGATTACTTGGTAAACATACATATTATCGCTCGGAAGCCTCCACTAGTAGAAAAAACGAGTCTTACACGATAGTTCAACTCTTAGAGCTTGGTGAAGAACATATTCATCGAATTTCTAATATTGAAGAAATGCAAGATTATATATTACGTAATTTGCCAATAAAGTTTAGTAAATCCTTCAAATATGGAGAGGAAATTGAAAGGGATTTAATTGCAAATGTTCCTGGATATAAGTCCGCAAGAGTAACGTTGGCTATTGAAAATTTCGATCCGGTTACTGTAGAAAAACCAGGTGCAAGTAATGTCGCGCCCCCTAAGAAAGGATCTATCTATTCATTTTCTGATCGAAAACCAATAGCATACTATTGGGCTTGTTTGAGTACTACTGGAAGCAAGATCCAAGATCATTCTGGTTTTGTATATAAAGTTAAAGGATTCACAATTGGTAATCGCGAAGACCTGAGAAGGTATATCCCCAGAATTTATGATTGGTGGACTGGAGAGATATATGTTATCGATACATCTGTCATCCCAACTAGCGCTCGAGATGATTTTGAAGCAAATCGTGCCAAGCAAGAGTTGAGTGGAGCAGTAGAGATATTACTAAATGGAGATGGAAACCCGCAGAGTTTGCAACGAATTGCTATCATTCAGCAACAAAAAGGGCGTGCTGATGAAGTGGTCAAGAAGTGCGTTAATGATATACAGGGTATTCAGGAAGAGATCGACTCAGGTAACTTTGATCAATTTAGCCTTTACAGCAAGCTTGATGGGATTTTGAAAAACCTCCGAGCTCAAAAGAATAAGGTTTCTACTCCCAATAAAAAATTATGGGACAAACTTGACAAACAAGCTAAAGCACTTCAAAAATACTTAAGAAAAGAAATAAGTAAGCCAACACCGATTGCAGTACGCAAACGAGATGCCTTCAAATCTGCAATGGAAGGTTCTGATCAGAATGAAAACGGAAGTGCAGGTCAGCAAGATTCTTCTGAAGAAAATAATGAACGTGCAGAAAAAAGCAATGAAAGCTTGATCTCAGTTATCGAAAAACAAGGTTGGGCATTAGATGATGAAATTCTAGACTTGCTCAACTTGGTTAATGAAACACTCATAGACGTGTTAGGTGCTGAAAGCCTTGAATACAGTCAAATAGTCACAACTTTGGAAAACAAACTCAACGAGATGTTTGAGGAGGGGTAAAGTGTTAGACCTTGCTTACACAGACAACAAAACAGCTATTCGACAACTTTGGGATGCTCGAATCATTGAAGACTTTAGTAACACAAAAGGTAAAGTTCTCGATTATTTTGGCTTATCTGGGCCCGACATACGCGACCTCATTGATTGGAAGAAATATATTGGTTACATAACAAGCGTGGAGTACCTAGATAAAAATCGCAATCAGAGAAATGAACAACTGCAGAAAATAAGCAAACTAATGTCAAACCTTAGTTTAGATTTCAACGGTAATTGGGAAGTACGAAAGGGAAAGTTAGAAGATATTATTTTAGATGGTACAGATATAGATGGAAATAAACCAGCCAAATTGATACTGGAAAAGAAACGCCCAAGCATGAATTACGACATTCATAACTGGGATTTTCAAGGAGGTCTGGGATATAGCAATCTTCAAGGCTCACATGATCGTGTTGAGGCTATTAAACGGTGTATGGAGTTGCAACGAGGTAACCCATTCTTGTTTTTGATCACTCTAAATGTTAGGCATAACCTAAAAAATGAGCCCAAAGCATACCTCCTTGGCAAGGCTAAAGATCATAAAGACTGTGGAAAAGTTTTGAAATGGTACGCAAGCAAATCAAGCAACAATGGAATGGATCATTACTGCACAAAATCTGTTGTCCCGTTGTTCATCAGAGAAACCGCGCAACAGTCATCATATGATTGTTTTGTATATCCGCCTATATATTATCAAGGGCCAAAAGAGCATTTGCTTCATTTTGTGTTTTCCCTAAATCCAAAACACACTATACTTCCGTCGCAGAGTTCCCAGGAAATTTCTGAAGTTGTAAATCTTCCTTTAATTGAAGTTGAGGACGGAAAATTTAAATTTGGAGAGCAACATCCAGATTTTGACAAAGAGAAAGCATTGGACTTTCTGAAAACTCACAACTTGCCAACGCCCCATACTGTAAAGCAACGAAAAAATTTACTGTTGAAGAATGAGATACTTTGATGAGCAATATTTTATTGGTTGAACCTGATTATCGTTCCAAATTCCCGCCTCTTGGTTTGATGCGTATTTCCAGCTACCACAAGGAAAACAACGACAATGTAACATTTGTGCGTGGAAAAGTGCCAGATGTTCAAGAAAAGCAATGGGACCGTATATATGTGTCTTCGATGTTTACATACGAATTGCCTCGCACTGTTGAGACCATAAACTATTACTCTAACTCTGTTCAATATCCTGCCAATAATATTTTTGCAGGGGGGATAGGAGCGACGTTATTGCCTGCTTATGTTCGCGAACAAACCACCTGTCAGGTGGTTGAAGGGGCGCTTGATAGGGCAGGTATGCTTGGCGAAGGAACGCCAGCGATTGCTCATTATGTTCCCGACTATGAAATTATTAAATCAGTATCTTATGATTACCGGCCAAAGGATTCTTATTTTTCCCGAATAACAGTAGGGTGTATTAGAAAATGTGCTTTTTGCGCTGTCCCTAAATTAGAACCAACTTTTGGGTTTTCATGCAGTTTACAAGATCAAGTTAATGAAGTTATAGAGAAATTTGGGGAACGCCAGCATTTAGTGTTAATGGATAACAATATTTTAGCCATAGACAATTTTGAGGATGTGATAGCAGATATTCGTAACGCTGGTTTTCAATCTGGTGCAGTAAGAAACGGGCGGAAACGCACTGTAGATTTTAATCAGGGTATTGATGCTAGATTGATCACGCCGCATTTAGCAAAATTGTTATCAACTATAAACTTAAAGCCCGTTAGATTGGCTTTTGACTTTTTAGGAATGGAAAAGCAATATCGCCGTGCAATTGAATTGCTGGCAAAAGAAGGCCTTCGTCATTACACAAATTACGTGATGTTCAACTTTAACGATAATCCAGAAAGCTTGTACCGTAGAATTCAAATAAATATTGAATTGTCTCAAAAACACGATATACAGATAACCAGTTTCCCAATGCGATTTGTACCCATAGATGATGTCAATCGCAGGTTTATTTCAAAAGGTTGGACGCGACGGTATTTACGTGGGATTCAATGCGTGCTAAACGCTACACACGGTATCGTAAGTCCCAGCGCGACCTTTGTTAATGGCGCATTCGGAAAGTCGTTTGATCGTTTCCTTGAAATACTTTCAATGCCTGATAATTATGTCATTTATCGAAAAAAGTTCAAAGATAATAAGGCTAAAGAATGGAAAGAAGCCTTCAGAAGGCTTTCTATAAATGAGAAAAGTGAATTTATTGAAATACTAGACGAATTATATTTCTTGAAAAAAAACAGGAAAGATGAAATTAAAAACCACAAAGCAAAGTATCGTAATTTATTGAGGCATTATTATCAGGCTGATTAATATTACAACGCAAGGTTGAGAGACGCGATCAAGGAAGGAGTACGGATATGGCACAAGTAAAAGTCTACTACGATAGGGAAGGAAATACACTTACTGTCTGGTTTGGCAATCCCGCCGATGAATATGCCGCGGAAGAAACGGGTGAAGAGATTGTGCTGATGAAAGACCGTGAAGGCAGAGTAATTGGGTTTGAGAAGTTGAATTTCACCGGTCATGTGGGAGATGCAATAAAAGTTGCATTTGAGACGGTCGCTGTGTAGATAAAATTGTGAATTGAAAAACATCCAGAGTCAATGACTTTGGATGTTTTTGTTTAAGAAGATAAAATTTATGCAAGCGGCTAATTAATCTCCGCGAAATGAAGATAGTCAACATCCGCGTAAAACAAAGACCTTGCAGAAGCGTTTCTGCAAGGTCAAATCATCATAATCCAAAAGTTGTTATCCTACGGAGACGGCTGGTAAGGCGCGGTCAACTCACAGACCGCGAAATTATCAAAGAACAATTGGGTGGTCTTCCCAGACTCCAAATGGGTTTCCAAGCCAATCGCTCCCGCCGGGTATGGCTGAGGATCCTCATATTTGAGTTGATCCTTTCCGCCATACCAAACTTGATGAACGCCGTTGAAATACGTGATGGCGATATCGTACCATTGGTCTGAATTAAGTTTGGCGCCGTTCTGTGCCGTATTTATCGCCATCGGTCCTGTCGGACTGTCCAGGAAACGCACCATCCACGGTTTGGCGTCGCGTCCAAAGACAACCGCCATGCGCTTGGTAAGTTGTTCAGCATGAGTAATTCTCCACATGAAGAACATATCCGCGTCGCTGCCAACAATCTTGAACTTCGCGCGCCATATAAAATTATCGAACGTATGGTTCTGCAACTCATCGTTGCCGGGAGACGGCGCGTTGGCAAGTTTCAATATCTTATTCCCGCCTTCGTCAATGATAGACCAACCGATGGGCATGTCGCCCCTGACAGACGCTGAAATCATCTGCCAGTCCTGTGCCTGCCCATCCTGGAAGTCTTCAACGTACAAAATCTTTTGATCTGGCGCGCACGCTTCGGATGGCAATAACCCGAACGGATCGCGCTTCAAGGTGACTTTAACTTCGTTGGGACCGCGCTGGATAACCGCGGTTTGTTCCGCATTTAGATAACCCTGAGCTGAAACAGTCAGCGAGACAGCCTCGCCGTTCAGATTGTTCCATGAATATTGACCTTGATCGTTAACTTGCACAGGATTCCCATCACCCGATTCAGGAAAGACGACGCTCGCGCCTGGGATGGGCATCCCAGCTTCATCAACGACGGTCACGGTCAAATCATACGGAAGAGGCGTCGGCGTCGCGGTGGGAGGCGGCGTCGGCGTCCAGGCGGAAGCGGTCATGGTGGCAATTTGCTCCGCGGAAGGTCCGCATCCGCTCAAGAGAAGAAGTAATACGATGGCGCTGTAAAGGGCATATTTGTATTTCATTTTTTCTCCTTTGTCGAATTTTTTAATCAGTATACAACAACGAATATTTGAATTCAAGCGTTCATATCACGCAGAAACGATCTGTCTTTTTACCCAAAGACCGGTATATTTCTGGCTGTCCATTGATTTCATAAATTCATCGAAAGAGTATTTCTGCATTCGATTAGGATATGGATTATAGACCTCCACCCATTCATCATTTTGCATGATTTTATCCAGGACAACCCAAGTGCCAATTCCCTTTTCTCGCAAATTACCTGACTTGACGTCTTTGACGTCTATAGAGACTCCAGCGATCAGGTAACAAGTTTCCAGCATATTTTTAAACCGGCTTGGAGAAATAATCAATCTTTTTCCGGGATCGGTCATGCCGTCTCTGAATTTAAGAATATGTCCTTCGGCAGTATGGTATCCATATACGTTCAATATATTTTCCAGCGCGTCAAAACCGACAGGCTTGTCGTTGTCAACGACCATGTTGTAGTAGGTTGGAGAAGATTTTTTCCATCTAATCAAAAGATCGTCAATCGTGTCTTTAACAATATATGCCGCGCAAAATTCTCCCGCCAGATTATATTTTTTCTTTCCTTCCACGAAGATATATTCCGCCGGCTCATTCAAGTCGGGATTCGGATTGGGGTTTGGGTTGGGATATGGAATGAGACTCTGGTCAGGGGTTGGAATAGGAACCGCTGGAACATCCGTTGCATTGCGAATAGATGGTTTAATATTTCGCGAGACCTTTAACAGTTTCATCAAATTATTTGCCGTCAAGTCGCTTAAGCTCTGGGCGTTTTGGACAGCGGATTCGGGATCGGAAAAATCAATATTCAGGAAATTTACCAGATCGTTTCGCTCCTGCCACAACTTGACCCGCGGCAATATCGACTCCACTGAAATACCGTGAGCGATTTTCTGTAAATCCAACAGCGTATTTATATTTTCCTCAATATCCGATAAGAATAGGGGCCAGCGTAATTCAAGGGCGGTGAATTTTGCGATCTGTTCCAATGTAAGCGGGGGTTCTGTTATATTTAAGTCGTTGTCAAAAAGGCCGGTTGCCGCCGCAATATATACCCTGAGACGCAATAAATTGATGAATTGCTTTACCCTTCTGGGGTTGTAATCAAAAGCGGAAGCTGTTGCTTTGACGATTGAATGGAATTTTTGCGACTCAGGTCCAATTTGGACAATAATATTTTCGCGCCTTTTATCTTTTTCTGAAACGTCTCCGCTTTCGGTCTTTTTATTATCTTCTTGACCTTTGTCTGTTGCCGTTTGTTGACTATCGTCATCTTTTTTCCTTGCGGGGAAAACGCGCAGTTTTCCAATGACCTGCGTTATCCATGACAAATTATCAGAAGCGCCGCTTAACTCAATTGGCGCTTGAGATTCGTCAGGGTTATTTTCCGATGTATCTCGGGAAAGTTCTGTTAATAAATTTTCAATTTGAGTTGCGTCTGGCTGAGGAATCCTGAAAGGCAATTGGATGAATTTCTCCATGAATTCATATCCAAATTCCAATCCAATAAGTTCCTTGTCTGAAAAATTCGACCGGTTGTATGCGCGTGATGCGAGAATATAAGGCAATATTTTTTCATGCTTTACAGCCAGTCCCGCGGCGACTTTTTCCCTATCCATGCCGATAATAAATACTACTCTGGGGTCGCCTGAAAGCATAAGATTTATCGCGCTCATCAAGTCTGCCGCTTTTGGCGCTTCACAGCGGTCCAGGTCGTCTATAAAAACATACACGGTTTCTTTTCCGGCGTAAATATCAAGGGCATTCTTGAAATCGTTATGGAATCTTTCCACAAAAGAAACACGGTCTTCGTAATTCTCTGAAGAGATATATTTTCGCAGGTCTATTTTCAGCGGATCTTCAATAAGCGGTATTACTTTACTTGATGAATAAAAAAGAAGCGCGATCAAGCCTGCAATTCCGCCTGTCTTAATTCCCGTTTCAACAATGGCGTCGGATGGATTGAAATTTTCACCGGAGATTGATTTATAAATATTCTCAACCCATTGGTCGCCGGAGGAAAATGCCATCCACCCAAAAATACATAACAGCGCTATCAACCCGATCCAGGCTATGGTTTTAAGCGCCAGATCGAACCAGCCTTCCTTCCAATTGAAGCGCTTAATAAATCTTTTAAGACGCCCCAAAATCCTTTGCTCAGGCAATAAAGGTTCGGTTAATTGTTGAACAAAACTTAATGCAAATGCCGCCCATAACGCTTCTTCCTTATCATGCCGCCAGGGATTAAACCAGATCGTGAACTGATTACCTTGATTTTTAAGTTGTTTGTTTAACAGGCGCATGAACGATGTTTTTCCGCTCCCCCATTCTCCCTCAACAGATAACACCAGCGGCGGCTTGGTATTTTCGCTGGTCAGAAATCTTGCAATCGCTTTTACATAAGGATCAAAACCAAGCTTATCTTTGTCTGTATCCCGATCTTCAAGCGTTTGTATGGAAATATTTTCGTTTCTGGAAACAGCGTCTCCAGCGCTGCCAGACATAATTTTTTCAGGCATTTCATTTGATTTTTGGACAGGATTTTGACGTTTCTTGACAGCCATTTTTTCTCCTGATTCCATATCATATACACTTGGAGACTATCCAATTTTTACGTCATTATAATCCTCTCTAAAAGGACGCGCTATAAATTTAACTGATACTCCACTAAATTTATTTTCTGCTTCATCTGCCTTATGGCTCGGTCGGGAAACCTGCATTTGTCCATGCAGCCAGTCCGCCAAGAATAGGATTGACGCGCTTGAAACCGTTTTGTAAAAGGATGAACGCCGCACGGGCGCTCGTATGTTCATTTCCTCAGGTGCAGTAGGTAATGATCCATTGTCCCTTATCAAGAGTCAATTTGGTTGGATCAGCTTCGATCTCGGTCAATGGAATCGAAACAGCGCCTGCAATATGACCTGCCGCGTAAAACTCCGCGCTGCGCACATCCACGATGATGGCTTTGCCGTCGTCAAGCGCGGCTTTCGCGTCTTCCGCTGAAATACGCGGGACATTGGCTTCCGTTTGCGAAATATCACCTTGGGGTTGTTCAGTAACGGAAGGGCGCTGAACTTGCACCGCGGCTGTCGGTTCAACTTGCTGCGGCAATGAACTGCAACCCAAAATTGTCAGTGTTAAAATAAATATAGCAAGTAATATATTACGGTTCTTGTTTATCATTTTTGTTCACCTGCGAGTAACTTAAGATGCTGTTTGAAAATTTTGCCACGAAGTCTCAAAGACACAAAATTTTTTCCTTTGAGTCTTTGAGACTTCGCTCCTTTGTGGTCAAAAAATAGACTTATTAAACTGTCTCTAGAGTTCGCAATACCGATCCACGCGCTTGCCGATGATAGCAAGACTATCAGCCCAGAATTTTTTTGTGCGGATGTCAATGCCAAATCGGTCAGCCAATTCGGCGGCGGAAACTTCGCCTGTGGACGCGAGCAGGTTCTTGTAATCGGGGACAAAGTCCGCGCCGCGTTTTTGGTAGATGGCATACAAACCGGTTGCAAAGAGCAAGCCGAACGCGTAAGGATAATTATAAAAGGACAGGCTGCTGGAGTAATAATGAGGCTTCCACGTCCACATATATTTTTGCAGATAACGTTCATCCAAGCCTTCGCCATAAGTGGCTTTCTGGGCGCGCTCCATAATATCATTCAGCTCGTCGGTGGAAAGCTCGGATTTTTCGCGGCGCTCAAAGACTTCCTTTTCAAACAGATAGCGCGAATAAATATCTACGATCACCTGTGCCGCGCCGCTGATCTGCGCTTCCAGCACAGCCAGCATTTCCTGCGGATCGGTCACTTGCGCCAACACCGCTTCGGTAACGATTGTCTCGCACATAATGGACGCGGTCTCAGCCAAAGTCATTGGCGTGGATTGCTGTAATTCGGTTTTGTCCGCTTGATATGCACATTCATTATGAAAAGCGTGACCGAGTTCATGCGCCAGCGTGCCGACCTGATCGAACGAGCCGTCAAAATTGCAGAAGACACGACTCTCTTTTACGCGCGAAACGCCCGTACAAAACGCGCCGCCTTGCTTGCCATCGCGTTGTTCGGCGTCAATCCAATGATTGTCGCGCGCGCGTTTAACAAAAGCGCCGAGTTCGGGAGTGAATGTGTTGAAATTCTCCACAATAAAATCGCACGCTTCCTCGAACGAATACACTTTGCCGGTCTTGCCCATCGGCGCGAAGATGTCCCACCAGGCAAGTTTTTCCTTGCCAAGTAATTTGGCTTTGTGCTTGAAATATTTTCGGAACATCGGGAAGGAATCTTTCATCGCGCCCAGCATGGCGTCGAGCGTGGCGCGGTCCATGTGCGCCATATCAATGGATGCGTGGATGGCGTCTTCGCGCCCGCGCTTTTTATTCAAGGTCAGCGCCTCGCCCTTAACCCCGTTCATGCACGCGGCTAAAGTTTCTTTGGATTCCTCCCAGACTTTATTCTCCGCATCGTACGCGCGGTGACGTATCGTTTCGTCAGGATGCGAACGCAGGTTGATCAGCGCGGGCATGGGTAATTTCTCGATTTTTCCATCCAGCTCAAAGTCCACGGAAAGTTGCGAGGTAAGTGTCCCTTGCAGTTTGCCGAAGGCGTTGCCTCCGCTCAAAGTTAGTTCCGCCGCGAGAATTTCCTCCGCTTCGCTCATCATATATTTCGATTGCTTGACGCTTTCATCAAGCGCGAATTCATGCGCCTGCGCGGAAGGATTTGTTTTTGCGGCTTTCTTCACCGCGGCTTTTCCCAGTTTACCGACCCACGCCTGGAATTTTTTATTCGATATGTTTGCTTGCACAGACATTTGCTCGAATTCCGAGAGCGCGCGCATGGCGTCCGCGTTGCGAGAATCAGTAGCGACAAAGGATTGAATGTAAGGGTCAATGGTTCCGGAAAGTTCAAGGATGGCATTAAAGCGGTCTACGGATTCGCCGAGCAGTTTGCCGAGTTTCTTCGGCTCGGTCTTGGAATCGGCTTTGCTGGCTTTTTTGAAAAACGCTTCCATTTCATCCAGCATGGATTTGTAGCGCTTAATGGCTTGTCTGAATTCTTTTGAATCAAGCGAAGGATAGACGTTGGTCAAATCCCAGCGAGGGGCAGAAATAGTCATGGAATGTCTCCTGAAAAAATTTTATTTAAGTATACCAAACAGGGTCGCTTAACCCTGCTTGCATTTAAACCCTAAAAACTATACAATAAATCAACGGAGGTACATCTATGAAACAAGATAAATTTCTAACCGGCATCCTGATCGGAATTGGCGTGTTGATCGTGATCGCGCTGGTATTGTTCTTTAGCCGAAAAGATTCAAAACAATATGCCGCAGACGATACGCCCGAAGGCGTGGTCAATAACTATGTACTGGCTGTTTTTAATAGGGATTACGAAAAGGCTTATACATATTTAGCCGACCTTAAAAACAAGCCGACCTATGAAGAATTTCGCAAATCGTTCTTCAACGGCAATGTTAATCCCGGGCAGGCAGGCGTGGATGTGGGAACTGCGGCGATTAATGGCGATGAAGCCATTGTAAATATTTCACTGGTCTATGGACCAAACGATCCATTCTCCAGCCGTTCTGAAAATGCAGACCGCGCCCTAGCGCTGAAACAAAACGGCAAATGGAAAATCTCGTCCATGCCCAGCTATAGCTTATGGGATTACAACTGGTATACCGCGCCTGTCAAACCATAACTATTATGTCATTGTCTCCTGTCATTGCGAGCGCACTTCGCGAAGCAATCTCCTCGTCAGGGGATTGCTTCGTCGGGAAGAGCGTCCTCCTCGCAATGACGGTATTGTAATAAGGAGAAAATCATGAAAACCATTCGCCGTTTATATTTTTATGCAGTCGCCTTCATTAGCCTTGAAGTTGTGTTATGGGGGCTGATCGGCTTACTGCGTTCCATCGTCAGCAATGTCATCACAGACAGCGCGCAAGCCCTCGCACAGGCGCTCTCGTTGATTCTTGTCGGCGTACCTATCTTCCTCGTGCATTGGTTATGGGCGCAACGCGCCGCGGCAAACGACGAAGAAGAAAAAATCGCCAGCCTGCGCGCCATTTTCTTTTATCTAACATTGATGTCCACGCTTGTGCCGGTTGTGCAAAACCTGCTGGCATTAATCAACCGCACTTTCATCACAACCCTGAGCCTCTCGGCAGACCGTTCATTACTTGGCGGTTTCCAAACCTGGCAGGATAACATTCTCGCCATCGTGTTGAACGGACTCGTCGCGCTTTATATTTGGAACATCCTGCGCGCGGAGTGGACTACATTACCTGAAAAAGAAAACTTTGCAGAAGTGCGCCGCGTCTACCGTTTCCTGTGGATTCTATACAGCCTCATCATGGTCATCTTCGGCGCGCAACAAGTGTTGACCTTTATTTTCAAAGTTCCATCCAATCTTTTTGGAGATATGGGACGCGAAGTATTTATCAACGGGACAGCTTTGCTTTTAGTCGGTACTCCCATTTGGATGTACACCTGGCGCATCTGTCAGGACGCTTTAGCTGATCCCGCGGAAAAAGGCTCGGCTCTGCGCCTCGGCTTGCTCTACCTGCTCGCGCTAAGCGGAGTCATCGTCGTACTGACGGCTGGCGGAAACCTGCTCTTCATGATTCTCAACCGCATCTTTGGCGAAGCGATAAGCTGGCAAAATTTTGTACAGCAAATTGGAGGTCCGCTTTCGATTGGGATTCCGTTCGCGGTCATCTGGGCATATTACGGCAACTGGCTGAATCGCCAGATGGACTTTGAAGAAAATCCACCGCGCCGCGCGGGAATGAAACGCCTGTATTTTTATATCCTCTCTGCCATTGGATTAACCGCGTCATTCACCGGCATAGCTTTGTTACTCTCCTTCATGATAGATATATTCACAGGCACGAAATTAATCGGCGACTACAGTCAAGTCAAACAATTGACAGGCGCGCTCTCCACCATCGCGGCGGGTCTGCCGCTTTGGCTAATGACGTGGAGACCCATGCAAGCGGAAGCAACATCCGAAGGAACGATGGGAGATCACGCGCGCCGTTCTGTCATACGCAAAACATATTTATATATCGTATTGTTTGCATCTGTGATCGGCGGCATGGTTTCGGCGGCGGCGTTGATATACAACATCATTTACCCCGCGTTCGGCGGAAGCGCAAGCGGGAACTTTGCATCCAATGTACTTAACGCGTTGCAAGTCCTTGTTTTGTTCGCGGTGTTGCTCGTCTATCATTTATCCGCTTTACGGCGCGACGGCGCGGCAAAAAGCGACGCGCTGGAATCCAAGCAGGAACAATTCGGCGTATTGGTCTTTGACTCAGGCAACGGTAAATTTGGCGAATTAATGAAAATCGCCATACACAAATCCGCGCCGAAACTGCCGGTCAGTGTGATTAATGCTTCAGAGAAAATTGACAGCGGAATGAAAATCAGCGCGGTGGTATTGCCCGGTTCGCTGGCTGTAGATACGCCCGAAGCGCTTGAAGCGTGGTTACGCGGATTCAACGGAAACAGGCTCGTGGTCCCGGATGAAGCGAAAAATATTTATTGGATGGCTGATTCAACGGAAGCCGCCAGATCGCTCGGTCAAATGGCTGAAGGTCAGGAAATCCAAAAAGTAAAAAAATCCGGACTAGGCGCATGGCAAATCGTGATGTATATTTTCGCGGGATTGTTCGCGTTGCAATTGCTGTTCATGTTATTGGCTCTCGGTATATCGGCTATCACAAATTTTTAATGATATACTTCGCACAACTCATCATTAACGAGGGCATCCTATGAAAGTAACTGTGTTACAAGAAAATCTGGCGCGTGGTTTAAGCGTTGTTTCGCGGGCAGTATCGCCGCGCAGTACATTGCCTGTGCTGTCCAATATTTTGATCGCGTCGGATGAAGGTCGCTTGCGCCTGTCTGCCACGAATTTGGAACTGGGCATTACATGTTGGATTCCCGCGCGCATCGAACAGGAAGGTTCAACGACCGTGCCGGCGCGTACTTTTGGCGATCTGGTAAATACTCTGCCGGGCGAGCAAGTGTCATTGAGTTTGGATACAAAGACGCAGAGCTTGCATGTACATGGCGGCGCATCAAACAACGACATCAAGTGCATTGACGCGCAGGAATTTCCGCCATTGCCTGTGCCTGAGTTGGACGGCGCGGTGCAGTTGAACGTGGTGGATTTCAAAGAGATGATCCAGCAGGTGGCGTTCGCGGCTTCGACCGATGAAGCGCGCCCCGTTTTGATGGGTGTATTGGTCCACGCGGAGAAAGATAATCTGACGATGGCGGCGGCTGACGGCTTCCGCCTTTCGGTACGGAAAGCGACTCTTTCGGCGGCTGTCGCGCAACCGCTGAATATTATCGTGCCGGCGCGCGCATTGAATGAACTGGCGCGCGTTTCATCCGATGGCGAAGAATCAATTTATATGGTTGTGCCAAAGGGACGCGGTCAAGTGTTATTCCGCGTGAAGGATGTGGAAGTGGTCTCGCAGTTAATTGATGGGACATTTCCCGATTATCAACAGATCATCCCGCGTTCGTATAAATCACGCACGTTGGTTTCGACTGCGGCATTGCTCAAGGCTTGCAAGCAGGCTGAGATTTTCGCCCGCGAAGGCACGAACGTAGCCCGCCTGGATATTAAACAATCCAAAGGCGAGATGCAGCCGAGTGAAGTTGAAATCTCCGCAACTTCCGAAGAGACCGGCAAGAACGAGACTATCGTTGAAGCCACAGTAGACGGAAGCGGTGTGTTGATCGCGTTCAATGTCAAATTCCTGCGCGAGGCTCTTGAGATAATCAAAACCCCCAATGTGGTGCTGGAGACTTCCGCGGCGAACGCGCCCGGCGTGATAAGACCGGTGGGCGATGACAACTTCCTGCATGTGATTATGCCGATGCACCTTGGGTAATACGTAATTCGTAAAGCGTAAAAAGCGACTGCCTCTTTATTGGCAGTCGCTTTTTTATTTTGGCTAAAAACTAACGATTGTCCCCATCGCCTTTTATTTTTCCGCGCGCCTGACGATCAAGAAGTTTATGGATGTTATGTTCAGCGATTTCATCCAGAGACAAATCCAATTCGGTGGCGACTTGCGCGAGATACCATAAGACGTCGCCAAGTTCCGCTTTTAGCGCATCGCGTTCCGCTTCGCTGATGACGCCGTCTTTATCGCGGAAGATCTTCTTGATCTTGCCCGCCACTTCGCCCGCCTCGTTGGTGAGTCCGAGAGTCGGGTAGATGATGCCATGTCCAATGACGGGATATTTGGCTGTGCCGCGCGCTTTGTGTTGATAATCGGTGAAGTTCATAATATCCTTTGCTTTCTAAAAGTTTAATTTCCTTGCAAGTTTTTTCCACCATTCATCTTTCTCCCCCGGCACGAAAGGAGTATACAGCGTCAGCCGATCCGCGATCCCATCATAGCGTTCCTTCAAATCGTTTGCCAAATTTTCCTGCGTGGTCACCAGACAAAATTCATTTAGAATTTCATCCGTGATCAACATCGGCATCTCAGCCCATTCGCCTTTCGCCGCGAAACCCGATAATTGTTCCGCCAGGATTCTCCATCCGTGTAAATCCATCACGGCGCGATACGATGGCGTGGATGCGTAGAATGCGATCTGTGCGCGCACAAAGTTCATTTCTTCCGGCGAAGTTGCAACAAATGCCGTGACAGATACGGCAATATCTTTTCTGGTTCTGCCAGCATTCTTCGCGCCTTCTTCAATCGCCGGCATCATCACATCGCGCAAATAACGCGGACTATGAAATGGATGCGCGTGGAATCCGGCGCATAGTTCGCCCGCGAGTTTGGCGAGTCCGGTATTGACGCCTGCAATGTAAATGGGGATTTTTGGGCGCTCAATTGGTCCCGGATTAAAGAACGGCGACATCAACGTAATTTTGTAATACTCGCCGCGGAAATTCAATTTTGTGCCATTCTGCCATGAATCCCATAACGCGCGGATAACCTGAATCTGCTCGCGCAATTTTCCCGTCACCGACTCGGGCCAGGTCATGCCGAAGCGCCGTTCGATATGCGCTTTGACCTGTGTGCCAAGTCCCAAAATGAATCGTCCGTCAGACTGCTCGGCTAAGTCCCATGCAGTGTAAGCCAAATTCGCAGGCGAGCGCGCGAACGAGACCGCGATAGCCGTGCCAAAGCGCAGAGTCGCGGTGTGTTCGGCAACTAGCGCACAAGGCAGAAAAGGATCGTGTTGAGTCTCTTGAGTCCACAACGCGTCGAATCCAATTCCTTCGGCGGCTTTCGCAATTGCAGGAACATCTTTCAAATGAACGGGAGGCAGAGCGGCGTCAAATTTCATTTTCACTCCATCAAATATGCCATGATCCAATTTGTAGTTGCAACGAGCGAATCAATATGCGTGCGTTCGTAGTTGTGCGAAGCGTCAATGCCCGGTCCGATCAAAGCCAGCGCCACGTCGCCGCCCGCGCGCCAAAAGGCTTCGCCGTCTGAACCGTAGAACGGATACACATCGGTTTTATACGGAATATTATTTTTCTCCGCCAACGCGCGCAATTTATTATTCAACGCAAAATGATAGGGACCGCCGCTATCTTTGATACATAACGTCGCGTGGAATTCATCCGACTCCTGCCCCGCGCCCACCACCGCCATATCCACCGCGACCAACTCAGCTGCATCGGATGGAATTCCCGCCGCCGCGCCGTGACCGACTTCCTCATAATTGCTGATGTGGAAATAAACGCTGCGCGCGGGGTTTTGGCTTGCTTCCGTTAAAGATTTAATCGCGGCGACCAGAATCGCGACACAAGCCTTATCATCCAAAAACCTCGAGCGGATGAATCCGTTCGTCACTTCGACACGCGGATCAAACGCCACGCAATCGCCGATATTGATACCAAGCTCGCGGGTTTCACTTTCGGATGTTGTACGCGCGTCCAAACGGACTTCCATGTGCGCGTCATCGCGCGCGGTTTCACTGCCTGCCGCGCCGTAGATGTGACCGGATGCCGTATCAATTAATACCGAACCGCGAATCTTTTCGCCTTTGGATGTGAATACCCACACGCCTTCCGTTTCAACGCTGTTCCATTGAATCCCGCCAACGCGGCTCAACTTCAACCTGCCATTGGATTTGATCTCTTTGACAACCGCGCCAAGCGTATCCGCGTGCGCGGTCAACGCGACAGGAGCCGCGTCCGATTTCACTTGCCATTTAACGACAAGCGCGCCTTTGTGTGTGCGCGAAAGAGACAATTGTTTATATGCAGAAAGTTCACTTTCAACAAAGTCAATGGCTGGGTCAGAAAACCCGGTGGGAGAATGGATGTTTAATAGTTTGACAAGGAAGTCTGTAAGATAGGATGTGTTAATAGGGGGAATGGTCATTTTGTATTTTCCTCAAAGTGGCATCGTATAGCATCTTGTATGTTTTCTTTTAATTCCTCCCAAGTATCAGCTTCTGTAAAAATGGAGTATCTCAATGCACGGGCAGTATAGCCGCCATCAGGGTCTTTTTCTACGCAAAAAATAATATCCATTTTAGTCTATGTCAATTAATATAACTTTTATGGGAACAGCAGGGAAATGCCTTTTTAGGCGTTCAATATCATAAACAAGTTGTTCGCCATAAGACACTCCAGAGGACATTTCTTTATGAAGATTGTGACAGGGAACAATTTCAATACCAACGTCCGCTTTGTTTTCGTTGAAAAAATATTGAAACTTTGCCATGTCATAAAACATAAAGGCATATTTACCAAACTGCACTTCAACTAAAACTTTCTCTTTTACGAAATCAACTTGTTTGTATGCGCCCGAAATAGAAATATCAGAATTAGGAATTTCAATTGCGTAAGTATCACGTAGTTCTCTGTATCCCCTTTCTTGAAATTCCTTGTGAAATTGATGATTCATATCAATGGGCGAATACAAATATCTTCCTTGTTTTGTCTTTTCTTTGCTTTCCTTTGTTTTATGAGCCTCAACACATGCAATAACATCATATATTTCCTGTTCATATTTTGGGTAACGCACTTTTAGTATTTCTGAACCGCCAAGGTGTGAATATTCGTAAACAATTTTCATTTCTTTTTCTCCACTTTATACTTTTTGCGCTTTTCTAGCAAAGCCGGTTGAATTGTATTTTTTATTTTTATTGTTTTAGGAGGAATATTCTTAATGGGTTGATTAGGGTCGTAAACGGGACGCTCCATTGGGCGCATTTGTAATTCGCCTTTTACTGCCCGTTGAATTCTATCGGTTGCAATGGAGACGTATTCTTCCATTATCTCAGAGCCAATTGCTTTACGATTATGCATCAAGGCGGCAATTGCAGTACTTCCGACGCCCATGAAAGGATCGAAAACCCAATCTTTTTCATTAGTCATTGATAGCACAAGACGCTCAATTAATTCTATCGGGAATTGACAGGGATGTATTGTTTTTTCTATGTGATTTGCCTTTACGTTAGGAATATCCCAAATATCGCTTGGGTTTTTCCCCAATGGATTACCTGATAACTCGCCCTTTTTAGGCCCTTTGAAATATTTTTTCTGTGGATATTTTTGCGGCACGCGGATTAGATCTAAATTGAATGTATATTTATTTGATTTTGTGAACCAAAGAATTACTTCATATCTTCCTGAAAATCTTTTGGACGCATGAAGTCCATGCCCAAATTGCCAAACAATTCGATTTCTCAAATGTAATCCCAGAGAAGAAAAAATTGGAAAGAGGACAATATCAAGAGGAACAATTTCTCCATTGTTGACGTAATTACCTACTTGCCAGCATATATTTCCTTCGTCACCTAAGACGCGAACACATTCCTCTATAATCTGTTTTTGCTGATGCAAATATTGTTCCAACTTTAATCGCTTTTCATATTCTTTTCCAAGATTATATGGAGGCGATGTAACAATAAGTTTTATGGTTTTATCTGGGATCTGCTTCAGCAAATTAAGGCAGTCACCTTGAAATAAAACACAATTTGAGTTTGGGTCAAATTCTGAAGATATTTTCATATCACTATTATAAGATCAAATGTTCTCAAATGCTGTAATCTTTTCCCGCCATTCACTTGGCACGGAAATTGTCTTATGTTCGCGATAATCAAACGTGACCAGAATGACTATCCCCACAGTGACTATTTCGCCGGTGTTGATATTCATCACACATTGTTCCACGATCATGGACTTGTTGCCAATCTTTGAAGTCCGCACGCCGATTTTTATCTGGTCATCATAACGCGTGGGGGCGTGATATTTAATGTGAACATCGGCAACGATCACGCCTATTTCCATAAATGACTGATCTCTGCTGAATAAGCCAAGTTGGATCAAATAAAAGATACGCGCCTGTTCAAAGTAAGTCAGGTATTTGGCGTTGTTGACGTGTCCTTGCGGATCTAAATCACCGTAACGGATTTCAATGGGATGATAGAAACGAAAATTGGTCATACGCTGATTATACCCGCGTGACCAATTTGATTTTTAAAAATGTTCCGCCGCCTGTCAGCATGGGGGGGACATGTTGATCGCGGCGGCGGGTTGACGCCTAATACCAGTAAAAGGGAGGGCAGGCGCCAATGGATGTAATATACACCAAATTAGTCCGAATAGCATTAAAATTAGCTTAGGGTTCAAGTCTTTTTTACCCCCCAAAGTTCCTATTATCTATAAAATTATTTTTTTCCCGATTTGAAAATATCCAGCCACTCGTTAATTTCCGTGGAAGAAAGTCCGCTCTGACTCGGTTCTGGCTTGGGCGCGGATGAACGCGCGTACGCGAGCAGTTTGGCAAATTCTTCAGAAGAGATGGTTTGTGCGCGCAGGCTATACGCGTCTGTTTGCACTTGCCGGTCTGAAGAAACTACGCTCCAATTTTTTGTGTCTTTGCCCATTTTTTTGAGACGCGCGCGGATGGCATTATCGGCAGTCTGTCCGAGCGGCACAAAATGAGCTTTAACGGTGCCCAGGCTTCGGGTCCCCGCGTGACCGACTGGCGCGCCGTCAAAATAGACTTCGACCTGCCGTCGTTCCAATCGGCAAAATTCCTGCAAGATAGCAACCAGTTCCATTTCATCGTCCACTGAATCGAGGCTCAGTCCCAATTTCGGAATTAAGTTGTGTCCGTCAATGAGATAAGGCATGAAGATATTTTACTCTACGAAGAATATCCGCGCTCACCAAGTCGAAGCGTAAGTTGTAAGGTGAGTTTATAATAGGACTATCCTGCTTAAACTTTGTGAGGCGCCTCATGTCATTTAAACTCGTCTACTATTCACAACAAGACCCGAAATGGAAAACCGATATTCTCGGCTTCGGCGACCCAAGCGATACGATTGGCTATGTCGGTTGCGCGCTTACCAGCGTAGCCATGCTCATCAGCGGACATGGGTATGTCGAAACGCCAAAGACCCTTAATAAAAAATTGAAGGACGCCGGTGGCTTTGCAAGCGCCGGCATAGTCTGGGGCGCGGTCAGCCAAATCTATCCACAGGTGAGTCTCAAGTCTTTAATTCCATGCGCCAACAGCGCCGCGCCGCTGGCGCAAATTGATGCGGCGCTCGCGGCAGGTCAGCCCGCCATTGTGATGGTGGATAGCTCGCCTGCATCAGGATTACAAACACATTGGATCGTGTTATATGCGCGCAAAGGCGACGACTACCTTATGCTCGATCCCTGGCCCTATCAACCCGACGTGACCAAAGAAACTTATTTGATGCCGCGCTATGCTCAGGGCAACACACTCAAGCGCGCCATCATGCATGTCATCTTATATGAATGTTATACATCCGGCGGGTCAATTGTCACGCCAGATTCGACCACGACGACAACACCGACTCAACCTCAGCCGACACCTGTGCCTGTCCCGAGCGCCGTCGAGGGGCTCGTACCCGGAGGCTTAAACGCCCGAGTCAAAGCAGATGTGACCTGGGGACTCAACATCCGTTCAAGCATTGACACATCCAGCATGGCGAATCTGGTCGTGTCTGTGCCAGCCAGTACGTATTTGCTTGTACTTGATTCAGATGGAGAAGGAAAGATTGGCGGAGTCAATCAATGGATCCGCGTGCGAGATTCTCAGGGACATGAAGGCTTCGCCGCGGCTTGGTATCTGGAAAAGGTTGCAGGTTCAACATCCGGTAATGAAACAACGTCTGCATCCACGCCTGTTGAAGATGAAAATTCATTGAGCGTAGTTGTCTCCAGCTCGGTAGGTCCGGCAGGATTGCGCATGAGAAAACAACCCAGCAAAGGCGCGGCGTTGATCGCCACTCTGCCGGCAGGCACACATCTGACGGTGTTGGACGCCGCCAGTAAAGCCAAATCAAAAATCGGGAAAGCCAATCAATGGATCATGGTGCGCGATGGAAAAAAGAATCGCGGATATGTGTCCGCTGAATTTGTTACGTTACAATAAATAATGTCGCTGCGAGGCGCTCTTATTCTTAGCCGAAGCAGTCTCCTCTCACCAGGAGATTGCTTCGACGGAAGAACACCGTCTTCGCAATGACATTATTCACACGGTTTATTTTGTCTGCCAGATGGAATCTGGACGCGCCATCTCTGCCACAATATCAAACGAAGAAATGACTCCAAGCGGAAACGCGTCGGGGTCGTTTTTGTCAACGACCACCAAACGATGATGATGTTTCTGGATCATCAAATTAGCGGCTTCGCGCAGGCTCGCGCTAATATCAATTGTAAGAGCGGGGTGCATGACATCGCGTACCAGCAGGTTTTCGTCCACGCCGGTTTTGACGAAAGGCAACAAGTCCGCGCCGCTGACTACGCCGAGAACTTTTCCTTTCGCGTCCACTACCAATACCGAGCGCCAGCCGGCCGATGTCATTGCGCGCGCGGCGGATGTGACAGGCGTTTTGCCGCGGCAAACAAGGATCGCGTCAGACATTACATCGCCAACGATTTCACGGCGCGGTTTTTCTTTGCTGGCGATACTGGCGACAAAATCGGACAGGGAAATGATTCCAACCGGTTTGCCTTGTTCGGTGACCAGCAAGCGGCTGATATCTTTTTCAATGAGGATCTGTACCGCGTCAGCCAGAGAAACGCCTGTTTCAACGGAATCAATTGGATGGGACATAAGATCCGAAGCGGTGAGTTTCTTCATTGCCGCGAGGCTTTCCGAATCTGTCGAAAGCCATTCGCCGGCGAGCAGGTCGAAATCGGAAATAATACCCAACGCGCGTTTATCGCGGTCGGTCACGATCAAGGCATGGATGTGATGTTGGGCAAGTAAAATGGATACCTGACCGAGCGCCGCGTCGGGTTTGCAAGTTAGCACGCCGGGGTGCATTAGGTCACGCACGAGTTTGGTCATTGGGACTCCTCTTAAACTTCATCTACGTCTTTATACCACTTGACGCGGTCGCCTACGCGGTCACGCATGCGCCATGCGAGCGGTTTGGGTTCGTTGTTCAGCCGTGCGAGCGTTTTATCCACTTGCGATACGACGTTTGATTTTTGTTCCGGCGTCAATTGGGAATATCCCTGCGCCAGTTGTTTTACTTTATTGAGATTCATCGTAGCGGTGCGCCATAATCCCCAATCATTGGCGCATAACGACGCGGCAAGTTTGATGTTGATGGTTTCTTTATCTTCATCGCCCAATGGATGTTCAAGCAATAACATGATGGTGTCAATCACGTCTTTTTCATTGATCTGCACGATCTGCATTTTTTCGAGAAGCAGTTCAGCCAGGGGAATGGTGGGCGCGTCAACTTCCAAACGTCCCGCCCAATAAATGGCGTGGCAGAAATCCAATTTCTCGTAGAAGACATCCACATGCAAACCGGTATCGGGTTTATCGAAAATGGAACGCTCGCCTTCAGATGCGATGAAGACCTCGCGGTTTTCCACATACCCCAACCCTGCCATCATTGGCTTAATTTGTTTAACTTGTTTGCCGTATGCGGCGAAATCAATGTCGGTATAGGCGCGTCCCATCGCGGCTTGCAAATATCCAAACTGCGGACAGTGCATTTGAAAAGCCAGCGACCCGATCACCCTTAAGAGAATACCGGCTTCGTCGCTGGCTTTTATGATCCGCTTTAACTCGTTCTCAAATTTATCGCGTTCAGAACGATCTTGTCCGCCCATTCCGATGGAACTATGAGTCATACAATTCTCCTCTAATGCAATCTAATGAAAACACATCGCTAAATTTTTTCTTGTCGGGAATATTCGGTTATTATAATGAAAAAATCAAAAACTTGCAAAGTTCCTCAAATTCTCATATAATGCGGCATCAAAAATCTTCTTTTCTTCATGCGCAATCTGAGACCGGCTAAATGAACAAACCTCACATCGTTCGAACGGTAGATTTACGTGAATGGATTAACACTGCTGACACAATAGTTCGCCGCGGCTTGGAATGGCTGGAGCAGGAAGATTTTTGGGAACGCGCGCGGGGAATCAATATGACGCTTGCCATTGAGTTTATTGCGGCTCATGCCGACGAAAGCCTGCTTGCTGTGACCCATCCGATTCCAGCCTGACGCTTTGCCCGCGCAATACGTCAGGTATTTTGTTTGGAGGAAATAATGTCCTTCTTCTCGAAGAAATCGAAAAAAGAACCCACCCGTTTATTCTATGCAACAGACCTGCACGGTTCCGAGCGAACTTATCGCAAGTTCATCAATGCCGGAAAATTCTATGGCGTGAATGTGATCGTAATGGGCGGAGATATAACCGGAAAGTTGCTCATTCCAATCATCAAAGAATCGAACGGACATTATCGCGCCACTTTGCAGGGACGCGTGGAGCAAATCACCACGCAGGAAGAATTGGACAATCTCACCACTCGGCTGGGTACGCTTGGTTTTTATTACAAGACACTGGAAGAAGACGAATTCCGCGCCTTGCAAGCCGACCCTAAATCCATTGATAAATTGTTCAACGAACTCGCCAGGCAAAGACTGGTCAATTGGGTGGAATTGGCGGAAGAACGTTTGAACGGAACCGGCATTAAATGTTTTGTTACCGGGGGTAACGATGACGACCCTGAAGTGTTAAAGGTAATTAAGCGGGAGGATACAAAATCCTTCTTTGCCTGTGAAAATGAAATGGTGCAGGTAGGCGATGACCATTCCATGATCTCGGTAGGTTTTAGCACGCCAACCCCATGGAAAACGCCGCGCGAAGTTTCGGAGGAAAAACTCGGCGCGATGATCGAAGAAATGGCGGCGAAGGTTTCAGATATGCAGAAAGCCATTTTTAATTTTCATGACCCGCCAAAAGATTCCACGCTGGATACCTGTCCCCAATTGGATTGGTCGAAGGATCCGCCTGAACAAATCCAGCAAGGCGGACAACCTGTCATGTTTGGAGCAGGCAGCGCCGCGGTGCGAAGCGCAATCGAAAAATATAAACCGATGCTGGGTCTGCATGGGCATATCCATGAATCCCAATCCGTTGCGAGACTTGGTCGCACGACCTGTATCAATCCGGGAAGCGAATATGCAGAAGGTGTATTACGCGGGTGTCTGGTAACCTTTATAGATGGCGAAGTGCAAGGTTATCAAATGACCAGCGGATAACAAGTAAAGATAATTTATGAAAGGAGGCAGTTTATAAAAAGACTTACTCTTTGATCGTTCTGGAAAAAGGGAGATGGATGATTGACGTCCGATCCCAAAGTTGCATTGTACCGATTCAATTTTTATACCAAAGGAGAGAATTGAAATGACGGCAAAACCAGAAGTCTTTACTCGAAAAGCATCAGGACTTGTACGCGTAATGTCCCCGTATTCAGCCTTCGTCTACAATATTTTGACGATGGGCTTGATCTTCCCATGGACATATCTGTGGGCGCCCGGCGCCCTGCCAGGCGGACGATTGGTCTGGGGCATTCTGCTCGCGATGCTATTTGAAATTCCCATCGCTTATGTTTATGTATGGCTCTCAACCGCTCTCCCGCGCTCTGGCGGCGACTATGTATTCCAAAGCCGCGTGTTCGGCGGCGGCGTTGCGTTCACTGTTGTTATGTCCGGCTTCGTGATTTGGATCCTGCAATGGGTCGCGCTTTCAGGCTGGCTGGTTTCATATCTGGGATTTGCGCCGCTCTTTCTTGGATTAGGCGCAACCTTGGGCAATGCCGCCTTCTCCAGTCTGGGAGTTTGGTTCACCACCGCAAACGGCATCATCATCGTCAGTATTATAAATGCCGCGCTTTCCATGTGGTTGTTAACCAGCGGTTTCAAGAACTATGTAAAATTCCAGCACGTGATGTGGTGGGGCACATTGCTTTGCTTCGCGACCGTTTTTGTCGTTTTCTTTTCAACGCCGGCTTCTGAATTCGTAGCCCGCCTCAATGCTTTTGCTGTTGCATCCGGAGGCGCTCCGAATTTCTATGAAACCGCAGTTGCCGCGGTAAAAGGCGCAGGCATTGACCTCAATCCGCCGTTTAGCTTGTTGGCGACTCTTCTTGTCGCTCCCATCGCGTGGACGTCTCTGCAATGGGCAACCTACTCGTCACAGCAGAACGGTGAGATCAAGGATGCGCGCAATTTCAAGTCGCAGACCTTTATCATGGTCGGCTCGCTTGTAGCGACAGGCATTTTGCTTGCGTTATTGGCTGTCGGCATTGAGCGCGTTGCAGGCTCGCAATTCCTTTATGTGGCGGGCGCGGGATATTGGTCATTGATCGCAGAAGCGAACATTAACGGCTTCAACTTATGGCCGCCCATTTTAGCCGTTGCCCTCACTGGCAGTCCCATTATAGTTTTGATCATTGGCATCGGTTATTTGCTGAATGGTTTCCAGATCGTATGTAACTGCTACATCGGCATGACTCGCGTTCTCGTTGCCATGTCGCTTGACCGCTTGCTCCCCGAATGGTTCAGCAAAGTGGACGAGAAACGTCACACGCCGGTCAACGCGCATCTGGCTTACTTCCTTGCCAGTATCCCGGTCATTCTTGCTTATAATCTCGTTGGCGGTTGGGTTGGCTTGACGCTCGGCGTGACCTTTGGTTGTGGCTACGTGTTCGTCATTACCTGCATCGCGGGCGCGCTTCTTCCATACCGCGCTAAAGAGTTATACGAAGCGTCACCGGGCGCAAAATATAAACTCGGCAGCATCCCGATGATCACCGTCCTCGGCACATTGGGCGGCATCCTTGGCACGCTCATGGTACTCGCGTTCCTGTTTGCGCCGCAGTTGGGTGTGTTGGGTACGTGGAGCGCGGCAAATCCCTGGCCCCAAGTCATCACCTTTGGGATCATCCTAATCTCATGGATTTGGTATATGCTGGCTAAGAATGCCCAGAAATCCAAAGGCATCAACGTGGACTTTGCCTTCAAGGAAATTCCACCCGAATAAAAAATGTTTTGCAGACTTCGGAAGTCTCCGAGACTTCCGAAGTCTTTCATTAACGGAGCGCATCATGTCCATCATTGATGAAGTCGTTTCAAAAATAAAAGATTGGGACAAAAAAAATATTTCCATTCATCCGCTCTCTGGCGGATTGACGAATACCAATTTCAAAGTGGAAGTAGATGGGAAACCATATTTTGTGCGCGTACCGGGCGAAAGCACAGCCCTGCTTGCCATTGATAGAAATAACGAATACCACAACACCAAAGCCGCGTCTGAGACAGGCGTTGCTCCGAAAGTTTTATACCACATCCCTGAATACAACGCGATGGTGATTGAGTTCCTGAACGGCAAAACCATGTCGAAGGATTCATTGAACGAAGCAGGCATGCCGACTCGCATGGCGCTGGCGATTAAAAAACTAAATGCCGGTCCCCGCTTCTTTTCGGACTTCAACATGTTCCGCCTCACCGAATATTATCTGGCGATTTGCAAAGAACGCGGCATCCGCATCCCGGACGGTTATCTGGATAGAGTTTCCACTGTGAAGCAAATTGAAAAAGCGCTGATGGCTAATCCGCTTCCAACCGTTCCCTGCAACAATGATCTGCTCGCGGAAAATTATATTGACGACGGCAAACAGTTATGGCTGATTGACTACGAATATAGCGGAAATAACGATCCGTGTTTTGAATTAGGAAATACCTGTCAGGAAATGCAGTTCAATGATGAAAAGATAAGCGAAGTGTGTTCTGCTTATTTTGGTCACGCGTCCGCGGATAAAATATCACGCATGAAACTAAACATGATTATGTCCGATGTCGGCTGGGGATTGTGGGCGGCGATCCAGGCGAATATCTCCACGATTGATTTCGACTTCTGGGGCTGGGCGATTGAACGTTGGGATCGGGCAAAAGAAAAAATGGACTCTGTTGAGTTCGCGGAATGGTTGAAGGATGTTCAAAAATAAAATCATCTTAACCGCCTTTTGGATCTGGCTGGCTATAACCATTCTCATCGCGTTCAGCGTGGGCATGATCTATCTAAAATTTGGTACAGCCGGCTTTGACACATTCATCCACACCGGACCAAATTCGATCCTGTCAGTCACGCTGATTTCCGTTACGTTAACATGGCTGTTGGCGGGAACATATCTTTATTTATTCGGTTCACATCGCCTGACTGAAAATAATATTTTCAAACACGGCGGATTCCTGCTTGTGGCGCTGATGTATTTAAACGTCATGCGCGAGCGCAATGATTACGGAGATATTGATTATTACATCGAATCCGCCAACAATTTGATAAAAAGCAAACCTCTGCCTGACATATATTTCTATCCGCCGCTGTGGGCGACAATCCTGAAATATCTGGTTGTGTACGGAGATAAATTCATACTCGCCTTCGTGTGGACACTTAACATTCTGGCGTTATTTGCTTTTTATTTTCTTTTAAATCGCGTACTTGAAAAATACGGTTTTGCGCCGCACATGGCGGCGCTTACCACAACAGTATTCATGTTGGTCAACGCCACCATCTTGAGAACTTTGGGATATATGCAAGTCAACTTGCTCATGCTTGATTTTATCTTTCTCGGTTTATTATTATTTCGCAGATCGAATTTCTGGTCTGCGCTTTGCATGGCGCTGGCTGTCTATCTCAAGGCTTCGCCCGCCGTTCTTGTTCTGGCATTCTTCCTCGAACTGGACTGGCGCTGGATTGCGTATGCCGCGTTCCACATGGCATGGATTACCGCGCTCTTGTTTTGGCTGGACGGCGCTCAGCCATTTATGGATTTTTTCAACAATTATGCAAATTTGAACAATGTCCATATTCCCATTTATCACGATACTTCGTTTGATTCTTTTTTCCTTGCAATCGCGGAGTTTGTGAATCTGCCGCGTCAATCGGCGCTTTATACCGCGTACGCGGCAAAAGGCATTATAGGAATTATTGTTTTACTCGGCATCCCGCGCGTCATTAAAAATAAAACTTTCTATTCCGGCGATAACAACTCGCGCTTTTACAACTCGCTTCCATTACTTGCAATCTTAATGCTATTGGCTTCGCCTTTGGTATGGGAACATCACGGCATTATCTTAACATTGCCTTTCCTGCTTTTGCTCAAACGTCTTGATACCCCATCGGATTGGTCATGGTTTGGATTTGCCTATCTCCTGCAATATATTTTGCCCACCTTTGATTTTTTCCCCTGGTCTTATGGACGTCTGCTCGCGCCATTGATTTTGCTCTGGTTGGTTTGGCACAGCGCTAAAGAATCGAATCAATTTGCGCGTTGGAATCAATGGCTTGAAAATATTTCTTTACCTCAAACTCATTAACGCCCGCACAAAAACTTCCACCATCTTTTCCAAATTAATTTCTTCGCGCGTGATCCGATAAGACTCCATTCCCATTCGCCTCAAGCGCGGGATGTCGGACAACGCGTCTTTCATCGCGGCGATCAGCGCGTCGTAATCTTCGGGCGTGATCTGCCATCCATTTTCTGCGCGGACTAAATCATCCTGCGTGCCGTCTCCTTTTGCGACAATGACAGGCAGACCGTGACTCATCGCTTCCTGGATTGCCAACCCGCCGGTTCCGGGCAGGACGAAGAGGTCTGCTTCCGCGAAATAAGGTTTTAGCTCCGCCCCATGTCTGGCTCCGATAAACCGCGCGGACGGATATACCTGCTTCGATAACTTTTCCAGTTCATCGCGTTCTGCTCCATCACCGACAATAATCAAACGCGGCTTCGATTCCATTTCCGCGCACGCGCGCAGAAGCGAATCAACGCGCTTGCGCGCTTGCAACCTGCCGACAAAAAGAATTGTCGCGCGGTCTATTGTCTGCGATCTATCGTCAGGTTTTGCCATCGGCGCGGACGAAACCGCGTTCGGCGCGACGAATATCTTCTCGCGCGGAAAACCGAGCGCGGCGTATTCATCCGCGCCGCGTTGACTGTAAGAGATGAGCGCGTCAAATTGATTCACAAATTGAACCCGCCGCGTTTTTCGGAATCCGCTCACGGGCGGCGAACCAAGCCCCCAGCCGATGACTCTTCGTCCATGTGCGTGCATCCAGTTTACGGCGGATGGCGTCGCTGGATAACGCGGATTGGCTTCCGCGATCAGCACATCTGGATTCCATTTCTTGAGCCAGTTGATAAATCCGCTTTGATAGCAAAGATAAAATTGTCCGCGTAAGATATGTATATTTTGAGCCGACTCGTAACGCGCAATCTGCAATTCGTGAGCAGGCGCGATACCTTCATCCACGCGCGCCTTGCCCGCGAACAAACTCATGCCCTTGTCGCAGGATTGCGCCAGCAAATCAAAAAACGGCGCACGGTAATTCGGCAGGACGCGTTGTTGAACGCCAAGCCGTCCTGAAAAATGTTGACTCATGGAATGTGAGGAGCCTGCCATGCCGGAGATTTATGCACGTGGACAACTTTCCACGCGCCGTTTTGTTTGACGATTACGCGGCTTTCGTTATGCGACGCAACTTTCACGCCATCCGTTGAAGCGGAGCTAACCAGCATTGTATAGCTGGCGATGGCAGTATCGCCATACCGTTGAATATGCAGGTTCGCGAGATCAAAACGAGTCGCCGCTTTGCCTTTACTCTCCGCGCCGAAGACTGTGCCGCGCTCGTCGTTGGACGTCATCATAAATTCATGGAAAGGCAAACCGTCAATGCGATGCGGCGTGACCCACCATTCGTAGAGCGTGAGTTCCTGCGCGGTGGTTTCGTGATACGCGGCAATGTCATTTTCCTGAATCGCTTTCAGGTGACGCAAGAGAAATTCATTAATTTCCTGATCCATTTACTCCTCCAAATTGAGTTTTTTCTATTTGATCTCTCGCAGAAGTCCGTTTTTTTTACCACAAAGGCACAAAGTCTCGAAGACTCAAAGGAAAAAACTTAGTGGCTTAATGTCTTGGCGACTTTGTGGATCACAACAATTTACTTATGCAAGAGGTCTATTAACTTAACCACAAAGGCGCCAAGTCTCAAAGACTCGAAGATTAAAGAATTATCCGCTTAATCCCATGCTTCATCAAGGGAACATTGAAGTTAATTAAAAATCCAAGCCTGTTTTGAGTTAGCTTTAAGTAAGTGAGTACTTGCGAAACATGAACATCCTGTAAATTTTCAATGGATTTCAATTCGCATATAATTCGCCCTTCAACAAGAACATCCATGCGCAAACCTTCGCTAAACTTTATTCCATCATACACCAGTGGAACAATCACTTGTCTTTGGTGTTGCACTCCGCGCTTTCCAAGTTCATGACAAAAACAAGGTTCATAAATCCCCTCCAGCAATCCGGGACCAAGTATTTTATGAATGGTAAAAGCAGAATCTACAATTAACGTGGCAATACGCTCATCTTCAGGAGGGATTGGAAGGAAATTGCCTGTTCTCATCATGAATCCTTTTTTATCTTTGTGACTTTGTGCCTTCGTGTCTTTGTGGGTAAAAATCATCAACTGTTCAACAAGTATCTTATGCAGTCATCCACCATTTTATGGAATGTTCAACTTTTCCTCAATTTCCTGTGATGTTCTTGTAACAGAAAGTCCGCCAAGCGCGGTGCAACGCAGTTCATGCGGAATGCTCTTTCCAACTTTGTCCATTGTATCAATAACTTCATCCAATGGAATAACCGCATCATAACCTGCCAGCGCCATGTTCGCGCAAGCCAGCGCGTTGCTGGCAGACATCACATTCTTTCCCAAACAAGGTACTTCAACCCGGCTTGCCACAGGATCGCAAATCATTCCCAAAATATTTTGAAGCGACATGGATACCGCGTCAACTGCCTGTTTGACATTTCCTTTCGCCAGCGTGACCAGCGCCGCGGCTGCCATGCCTGAGCCTGAGCCGCACTCCGCCTGACAACCACCGACCTCGGCGGCAAAAGTGGCGTGAGCCGCGATGAATACTCCGATCAGACCCGCCGCCAGCATTGCCTGTGTCATCTCATCCACTGAAAGCCCCATGGAACTTGCCGCCCCGATACACGCGCCGGGAAGCCCGCCGCATGATCCGGCAGTGGGCGCGGCTACAAACACTCCCATTGAGCTTTTCGTTTCCATCAGGGCAGTCACATAGAGAATGATACGGTTAAGCATGCCTCCATCGAGAAGCTGGTGATTTTCCATCTGAGTCCGGAACTGCCCTGATTGATATCCAAGAATGCGGTCGGCATATTCCGTGCCTTCGACGCCATCCAGAATGGATTTCTGCATGATGAGGACGATCTCCTTCATTTTTTGAAAAACCTCTTCATGCGATAAATCGCCGCGCGCGCTTTCATAGTGGACTGCCAGTTCCCATAACTCGAGATTTTTATCGGCATTGTATTCCAGCATTTCTTTGCAGGTAATGAAAGGGACTTGCATATTTTTACGCGATAAAACCGGCAATACCGGCAGGATGGTTTTTACATTTCTTATGCCGTTCTGCGAACAAAATTTGGAAACCATTTCTTTATCCAACAAATTCCGCGTCTTGATTTCAATGATGTACGCATCTGTTCCGCTCAATGAAATAATCTCATCAGCCTCAATGCTTTCATTCAAGGTTTTTAGAATCTCACTGTGATATGAATCAAAGTAGATGAGCGTTTCGTAATAATCGCCTGTCATTGACACACTGGCGTTATCAATTTCCACGATTTCGATCATTCCGCCGCCAATGGAAATGGCTGTCAGCGTGTGTTGTTCATTTGAATTTTTAAGCGTCAGCTTGTATGTGTTTGGATGTCCAGCCTTCAGGTTTACCACTTTCATCCTGACCTTGATTCCAGCTTCCTGGATGGCGCGCTGGGATTCCGCCAGCCGTTCGTCGGTCGCGTCCCAGCCGAGAAATCCGCCCAGGAGTCCCATATCGGATCCCTGCGTAGTATGCGTGGCGGCAAGCGAGCCTTCCGAGTCGAATTCAATCAAGACTTCTTCAATTTTGCCATCCATCAAATCCCGTGCCATCCTTCCGATGCGCAAAGCGGCGGCGCAGTGTGAACTGGATGGACCGCGCATCACTGGTCCGATCACGTCATTAAAAATACTGGGAAAGGAAACGGTTTTGGAATTGCCCGGATTGAGTTCTTCGCCATTATTTCTATTTCTATTTTTCTTTATCTGTCCTGATTTGGTTGTCACTAAATCATCTCCGTATATGAATCTTTTTTCTTTGTGAGCAAAGACCATCAATCATTCACCATCTCCGTGGATGCCTGCATACTATAGTTGGTATGGCAATTTGAACATATTTTCCTGAGTTTTTTCCATTAACTTCACCACAAAGGCGCCAAGTCTCAAAGGCACAAAGATTAAAGAATTACCCGCTTGAGCCCATGTTTCATCAGGGGGACATTGAAGTTAATTAAAAATCCGAGCCTGTTTTGAGTTAGCTTTAGGTAGGTGAGTACTTGCGAAATATGAACATCCTGTAATTTTTCAATGGATTTTAATTCGCATATAATCCGCCCTTCAACAAGAACATCCATACGCAAACCTTCACTAAACTTAATCCCGTCATAAACCAATGGAACAATCACTTGTCTTTTGTATTGTGCTCCACGCTTCCCAAGTTCATGACAAAAACAAGGTTCATAAATCCCTTCCAGCAAACCAGGACCAAGTGTTTTATGAACGGCAAAAGCAGAATCTACAATTAACGTGGCAATACGCTCATCTTCAGGAGGAATGGGGAGCAAATTGTTTGTCATCATGAATCCTTTTTATCTTTGAGACTTTGTGCCTTCGTGTCACTTCGACAGGCTCAGTGCACAAGCTTTGTGTGCCAAAAAATCAACTATCCAACAAGCATTTTATGTAATCATCCACCATCTTATCCAGCCCCAGCGCGGACTCGGCTTGTGTGCGCGCATTTTTACTAAAGCGCGTTTGGTCCTTCAATATTTCAGCCGCGGCATCGGCAAGAGTCGAAATATCTGGCTGACCGATCTTCCACGGATCACTGCCATAAGGCGCCAGCCTGCCAGAATCATTTAACACGAGTTCATTCAACGCGCCGGTATCAAAAGCGACGACAGGCAAGCCGCAAGCCAGCGCTTCAATGACAGAATTGGGACAAGCCGCGTTGAGATCGGCTGAGAACAATACATGCGCGGAACGGTCTATTTCGGGGATGCGTTCACGCGCCACCGCGCCCAGCCAGTTGATGGGAACGCGGGCGCGGGATTGTACCTGTGACTTATGTTCAGCGCTGATTTTTCCGACAACGATTAACTCAATCGGCAGGTTATGTTTTGCGTTCAAAGTCTCAGCCAGTTGAACGGCGTTATCCAACCCCATGTCATATCCGCCGCCGAGGTTGCCTTCCACGATCAATAATTTATATGGCGGATAAATTGAATTGATAGTTTGTGGAGAATAAACATTCAAGTCTACGCCGTTGTGAATCACCGTGGACGAAGCGCGCGGGATGCCATACCAATCTTCCCACCAGTTTTTCGAGAATTGACTCTGATAAATAATTTTCGCGGCAATATGCTTGCGGATAAAAGACAAGATAAAATTTCCATACTCCGCGCGCAGATAATGTTTCAATCCGGTGTTGCGTTTACGATGCACCCAGTTGATGCCGTCCAACCGCTGCGCGATCCGCGCGCCGCGCTGACCAGCTTTCCATAACGGGATCAGGTTTCGGGTCCCGGAGATGAGCAGGACAGAATCCGCCGGTTGGGAAAGGTCGTGAGTCACGTCAATCCCACGCGCATGAAGTCCCGCTTCAAACTTGAGTCGAAAAGAGGTCATGCCGCCGAGTCCGCTGACGGCTGGGGTGATGCAAATACGAGTCATAAAAAGATTATACCCTTACCTCACCCCCAACCCCTCTCCAAAAGGAGAGGGGAGTTTTTATGGTATGCTTGCAACATCTCACTGACGGAGTTTTTTATGTACATTGCAATTGAAGGCGTGATCGGTGTGGGCAAGACCACGCTTGCCCGCATGTTACAAAATACTTTTGAAGCCGATGTGTTGCTTGAAATTTTTGAAGAGAATCCTTTTCTTTCCGATTTCTATGGCGACCGCGAACGGTATGCTTTTCAAACGCAGATCTTTTTTTTACTCAGCCGTTATCATCAGCAAAATAATACGGTGACGGGAATTTTATCAGCAGGCAAAAATCTGCTGGCGGATTATACCTTCGCAAAGGATGCCTTATTTGCGCGCATCAATTTGCAAGGCGACGAGCTGGCAATGTATTACAGGGTACATGACGCGCTTGGCGAAAAAATCGTCAAGCCCGACCTGCTCGTTTATTTGCAAGCCAACACCGATACGCTTATGCAGCGCATCACCTTGCGCGACCGTCCGTATGAACGACAAATGGAACGCGCTTACATTGATAAATTAAACCAGACTTATGACGATTTTTTTTCAAAGCCTTTTGACCATACTCCGGTCTTGAAAATTGACACCAACGACTTGAATATCATCCAGAATCAGGAACACCTAAAATTGATCGAGAACCGCATCCGCGAAACCCTGGGACTGAATCCATTTCAAGAGAGTTTGCCTTTTACCGAGACATCGTCAAACTAGACAGCGCGATGAAGTTGATTTATGTGCGGTAGAATAGTGCATTGAACAATAACCCCAAAAGGAATTGCGCTAAATGAGCGAAGAGATGACGTTTCTCACAATACCAGAAGCAAGTAAATGGGCTACAGATTATTTGAAGAAGAAAGTTACTTCTTCAAATATATCTTATCTTGTTCATACAAAAACAGTTCAACTGCTTTTTAAATTAGGAGGAAGAAATGCCTTTATATCAGACAATTCTTGTGAGAACATTTGAAGTAATTATAGAAGCCGAAGATAACACCGCTGCTTCCAGATTATCTGAATTTTTTGTTGGGTATGCGGATCATTCTAATGCTTTTGAAAGAGATAAATTTAAATTTGAAATTAAGGAAATTGAGTTAACTGAAAATAACACATTAGAGACTACTCTAATGAAAGATTCTGATGAGTACAAAGTATTTTCGGAGTAATTATGCCAAAAATATTAACACCGACAGATATACTTTGTAACGAATTTTTGAAAAATGCAAGCCAAATTGCTAAATCGGTAGAGCCGATTAAAGTTTTAAGGGCGCGTGCTTATCAAATACGAGATTCGAATGTTTTCATACGTGCTTCTTTATTAGGAAAGAATAATCGTTATTTTTTTGGGTTTAACTACATTCATGTCGAAGAAATGGCAAATCTAGACAATCCATTTATCGCTTTTATATGCGGATCTGTGGAAAATTCAATTATTCTCCCTGCCAAAATCCTTTTTGATTACTTACCTTCTCTCAGTCATGACAGAAATGGTGAATATAAAATTAGCTTTGATAAGGATTTAAATTTAATATTAAGCGGAAGAAATAATCGAGTAAGTTGTAAAGACTTCATTAACCAATGGGATTTAATAACAAACCCAATAGTAGTAGTATCTAGTCAAAAAAGCACACCCGAAGAAAGTTTGCACAATATTCTTCAAGGCAGGTTGTTAGAGATAGGAAATATAAGAGGATTTCAAACATTTTGTCCAAACAAATCAAAAACATTTAATGGAAAGCCACTTGGCGATATAGCGACATTAAAAGAATGCCCTCCCTTACAGTTCTCAGAGCATGATGTTTTGAGGCAAATTGATGTTCTTTGGTTTCGTGAGAGAGGAGCTAAATTTATTCCTGAGTGTGGATTTGAAGTTGAACTTTCTACAGGAACTTGGTCAGGTGTCGGAAGATTGGCTACATTAATTGATTATGCCAACACACGCTTATTTATTATTTCAGATGATACAAAAAAATATAAACAAGTAATAAATACTTTTTCAGATTACAAGCCACGTTACAACCATGTTCAAACAAATCTTGTAAGCGATTTGTATTCGTCTGAATTAGGACTACGTGATTTGCGAGTGAAAATAGGTATTTAGGATATTTGTCGCAATACTATTGGGTATATCAATATAATAAGGAAAAATTAACCAAAAAATTTAAGGAAGTCGCTAAAGATAAACTTGATTCCTATTAATAGTTCATAAAACGGATGGAGAAGAAATCAGGCTGTATTTGGCAAGCCTGATTTTGTTTTCCCAAAGCAAGGAATCTCGCTTTTTTGTGAGACCCTTTTATTTAACCAGCCAACTTCCTCAATTCATCTTCGCCGATAATTTTCACGCCCAAAGATTTTGCCTTCTCATATTTTGAGCCGGGTTCTTCGCCAAGCACCAGATAACTTGTCTTTTTGCTGACGCTATCTGTGACCTTGCCGCCGTTTTTCTCAATGAATTCCTTGACGCTGTCGCGCGTAAAATTCGCCAGCGTACCGGTTACAACAAAAGTCAATCCTGTAAAAGCGCCGTCTTTCATCTTGTCTCCTTCCTCTGACCTCGGCCAGACTCGCGCGGCTTTAAGTTTCTTCAACACTTTTTGATTCACCGGACGCGCGAACCAATCCACAATCGCTTCGGCGATATTCGGTCCCACGCCCTCGATCTGCATCAACTCATCGGCATTTATTTTGGATAACGAATCCAGATCCGCGAAGACGCGCGCCAGATCGTTCGCCATGACTTCGCCGACTCCGTGGATTCCCAACGACGCGATCAAACGATTCAACCCTCGACCTTTAGCCTGCTCCAGCGACTTGAGCAGATTCTCCGCTTTTTTCTCCGCGAAGCCTTCAAGCTCAAGCAATTGTTCCTTCTTCAATGTAAACAGATCAGCCACATCTTTGACCAATTCCGTTTCGATTAATTGCTCAACGATCTTAATCCCAAGCCCAACAATATCCATCGCGCCGCGCGAGACAAAGTGTTCCACATTCCGCACCAACTGCGCCGGACATGCCGCGTTGACGCAATACCACGCCACCTCGCCTTCAAAGTGTTCAACCGCTTGTCCACACGCGGGACAGGTTGCAGGCAACTTATATTTTTCTTCTTTGCCAGTGCGCGCTTCAATCACGGGACCAATCACATAAGGGATGACCTCGCCGGCACGCTTGACCAGCACGCGGTCGCCGATGCGAATATCCTTTTCTTCGATGAAATCAAAATTATGCAATGTCGCGCGTTCCACAACCACGCCGCCAATTTCCACCGCTTCCAGTACCGCGTTTGGTATCAATACGCCGGTACGTCCAACGCTGACGCGAATATCCAGCAGTTTCGTTGTTACTTCGCGCGCCGGAAACTTAAACGCGATCGCGCCGCGCGGATCCTTGCCTACAAAACCAAGTTCGGTTGCAAGATTCAAATCGTCCAGCTTGATGACCATGCCATCGGCTTCATACGACAGGTTATCGCGTCCCTTGTTCCATGTCTCGGTATATTCGATGGCAGACTCAATATTATCAAACCTTTTGGCAACATCTGTAACCGGAAAGCCCAGCGCTTTGAGATATTCCAGCAACTCCCATTGTGACGTGGGAATTTTTCCGCCTTCTGCATGGACGATTTGATAGACCAGCAATGTCAACGGACGCGAAGCCGTCAGGCTTGGGTCAAGCTGACGCAGCGATCCAGCCGCGGTGTTGCGCGGATTCAAATAAGTTTTTTCGCCTGCTTCTTCGAGTCCCTGGTTGAGTTTTGCAAAATCCTTGATCGTTATAAAAACCTCGCCGCGCACAACCAGGTAAGACGGAGGACGGAGGATTGATGACGATGATTCAGTATGAACGGGAATCTTTAACGGGATTGCCCGTATCGTCCGCAGGTTTGAAGTAATATCCTCGCCGATCTCACCGTCGCCGCGCGTGGCGCCTTGCACAAAGAGTCCGTCACGGTAGTGCAGGATAACGGATAAACCGTCAATCTTCGGTTCGACGGTAAATTTAGCGGAATCAACTTTCGGGTCCAGTTTGCGGATTCGCTCAAACCAGGCGCGCGTGTCATCCGCGCCGAAGGCATTTGCCAGGCTTAAGATCGGCGCGGGATGACGCACCTTGTCGAATTTATCCAGCGGAGCCGCGCCCGCGCGTTGCGTTGGCGAGTCGGGCGTGACCCAATCGGGATGTTCGGCTTCGATGCGCTTGAGTTCATTAAACAGTTTATCGTATTCCGCGTCGCTGATAATGGGCGCGTCAAGGACGTGATAGCGATGGCTGTGAAAGTTGATCTGCGATTTGAGTTCTTCATAATGAGTATTCATGTTTTAATTATAGTCCAATAAAAATCAGCCCGAAAAACTTGGGCTGATTTATTTCGTCTAATCTTTTTCAGATTTTATTCCAATGCGGGGAAGCGGACGTGTCATCGAGGAGATGCCTGCTTCGTAGAATGTTTCCTTGCTATTGCTGAATGGCGATGGACGAAAAAATTTTTTTGTCATAAGCAAATCTGCAAGGCGGCGCGCCTGTAAAATATCCAGCTCCATCATCTTCGCAAAATCGGTCAGTGAAATCTTGCCGCTTCGAATTGCGGACTTCAGCGTGGAACGCAAAGGCTCAGGGAAGAGCGCCGCGTCCGCAGGACGGAGATCATCTTTGCGTTCCTGTAACTCGCGGACGGTACGCTCGAAGTCAAACGGACCATCGTCAGCCGTTTTAATTGTCTCTTCATCGGACGACTTTGATTTCTTCCACCACATTCTTCATGCCTTTTGTTTTAAGATGTTGGGACAATGAAGCGGGAATGTCCGAACTTGCCATGTCGTTATTTTATCAGATTACCGATATTTGAACGATTAAGCCTTTTGCGGGTATTATCCGCTCACATGGGCGCTATAATGATGAATATCAATTCAAAACTCAACATGGAAAATATTCCAAAAGGATGAACCAATGCCAGCGATAAACTATCAATACGAAAAACGTAAAAAAGAACTGGAAAAGAAAAAGAAGAAGGACGAAAAATTAAAACGCAAAGAGATCAAGAAGAATATTAAGCCGAAAGAGGAAACGCCTCCTGCTTCGGAAAAATAAAATCAGGACTTACGCGAATAAAAAATATTCTGCGTAAGTCCTGAAAACGCTTCGTCCTGAACGTAGTCGAAGGACATCTCCAAGCGGAAGTCCTATTATTCACACTCCCTAAACGTATGAAAATTCAAGCTGTTTGACAATGCTTGCATCGCGGCGTTTTATGCCCGCGCGAATAATCAGCTTGAGGAATTTGTGATGGTTATAGATCGGATCGTTCAGCAGGGAAAAATCCGCGCTGCCCGGTTCTGATGGGTGGTAGAAAACGCCGCAGTTCGGATTGATCTCAAGCATATAGATCATGCCGGTCGCGTCCATGCGGTAATCACAACGAGCGTATCCATTTCCCTTTAAAGCCTGGAACATGCGCATGGTCTGCTCGCGTAAAGTTCTTTCAATGCGCGGGTCGCTCACCGGCGCAACCGACATACGCTCATATTCAACCCATTTCATATCATAATGCTTGAAGGACTCGCCTTCAGGGAAAATAAATTCAACGGGTTTAAATGTGATTGGGTTTTCCGGATCGTCTGGATTTTCAGCGACGAGGCAGGTGAACTCGCGTCCTTCGATGAATTCCTCGATCATGGCTGTCCCTTCGAATTCATTCATCTCCCGTTCCACTCTCAACCTGAGCTGGTCTGCCGTTTCGACGCGCGAATCACGCGTGATGCCTACGCTTGCATAACCATGTAAAGGTTTAACCAGCATGGGAAATTTAAGCCGTTTTAACGCCTTGTCAACATCTTCCGATTTCTTAATGAAGGCAGTCTTTGGGGCAGGGACGCCTGCGCGGCGCGCCGCGGCTTTCATCTCTTCGCGTGTGGGGTCAAAGAATGTCGAGTCGGCGCCGGTGTATGCCGCGCCCAATCGTTCCATGGCTTTCACAAGGCTAACGCCGGAAAGCGCGTCATCGGGTGTGCCATCGCATAAGTTGACAAAAGCTTCAACGCCTTCATCCATCAAAGACAAGATTTGATCTTCAACGTCTTTTGGGTCCACCAGATAATGTTTCCACTTATATCCGTTTAGATGCGGCGACGGATCGTAAGGCGGATCGTTTTCATCGGGGACGCTTGAGAGTACGCATATATACATTATCGTTCCTTTTTTATCATGCAGTTATGATCTGCTATTGATATTGCCTGTAAAATATTTTATATGTTTGTTTTATGATGATATAAACATCATCCATATACTTATTGTATAACGTTATTGATTTATGTAAAGGTTTTTGAGTTATCAATTAACTTAAAATATCGCGCCGCATGATTCCAAAAAATATTTATATCGAATAAAATTTAAAAGAAAAGACGGGCATCAAGCCCATCTTTGATTACAAATGTTATTAAATATTTTGCAAAAGTCAGTCTGAGGTGAGTTCAAGGTTATAAACGGCAACAATCAGAAGACAATGCTGTTTATATCGTCTTGATTGAAAAACAAATAGACTATCGAAGTTTCGCGCAAGCGTCTCGGAAGTCTGAAGAAGAAATCTCGCGATGGTTATATTTATGCGACTGTGAAGCAAGATTGGATTTCCGCTCAGAAAAATGTATAATCCGTATATGGGCGACAAATCATTTCAACCCCAATCAAAATCCGTGCTTAGCCGTCTGGCAGAAAATTTCATAGATCTGCGCGGCTTGCCTTTGACTATCAAACTGTTGACCATTGGGGGATATATTTCGGTTTTTTTCCTGCTGGCTATAGTCTTGTTATTTGAGGTCATTGGAGATGGCTTGCCCGCTGTGCAGTTTTCACCTTCCAATGAAGCTGAGATATTAACCATGCCTCTGGCTGTGATGGCTTTTACCATCCTGTTTTTTATTATCGGATGGGTGTATGTGTTGACGGGCGCGGCGATGGCAAAGGCGCGCGTCTTTTTACCGGCGCTGGGACTCTTTGCATTCCAACTCTTTATCATAACTGGCGGCGGATCTTTTGCGGCATGTGCAGAAGTTATATTCATTTTCTTTTTTCTGATCGTCTATGCCATCACATTCCGAACAAGGTTTTGGAGGGATTACCCCTTCGCGCACTTCTTTATCTGGCTGGCGGTCATCCTGTTTTTTATGTTTTTCTCTGTAGGCTTTGCAGAGACAGACGCCCAGGTTGCCAGCGCCATAACCGCCAATTTTTCCGTGATATTACTTTTCACTTTACTATTCTGGATATTTCTCGGATTGGATATTATGAATCTGGGAATCGATATTGGCAGGACGCTCTCCAAAACTGTGCGCCGTTTCCTGCCATTTCCGGCATTGTCGGCTCTAACGCTCTTTATATTAATTGCCCATCCAACATTTGCCCTGGTGTTAATGGTATTAGAAAGATGGACATGGTTATTATTCGATCTTATCTTCTCAGTTCCTCTCGCGATTGGGGCGGTCATTATATGGTTTATGCGCCGCTGGAATCTGGTTGCCGCGGCGACATTCCTATCATTAAGTCTTGCTTCTCCCATCGCTTCCCTGGGACTTTCCATGTCGCTCTCCGGTACCGATATGCTTGAAGCGTTTTTATCGCTGACCGGCATCTTTCCGCCGCTTCTTTTATTCGTCGGCTTGACAACGTACAACCTGCTTGGCGCTGGCGTCACATTTACCAGCGTGGATGGAAAGATTGCCCCGCGCGACGCGCGTATTCCTCTCTACTTTGGGACCGTCATCCTTGTGATTACCTTCATGCTCCTTATGTCAAATGAGCGGGTTGTGAATACCGGAAAGTTGTTCATTGACGTTCAAGGCATGATCAACTCTCTTTTTATGTTGGGCGGAATTTTTCTTGGTCTTCCGTATGTCATCTGGCTGATATTTAAACGGCGCGAAGAGATCATCGGAAATGAAGATGAATTCGCGTCCCCGCCGCGCTGGCTCTGGCTGGAACGTATACCTGCCTGGGCTTTTCTTGCTTTCAGTTTGATAAGCGCCTGTCTATGTTCCGCTGTTTTGATGGCGATTCTAACTTGGTATACCAATGTTTACAAAACGCCTTAATTTTCCAAATCCAAAAATTGGCAAAATTGATTTAAAAAAGGCGCTTACAAAGTAAGCGCCTTTTTTAAATGTGGATTCTCCAAATTTACGAATAGACCGCTGATTCCAACGCGGAGCCTTACTTTTGTTGTGAATCCTGGATCAGTTTTGATTCCTTCATCGCTGAAAGTAACAAAACGCCGATAACCATTGCCACAGCAAATATCAACAGCGAAGGCGTAAACGAGCCATAAACTGCATTCGACCAGCCCATGGCGGTTACCGCGACCACCGAAATTTGTCCCGCCAGAGTGAACAGTCCCATCGAAGTTCCCTCAGGCGCCGGATAGCAGATTTCGGTGGCATATTGCAATGCCACAGGAATGACGCCCATGACAAACAGTCCCAGCAGGAAAGTGACAATCGCCAGTAATGCAAACCCGTTTACAAATGTCATCAATATCAGGAACGGAATGGAGAACGCCGCTCCAGCCATGAATACCGGTTTACGTTTGCGCGAACGATCGGAAATCGGCGGCAGGATGAAGAATCCAACGATGCCTCCAATCATCAACAAGCCGCCAATAATCCCCGCTTGGTTGATGTCCATGCCTTTGGGACGGACGATCACTTCCACCCAAGTGGACACGCCATTAAAGATGGCATTGATGACAAAGATAATAAATGCCAGCAGGTAGAAATCGCGCATCTTAAGGATGTGCTTTAAACCATCAAGCACAAGTACGCGCTCTTCGTAGCCGGCTGGTGTTGGGGGATGGTCCTTGGCAAAGGTCACAAAGATTATGGCTGATATAGCGCCGATAATGCCATAGATGAGCATGGTGTTGCCAATTCCCCAGGCATTTACCATGAAAGGCGTAGCTATCTGACCGATGACAATGCCTAATAACGCGGCTATTCCGCCGACGCCGATAATCGTGGCGCGTTCTTGCAACGGAAACCAGTTGGCAGCCAGCTTGGTCCCAGAGTTCAGAAAGAGCGGCTGAGCCACTGCGAGTCCGATGGTCATGACCATTGTCAGGGCGTAGTTTTGGATAAAGATACCGCGCAACAAGCCGAATACCGCCATCATGATAGCGCCCAGGCTGACCGATTTCTTGAAACCCCACGTATCAATTGCCCAGGATGCGGGTATCGAAAACGGAATATAAATATACATGAACATCATTGCCAGCAAGCCAATTTCCATGTCAGAGACGCCGAAAGTCGCCGCGGCTACTTTAGTGATGGGCGCATAGCAGATCCAAAAAATCTGCATGGTCAGACTGACGAACATATATGCCAACAAAACAACCCACCGGTAACTGTATATCTTTATTTCCTGTGTAGTATTTGCCGATGTCATGTAAGGATCTCCTGTATGAAAATCTTGAATGGATGTTGCAAGAAACGCGCTCATCAAGCGCGTTTCAATTATTGATCTATAAATTATGATTTTTCATTTGGTGGCGGTCAATCCGGCTTCCAATTGCGTTTTTTCGGCAGCGCTTAGATTGGCGCTGGGATGCTGAATAACATAAAACCACGGCGGCATGGAGCCACTGCTCACCGCCCTAGCCATATCTCGGCTTTCGCGTGCATTGCCCCATTCCGAGAAATTAATACGTTCGCGGCCTTCGTCTACATCTCGTTGAACAAGCCATGAGACCGGCGCCACATTGGAATACCAGGGCCAGACGGTTTCGTTGCTGTGACAGTCGAAGCACGCGCGCGCGGCTAACGCCCGCGTCTGGGGACTATCCCAGGCTGGTTCTGCCGTCACCGGCGGATTTGTGTGATTGCGTCCATAAGGCACAAGCTGGATCAAGCCGAACAAAACCACTGCTCCGATTATAAGACGAAGCGCTAATTGTATTTTTTTCGTTTGCATATCTTCTTTTACTCCTTCATTAACTATTTTCGCCGCTGAATTTTATCATCTCTTTGACCATTTTCGCCAATCGCTGATTGACTGTGTGCGCATAAAATATGCTGGAGAGTCGTATTACCAATAATGCGCGCTTGATTTTACGCCGTATAAGGGGACACACCGTTGACCATCAGCGTGTTTGACATATGGGAATCGGGTAAGACTTCTCTGATAAAATATAAAATGAGATGACCAAAAATCGTAAACTCAAAATATTTCTTTGTCATTCAAAAGATGACAAACCTAAAGTACGCAAACTATATAAACGGTTAATTGCCGATGGTTTTGACGCGTGGCTTGACAAAGAAAAACTTTTGCCAGGTCAGGATTGGGAGTTGGAAATCCAGAAAGCCGTTCGCAATTCAGACACAGTCGTTGTATGCCTATCCAATAACTCAATATCCAAAGAAGGATATATCCAAAAAGAAATTCGCTTTGCCCTTGATGTTGCACAAGAAAAGCCAGAAGGAACAATTTTTCTTATTCCTGCCAGATTAGAGAATTGTAACGTTCCAGATCGAATAAGCCGTTTTCAGTGGGTAGACTTATTTGAAAAAATTGGCTATTCAAAGTTAAAGGAGGCGCTTCATCTTCGTATGGATGATCTAAATATTCGTTTTACTTCGATTGAGGTATTGCCTAAAAATAGTGAAGATACAATTAGTATTCCTATACTGGGACCGATTTATTCTGGTGAGCCCGTGCCAGAATTAAAAATGGATCAGAAATTAAAGTTTAAAGCGTTAATTAACAGTATAAAGATTTCTCGAACTCTCTTACCTGTTAGCCAAACGGGCAATGATTTATATGCTCTTGAAGTCAAAAGTGGCAGTCTACTTGATGCTATGATCAATGATGGAGATATTGTAGTTATGAAATCTGCTGATAAAATTAGTAATGGCGAACTAATAGCTATTTGGCTTCCGAGAGAAAATGAAGCTATGCTTACATACTTTTTTGAGGAAAATGACGGGTATCGTTTACAATCTGCCAATCCTGAGATGAAACCAATCTATATAAAGAAAAGTGAGCCTTTAGAGATAAAGGGAAAAGTTGTCATGATTATTCGCCAAGTAAAGCCCGATTGATCAAATAAATTCATCAACTATCCAACGAATTCAAATATTGCTGAACATCCTCAGGTAATTGACATGAGTGCAAATATTCCAAAACAAATTTGCGATATTCTTCGGGAGTATCAAAGTTATCCTGAACAAAGGTTTTGTCAACCAATTTGCCGTCGCGTTCGCCAATCCATTCGAGGTAATTGGAATATTGCCATTGGGTAATATCTGCAACAATGCCATCTTTAACAGGGTTCCCATGAATGTATCGGCATAAGTTCAGCAAATATTCTGAAGTTAAAATGGGTTTGGCTTGAAATTGTCCTTGAAACAAAACGCCCACGCGTTGAAATCGTTTGTTGATGGCTTTGGTGTATGAAACGGAGAGTTTCATCATGGCGGTTGAGATGGGAGAATGCTTTGGTTTGGAGTCGCCCAAGACCTCCTGAGTCTCACGCACACGCGCCACAATATGATAATGTGTTGGCATCAGGCAATACACAACAACATCCGAAACAGGCACGAGATATTCTCTTACCTTCTTTAAAAAGTAAATATAATTATCAGGCTCAAAGAAAATTTTCTCACGATTATTGCCGCGATTGTAGATGTGATAATGCAGTTCAGGCGCAAATGGGATTAATCTGCGGGGCATTGGCTCTCCTCAAATCCAAATCTCCGAGTTCTTAAAGAACTCGGAGATTTTAGATATTATCACGGCGCTCTCACCGGCAAAACTTTTGGCAGTCTTTTCAATTGTTCCTTATCCAGCGTAATCAATTGCGTCCCAAACCGTAACGCGACCGCGGCATAGACCGCGTCGCTTCCGCGTAAGCGATGCTGCGCGGCAATGTCAACGGCGAGATCGGCAATCGAGGCGTCCAAATCCACGAAGGTGATATTGGGAAAACGCTTTAGTTCCTGAACAAACGCTTTGCCCAAGTCGGGTTTGTTTTGTCCGCGTGCGAGGGCGGCGGATATTTCAGGCAGAACCAGCACAGGAACAATAATGGGAATAGCCTGTTTGCGTACCTCTGTCATAAATGCTTTACTTGCCTGATGCGCGGGTTCGGAAGGAGTGAACGCGCTGACAAAAACGCTGGCGTCAATGGTGACAGGTGAATTCATCGCCGCATTTCCGAAAGAATTTCGACCGCGCTTTTTTTGCTTTGCCAGCCTTTCGCCAGTTCTTCGCCTATTTTTAACAGGCGTTCCCAAACTTCATCATCCGTTTGTTTCGCGGGAAGAACCGCGTCCATGGGAATGATCGCCGCGACGGGCTTGCCGCGCTGCGTGATAACATAACGCGTGCGTTGTTCCTTCACTGCGCGCACGATCCCCGAAGCCCGCGCTTTCAATTCGCGGATACCGATCTCTTCCATTTTTTCTGATTTTCGTTTCATGTGGTCACCTTTGTAACCACATCATACGTCTTAGTTGATTAAACGTCAAGTCAAAAAATCCCGCGTCATGGTCATCCATGACGCGGGATACTCGTTACTTACAACTTATTATTTATCATCACTTTTTCTTTTTCGCCTTCTTCACTTCTTTCTTCTTACTTTTCACTTTTTCCTTTTTACTTGCCGCTTCTTTCTTCTTATTCTTCACTTTTTCCTTTTTACCTGCCGCTTCTTCCTTCTTTTCTTCCTTCACTACTTTCACAAATCTCTCCACTGTCCAAGCCACGATCACGGATGTAACTGTTTCACCCGGCTTCACTTCTACAATTGACTCGCCCTTTGTCGCGGCGCGCTTGCGGATTACAGCCGCGTCCAACCGCGCGGATTTCGGCGCGCCTTTGCTGGTGTGAATGGTCGCGATGTGATTCGGCTTGCCTGAAGCGACGCCCGCGATAGTCACTTTCTTTGGCAACGACCAAACCGTTACGCCCTTTCCATATCGTCCTTGTTTTGGGAATTCTTTTTCACTGACGCGCTTGGCTTTGCCATCGGATGTCATCAGGAAGATTTCACCTTCGGCAGGCAGGATTTCCGCGCCGACCAATTCATCCTTGTCGTCCAACTTGATTCCGTTGACGCCCGCCGCGACCAGTCCCATTGGGCGCACGTCATCTTCGTTAAATCTAATTGCCATGCCCAGCGATGTGACCAGCAAAACATCTTTCTTCAAGCCGTCGGTTAGACCAACCCAGCCGAGTCTATCGCCTTCGTTGACTCTGGCTAAAACAAAAGTCTGTGCGGATGGACCGGGCAATTCTGTGACGAGACTCTTCTTCACCATGCCATAACGCGTGACCGTGATGACGCAAGTTTCCGGCGGGAACTCAGATCGTTTCGCCGGTAGTGAAAACATCGCCGCGAGTTTATCTTCTTCGGTTAATGGCGACGCCTTGAAATATGGAATGCCATCGTGCAAGTGTCCGCTTGCGCCGATCTCAGGCAAAGTGTGCAACGCGATGGCGGCGGCTTTTCCGCTTTCCGCGACAAGATATAACGTATCCGTTGTGGAAGCCTTCACCAAAAAATGCGGCGCGTCGTTCCCGGATGGACGCGGCGCTTTATCGTCATGCGTGCGCGCCATGATGCCTTCCTCGGTCACGCCAATCCACACGGTTTGATCGGGCATCAAGTCGGTGGCGGTCAGCGACTTCGTGCCGCGCGTGCCTTTCTTCAAATTCACGATTTGCGTGCGGCGGCGGTCGCCATACGCGGCTTTGACCTTTAACAATTCATCCGATACCACGCCGCGCATTTTCTTCGCAGACTTCAACAATTCCTGCAAGTCCCTGATGATTGCCGCGACTTCTTTATATTCGGTTTCGATCTTCTTGCGCTCGAGCGCGGCTAATCTCCGCAATTGCATTTCAAGGATGGCGTTAGCCTGCAACTCTGTCAGCTTGAAGCGTTTCATTAATTTAACGCGCGCAGTCTCAACGTCCGGCGCGGCGCGGATAATCTGGATCACCTCATCGAGATTCTTCAAGGCGACTAAATATCCCTCAAGGATATGTGCGCGCGCTTTGGCTTTTTCCAGGTCAAATTCAGCGCGTCGTTTTATGACCGTCAGCCTGTGTTCGATATAGACGCGTAATGCCTGCTTTAGCGTGAGTGTGCGCGGCTCGCCATCCACAAGCGCCAGCAGATTAATGCCGAAAGTGGTTTGCATCGGCGTCCGTTTATATAGTTCGCGCAAAACGGTTTCGGGTTCGACGTTCTTCGTCATTTCAAGCACGATGCGCATACCCTGACGATCAGACTCATCGCGCAGATCGGATAAACCTTCGAGATGACCGTCGCGCGCCAACTCGGCAATGCGTTCGATCAAACTGGACTTGTTAACTTGATACGGCAATTCTGTGACGATGATGCGACTCTTGCCGCGCTCCATTTCCTCGAAGTGAGCCTTCGCCTGCACGGTGACTCGTCCGCGCCCCGAACCATACGCGGACTCAATTCCATCTTCGCCTTTCTCTTGAATGATTACGCCGCCGGTTGGGAAGTCCGGTCCCTGCACAAATTCCATTAATTGTTCAACATCAATATCGTCGAGCTTTTCCCACTTCTCGATCATGTAAACAAGCGCGTCAACAATTTCGCTGAGGTTATGCGGCGGAATGGATGTTGCCATGCCAACGGCGATACCTGTCGCGCCGTTCACTAATAGATTCGGAATTGCGGCAGGCAGAACACGCGGCTCTTCAAGTGTGTCGTCAAAATTTGGGATAAAGTCAACCGTTTCTTTATTGAGGTCAAATAAAATATCGAGCGCGGCGGGAGTAAGACGCGCTTCGGTATAACGCATCGCCGCGGGCGGATCGCCATCCACCGAACCGAAGTTGCCTTGTCCATCCACGAGCAATGTCCGCATGGAAAAATCCTGCGCCATGCGCGCCATGGCTTCATACACCGCCGAGTCGCCATGCGGATGATATTTACCCAGCACTTCACCGACAATACGCGCTGATTTCTTATAAGTCGAATCCGCGCGTATGCCCATGTCGTACATCGCGTATAAGATACGTCTCTGTACAGGCTTGAGTCCATCGCGCGCGTCAGGCAGCGCCCGCGCCACGATCACGCTCATGGCGTAATCGAGATACGATTGCTGCATTTCCTTGTCAATATCTATTTTTCTAATTAAGCCGAGATCCATGGTTGCTCCAAAATCTTTTAACTGCGAAGATCACAAAGAAAAAAACGGTAGTGGCGAATAAATGATTGTTCTGTTATCGAAACGGAATCAGCTATCAGGGTAGAAGAGACTGAATTTCATAATTCATCTTTCATCTTTCATCATTCATCCTTTAATTTGTCGGGGCTTATCTTACGGGGAAAGGGAAAAGGCGTCAAGTGCGGCACATGAGCATGTCACCATGATTTGCTTTTTGATGGGTAATGCACGCGGCAGATGCCTCAGCGCCTAATAAAAAATGCCCGACATTTTATACATCGGGCATTTTTGAATGCTCCAATCATGTTCGAGGAGACTTACTTCTTAGGCAGAAAACAATTTTTTATCTTTGTTTCCTCATCTGTGCCGTATATAATGCTTTGCCGATTTCCTGACCAAAACCCTTTAACCTTTTTGCTGTCGGAACGGAATATTCCAGCTTGTCCAAGCGTGGACCTAACACAAGTACGCCAATGAAATCTGGTTTTTGACCGCGGGGTACAGTCAACGGGATCATGAGTGAATGAGCCGAATCTCCATCTGGAACTGCCAATTCACCTTTTTCTAATACGGAAAGCGCTTGAGTCCCAATGACAGGCGTGGGCGCTTTTGTGCTCATGGAAGCAGTTTTAATATGCCGCAATTTTCCATTTTTATTTTTTAGAAAGATGGCGGCATACGCCACGCCTAATTTTTCAACAGACCTTGCGGCCAATATCTTCGAAAGCTCAATCTGTGTAAATAAAAGGCGCATTTCAAGGGAACATTCAGGGAATACATCTGTGAAATTAAGGTTGATAAAGAATGAATCTGCAAATTTTTGCACTCCGGCGCGGACAGGTCTGAAGATTGCCGCAAAAATTAATGCCGAGGCAAGCGCGATTAATAGTTCATTATGCAGCAATGGGGTCTTATCGAAGCGATAATCGCCATGTCCATAAATCAAAATCCGTTCATGGACATAGTCGGCAAGTACACCGCTAAAAAAGCAAACCACACTTGCCACTAGGATTAAGCCGCCATAGACCAGGGCGCGGTTGATAAAGAGGTCAACGTCTTGCAGGCGATAGCGGCGGGAGGCGAGCAGTGCAAAAAAAGCGAATGCCGCCAACTCAAAAAGAAAAATCCCGTCAACTATGTGCCCAATAATAACAAGCTTATTATATTGATAGAAAATAATAGAATAATATTCAGTAAATATCTTCAAGACAATTATCGGCGGCACACATAAAGAAAGGTTGAAGATGAGCCATTTCATTTGTTGCCGTTCAAGGGGTACAAATGTCTTGCGATAGCGATATACAACAGTCCCCAAAACCAATAAAATTGATATCGGTCCTAGAGAAAGAAACGATTCAATGAAGAAGTCTGCAATTGAAGCCTGGCCCCACGAGATTGATCTAATTGTATTAAGAGTTTGGATAGACCTCATTGATAATCCTAATAAAAGAAGCGCCTGGTTTGGGATGAAAAATAAGAGTAGTCCCCCAAAAAGCCACTTCATTAGTCGTTGCTCGATGAGCGTAAAAGCCTTGCGATACCAGTATACGATACCGCAAAGAATTAACAAAATGAGGAATGGGCCGAAACCGCCCTGAAATACAGCGTGCGTATAAGCGTGCCAATCCCCACAAAAGTCATAAAATGCCTGATTGATCGCACAGCCCGCCCTTGCAATGATACCCGGCCACGGCAAGAAAACAAACATCCACAACCATTTCGGATTAAGCCTGCCATTTGGAAAAAGAATTAGAAATAAGATTAATGCTGTTAGGAAATATGACCGGAAAAAGAAATGTACGGAGAGTGGTGCGGTTAAATTCCCAAGAGAGATAAAATTTATAACTGCTGCGACCGCCAAAAATGCGAGCCACGCATCGGAGCGAAACCAAAAGGCCGCCAAGCTGAGCAAACCAATTGAAGGAACCAATACCCAAAGAAAAATAGCCGCAAAATACAAATGGGTGCGCAGGGCTTTGATAACCCCATCCTCATCAGGCGATTTTCGGATGAATGTTACTTCCCGCGCCGGGGCGTCGCCACTTTTTACAAGAAAAGTTACCGATGTGCCAATCTCGCCTTTAATCATTGCGTCCGGATTAAGTACTTTATCCCCCACAGACACTCCTCTTTCCTTGGCTTCCGGGCTTACCCAATTTACAACCGCTTCGCTCTCAGTTTCGCCAGGCTCAAGATTAATATCACGTATCCCACCTTGTCTTAGCGCTTTGATTTGTTGTGGCAATACAACAATATTACTGCCAACTGTGGTTAATATTAATACCAAAGCCAACGCGCGTAAGACGAGAGCTAGCAGGGACTCTTTAGAAAAAGTGGAGGAACTCATTTGTCATCCTACTCCGTGTCCTTGGTGGTGAATGAATGTTTGTTCTATTTCAGGGCTTATCTTACGGGGAAAGGGAAAAGGCGTCAAGTGGAATGATATAATTTGATGCATCCAAATTCCAAGGAGGTAATAATGAAATCATCAATTGACGATCTGGTTGCAATGAGAGACGTGGAATCTTTACATGAAATTATGGCTGATGATGAAGACTGGATGAATCAACTTGACGCAGCAGAGGGCTTGGTCAAACTCAGCGACAAGCGCGGCTTGGAATTCCTGCTCAGCGCGAGGCAAAGTGAAGACAATGAAATCCGCGAGGTTGCGAAGGAAATTTTGGATTCGCCCGGCTTGAAAAGAATGTTTGATGAAATCAAAGCGGAAGAACGACGTCAACTCCAGGGGAAAATTGATATCGCCAAAAAGCGTCTTCAAAAAGGACAGAAGGTCCTTCAATATAAAATGGTCTTTTTGCCAACTGGGGAACTTCTGGATGAAGATCCGGGGAGCGAGGGTTTTTACGTTCCTGGTTTAACTGAATTTGGGTTGGATGGCTGGGAAGTTATCAATATGATCCCGCGCCGTGGGCAAGTCCTCGGCGGGAGCGTTGACGAATACATTTCAGGCGCGTATTTCCTAATGAAGAAGGAAATCTCAGCAGAAGAAATCAGTGACTTGGAAAAATAAAAACACGGCCATCAGGTAATTATTTGTGGGAGAAAAAAGAGATTTGAAACTTGGTCACGCGCCGTGTCGCCGGTGTTGTCCTGCGTTCAAAGGGAGTTGTTTCAGAGTTTGCTTGCCCGAGCTTTTGTAGAAAGGTAAGCGAGGTGAACTGGAAAAGAATCCTAACGGGTAATGCGCGTGGCAGGCGCTTCCAACTCAATAAAATTACCCGACGTTTTTATACGTCGGGTAATTTTATTGAAAGGAACGAAATTAATTTGCAACTGTAAAACTTATTGGATCTCCGGATGATGTGCCATCCAGAAAAACTTCGACTGTGTAATCCCCGGTAGCCCAACCGTCTGACGGCGGCGACCAGGAGAAGTCAATGGTGCCTGAACCCGTTGCATCCACTTTGCTAGTACTCTCATCGGTGGTGGCTTTAAAGGTATCGCTTCCTGCGAAGTTTAAGACGACCTTGATCTCCGCGCCGCTCTTCACGTACTTATAATGGACCGAGACATGGATGGCATCGGTTGGACTAAAGGTTGTGGTTGGGTTGATCGACTGTTTATTTTCATCCACACTTGTAGCCAGTGAAACGTTATCAATCTGCGCCTGAGCGTCTCCTTCAACCGTGAATGAGACAGTCTTTGCCAGTACGTTATCCAAATATACTTCGGCGGTATAACTGCCGGGCATGTGACCAGACGCGGACGGCTCCAATTGGAAGTTGTAAGCGCCGGACCCGGCTGTATCGGCGGTCAGAGGAGTTGATTCATGATAAATTTCATTGTCTAATTTATATATGACTTTTACTGTCGATCCGACTACCAGATCCGTTACTTTTACGGATACATAGAACGTATCTCCCGGCTGATAGGTGGATGTTACATCTACCGGCTCAGAGTTTGCATCCAAGCCTTTCGCCATGACAACGTCGCCGATAGCTGGCGGACCGCTGCTTCCACATGCTAGAGAAAGGATGAACGGCAAAGCCAGAGCCAACACGGCTATTAACAATTTGTTGCGTTTCATTTTAGTTTCCTTTTTCATAAAAATTTGTGACGGTTGCCACATATTTCCAGTGTACCATCGTCAATCAATTTGTGGCTTTACATTTTTGTTGGGCATTGATCGCTTCAATAATGCGAACAGCCTCCTAAAAATTAGGAGGCTGTTCATTGTGACCGACCAGGGACTTGAACCCTGAACCAATTGTTCTGGATTCAGCTTTTGTCTTTTAGCGCATGGGTAATTGGCAGGTATGGAGTAATGCCAAGCGCCATCACGTCGAGCGTGTAGCGCTGGAAACTTTTGGCGTCGTGCCATCTTCCGGCAGCCATGGAAATGGCTTGAGGTGAACCAAGGTTGGTTGTGACGTTTCCAAATGTGCGGCGGGCATCGTGCGGCGAGATCTTCCACCCCAATGTTTTTGTCCATTTTTTGAATATAGACTTGATGCCATAGACTTTTAATTGTTGACCATGATCGGCTGACTGACGTAATGAAATAAATAACGAATTGACGCCGTCGGCTGGTGTGCGATAAGCAAGCCAACGGTCGAGAAATGCAACGGTTTCGGGGGAATAAACAGCCATTGCCCACTGCCCGCCTTTTACAATTACTTGTAGCGTTCGATTTTCAAGATCGACATCGTCGAGTTGTATCCGCGCTAGTTCGGATGCGCGGAGACCGGTATCAATTGCAAGCGCGGCAAGCGCCAGGTCACGCGCTCCGATTGGCGAGAAAGGGTTAAAGGATGCTAGTAATTCGTTGATTTTGTTGAGGTTCAGTGATCGTCCTTTTTTAGGTCGGATGCGCTTTAACCTTGCCTTTAGCGCGGGATGATTCACCCCAAAGGTGAATGAAATAAATTTACGAGAAGCGCAAAGGGCAACGTATTGCCGGGAATTCCCCCAGTTCTTTTTTTGAACAAATGAAAGCAGGTCACTTGCAGTCCATTCTGATATCAGATTGTCTGCAAGTTCTTCGAGGACGCTACGATAGGTGTCCTTTGTCGCGTCGGTGTATGTGTTTGACGCGAGAAAGTTCTCGACTTCAGTATTCATGATTTTTACTCCATTGGACATTAACAAACGCTGAACCCCGGCGTTTGAGATGTGCCAGCGACGGGACTCGCTGGCGTTGAATTGGCGCCTGCATCACTCGTGGAGATTTGACAATGACGACGAGCGATGCAGGTGAAACTATTGTAACAAAAAAAAAGGAGATTTGACGAAATGACAGTTGCATTCTGGTTTTTTGAAATCGTGTTTGGTATTGCAAGAGCCGCTATGTTCTTCGCGGTGCAGATGATTAAGGCTGTATCTAAATAAGGAGATTTGACAATGATAGATAACGATATAAAAAATGCAATGAAAGAACGGATGCTTGGATTGATCCGCAAACCTGCGATTGAGCAGAAGAAAAAGAAAGCGCCGAATAAAGCCTGGCTCGCTTTGCTTGGCTTCAATGGGATGATGTTTTTTCTCGACATCATTTCAGGAATTACAGTTGGCATGTTGGTTAGTCCGCTGTACGGAGCGCTCACCTTCTTAAGCGGCTTCCTGGCATTGTTCCTGCATGAACAACTCTTTACAAACGCTCATGCGAACATGAGTCAGAAATGGATTGCGATCGGCGGCGGGATTATCGCTGTACTTTCAACGCTTGGAATCGGACTGCTGGCAGGAGCGGCGAATGTGTTTGGATTAGCTGGCATCGTATCAGTGACCACGCTTGAAATGAGCATGATCGCCGCTTTGATCGTTGCGGCTTTTGTGCATGGAATTCTTTGGGGCGTGTATTACTTCACCGACCCGACGCATGTCGCCGAGATGAAGCGGTTGGTAAATATTGGATGGCGTGAACAGCAAGCGCAAGGTGTAGCGGATGCGAAAGAAGATTTGGTTGCAGTTAAGGCAATTGCAAAGGAACTGGATGATCTTGCAGACAGCGGCGAAGCTGAATTGCTTTTAGAAAGCTATAAAAACTTGCGGGGCGTTGATTTAGTAACGCCAACAACTACCGCGCCGATGGTGGCGGACCCGAAAATGCCTTTTTTGCAGAAGCAGCAGGTAGCGCCCCCTTTATCGTTGTTGAACAAAGATGGCGAAAAGTAGATCGCCGTCTGAAACACTGGATAACCTGTGAGTGGTGCGGCGAGCGAAAGAAAACGGCGGACTTGAAGACTCGCTGGTGTTCTGACCAGTGCCGCACGTATGGCAACCGTGCCGAAAAAGTGACGGCGCGCGCCGTCACAAACTGATGAATAAGGATATTTGGGCGCGGTGTCCCGATTGCGCCCAAAATTAGAAGAGCGAGGCAACCTATGAAAAAAGGATATCTATTTTTGATAGCGCTGGCATTGGCGGCGCTGGCGTGTGAGGTCCCGAGCGCTAAAGCTCCAACTTTAACGAATCAGGGTCCGCGTAGATCGCTGCGGACCGCTCCAACCTTAACAAATGGCATTGAAGCTGTTTGTGCGGTCGTGACGGCGAAAAAAGCGCTGAACGTGCGCGCAGGCGTTGGGACAACATCACGAATTTTGTTTCACCTGAAACATGGCGACCATGTGCTTGTGGAAGATAAAAGCGATCCGGATTGGTGGCTGGTGTCGTACAACGGACAAACAGGAACAATCAGACATCAATCGGCGCGGTCAGATCGTGGATGCAATTGCCGCGCTTCCCATGCCCTACGCCAGGAACGCCCAGGGCATGATGAAAACAGAATTCAGCAATCAGGGCGCGCTTCCATCTGTGCAAATTTTGGAAGAAGCGAGATCGCTTTCTCCGGTGCTCGAAGAAGCGGAAAGTAAACTTGTAGAGGAGTGATTATGGAAAATGTGGAGATAGGCGATCATGTAATGAACTCTATGGGATTGCATGGGAAAGTTGTAGAACTGAGTCAGTGGGGAAAGTATTTGGGTGCGACATTTGTAACAAATTATGGAGCGGTGTGTTGGTGTCCGCTAAGTAAGCTTGTACTGCCAACAATGGATTTGGCTGGAAATGGGAGCTTGAAACAAAAAGAATTTGTTTTCATGCCAAAATCGAATGATGAAGAATGGGAGTGAAAATCATGGCTGAACTAAAAACATATTTGCAACATGCCGCGCTGGCGGCAAGGATCATCCAGCAAGTGATGATAAATGACCTGGGACTCTATCCGCCATCATCCTACACGCTCACAAACTGGAATGGGAACGTGTGGCTGGTGGCCGCCATGGATACACTTGCACTTGGCGGGCGGCTCGATGCATACGAGAATCCGAATGTGGTTCATCAACTCTCGACCGCGCTCTCGACCGCATTCAACACGCGCTTAGCGATTCCGGTCATCATGGCAAATCATACAGGCTTGAGATATTGCATGCTGTTCGGGAAACGTCCGACACTGCCGAAGAAAGTATTTTTCCCTGCAAAAGGCTATCATGGCTTGGTTGTTAATGCGACTAGTGAAGCTGAAGCGAAAACGGCGTTTTTGAATTACCTAAAAAAACTGCATGCCCCAGATGTATGTTTAGATTATGGTGATTTGAAGCAAGTCATAACGCAACCAGTTAGCCACATTATTGATGTGAAATGGATCGGAAAAGAGTAGCCATGAAAAAAGGATATCTATTTTTGATAATGCTGGCCATGGCGGCGCTGGCGTGTGAGGTCCCGAGCGCTAAAGCTCCAACTTTAACGAATCAGGGTCCGCGTAGATCGCTGCGGAACGCTCCAACCTTAACAAATGGCATTGAAGCTGTTTGTGCGGTCGTGACGGCGAAAAAAGCGCTGAACGTGCGCGCCGCGGCTGGCACATCTTCGCAGGTTGTGTTTAACCTGTGGCATGGCGATCTCGTGGATGTGATCAGCGTGGAAGATGCGAAGTGGTGGCTGATCAGCTTCGAGGGTTATGTTGGTTTTGTTCGGTCAATCTATTTGCAGATCTCAAACTGCGAGGAGTAGCATGGATGCAGAAATGATCACGTTGATTAACGGACTACGCGGCGCTCAGGCTGTGATTATTCTCGTGTACCTGGCGGCGCGGCGAGCGATGACGCTGAAGGACTTGCAACTGTGGACTGGATTGAGCGATGACTATTTGAGACCGGCGCTTAAAAGCCTGGTTGGTAAGAATCAGCTTTTCGAGCAGAAGGGCGAACACGGGCGCACGGTGTGGTTGGTGACTGGCGAAACGCTGTTTATGAGCCAGAATCCGCTACTAGCGGACTCTGGCTCTACTACTACTACTACAGAAGAAAAAATTTGTAGTGAGAATCATGTAGTAGTAGTAGCAGACACGCAGAATCCGCTACTGGCGGACTCTGGATGCGATAGGCAATATCAGACCTTCGGCGTGACGTTTGAAGCCAATCTAAAAAAATGCCGGCGTGAGGGAATTGGGGAACCGGCGGCGAGCATAATCAGCGAGTTGGCATGGGTGTCGCCAGAATACATCGAAGCGCATATTAGATCACTTCGACCAGGGGATTCTAAAGGGCTGGCTATCCTGCGGATGAAGTCGGATGAGATGCCGCAAATTTGGGTGGACGAGATCGCAAAATTGCCTGATGGAATTTCAGAGCGCGCCGAGATGCGACTCGAAGCAATTAAGGCGGGCAGGAAAGAGAGAGGCAGCCGCCGGGGAAAAAGAAAGAGTGTGCGGAAGGAAGGGCATGATCCTGCCGAAGTGTGTCCGGACAAAAATCGGGAAGTAAGCCCTGATCGTTATCGAATATAAATTAATCAACATAGGAGAAAAAACTATGACTGCAAAAGGAAGCGTAAAAGATTTTGTTTTTCTGGTGGCTGAAATGCGGCGAACGCAAAAAGGCTATGATGAAATGACCACTGGCAAGAATAAAGACACGAATCGCTTTGGACAAGAACGAGCGCGGCAGTTTAAGCGAGCGGCGGAGCATCAGGTTGACGCTTGGCTGGCGGCGCACGCTTTGGAGAAGCGGCTTTTGATAAATTTGTTCGGCGATGTTAAAGGAAGCGAAGAACCTGCATCTTATAATTTGCGTGATGAAACGGAGAAAAGCTAAAGTGAACGTTTGTGCTACCATTAGCGGCGAGGTTCAATACCCGCTATGGCCAGACAAAAACGGATTACTCAATTTACCTACACCCTCACGCGCACACTCGAACGCGTTGCGATCGCTGCGCTTGCCGCCGTCGCCGCAAGTGGAGAGAAGGCGGGCGTTGCTGGCGTGGCGCTTACAATCTTTGTCGTCATGGTTGTTGTCGAAGAGTCCAGTCGTCATTGGATTCGGCATGGCTCGGGAATTACGCTTCGTGAGTTGGTTGGCGGCAGAGCTCGAAGCGGCGGATTTTGGAGCGTTGGAAATCGCCGTGATCCTGGCGCTGGCAAGCGAAGAACTCGGACTGGAAAGGGACGACATAAAAAGGTTTCTCGCGAAACGGACGGCGATGGGGAGGGAGTTCGTGAGTGATGGCGAGATCGTGACTCGCCGGTGAAACGTGACCACAGGAAAGACCAGGACGAGCGCAAAAGTGAGCGCGGGTCATTTACTACCTGTGGTTTTGGAGAAAAACAATTATGGAATATCCAGGCGGAAAGAACCAGGAAGGCGTGGCGCAATGGATCATCAACCAGATGCCGCCGCATGAGCAATACGTTGAAGCATTTGCAGGATCGGGCGCTGTGCTGCGGATGAAGCGGTTGGCGAAGTGCAGTATCGCCATAGAGTGCGATGCCGACGTTGCGTTAGATCTGTCATCGCTGTTTGCGTCACCAGCTTGTGTGACTGTTATTTGTGATGATGCGATATCGTATCTGCGGAAACTGCGATGCCGGACCGCAACGCTGGTGTACTGCGACCCGCCTTATTTATTTGAGACGCGGAGAAGCAAACAGCCGATTTATCGAAATGAGTTTGGCACAGATGCACAACATAGGGAATTGTTGCAGGTGTTGATCAAGCTGCCGTGCATGGTGGCGCTCTCTGGTTATCGTTCATCGCTGTACGATGCGATGCTCGCCGGCTGGCGGCGGATTGAAAGAGAAGTCATTTTGCGTAATGGCATTAAGGCGACTGAGTGTCTTTGGATGAATTACCCTGAGCCTGCGGCGTTGCATGATTACCGCTATCTTGGTAATAATTTTCGAGAGCGCGAAAGGTTGAAGCGGATCCGTGAGAATTGGAAGGCGCGGCTATTGCGGATGCCCCTACTTGAGCGCAGAGCGCTATCTTCGATGCTCGCAGAAATCGGCGATGCTGGACCGCAAGAAAGCTGAAGCATCGGCGAAAAGTGCGATGGTCACCGGTAAGATAGCTCATCGCTTTTTATGTTGGTGACGCCGGCGTCATCGCTGTCTTCGGCGATGCTGGACCGCAAGAAAGCTGAAGCATCGGCGAAAAGTGCGATGGTCACCGGTAAGATATCTCATCGCTTTTTATGTTGGTGACGCCGGCGTCATCGCTGTCTTCGGCGATGGCTGAAATAAGTGTTCTAAAAACGCTCTGGATTGATCCGGAGCGTTTTTTTGTGTTATCGGGGGGAATAATGCCAGATGAGCGGAAGTAGGTATGAGGGCGATGGAATCGGGTGAAGCTGTGGCGGCTTGCAAAAAAAAAGTGGCTGGTAAACTTTGGTGCAAGGCGGGCAGGAAAAAAAATGGGATGTGGGTATAAACGGGCGCCGGGGGTGAGAGTGAGCGCCTGCCCGACTGCACCCAGACCAGACCAGCCGATTTCTTTTTTTTTGCACAGATAGAAACCGACTGAGAAATAACCAAAGAGACAGAGCCGCACGCGCCCACGCTGCCAGACGCGGCGCTCTTGAACTTGGGATGGAGGGCAAACGGTAGAGAGAGATTGATCTTGTTTTGTTCTTGGCTATGCGTTCACTTCCGCGCATAGCCGCTTTTAATTAGATGGCTCTTGCGAAGCGTTCCCACTGGTTCTTGACCTGGCGCTTGAAGTTGATTTAAGCTGGCGTGGGGATTTGTTAAGATTTTACATGGCGCTCCGGATTCACTACGGATAAAAATAGGATGGGGAGATAAAGACCTGCACGTAATTAAATGGCTTATTGAGCGGGTGGTTTTAGCTTGCAACGGATGTTTTGAACTGTGCGCCGCGCGGCACGTCTGGCACGCCCGCAAGGTAATCCGCCGCGGTTGGGAGCGCTCTGTGCGACCCTGGCGAAGCTCTTTCGCCAGCGCGTGCCGTGTCCGCGTTGGATGAACGCGCGGAACTATCCCTGCGCGTGTTTTTTGATTGGGCTGTACTCAGCCGCAACCAAAAAACACGGTACATTGTCCCCAATGCGTAGAGAGACGAGCCGACTTGGGGCTTGGGCGCGCGCAACCCGAAGATGAAGCCGCTGTACTCAGCGCGAATGACCAGGCTAAATCCCCACGCGAAGCTGTCCATGCGCGCCTTACAGCGACACAACAGCAAGAAGGGAATTGCGAGCGCGGACGATGAAGCCAAAGCAAGGCGGCAATAAACGACATGCGGACAAAAGCTACTGTGAGCGAAAAGGGGGCAGTGGCTTTTGTCCGCTTTCTTTGGCGTTTATGCAGTTGCCGCTTTGCTAAAGCTGATCTGAGGTCCGCGCCGCAAGGAATGAATTGCCAGAAGTGTGGCTGTTGGATGTTTGGCTACATCCACGATGGAAGATGCAGAGAGTATCAGATCCACCTTGCTGAGCTTCGAGCCTGCGGAGCTCATAGAACAATCGGCGGAGAATTTGTCACGGATGTTTAATCCGCTTGGTTGAGATCGGCGGAGAATTTGTTACGGATGTTTAATCAGCTTGTTTAACTTGTGCGAGGACGCAACTTCAAAGGATTTGTTGTCGAGTGAGATTAGAGCATAGTTACAGCGGAAATAAATTGTGGGTATAGGCAGGAAGAGTGTCGTGTAATTCAACATCAATCAAGAGCCGTAGTTACAGTCTAATCCGCTTTGTTTTCATCCACAGTAAAGGAATCGTCTGGTTATTGTAGTCATCCTAATCGAACGTACTTGTTCAATCGTCTGTGTTTTGTGATATGCTTGACATGAAGGAACAAGTGTTCTATGGTGAAATTGACCCTGCCACTTGGCTCTGGTGAAGCTCACGGCAAACTCGGAACTGACATAATTTTTCAAGGCAACACTGCGAAGGTGTGGCGGGCGCCGGTGATTCGTAAGGTGCAGGCGCAACTGGACGCTCAGGATAAGTTTCGTGATGCGACGCGGATGATCTATAAAATGGGATTGTGGGGACGCGGAACACTTCAGACGGTTTTTGGGATGCGTTGGTTTTCTGGAATTTTCAAAGAGATCACGCAACAATGGGAAGCGGCAGAAATAGATTGGGTGGATGTTTCAGAAGAGAACAAAGTGGCATGGACAAGTAATGCGCCAGCGATTGACGGCGTTTTAGAATGTGGCAAAGTTTTTTATATTTGCGCGTACGCGCTCGATGCGGCGTTCACACGATCGGGAAAGGTTGAATCGTTTAGAGTGCCATTCGGAGATGGGGAAGCTGAAGGAACGCGGATGTTTTGGGATTGGACTCTTGATGGAGTTTTTTTACCGGGAACGTATGACGATATTCATGAAGACCTTAATTTTTCGATCAACGCTGGAGATTGGACAACGGAAACAAACGCGGCGGCGTATGGTGGCAGCTATCATTTATCGCATGCGGCACAAGATGCCTATGTGATCTTTTATTTTTACGGTTTACGTTTTGGATTGTTGCATCATCAGTCCCCGGACGCGGGAGCGGCTGAAGTAATCGTTGATTACCGTGCGCCTGAAGCTTTTTCGATGAATGACCCAAGCGGGTTGTTTCAAGTTGAATGGATGTCGGCGAACTATGGCAACGGATTGCACGAGGCATTTATTCGGCGAGTGGGCGCTGAAGGCTCGATCAACATTGACGGCATTGTGATCTATGGCTAAAGTGAAATTTCCATTATTGAGCGGCGAAGCGCGTGGGAAGTTTGGCGCCGGAATGATTTACAAGCGCGGCGGGATCGTGACGAAGACGTTCACGCCGAGAAACCCGAACAGCCAGGCACAGCAAGCGCAGCGCAATTTTTTCAAGGAGTATTTAAGCATGGGATTCAGTCGAATGATGGCGGACTTACTTTATGCGGCGATCGGACACTTGCACGATGATCGATATTTGCAGAGTGTGCCACAGCAAGATCACGGTAACTTAAGTGGACTGGCTGATGACGATCATAGTCAATATCACAACGACACGCGCGGAGATGCGCGCTATTTGCAGAGTGTGCCACAGCAGGACCATGGCGGCTTAAGCGGATTGGCTGATGACGATCATAGCCAATATCATAATGACAGCCGCGGAGATGCGCGCTATAGATTCCCGATTGGTTTTGTGTACATCTCGGTTGTGTCCACGTCGCCAGCGACGCTTTTAGGTTATGGAACTTGGGCGGCTTTTGGCGCGGGGCGCGTGTTGGTTGGATACGATGCAGGTCAAACGGAATTTGATGCTGTGGAAGAAATAGGCGGCGCAAAGACACACGCGCTGACGACTGCGGAACTGGCGGCACATGATCACACTTACCCCGCGAGATACAACGGCACACTTGCAACATCGCATACCGGAAGCGCGGCGGATGAGATTGGCGGCACATTGCATTATACAAATGTCACGGATGGCGCAGGAAGCGGTAATGCACACAATAACCTTCAGCCTTATATTGTGGTGTACATGTGGAAACGAACGGCGTGATTATCAGATTGAAAAATCTGTTAAGCAAATTGAGACCTGCTTGATTGCAGGAGAGAGGAAGAAAAAGAAAATGACTAAAGTAGTATTGCCTTTGCTTTCGCAGACGGCGTCGGGACAGTTCGCCCATTCGATGGTTTTCGATAAGCGCAACTATGTTCGCAAGTATGTAGTGCCTGCGAACCCGAAGAGCGTGGCACAGATGACCGTGCGTAATCGTCTCGGTGACATTCAACGTGAGTTGAAGGCCCTCGGGATCATCTTGCGCCCGCAGGTTAAGCTTTCGCTCGGAGCTCGCTGGAACTCGTTGATCATCAGCGACTTGCTGAATGATGAAGCCGCGAAGTGGATTGCGGATACCGCGACCTACACGGCGTTTCAGGCTGGCGAGAAAACCGCGTGGGAAGGCGCTGACCCGGCTGTCGGGAATGTGAACATAGCAGGCTTGGTGTTCTTCCTGGTCGCCAAATCGTTTTACGATGTGTGTTTACGCATTGGCGGCGATGGGCTTATCGTTATGCCCGATCACGATACCGCAGTGGCGACTGCCGCTGAATGGGTCGCGGTGGCGTAGCTGCCGCTTGTCGCTTCTTGAAAGATGTGCGGCGCTTGGCTCGCGCATATCTTCCAAGAAGAAAAGTATAAAGACGAAAGAGTCCCGCGTGAGAAGTGGGACTCTTTTGATTTTGCGGAGGTGAACAAATGTTCCAATACGAAGCGAAAGTAATCAGGGTTGTGGATGGTGACACACTTTGGTTGAAAGTTGATCTTGGCTTCAAGATTTGGACTGAGATCAATTGCCGGCTGGCAGGATTGAATGCTCCGGACACGGTGGAATGGAAAGATGGCGGGCTGAATGATCCGGCGCGGAACTACATCAACCAAGCTATTCCCCAGGGAGCGACCTGCGTTGTAGATATTGATCGTACTGAAAAATGGGGACGCTGGCTGGGAACGATCCGATACCTGAAAGATTGTGTGGACCGCAATGAGATCATTCGGAGTGGGCGCAACCTTAACGAGGAGCTGGTTAAGTTTGGATTTGCGAAGGCGTATCACGGAGAGAAGAAATAGCGGGTAAAATAAAAGCACCGTCCGTTGACCTAATCACCACAGGACAACGGGCGGCGTTTCCCTCAATACCCCTTTTTGATAGATCACCACCGCGATGGATGCCGGCCGCGGTGGTGATCGCTTTAAGTGGGCGAGAATGTTTGTTCTATTGACTTACTTTTATGAATTTGGTACATTAGGAACATGCCTAAAAAATGGATGTCAACACTGGAAGCCGCAGGGCGTTTGCATGTAAGCGATCAGACTGTGATAAATTGGATTCGGGATGGAGTGATCCGTGGCGCAATCAAACTTGACCCTTCGAAGCGTAATTCTCCGATACGTATTCCGTGTGAAAGCGTGGATGAACTCATCAAAAAGCAATTGCAAGCGATGGCTGGACAAGGAACTAAATTACGAGCCTGATGACCAGGAGAGCGCGGTCATTGGGCTTGCTCTTTTTATTTTCATAATTTTGTGGACGGCGGTAGGTCCACCGAATAAGCCTTGAAGCAATAATACGAACGTCGCGCTGAAACACGGCGTTCGAGACGATGACTCTATCATCGCCAAAGTGAGCTGGCACTTTAACAATTGAATAGAGTTGTGACTGATCGGGGATTTGAATTTTGAGATAACTCCATTGGACTGTAAAATAAAAAACCTAACTCCGCGCTGAAACACGGAGTTAGGAACGATGTCTCTATCATCGTTGAAGCGAGCTGGCGCTTTAACAATTAAATAGAGTTAGTGACCGACCAGGGACTTGAACCCTGAACCAATTGCTTAAGAGGCAACTGCTCTGCCATTGAGCTAGTCGGCCCCATGCTTGCGGACGGTATTATACCGCAAAGAAAAAGAGTGTCAAATGAATTATCGGATTTTTTGACAGTGATCTAATGGAAGCGATTATTTTTAACGCAAAGCGGACAGTATTCGCGTAAAAAGCAAAAGCGGCAATTCTCATTATAAAAAAACCTTATCCGCAGATGGCGCAGATTTAGCAGACTTTTTAATGCCTATTCTGCGTAATCAGCGAAATCTGCGGACGCATTAATCCATTGAGAATTGCTGAAGCAAAAACGCAGAAAGCGACCATGTTCAGTATAATTGCTCCAATATAAAAATACGACATCCTTGAATCAGGTTTTCTTTTCGAAAATAAAGGTCTTACTAAATGACAAACAACAGACTCGCATCCGGCTTGCCTCCCTTTCAACAGGGCGGGTTGGATTCGCTCTGCGGTTTATATAGCATTATCAACGCCGAACGATTTATCAACCATTCTTCGGATGAAGAAGCGCAACAATTATTTGACGACATCATTCATTACCTGTCCCGCCGCAAACTGTTAGGGGAATTATTGATCGGCGGAATTATCCACACTCAAATGCTATTGATCTTGAATAAAGTGGTGGGAAATCGCATTGCAAACAAAGGCGTTACTTGGCGCGGCGTCCCCAACCCCGATCTGGACACATTCTGGAACTCCATGCAGAATTTTTTGGACGGCACCCCCAGCCGCGCCATTATCCTCGGCTTACAGGGATTCCACGATCATTGGACGGTGATCGAGACCATCACAAACCGTTCCATTATGTTATATGACTCTGCTCTTATTAAACGGTTGCCGCGTTTCACCTGCACCACAGTTTATGCAACCGGCAAACGCAGACATTTACTTTTGCCCGCGCAGACGTATTTTCTTTCAAATGAGTCGTGATCTACTGATAATTAGCAAGCAATGATTCGGGGAGTTGGAAATTTCCATTGTCGTCTGGATTAAAGTCCAACACATCAACGACCGCGTCAAGGTTTAGCGGACCGTAGACATGCGGAAATTTATCATCCTGCGAAATGCCTGACGCGGGAACACCGGCTGGCGCTTCCCACTTGACGCGTGAGCGCCCTTCGACTTCGCTCAGGGAGATTCGCGTTTCGTCAACGACCAGCAGCGCCAAGCCGCTTTGTCCGCGATAGAAAGCGTTTGCCACATGTAAAACCTGTTTCACCGTTGACAAATGGATAAAGCCCTCGGTCTCAAGGCTGGGCGCGCGATAGTCGCCGCGTGTTTGCGCGGCTTGCCATTCAACGCGGGATGTGATGTGCAAAATCAATGGATGCTCCTTGTTTAATTCGTAATGCGTATTACGTAAAACGGATTACGAATTACGTATTACAAAATATTTCTTTTACGGCAATACTTCATAGATCGCCGTATTTGCATCGCGATAAATTGAACGCCAGTACTTTCCATCATATTGTTCAAACTTACCGACTCCGTCGGGATACATAATGCGTTCAAGCTGACCAACGACAATATATTTAACGTCATATTTTTTCAGGAAAGGCAGGAATGTATCCGGCGGATTCAAGAGATAAAAATTCCCTATGTCTGCCACGCGATCGGTGACCGCGTTAGGCGCCATCAACGCGCGCTGTTGACGTTGATGCCAATTCCAGCCGACTACGCCCGGCAGACCGGTATAAATCGTGAAGCGCGAACACCAGCGATATTCGGGACAATTCGCTTCCACAATGACAGGCGAACCTTGAATATTATCCTGCATCCAGCGGATGGCGCGGTAGTCTTCGGCTAAGTCCATATTTTGGACATCCCAGTATGTTGCATATTCCATATAGGTCATGCTATCAAGCGTACGCGGAGCTTCCAGCGCCATGCGATCAGACATCTTATCGGTGGCGGCTGAAAGCGTAAACAGGAACGCGCCGCCCACAAGCATGGCGCTTCCCAACTGAAAGATATTCCGCCAGCGCGGCGACCATTTATATACTTCCGTTAATAGCCAGCCAAAAGCAGCCGCGGCGCTGAGCGCGAATAAAATCCAGGACTGTAAATAAAATTTGAAGACCGTATTCATGCGTCCAATATCGCCGCGCACCACCACCACTTCCACAACTATTGTGATGAGCAAAGCTGTCCCAACCCAGAACAACACCAGTCGTTTTTCGTCCTGCAAGCCCGGACGCAGAATCAAAATCCCAGCCCACGCGGCGAGAGGCAAAGCCAGCCAGCCGATACTGATTCCTGTAATCAAAAAGTAAACCAACAACGCGATCAAAGCCGCGAGAATTAACTCGAACAAAATTTGATACGATCTTAATTTACGCAGCGCAGAGACCGGCGTATCCGCCATCCATTCGCGCGTTTCCCATGTCATCCATGCGATGATGATGAACAGGAACAAACCCCATTGTGTAAGGTATGACCAGATCGGCGTGTGCGAACCGAGCCACGGATCCACCGCGCCGTAGGCTTGCGCGTACCAAACGCGATATGGTTCATACAACGCGTAAGATAAAAATACAAGCGCCACTACACTAACGCCGGCAAGGAATAATCGCTTAACGGTCTCTGGTAATTGAGGCATCCAATTTATATCCGCGTGAAACCAAATGACATAAGTCAACGCGGCAATGCCGATTAATAGATAAGTATAAATATCCGAGAGGTTGGTTGGGAACAACGCGCCGAACACCAGTCCGCCAAGCAGGAAAGACGCCAGCCACGAACCGCGTTCCATCTTTGCCCGCGACTTGATCAACGAAACTGCCCAAAGCAAAGCCAACAGCGCCAGCGGCAGGACGATCATGTGCGCGTGTAAATCGCTGTATAAGAAAGTAAAAAACGGAAATTCCGTGATCGGTTCAACGTCGCCGGGCGCGGGAATGACTCGGCTTGGAAACCAGTACCAGTCTCCGCGTCCAAAAGGAAGCGAGCCGCCAGCGATTGAAAAATAAAAGCCCTTGAAAGCCCACAGCCATCTTTGCAACACGTTGGCATCGTCAATCATTCCGGCGGGCGCCGCCATACGCTGAAATCCCTGGAAGAGCATCCGAACCGTCCCCAAGTTGCCCAGCACAACGGTCAGGAACGAAGCGGAAATACCAGCAATAAACCGACGATTGACGACGGACGATTGACCATACTTTTCGGGCGCTATATCGTCAATCGTCTGTCGTCCATTGTCCAAAAGATTCCATGCCACACTAAACGCGCCGAGCGCGACCATCGCGAACAAAGTCGGCAAAATTAAGTTATAAGAAATCGAAGGCACAATGCCGAGTAATTTCACCGGCGTACCGACAATCACAAAACCGTAATAATAATAATTAATATAACCGCCCTCGAACCACGGATCATACGCGGGGAAAGACGTACTCTTCAAGACCGCGTTGAAATACGAAAAATCCATCGGGCGCTCGCCGCCTTTCGCGGGATGCCACAAATCGGGATTCCAAAAACGAATGACTAAATCAAAAATAAAGAAGGCGAGGAATAATCCTTCGACGATTAGGAAATAGCGGCGATTGGATTTCCACTCCGCGATTAATTCTTTCCTCCGCATCCAACCCAGACTTATGCCTGCCGCCGTTAAAACGGCAAATACCGCGCCGATGGTCGCGCGCGTGTACGAACCGCCTACTGAACTGACCAGCCACAAAACATAAGCCAACAACAACATGCCGACAAATCGGCTGACGGGATAACCTTTATCGCCCAATGAAGGCAATGCCAGCCGCGTGAGCGGATAGGCAATCAAGCCAAGCAGGAAGATAAATCCATACCAAAGCGCCAGTCCAACGATAGGATATTTATTTTGAATCCAATCGTAACTAAATAGATCAGACCATGTTCCGCCGGCGCGTTGCTGAGCGAGTTTATCCGCGGGAAGCATAAGCGTTTTATAGTTACTCGCCTGCTTGGGCGTAAGATGAACAACGTTTGAAATATCCACCGCGCTTAAATGCGCCTGTACCGCGTTGATGTTAAAGTCTTTTGTCTTTTGGAAGATCAACACTTTTGGATGGTCATAGACCGTGAAAGCTTCTTCGGCAAATTGATCGTTGAATTCCCATTTGAACAAACCGGGAATTTCAAGCGTTGGAAAAGATTCGTAAACTTGAACAAGTTTAAATCCCAACTCACCGTTGAACTGTCCCGGCTTGGCGGTGTTGTAACACCAAATGACATCTTTCTCCGGCGGACAACCAATCAGCGCGCGGTAATATTCTGTCGTCAGCGGAAAACGTTCGGGGATGCGCGTCACCGAAGCCCATTGACGGTTGGATGTTATAAAAATGTAATCGCCTTGAGACATTGTGTCGGTAAAACGTTTTACCTTATCGGGGTTATCGTCCCAATACATCTCAAAATTTAAGTTGCCGTTATATAAACCGCCAAAGCCGTCGTAACCGTCCATGCGGAGAGGCAGACCGTCGTCCCAGGATGTTTCGTTAATCGGCGCGGAGCCAGCCAAAGTTAACGCGCCGGTGGATTCAAAACGCAGGAAATAAATTTGGTCTTTGATCAGCGTGACCGGTTGACTCAATTTCAAAGTGTAGCCGGCGCCGAGTTTGTTGGACAAAGATGCAAATTTGGATGTGAGTTTCGCGTTCGCCAGAGCCAGCTCAAAGGGCGTATCAGGCTTGAAGTCAAAGACCAGTCTAAGGGTTTGAACTGAAACGGGATTTGCATCCGGCAAAAATGTTTCAACCGGAGGCGCGGCTGGGTCGGTCGAAGGCGCGAATTGAAGCGACACAGCCGTCACATGCGGAAGATAAATCTCATTGACCACGCCATTTTCTTTGGCGGTAAACGAAGCGATGAACGGCGCGCCATCTTGAATATTGGAAGCATACGGAAAAGGTAAAGGCTGTTGCGTTAGACCGGATTCCGTTTCGAGTTTGATGTTGATCGGTCCCGGCAGGTTTTGATAAATCCAATGCGTAGCCGCCACGCGCGTATGCGGGCGCGCGTAGATGCGCGTGAAAGCATACGCCCATGCGAAAGTTGAAACGATGACGGTAATGCCAACGATGAAAGATGCGATACGTAATACGTAATGCGTATTACGTGAAGATTTAAGTTTTGCCAATTCAAAAATTGCCCACGCCGCCATCATGCACAACAACGGATAGATCGGGAGTTGATAACGCATGGTTGGATTAAACGCCAGGGATTGCCAGCCGAAATATAACGCAGTCCAACCCCAGAGCAAGGCATGTTTCCATTCGCCTTTGATCACGCGCCAGCCCATCCACAGAAAACCGATCCACGCGAGGATGCCAAGCGGAAGACCGAGTCCCCATGTAGTTAGATTTTCAAACGAATAAAGATGGGAACGCCGCGCCCATTGCAACGCAAAAGGAACATCTGCGTCTCCGCTGGATTGCGCCTGTAACTCGCGGATATTCGCCAGCCACGCCGGATTGAGACCAAGTCCGCTGAAGGCATAAGGTTGAAAAATGCGGAAGAATAAAATCGTGGCGATGCCGCCGGCGATTAAGTAAGTAGTGACAAGAGACCAGTCCGATTTACGATTTACGATTTGCGATTGACGATTTTGAGAATCATCGTCCGTTGTCTGTCGTCTGTCGTCTCGATTTTGCAGGTATCTCAACACAAACGCGGCGGGCAAAAGAATCGCCATCGGCGCGGCATTTAATTTTGATGCAATCGCCATTCCTAATGCCGCGCCAAAGCCGATGCTGAGTAAAAAGAGAGGATCGCGGAAAAGCAGTGAAAGGTAATTCGATATTCGATATTCGTTATTCGATTCGTCCGACACTCGATTTTCGATTTCCGATTCTCGAATATCGATTCCCGAATATCGACTCCCATTTTCCGATTCCCGTTTTTTCCACGTCACAATTAACACTACAAAAAAGATTGCCAGAAATGTAAAGAAGTTGGCGGGATTATCCACCGTGAAGAAATGCGATTGCTGGATCTGCATCACCGCCAGCGAGGAGAATATCGCCGCGAGCAACGCGACCTTGCGGTTATAAACGCGCGCAACCAGGAAATATAATAAAACGATCACGCCCAAATCTGCCAGCGCCGAGAATTGCCTTCCCACCAAAACGACTTGATCGTAACCGGTCTGTCCCAACCATTCCGCGAGATAGCGGACGATGATAATTGGCATGTCGCCATACACAAAAAAACCATAACCGCGATTATGCGGATTCAACGGCGAATTCGCCGTATCGAAATATTCAGAAAGCGAGTGAGCAGGCGCAAGTCCGCTTTCGACCATTGTTAAAAAACGTTCGTCAGGATGCAGGTGCTGGCTGTCATCCCAATTTACGCCGGTGAAACGGAAATACGCCGCCATCACAAGAACGGCAAACAAGATCAAATCATAAAGCCAGGTTCGTTTTTCGTTTTTCATTTTTGCACAAAGAAAACCATAAAGTCTTTTCCGGGCGTGGCGGAAATATAACGCCTCAACTCGCCTTTCGGATAGAGTTCGGTGAGAGTTTTCTCAGCGACAGTATCTTCGGTCCAGAAAATAAATAATTTAGGATAAGGCGCGTCCAACGTCGTCGCCAAATTTTCGTTCCACATTGCAAAATCACGGTTCGGAATTCCAGCCCAAATGCCGGGCAAACGCGTATCCACCCAATATGGAAACGGCACAATCCAAACGGTATTTGTCTCGCCATATTTTTCATCAAACTCTTTAATAACTTTTCCCATCTCAGATGTATTCCACGCGCCCGCGCGAAACTGAATATCAAATTGATTGAAGACCAGATCATAATTCTGATACGCGGATGCGAACAACAGGATTCCAGTTAAGCCATAGGCGATGAATTGCCGTTTCTTTTCCACACCCAAGCCTGCCACCAGACCATCGAGCGCCAGCGCGCTGATAACGACCGCGGGTACCGCCGCGCCGCCCGAACGATTCAGCGCCGGATTTTCGCCGGGGAATGCCAGCGAAAGAATGGAAGGCAACAATAATAATGGAATGGAAATTAACAGGAACAAGTCGCGCCAATCACGTTTGCGGATATAACGCGCGAACATCAAAATGATACCGATGACAAAAAGCGCGCCGGTCACCACATCCAATGCCGGACGATGCGGCAATGAGTTGACCCAAATCTCGCCGTCGTCCCAGTTGAACATGCGTAACGCGTTCCACAAGTTGGAGAGAAATACCTGCCAGATAGGACCGGGTAAAGGCGCTTCAACGCTTCCCAAGCGCGAGAACGCGCGATACGAAAATATCCCCGGGTTTTCCATCCAATAACGCAACAACGGCAAAAACATAAACAAGGAAACAAATCCCAATAAGACAAACCATAATAAGGCTTGCGTTCTTTCTTGTTTTTCTTTAAGGTGTAATAAATATAAACCGAACGCGGCGAATACGACTAACGGCATAATGCGGAATGGACTGTATCCATGCAGACCGAGTCCGAGAAAAATGCCTGAGAGGATGAAGTCGTTTCGGGAACGCGTCCGCAAGCCGCGCATCAGGTAAAAAAGCGTCGGCGCGACGAAAAGCGGATACAGCGGAAAGCGCAGTCCGATGCGCGAGATCAGGTTGTTCCAGTAGGCAATCCCAAAAAGAAAAAGCGCGAAGAGTCCCGCGCGTTTTCCGCCGAGTTCTTTTCCAAGCAAATAAATGTATGGAAGCGTTAATAGACCAAGCAGAGCCGTTCCAAATTTGAGGCTGAGGAATGAAAGTCCGGTTCCGAAGATGTTGGCAATCAGCAGAGTCCAATACATTTGAATGGCTTCGCGTCCGGTGTTGCGCGGAAAAAAGATGCTGGTCTTGCCTTGCGTAATATCATAAACGTCAAGTATTTTTTCGGCGTGGTCGCTGAACGGCTCGGCTGGGACCGCGTCAATGCGATACAGTCGGAAGAAGATCACGATTGCACTCACAAGGACGACCAGCGCGATCCAGAGTAAATTCTTTTGCGTCAATGGAAATTTTGGAACGCGTTGCGCGCCGGGAAGCCAAAGAGAAAATGCAAATAATCCGACAGCCAGTAACCACAAAGTGACGTTGACGCCGGTAAATTTATTGCCGCTTAAATCCAGAAATGCAAGTATGGCAAATATGATCGAAGCAATAAAAACAACCGAGCGCGAAGTCAACGGATCCATGCGCGCGGACTCAGGCAGAAGCGCAGGCAAATGCCATTCATCTTTTAGATAACTCCAAATCACGAATCCAATCGCAAAAGCAAAAAATGGCAAAGCGATTTCCACTTTGCGTCCGGGCGGCTCCAATAATGATTGAGCGAAGACCGCCAGAAAAAGTCCAAGCGTTGCGCGCCACGGAAAACTCGTCGAGGTATTTGCAGGTTGAATGTTTTCAGGTTCTGGAATATGACGCGCTTCTTCGACCGCGGCGCGTTCCACTTCCGCGCGGCGCGCGGCGTTAAATAATGAACCGAGAAAAAGAAAAAACGAATTCCAATCTTTTGTAACGGACTTAAAAAGATCGAGAACGGTGGGTTCGTTTTCGGGTGTTTGTTGAGATGTTTCGTGGGTCATATCCGCCCAAGTTTACTTCATCTTTTGATTTTGGATGTGGAGGTTAAGCAGAGCGTTTTCCCTTGAACCCTTCGACTAGTAGCGTGAGTCCCTTTGGAAAGGACAATAAATAGCACAGACCACTTATAAATCCAATCCAGCCAACGTTAATCAATCCAAATCTAATGATTTCTGTTACCTCTACCGGGTTTTGAAATGCTATATCTGAATATCCGATTGGCGCAAGGACAATGAGAAAAGAAAGGGCGATCAAAGCCAGGCCGATACTGCATACAAGCACATACAGCAGGATTAGAACCAGAATCAGAATTGGAAGCGATATTAATTTGAGAAATGGGCGACCCTCCAGGTGCTCTTTTGCCCTGGAAAACCAAAGTTTTCTTTTCTGATTCGCTTCCGCGTTAAAAAAGCGAGGAATCTGCGATGTTAACACCAAGCTGGTTATCAAAAAACCATATATTCGGAGTAGATTCAGTGAAATTGATGTGATCTCTCCTTCGGCGTTTTCTCCACTAAGCATGCTAAAGAGAATGGCCAATCCGGCAAAGATCCACATCAACATATCTATTCCCCGGATATATTCCATCGCTTTATAAAAACGGAAAGTTATATGTTTGAAGAATCCCAAAATCCCCTCAAAAAGCACAAATCCCACGATGGCAGATAGACTGCCGACTACGTTTGAGCGGATTACCAATTCCCCAATGAGCAGCCCAAAGGCACCCCCCAGTGCATGAATAAAGGTCCATAAGAACCAGAACCCAAATTTGGTTAACCAAGGTGTTGGCTTTGAGTTTAAAGAAGTTGGCTTGGTTGTATTCATAGAAAACTACATCAGACAAAGCCTTGGGGCGATCAATACATGTCCTAATTCCACGCCCAATAAAATCCAGTCTTCCAGTGTTTCCTGTAATTCTTCCCGACATTCCCCCAAAGTAACAGCATTGGCAAGTACGCCGCGAAAACCGGGAATATCGCCATAATATGTGCCGTCATCCAATATTTTATACCTGGCAAGTCTCATTGCCTCGTGAATATATTTCGTTAACATGTTAACCTCTGAAAACATTATAACATGACGGTTTCACGGGCAATCCTGAACGCTTGACACGTTTTTGCAAGTGACAGTTACCATTGTTTTAGCCCAACAGCGGCCCATAAAATTTCTCTTTTGCATTTTACTATTCGCGCAAGGCGCGAGCTTGGCGCGGCGGAGGTTTACATGAGTTTACTTCCTCCTGGCAATCACAATAATACTTTCCCCCCATTTCATCGGCAAAAAAACAATTCCTGTTATTGCCTGAAATCCGCCAAGCGAGCCAAAGAATAATTTTTGGATTTGTTTCGGCACAAAACGGATGTAAGGCACATCCCAAAATCCATCCGAAGAAACGCGGATCGACTCAAAGCCCGCGTTCTTTATCATGTCCAGCCATTCCTGCGGCTGTTTCAGCGAAATATGCGTTGGATCTTGATAGCCAATCCAACGCTTACCTTTCCACGGTTTGAGCAAAGAACCGAGATTCGGCGTAGCAAAAATAAGAATACCATCTTTGGCAGTCACGCGTCCAATTTCATTAATCGCTTTTTCGGGATTCGGCAAATGCTCGACAATATGCTTGATGACCACGACATTAAAAACGCCATCTGCAAACGGAAGTTCCTGCGCGGATGCGGTTTGCAGCGCCGATCTGTTAACCACATTTTTGGATTCTTTTACCGCCCATTGATTTATGTCCATGCCGTGCGTTTCAAACGTATCTTCCAACTGCGCGACCAAATGCCCCAAGCCTGATCCAATCTCCAGCAAGCGCGCGCCGCGTTGACCATAACGCCGCGCCAGCATGGCATAGAATCGATTCGACCACCAGTACATGCTGTATTTGGCGAATGTTATGTTTTGATAGGTGTGAGAGGAGAAATATTTTTCGTCGAAGCTCATAAGTGCGTACTGCGTAATTCGTAATTCGTAAGAGCTTTTTACGGATTACGAATTACGAATTATTTTTTGCGCGCAATATAAAACGTAAACGTCCCATTATCAACCGGCTCCGGCGAAGCGTATTTCCTTACAAAATTTTCCGTCAACGCCAGATTCCATTTTGTCCGAGAGACGATCCACTTGCCGGTTAATACTTTCGCCATAACAGACGGAACGCCAAAATAATGTCCCCATTCTAACACGCGCATGGACGCGGGTGAAAAATAATGCCACCATTTTTCAAGCGTGAATCCCGCGCGCTCAAGCCGCGCCTGCCACATATCAGGTTCGTCTGCATATTCGACGCGCGAGATTTTCCGAAACCATTCGGTGTATCCTTTACCCAAAACTTTTGAAATAGATAACTCAGTCAAATAACGCGGATTCGGCACACAGAAATAAAATGGCGCGTCCTTCTTCAACACGCGCGCGGTCTCCGCCAATACCGCGTCGATGTGCGGAATATGCTCCAGAACCGAATTGCTGAATCCGCTTGCGAAATGTTCGGCAGGAAAAGGCGTGTGAGCGCCATCGGCTTCCACAAGTCCGCGATACGCGCCGTGTTTTTTTGCTTCGTGAATGGGTCCATGCCACGGGTCGAGTCCCACGTCAATTTTTTGCTCGAAGGTCAGCGAAGCAAAATGACCGTCGCCACAACCTACGTCATAGATCGGCGCGGGAAAAGGCAGGTCTTGATAATACGAACTTTCCACCGCGCGCAGAAAAGCGCGGAAGTATGGCAGGTCGCGCAATTGGAGGAAAAGGAAATCTTTTTGAGGCATGATATAATGATAGCGCTTTCTAAAAACTGATAGCAGATTTGAGGTAACTATGGTTCGCACAATGATTCAACTAACCGAAGAACAGGTCAAGACCTTGAAAGCGTTGGCGAAGGCTCGTAAAACTTCCGTTGCAAAACTGGTGCGCGAGAGTGTTGCACAGTATATCGTGGTCGCGCCAAGAGAATTGACCCGCGAAGAGAAACGCAGACGCGCGTTGAAGTTTTTACAATTTATCAAAAACAATAAAGGAAAATTCCACGATATTGAAGGAAAAACTGATGTTGCTGTAAATCACGATAAATATCTCACCGAAATTTATGGCACATGGAAAAAATCTTCGTAGATACTTCAGCGCTTTTTGCGCTCGTTAATACATCTGATGAAAAGCATATCCTTGCATGGGATATGTGGAATGAATTTCTCATGCAGGACGCCAAACTTATTACAAATAATTATGTCATGGTCGAGAGCATTGCCCTTATTCAAAATAGACTTGGCATTCAGGTTGTGCGACAATTTAACATTAATATCGCGTCGCTTCTGCAGATTTTGTGGATTGATGAAGAACAACACATCGCGATAACTGACCGCCTTTTCTCCGCCAATCGCCGTCAACTCTCTCATGTGGATTGCAGTAGTTTTGAAACAATGCGCCGGTTGAAAATCGAAAAAGCTTTCACCTTTGACAAACACTTTCGCGAACAAGGCTTCGACGTCATCCCATAAGTTTTTCAAATAACTTTTCATACTCTTGCGCGATGGAATCTGGATCGTAGGATTTCTTAATGGATTCAATGTCGCCGCGATATTTATTCGGTTCGTTCAAGACGCCAAGAACTGATTCCGCTAAAGAGGCCGGATCGCCGATTTGAGCTACGCGTCCCATCCCGTGCATCATCACCGGTTGCCGCACCCCCGGCAACGCGGATGGTACACATGGTATGCCGTTTAACATGGCTTCAATTTGCACAAGTCCGAATGCTTCGGTGGAATTGAGAGAAGGCACAACCAACACATTTAGGTTTGGATAAAACGCCGCCATTTGGATCGGATCGAGATTGCCAAGAAATGTCCAATGACCCGCTAATTCATATTCGCGAATGCGCGGCATGAGACGGTCATAATAAGCCTGTTCTCCCATTACATTTTGATATGTGCCTGCAAATAAGACCTGCGCCTTCGGATATTTTTTCAAGATCGCGGGCAAGGCATCCAGTAAAACATCCAAGCCTTTTTCGGCGGCAAAACGCGCCGCCATGCCGATGACAGGATGTCTCTCTTTTATATGATGCTCATCGGCAAACGCGGAAACAGCCTCGGGCGCAGGATCAGGCAATTCAACCGGCGGCAGGATCGGGGTCAGCTTGGACGCGTAACGCGAGAGATAAGGCGAATGATCCGCATAATCCTGTGTATAAGTCACGATATGATTCGCTAAAAGTCCCGCCATGTTGTTTTGGAAATCTACAACAAAATTGACGAGGCGATTGAACCAGGTGCGCGTCAGGAACAAATCGCAATGATAGGTAAGCACGGCGGGCTTGCCAAAGAGGCGCGCGCGAAAAGCAACGCCGGGCGCATCGAACTGAGGCAAATGCAATTGGACAACATCGTGTTGAGCCACAAGTTTTGTAGCCACGAGTCCAAACGTGGGAGCTAAAACGCCTTTGCTGACGCGCGCCGCAACCGGCACACGGATAACTTTGACTCCATCCAATATTTCTTCACGCGGCAATGACGGATCATATTGCGTGGTCATCACCGTGACTTGATGTCCACGTTTGATAAAGGCGCGCGCAAGGCGCTCGGCATAAATGGTGAGACCCGATGTGTGAGGACGATAATAGGTAAGTACGGTAAGTATTTTCATAAAGTGGGAAGATTATAACGCAAGCCTAAAAGCGTTTTTTGATTTTTATGATTTCATTCCTCGCTCGCGGTATAATTTCGGCAAGGAATAAAGAAAAAGAAAATAACGGATAAAATTTATGAAAGAATTTTTCGCGTTGCTTATAAAAAATATTTCGTCCATTATCGGGCGCATGTCGGGTAAAAAGAAGCCGCCGCCAATCCGCTGTCAGTTCTGCGGGGAAATGGGTCATGATGAAGATAATTGTCCCAAGGCGGCGAAATACAAGTTGTTTGGCGAGCGAGAAGGATAGAATACAAAAGGACGCTGGAGGTTTCCATCCAGCGTCCTTTTGTATTTCCTGCTGTCAGATTCTTTTTATCCTTGCATCTCTTCTCATCCCGTCAATTTCGCGTTCATTTCTTTTTGTACGCGCTTAGATTCCTGTCGCGTTATTTCAATTTTAAGCGTCTGCCTTATGATGAACATCTTGTCTCCATTAATCAGGCTTTCAACACCTTCAATGCCCTCCATGTGACCCATTTGTTCGGCTGTTTCTTTTTGCCAAAGTTCACCCATGTTTTGCCGGTGTAATCATATTCCAATAACCAGCGGCCCGCATCATCCTGTTTCTCGCGGATAATGTTCAAGGTGTTTGCCAATCGCGGATCGTTTCCATATCCACATCCGATCATGGCTTCGGCAAGCTGCAACAAATCAGTGATATAGAAAACGGGGAAGCCAAACTTCCACCAATTGCGGCTGGGCTTGTCGCCGAGGCGCGTCGGATAATTTGCCGTAGCCGGGTCAATGCTAAAGAAAAAATCCGCGCCTTGTTTGATTGCCTTTTTGATCAAAGGAGTTTGACTTTTGACAGGCGCTTTACCCAATGCCAGCATCACTTTGACTCCGCCCCACGCGCAGGGCAGTTTGTTATTTACGCCACACGCGAAGTTTGGTCCGCACTTGTACGCGTAATAGCGGATCGGCGCATCCTTCTCTTCCACCGGAGCGATTCCATCTCCTGTGACCGTCCGCGCCATCCATTCGTAGGCGGTATCCAAACGCGGATCGTTGTACCCCATCTCCATCAACGACCAGCATAGATTCCCTTGCAGGCAATCCACAGTCCCTGATGGCGCGCCGGATGTGGTCGTTGTAAATAGACCGCCTTCCTTCATTTGATCCATCAAATACTTGCAAGCTTGTTCAATCCGCTTGTCTTCTTTTATAGACGCGCCAAGTTGCGCCAGCAGAATCATCGCCCAGACCGTTGACCGGTATTTTTGGGTATATCCCGGTCCCGGCTTGACCCAATATCCTTCGTCTTCCATGTGCGAGAGAATTTTTGCGATTGGTCCATCCTTGTGTGCATTCCTCCGCGCGGACTTTAACTTCGAATCATCAGCAGGAAGATCGAGTAGATCACGCAATGCCAAATAACGGACGCCGGGGTTGTCGGATTCGAGCAACCACGAAACAGAGTCGCCCCTCAGTTGAGTTTGCCAGGACATTTTCCACCTCCTGAAAGGATAAAAAGCTAATGATTTTTCTGAAATAAGTGTAGCACTTTTTAGATAATGAACATTAAAAGAAAACCACGCGTTGGGAATGGTATCGCGAAAACCTGTTAACTCTTAATTTTTTCTTGTCTACGCTAAAAATAAAGAGTGTATACTTCGTACAAAGCGAGGTAAAGATGACTTCAAAAGCTAAAAAAGATATCGTCAGAAAATTTTTATGGACGATTGTTTTATATTCATGTCATGAGATAGCGGCTATCTTTGGTTCATTTTTAATTTTCTTTGCGATAACAAAACTGTTGCACAGCAATTTATTTTCTTTATATTTAATAAATATTTTTGGAGTGATTTGGTTGATTGCCTCAACTTCGGTTGGGTTAATTTTAGTATTTATTGACAGTTTCAGGTACTTCTTTCAAAAAACTGTATTTCGCCCATCGCCAATAATACCATCGCTCGTTCACGGACTAGCCTCTATATTGATTGAGCTGTCCATTAGCACATTTATTTTAGCTGTCTTGCTAAGATTTTATTCACTTTCATTTTCACGCGTGATATTGGCTGTTATCTTTGTAATTTTAGGTTTTGAGATAACGCGCCGTTTTTCAAGAGCTATATCGGGGTTTTACAGTGCATTTTCAAAAATAAAGATTTTGGTTAAGTACATAAAAGAAGAACTCGGAAGATCCTGGTCGTTTCTTGCTTATTGGGCAATAACTTTAGTTTTTGCTTTCTTTTCTTACAAAGCACTTTCCCAAGGATTTATTTCTCCTTTTGATAATCAACCAGAAACAGCACGAGAGCTTTTCTCGAATGTTCTGACAATTACCACTGCAATTTTGGCAATATTTTTTGCTGGTGCCACGTTAATTGTGCAACTTATTGTTGGGGTCTATTCTTTCAAATTCGTGGCAGTTCTTTTTCGAAATTCAATATTCGTAAGCAGCTTTTTGATATACCTTTTGATTGACGTAATCCATCTTGTTTTTTTACGGATTGGATGGAATAGTAATTTGGCAAATTTCAGCCTTATCTCTTCGTTTTACATAATAATTTCTTTGGCTATTCTTGCTGGACATTTCGCAGACTGGGTACAAGTACCATATGTCATTGAGGTCGTTACAAAAGATATTCAAAAATATATGGGTAGGTTTAAGAAGCCTAAAATCAAAACAAATAGACACTATAGTCAACGAGGAACCCCGAGCCTGAAATATCAAGTTAGATCCTATTTCCTTGCCGCATTTCTGGGAGAGGATTACAAAGACCCATATCTTGAAGAATTGGCGTCGCACAGATTCCCAACACATATTCAGAAGAAAATAATAGAAGACACCCGCCCTCTCTTAACGGCTTGTCTAAAAGCAATCAATGAAGATAGACGCGAGGTGGTGCTAGCATGCTTAAGTGGGGTAAATGAAATCACAAAAACATACATAAACAAATTCGATGATTTGATTTTCACAACAGATGACTTCTTTATGTTTTTATACGACCAATTATCGGTTGTTTATGAGGCGGCGATAGAATCCAAAAATCAACAGTTTACTTTAGACATTGTTAAGACTGTCATCGAGATTGGCAAAAACTGTCTTGTATTAACAAAGGACACCAGGGAGAACAATCATATTTTTATTTGGATTGAATTTTTGCGAGAATCAATCATTAAGAGTTTACATTTACAGCGCACTGGTGCCCAAATGACTGCTTGTGCAGGAATTGTAGATATTGGAAAATCATTGATAGAACAAAATGCTTATTCAACTGTGTTGCATGTAATTGTGGTAGCTCTTCATAAAATCGGGCAGGCTGTGGCCAGCATAAAACACATGTGGACAGCCGCAATCGCAGTGCGTGCAACTAGCGGATTGGTCGAGTTACTAGCAGTTTATATGATTGAAACTTGGCGAAGCGATTTGGGTAATCAATTTTTTGTGGATGATGTTTGCAAAAAATTATTTAATATTTTAGATCTGGCTTATAAAAATCAGGGTAACGATTATTTGACATTGACGAGTATTTCCAATTCGATTGTTGGCAGGAATAGCGGTTTGAATTTGACCGGAATAGTGTCTATTGTTTTGATGCACTGGCAAGAGAAATCATCACGAACTCAATTTGTATTATTAAGTGGAGTTCGTAATTTGATATTTTTACTTAGTCGATTGTCACAATCTGCAATTAATGTCAAGGCGTATGCCGTTGAGGATTATTGTTCTACTTTGTCAGAGATTGGTCATATGCTGATTGAGTTTATTGTCAAAGTTAAAGAAAAACATGCTGTAGAAGTGGCGAAAAAAGATTTGAAGTTGATTGTAGAAATTGCCAATGGTCTGTTGATTGGAATAATCAAAAATCAGCCTAATAATTCGTATGAAAGTTTTAATGAATTATCGTTCTTGTATGCCTCATTAATATATTATTCTGACAAAAACGAAGATGGTTTTTTCTTGAACCTATATAATGAGAACGTTAAGAAAATGACGGTGATTGTAAATACAACACCCCAAAAGGAATTGGATAATCACGGTTATCGTATCCTCTATTCCTATATCAATCTTTTTGGCGCATGGTTGTTCCATTTCAACCCAAGCCATAAAGAGAATAAGAGTTTAAAGCGCTTTATTCGCCAGAAAAAATTCTTATCATTCTCTCTTGAAAATTCTAATTATCCTAATTATTTCGTGTCAGATGATCAACATATTTTTGGTGTGAATGTGTGGTTATCTCAAGAAAAAGACATTCTTGACGCCTTAAGAGATCAAAAGATTTACTCAAATTTTGATAAATTTCTAAACATAAAGTAATCGATATAGCTTGCCGTCAACAGAACAGCATTCATCCCTGCATCTCTTCCCACTCTGCCAACTTTCCATCCATTTCTTTTTGTACGCGCTCGTATTCCTATTTCAATAATCCCGACAATTCAAGTACATGTTTCGACCACGCGCTTGACTGTTCTGCAACTTGTGCGCGCTTTAATTTGTCGGGCCAAATTTTCAGCCATTGTAGTTGCCAGAGCGCCAACTGAATTTGCAACTCCACCAGTTTTTCAGCAGTATTGATTTCTGCTTGCGCGGCTGTCCATTCAATGAACATCTTGCTTTCGTCAATCAGACTTTCAACAACTTCGCGGCTTGCTTCATTTGCTGAAAACGACTTGATGCGGCTCAAGTTCGCGGCTAACCCGCCTAGTCGAACAGGCAAATCATCGCGTAAGTATCTCTCTCGAATCTGATTCCAATCTTTCATACGCCGCCAAAATATTTGATTGTAATTTCGACAACCTGTACACGAATTTTTGGGTCGAGGATCTCCATTGAAGGATTATTTTGTCGCGGGCGGATATTAATAAGCGACTCAAAAGTGACTTGTTGAGCGGACGGATTCCAATCGGCGCCCCAGATAAATTCCTGTTGACTGCCATCATCCAGCAAGACCGCTTCGCAATCTGCGTGCATGGCTCCGCCGCCAGCTAGAATACCACGATCTATATCAACGGCAAGTTTGATATATGTTTGAAGCATGTGAAGCATGTCTTTAATTTGTTCAGGCGTCGCACGGTCACGGATAATATAAATCACTGGAACTCCTTTGCTCAATTATAGCAAACATCATCCCTGCATCCCTTCCCATTCTGCCAACTTTCCATCCATTTCCTTCTGGACGCGCTCGTATTCTTTTCCTATTTTCACGACTTCATTCGGTCTCACAAGCGGACTCTCAAGCTGCGCGCCCAGATTTGCCAGATCCGCTTCGAGCGCGGCAATCGTATTTTCCAATTCTTGCAATTGCGCCATTCGGCGGCGTTCTTCTTTACTTGATTTGCGAGATTCGAGATTCGATACTCGATTATTCGAATATCGAATCTCGGCTTTTTCTTCTTGCATTGCCAGCTTAGACGTTTCTTTCTCCATTTCATCTTTCATCTGCGAATATGTGCCATTAAATGTGGTTATTTGATTCTCGTCGGGATTAATTTCCCAAATTTGCGTCGCGAGCGCGTCAACCAGATAACGATCATGCGTGACCAATAAAATTGTCCCGGAGTAATCGTCAAGCACAGCTTCAAGCACTTCCTGTGATGGAATGTCAAGATGATTGGTCGGTTCGTCAAGCAACAATAAATTTGTATCCTGTAAAGCGAGTTTCGCCAGCGCCAATCGTCCGCGTTCGCCGCCTGAGAGCATATCCACTTTTTTGTAGACGTCGTCGCCGCTGAATAGATATTTACCGAGATATTCGCGGATCTGTCCCGGCAGCCATTGCGGCATGACCGAATCAATTTCTTCCATGACTGTTTTATTCGGATCGAGACCTTCGTGCGCCTGCGCGAAATATCCGATTTGCAGGGATGAACCGAGGATCACTTCTCCAGCCAGCGGTTCGAGTTGACCTAAAATTGTTTTCAGAAAAGTTGTCTTACCCGCGCCGTTGGGACCAATCAACGCGGCGCAGTCTTTTCGGCGCAATTCAATATCGGGCGCGGAGAAAAGGAATTTACCAGAGTCGCCCGCGATGGCATGATAGCCAACCTTCAAATCTTTTGTGCGGATGACCAGATCGCCCGAACGTTTATCGGAGCCGAGTCGCAGGTGCAAGCGCGGCAGAGTCCGCACGGGTGAACGTAATCCGCGCACGCGCTTTTCGGCTTCGTCCACGCTGAAATAACTGGTTGTTGTTTCGACGCCAAGTTGCGACCAGTTTGTATTCAGCGCCGCTTCCATACCGACCTGTTCAATGGCTTGCACGACGCGCGAGAGTCGCTTTAACTTCCCTTTGGCTTGTAAAGTATTTTGTCCCGAAACATTTTTTCTGATGTACTCAACTTCCTTAATTAACTTTTCCTTCTCGCTTTCAAAAGTTTCCTGCCTGCGTTCGGCGCGTTCCTGCCGTTGATGCAGATACGCGGAATAATTTCCATGATACAACTCGAACGCGCCCGGGTGCATTTCCAAAATTACATTACAGGCTTTATCCAAAAAATACCGATCATGCGAAACGATCACCGCCGCGCCTTCCCATTGACTCAAATATCCTTCGAGCCATTCGACCGCGCGAATGTCAAGATGGTTGGTCGGCTCATCGAGCAGGAGCAGGTCTGGGTCAGAGAGAAGGAGGCGGGCAAGAAACGCGCGCGTCCTCTGTCCGCCGGATAAATGATCGAGCGAAAGTTTGTAATCCTCTTTATCAAATCCCAAACCGGTCAACACTTGCTTGATGCGCGTCAAGTATGTATATCCGCCGCGCCGCTCAAAATCCTCCTGCAATTTTCCGTAACGCTCCAGCACATCGGGTTGCGTCGCCATTAAACTTTCGAGCCGATGAAGTTCTTCCTGCCTTTGGATTAATTCCGCGAAGACGGAATAACACGCGTCCCAAAGCGTTCCCTCCATTTTGAAATCTGCCTCTTGCGATAAATATCCGATTCGCGCGGACCTCGCGCGTGATACCGTTCCCGACGAGGCTTCATCCTCCCCGACAATGATTCGCAGAAGCGTGGTTTTGCCGACGCCATTCGGTCCGACAAGCGCCATGCGCGCGCCTTTCGCCACCGAGAAGGTGAGTCCAGCGAAGAGATCGGTGGCGCCGAATGATTTGGTGAGAGAGTTTACGGAGATGATGGACATGGTTTATTCAGTAGTGCGTAATGCGTAAAAAGACGCGGGTAGATTTTAACCTATCCGCGTCTTTTTGTTATAGAAATATGAAAGACGTGCGCGGCGAAATTTATTTATCTTCTTCATCATGCGCGTCAATATGACCGGGCTTTTCCTTGCCCAACTCCAGTGACCGTTGATATGCCGCCCAAACTGCGCGCGAGATCGCGGTGCGGAAGCCAGCCTTTTCGAGATAATACAATGCCTCCGCGGAAGTTCCGCCCGGCGATGTGACTTGATTCCGCAGCGTGGCGGGATGTCTTTCCGCGTGGCGATAATAAGACACAGAACCTTTGATGGTTTGCAAAACAAGTTGTTCGGCGATGCGGCGCGGGAATCCCATGTGTACGCCCGCGTCGATCAAGGCTTCGGTGAACAGGAAAACATACGCGGGTCCCGAACCGGAAAGCGCGGTTGCCATGTCAAGATAACTTTCATCTTCCACGAAAACTTCATCACCCAACGCGCTGAGAATGGAACGCGCCATCTTTTTTTGTTCGTCGCTTACTTCTTTTGAAACCGCCCAAACGGTAATGCCTTCCCCGATTTGTCCCGGTGTGTTTGGCATGGAACGCACAATGGATTTATGTTTCAACCCCGCGCTGAGTTTTTTAATGGACGCGCCCGCGATAATGGAGATAACCAGCGCGTCCGCGCGGATGCCTTTGATGCCCTTCATCACTTCGCCGAGTCTTTGCGGTTTGACGGAGAACACCGCCACATCCGCTTGATGCGCGGCTTCGGCGTTATCGGTGGTGGATTTGATTCCGTACTTCCGGGTCAACTCCGCGCCGCGTTCTTCGCGCGGACCGGCAGCAACGATGTTCTTCGGGTCGGCAAGTTTCTGGCGCAACAATCCTGCGATCATGGCTTCCGCCATTACGCCGGGTCCGATAAAAGCGATTTTTTTATTCAGCATAATAACCTCGTACAAAAAACAAGAATTTTCGAACCGTTAAGACCGCGAAGATTTTCTGAAAACTTTGCCACTAAGTCACCAAGACACAAAGCCACGAAGTTTTCTCATTTGAGTCTTTGAGACCTCGCGCCTTTGTGATTAAAAAACAGGCTATGAAATTCGAAACGGATTAAAGATAGTATCGCGGTCGTAATAATCTTCATGCTCGGCTTTCTTGAGCGCGCCGACAATGATATAAGTGATCGGCGTAAACGCCACTTCCAACGCGGTTTTGAAGAGATAGTTGGTTATGACAAGAGTCCAAAATAGGCTGACCGGAAATACGCCAAACATGATTGCCACACCGACAAACGCAATGGAATCCACCAATTCGCCGACAAGCGTGCTTCCGATGGTGCGCGTCCACAACCAGCGCCCATTGGTGAGAATCTTCATCTTTGCCAGCACAAATGAATTGCTGAATTCGCCAGACCAATATCCCGCGAGACTTGCAAAGACGATTCCGCCGGTACTCATGCCTCCCAAAATGGCGGAGTACGCGGCGTCACCGGCATAAGTCTGCCAGATGCTTTCGCCGGGTAAATGCTGGATGATCCAGAATACGCCCGCGGAAAGTAACAGGATGACGAAGCCGGTCCAAATCACGCGGCGCGAATTTTTATATCCATATACTTCTGTGAGAATATCGCCGAAAATATAGCTGATGGGAAATAGAATAGTGCCTGCATCGAACGCCAGCGCCACGCCGAAAATACTTAATCCCAAGTTTACAATTTTGGCTGAGGATGCGACGTTGCTGATAACCAACACCGCCACAAAAGATGCCATGATAATGTCAAAAAATTTATACTGGCGCATGTTTCACTTTTTTGCGTTAATCTCCGCGTTGAATTATAAGCCCTTTGAAAGCGGGATGATGGAGAATGGAGAAATTTGTTGACGATTCATTGGGTATAATTCAACCATCCTCTCTTGGGCAAAACATGACAGACACCAATCGACCCTTACGCGTTTTTCTGTGCCATTCATCCAACGACAAGCCATTGGTGCGCGAGTTGTATCAAAAACTACGCGCCGAAAATTGGATACGAGCATGGCTGGATGAAGAGGAACTTTATCCGGGCGAAGATTGGAATATGGAAATCGAAAAAGCCGTTGAAACCGCGGACGCGATCATTGTCTGCCTTACCAATAATTCCATCACGAAAGAGGGATATATCCAACGGGAATTGCGAATTGTGTTGGATTACGCCGATTACAAACCGGAAGGCACGCTGTACATCATCCCTGTGCGATTGGAAAACTGCGAGCCGCCGCGCCGCTTGCGACCCTGGCAGTACGCGGATTATTTTCCTGAAACACAACGCGAACGCGCCTTTCAAAGATTATTGGTAAGTTTGAAAAAGCGTGCCGATTTGCTTGGTTTGAAATATGAGACATCTACGCTAAGCCGCCGCGCTGAGCCTGTCGAAGCGGAAGTCGAAGCCTCAGCGCCGAAAAAAGAATCAAAACCTGTTGTTAAAAAGCCGAAGCCCGCGCATGTTAGTCAGATTGCTAATCCGACATACGCTAACAAATTGACTCTCTCCAACGGCATGGACTTTATGTGCGTACCTGCCGGTACATTTTTAATGGGAAGTGCCAAAGCAAATAAACTTGCTTATGGCGATGAACGACCCCAGCATGCTGTGGATATTCCCTACGGTTATTGGATGGCGCGTTTCCCTATTACCAACGAACAATATAATCTTTATGCAAAAGCCAAACGCATAAAACACCCGGTTGATGACTGGGAGAAGAAGAAAGATCATCCTGTGGTTTATGTTAACTGGGATGATGTGTCGGCTTATAGTCAATGGCTAAATAACTTGCTTAAGAATGAGTTGCCTTCCGGTCTAGTTTTGCGTTTGCCGACCGAAGCGGAATGGGAAAAAGCCGCGCGCGGTAAGAAAGGAAATGAATATCCGTGGGGGAACGAATTCGATAAGAATAAATGTAATTCAAGCGCAGGCGGCAAAGGCGGCACAACATCCGTAGGTTTCTATTCGCCGCGCGGCGACTCACCTTATGGTTGCGCGGATATGGTGGGCAATGTTTGGGAGTGGACACATAGCTCGTTGAAAGAATATCCTTATAAAGCTAACGATGGTCGCGAAGATGAAAGTGCTAAAATTGCGCGCGTGTTGCGTGGCGGCACATATGACTATGGAGTTAGGTATCTGCGTTGCGCCGTCCGTTACTGGTACCCTCCTGACTATAGAAACTTAGACTTCGGTTTTCGTGTGGCGGCGGCTCCGCATCTCTCCTGAAAGATTTTTAATTTCTAAATTCTATCCATGAAAATAATGGGATTACGATACTGGCTGAATATTTTTCTCGCGGCGGTGATTGCATGTGTAATTGGATTAGCTGTTCCGCTCATTTGGCTCAGCTACAAACAATCTCAAAGCTATCTTCATCCTACGCGGGGTCATGTAATAAGCGACTTGCTCACTGCGAACAACATCGAATATCAAGAAATTGAATTGACTACAAAAGATGGAGTCAAACTCTCGGCATGGTACACGCGTCCGCAGCCTGCCCTGAGCAGCGTCGAAGGGAACGGCGCGGTGATTTTGGTCGCGCATGGATATGGCGGAATACGTCCCGAAAATTATTATGTCCTATTTGCAAGTCATGGTTACGGCGTCTTGGCATGGGACTTCCGCGCGCACGGTAAAAGCGGCGGCGATATTTCCACGCTTGGATATTATGAACAACTCGATGTGGAAGCCGCGCTGGATTACGCGCTGGCTCAATCGGATGTAAAGCATGTCGGCGCATGGGGCGGATCCATGGGCGGCGCGACCGTGATCCTGACTGCGGCAAAACGTCCCGAAATCGAAGCGGTGGTCAGCGACAGCGCCTATCCATCGCTGGAAGATGTTTTAAAAATCAATGTGCCGATTAAGTTCATGCAACCGTTCGTGGCATTATTTTGGGAATCATCAAGCGGCGCGGAAATGGATCAAGTGCGTCCGGTGGATGAGATCGCGAAGATCAGTCCGCGCGCGGTGTTTATCATTGATAGCCGGCAAAAAGGCGCGGTCTTGATGAATTCGCCTCAGCGTTTATACGACGCGGCGCGCGAACCTAAACAGATGTGGGTCGAGGAAGGAGTCCCGCATTTGGGGATGATTGTGTATTATCGTGAGAGTTATATTGAGCGGGTGATTAAGTTCTTCGATAAGTATTTGTTATCGGATTTATGATTTACTGCAAAAACCCTTTTAACCGCTAAGAACGCGAAGGAAATTCAAAGACGCGTTAAGAATATTACACTTTCGCGCAATTATCTTGAAAAACGATTCATGATTTTTTTTCTTAGCGAGTGTCTGAAAACCCTGTCACAAAGTCACCAGGACACGAAGCCACGAAATTTTTCCCTTTGTGTCTTTGAGTCTTCGTGCCTTCGTGTGAAAAATCCAGACTTTTCAGACACTTTTTAAGAGATCAAATATATTTATCGCGCGGGCCACGGAATTTCGCTTGGTCCCGCAAAACCGTGTTTTTCCTGCACAAAGACGCGTCCATGCGAAGGCTGGTCGCATCCGGCTTCATCTATGAATGTGATCGCCAGTTCATTGGTCGCCAGCGGATCAAAAATAATTTGTCCGCTTTCACAACGCCAGACTTCAATGATGTAGTGTTGCATGTTCTCGTCTTCTGCATCGCCCGCGCGCAAAGGCACATCGTTCCATGAGACTTCTACCTGGTCTCCGTTGCGCGTCGCGATGACGCCCGTTGTCGGAGAATAATATGGCGAAACGGGAAGTTTATATTTATTGGGATAAAGAATCGGCAGACTCTTTGGATCGCCTGCGATTTCGAGAAACTTCGCGTTGACCCAGCACTTGCTCTTGCCATCCACCATGACCCAGTTGTTGGCGTCCGCGCGACCAATGAGATTGATATTGGCGCCTTTTTTTAATCCGTATAAATATAAATATTCAGGTCCCGGACCGTAACGACAACTGAGCAACACGGTAACTTTCGCTTTGAGATTTTCCACGGACGGAATTGATGTCGGCGTAAATGTCTCGGTAGGCGGAAGCGGCGTAAAAGTTAATATAGCTTCGGAAGTTGAGCTGGCAGACGGGACAAAGACCGTAGCTGTTTCTGATGCAGGAATGGCTGTCGCTGTTGCAGGGATTTCCGTTTCTGTTATCTTTGCAGGCTGTGTGGACACGGGAATGGAACAAGCCAAAAGTGTGAGCAAAGTTAATAAGATGATTGAAATGGGACGGTTATTTATTTTCATGTCAATATCTCCGTTTTGAAAATTATCGGTGAATGTTTTTTTGCTATGTTTGATTATAGTTCAGAAGCGACGGGCCTCTTTTACGGATTTTACAACCCACAACATCCACTTCTACAGTCGAAATTCTAAGACCTCATTAGCTCTCTTGAATTTTGCGAACTCGTTTTGAGTTTTTTGAAAATAATTTAAATGAAACAACTTGATTTAATCTTAAAGATTGAAATTTGTGGTATAAAAATTGCAGGGACATAGATGTTTATTTGGCTGTAGGGGAAGTAAATTGGCAATTCATGAAAGGAGAATCACATGAAAAAAATTGTAATTGCGGCAGCGTTGGGCGAATGTGTCCATGTGGCAGGCGTGATGAATTTCCTTTGGCTGGCGGAATCGGCTGGATGGAAAACAGTATTTCTCGGTCCCGCTGTACCGATTGAAGAAGTGCTTAATGCCGCGAAACGCGAAAAGGCAGATCTTGTCGGCATATCTTATCGTCTCACACCTGAAACAGGCGAGCGTTTACTTGGTGAATTCGCAGAAGCCGCATCAGAGTTGCACGAGAGGGGAATCCGTTTTGCATTTGGTGGCACGTCTCCCGTTGTTGAACGTGCAAAGTCACTTGGGTTTTTTGAACGAACATTTGACGGCAGTGAACCTGTCGAGGAGATTCTTAACTATCTGAATGGGAATCAAACCTTGGGTCAGAGTGAAGCTGCATATCCACAATCAGCTATTGAACGCATCCGATGGAAATCACCGTATCCGATCCTGCGACATCATTTTGGACTTCCTGCATTGGAGGCAACAATTGATGGAATAGAGAAGATCGCGGAAGCGAAAGCGCTGGATGTGATTTCGCTTGGTATTGATCAAGATGCGCAGGAAAACTTTTATCATCCCGAAAGGCAGGATATGCGACGCAGAGGGGCAGGCGGAGTGCCTGTCCGCTCGGAGAATGATTACCGCGCATTGTATCAAGCAAGCAGACGCGGAAATTTTCCGTTGCTACGCACATATTCAGGAACGAATGATTTTATCCGCCTCGCGAGGATGTATGTGCGGACAATCAACATCGCGTGGTGTGCCATCCCGCTTTTCTGGTTCAATCAAATGGATGGGCGCGGGCCCTGGGATTTAAAAGGCTCAATCCGCGAACATCAAAAGGTGATGAAGTGGTATGGCGAACATAACATCCCCGTTGAATTGAACGAACCGCATCATTGGGGTATGCGCGATTCTTCCGATGTTGTGTTTGTTGTCGCGGCATATCTTTCCGCGTATAACGCAAACGCTTTTGGCGTGAAGGATTACATCGCGCAGTTCATGTTCAACAGCCCACCGGGCCTTTCTGACGCGATGGACCTTGCAAAGATGATGGCGGCTATCAAAATGATCACGCCGCTTGAAAATAAAAATTTCAAGATATGGAAACAAACCCGCATCGGATTACTCTCGCATCCACTGAATCCCAATTCGGCGCGCGGGCATCTCGCGGCAGCTACTTATCTACAAATGGCATTGAAGCCCAATATTTATCATATTGTTGGGCATACCGAGGCGCATCACGCCGCGACCGCAGGTGATGTCATCGAAGCGAGTCAAATAGTCCGCCGTGCAGTTGATAATGCAATGGGCGCGCCTGACATGACAACGGACCCTGCAATCAAGAAGCGAGCCGCGCAACTGGTGTTGGATGCAAATAAAATGTTGGACGCAATCCGCAGACTCTCAAAGTCTTCTTCTGATCCGTTCACTGACCCAGAGGTTTTGACTCGTACCGTCACTTCAGGTATTCTTGACGCGCCGCATTTGCTCAATAATAAATTTGGACGCGGATTGGTAAAGACGCGTATTGTAAACGGCGCAAGTGTATGTGTTGATCATCAAGGCAAATCAATTTCGGAAGATAAACGTATTAGGTCATTATTTAAAAGGAAGCATGAACATGAAAAATATTAATTTTGCAGTGGTTGGGGCGGGGCATGGCGGAAAAGCCATGGCGGCACATCTTGCGTTGATGGGGTTCTCCGTCTCACTGTATAACCGCACGCCCGAACGCGTTGCTGTGATCAAAAAACGCGGCGGTATTGATTTGGATGGCGGTGAAACTGCCCCGCACGGATTCGGTAAATTGGCGCGAGTAACATCCAATATGGAGGAAGCCATCAAGAGTGTGGATGTCATCATGGTGGTTTTGCCATCCTCTGCTCATGCGGATATTGCCAACGCCATGTCACCATATTTGAAAGACGGACAAATCGTCATCTTGCATCCAGGACGCACCTGTGGCGCATTGGAGTTTTCAAAAACATTACGCGATACCCAATGCAAAGCCGATGTGACGATTGCGGAAGCAGAGACTTTCATTTATGCATCCCGTTCTGAGGGTCCCGCGCAGGCGCGTATCTTCCGTATAAAAGAGGCTGTTCCATTAGCTGCGCTTCCTGCTATTCGCACACAGAAAGTGCTGGATGCGATCACCGACGCGTATCCCCAATTCATTGACGGTGTGGATGTGCTTAACACAGGTTTGAACAATATGGGCGCCATCTTTCACCCCGCACTGACGTTGCTCAATGCAGGCTGGATCGAAGCTACCCACGGAGATTATCAGTTTTACATTGACGGTGTCACCCCATCCGTTGCGCGCATGTTGGAAGTGCTGGATCGCGAGCGTGTGACCGTTGCTTCTGCGCTTGGCATTCGCGCACGCACTGCGCTGGAATGGCTGAAACTCGCCTATGATACTGATGGCGAAGACCTGCACGAAGCCATCCACAACCAGCCTGGATATTACGGTATCAAAGCGCCGCCCACACTTAATCACCGTTATCTGTTCGAAGATATTCCCATGAGTCTTGTGCCAATTGCATCGTTGGGGATTCGTTATGGCGTTTCTGTGCGCGGCATGGACAGCATGATCCGTATTGGCAGCATCATCCACCGCACTGATTATTGGCGGCGCGGACGCACTGTGGAAAAACTTGGGCTTGAACAATGGAGCGTAAGTGAACTCACCCGCTTTGTCAAAGAGGGAATCGTTGAATAAAAATTACAGCAAGGCAGTCATTTTCGAGAAGCATGTGACTGTCACCTAAAATCAAATATAAGGAGAAATAATTATGTGTGGAATCGCTGGCGTATTACAACAACCAGCAAGTGACGATGTCAAACGTATGGTTGAAAAAATTACACATCGCGGTCCTGATGGTCACGGTGTAAAAGAACTTTCTCTCGCAACTCTGGGACATACCCGCCTTGCCATTCTTGATATAGAAGGCGGCACTCAACCCATGGGATTTGAGGATACATGGATTGCGTTCAACGGGGAAATATATAACTACCGCGAATTGCAAAAAAAATACCTGCCCGAACTAAAAATGAAAACACATTCCGACACCGAAGTGGTATTGCATCTTTATCGAAAACTCGGCGTTGATTTTGTAAAACATCTCGATGGCATGTTTGCCTTTGTCATTTATCAAAATGGCGAATTCATGCTTGTGCGCGACCCTCTGGGTATCAAGCCCTTATACTTCGGCGCGAACCTTGATAACAAAACAATTTACTTCGCGTCTGAATTGAAAGCCTTAAAAGATCACGTGACCTCAATTCATGAATTTCCCGCGGGACATTGGCAGCACTCACAGCAAGGTTGGAATCAATATTACCAAATCGAACAAACCATCCAGCCGTTTAGAGGAACAGAAATTGACGCGTTGCCTTTGATCCGCTCAACCTTAAAAGACGCGGTGCAAAAACGCCTGCTCGCGGATGTTCCTGTGGGCGTCAGCCTTAGCGGCGGATTGGACAGCAGTATCGTTTCCATGCTTGCCTGTGAAGGCACGGAACAACTTCATTCATTCGCGGTTGGCGTGGAAGGCAGCGAAGACCTGCCCGCGTCACAGCAAATGGCTAAATTTCTCAACACCAAACATCATCAATTGATCTATACATCGGAAGATATGGTCAAGGCATTGCCCGATGTTCTTTATTATCTTGAGACTTTCGACCCCGCGCTGGTACGTAGCGCCATTCCAAATTATTTCCTCGCCAAACTTGCATCCGAACACGTGAAAGTTTTTCTAACGGGCGAAGGCGCGGATGAACTTTACGCGGGCTACGAATACCTTTCTGAATTTACAAACCCCGAAGCTCTACAGCAGGAAATGATCGACATCACCGAATCGCTTCACAATACGAACCTGCAGCGCGCGGATCGAATGTCCATGGCATTTGGATTAGAAGCCCGCGTCCCTTTCCTGGATGTGGAATCTGTTTCGCTTGCATTGAGTTTTCCCGCCGCCTGGAAATTGCACAATGAACGCGTACCCAAACACCTGCTACGTCAAGCTTTCGTGAACGACCTGCCAGAAAACATCGTCAACCGTCCCAAACAAAAATTCTCCAAAGGCGCTGGCTCATCTGACTTAATCGCGGAAGATAAAATATCGGTCGCTGAATTTGAATCCGAAAGTAAGCGATTGAAGAAAGAATGGAATTACAACATGCAAAACAAGGAAGCTCTGTATTATTACAAGACCATTCATGAGCGCTACAACGATGCCTTTCTCTTCCCGACCATGGGACATAGCCGTAGCTTGTAAAGGATGAATATGTTTGATTGGTACATGTGGGTTGGCTTGCCGCTGTTGGTTTTCTTCGCCCGCGTAACAGATGTGACTCTCGGTACAATACGGATTATATTCACTTCGCGCGGCAAAAAAAACATTGCACCATTGCTCGGCTTTGTGGAAGTTTTCATCTGGATCACGGTCATCGCACAAATCACAAAGGGCGCGCATAATGTTGTCGCATATCTTGCTTATGCGGGCGGGTTTGCCACTGGTACTTATATCGGTATGTATATCGAAGATAAACTCGCGATGGGTATGCTGGTGATCCGCGCCATTATCCCGGAACATGTCAAAGACCTGACTATAAAACTTCATAAAAAAGGTTATGGTTTTACAAGCGTCAACGCACAAGGTTCGCAAGGACCCGTAAAACTGATCTACACGATTGTTATGAGGAAGAATCTTCCAGAGGTTGCGGGCATTATTCAACAAGCATATCCAAGCGCCTTCTTCACGGTTGAGGAATTAAAGTCAGTGGAACACGGCGTTTTTCCTCGATCATCATCATATAATCATCAAAATATATTTTGGGGCAGGAAAATATAGAAAGGAAAACATGACGAAACTTTGCATCATCCGCCACAGACAAACGGATTGGCATCTCGTAGGCAGGGACAGAAAATCAAACACCGGACTTGAATGACATCGAATACGCACAAGTTTTGACAGCGCCTATTGATCGAAAATTATTTTGCGGTAATCTATAGCAGCGATTTATTATCTCGCAAGTTTTGTTTATGAATTAATCTTAAGCCTTAAATTTCATGGTATAAAAAACAAGAGAACTTTGATTTTTTAAATTCACACTCTAACGATCTTTCTTGTTGTCAATGCAGTAACCTTGTGTGTATAACTCTGCCCCGGGTTGAATATCAAGTTTATCAAAATATATTATCTCAAGGCGCTAATCCATGAATAAAGTTTTTGCCGAAAAAAAAATATCCCAAACAAAAACGGAGTTGGTAGAGTCGGAGGTTCAGGAATTTCTTTATATCCGCCAACAGAGAAGCCGTTTATTTCCTCTTGCCGCGTTGGTGGGATTGTGCGCGGGTATTGTTGCCATTCTGTTTCGCGGCGCATTATCTGGCATGGATTTATTGCGAAATTCGCTTATTGAAAAAGCACATGGACAGCCAATATGGGGCTGGATTTTTCCTGTTTTATTCAGCGCGATTGGAGCGACTCTTAGCCTCACACTAACGAGACGCTATGCACCAGAAACAAAAGGGAGCGGAATTCCCCATCTGGAAGCCGTCTTACAACGTTTGCAGGAATTGGAATGGAAACGCGTATTGCCGGTCAAATTTTTTGGCGGCATCCTTGCAATTGGCAGTGGTCTTGCGCTAGGAAGGGAAGGTCCCACTGTGCAAATGGGAGGCGCAATTGGAGATGCAATTTCAAAGGCGCTAAAAGTTTCGCCGCGTGAACGTTTGACATTGATCGCCGCTGGCGCGGGCGCGGGGCTTGCCGCCGCATTCAACGCTCCTCTATCAGGTCTGGTATTCGTACTTGAAGAAGTACAACGCGATTTTCATCCTATTGTTTTTGGTACAGCTTTTCTTGCCGCCGCAGTCGCGGATGTTGTCGCGCGTATAGGCGCTGACCCATTCCCGGTTTTCTCCGTAATCAAATATCCAACGCCGCCATTGGCAGCGCTTCCAGCTTTTGCAGTTCTTGGAATTCTGGCGGGGTTATTTGGGATTGCATTCAACCGAAGTTTGGTAATATCACTTGATTTTTATGCGCGAATGAAACATAAAACCCTTGCCGTAGCTATCACAGGCGCTGTAATTGGACTTATTGGCTGGTTCGTTCCCACAGCAATTGGCAACGGACATCCTCTGGCGGAATTGACATTAACCGGAAAAATAGCCTTAACTGCAATTCCATTATGGTTCATTGTGCGCTTCCTGTTGACAATTTCCAGTTATGGCACGGGCGTACCAGGCGGTATTTTTGCTCCGTTATTAGTACTTGGCGCGTTGATTGGTTTGGGTGTGGGGCAAATTACTCAAATGATCATTCCATCTGCTGTCCCTGTGCCAGCAGTTTTTGCGGTAGTTGGGATGGCCGCTTATTTTACGGCAATCGTGCGCGCTCCATTAACAGGCGTTGTACTCATCATTGAAATGACAGGCAACTATGAACAAATGTTGCCTTTGCTCATCAGTTGTTTTTTTGCCTATGCAATAACAGAATATTTAAAAGATCTACCAATCTATGAAGTGCTTTTTGAGCGTGACTTGCTTCAAAATGAAGATATCCAAAAATTTACTCAACCTGTTGTTATGGATTTTACTGTACAGGATGATTCCCCGTTTGCCGGAAAGCTTGTGCGTTCGCTTGGGTTACCTTCCGGGTGTATTCTCGTGCGCTGTTCAAATGGGAAACATGAATGGGTTCCAAAAGCAAATACCCGTTTGGAAGCAAACACACGTATCACTGCGGTTATTGAAACCGATGCATCAGAAGGGATCGCGCTTCTTCGCAACGGTTGTAAATCATCGCGTAAATAACCTAAACATGATAATTGCAAACAAAATTCTTTCAGCCATATTTCCTGAAAATCATGACGAATTTGAAATAATTATGGATACGATTGGAAGAAAATTAACATGAATGGCGCAAACATTCTGCTCATTGAAGAAGCTGTAATCGCGTTACTGTTGATCGCATCGGTAGTGGCGATTGTTTCGCGTCAACTGCGGATACCTTATACAGTGGGATTGGTTTTGATCGGACTCGCGCTGACCCTGCTGATAAAAATTGAATTTGAAATTTCTCCACAGATCATTCTGGCTTTGCTTGTCCCGCCGCTTGTGTTTGAAGCCGCGTTCCATATCCGCTTTGATGATTTGCGCCGCGACTTCTGGTTGATTCTGGTATTGGCGATTCCCGGAGTTATTCTTACAACTCTGCTCGTCGGCGGGATGGTGGCTTGGGGAACGGGATTGGCGCTTCCAATTGCAATGGTCTTTGGCGCGCTGGTATCCGCGACAGACCCGGTCGCGGTCATCGCTTTATTCCGCAGTCTCGGCGCGCCGCGCAGGTTGCAGGTTTTGCTTGAAGGCGAAAGCCTTTTCAACGACGGCACAGCCATTGTGATGTTTGGACTGGCGCTGACCATCGCGCTTAAAAGTCAATTCAGCCTGACAGAAAGTATCGCGCAATTTTTAATGATTGCCGGCGGCGGAGTAATCACAGGAATTGTTTTGGGGATGTTGGTCTCACAAGCCACAAGCCTGATTGACGATCCGCTGGTTGAAACCACGCTGACGCTGGCGCTTGCATTCGGCTCCTATCTGCTCGCGGAATCGTTACACGTCAGCGGCGTGCTGGCTGTGGTCGCGGCGGGAGTTGTCAACGGCAATGTCGGTCCGCGCGGCATGTCGCCGACGACTCGCATTGTCGTTTTTAATTTCTGGGAAACCGCGGCATTCCTTGCCAACTCTTTTATCTTTCTGCTGGTCGGACTTGCGATTGACCTGAACATCCTGATAAAAAATTGGCAGGCTATCGGCTGGGCAATCCTCGCGGCATTGATCGCGCGCTTCATAAGCATTTATGGTTTTTCCCTTTTTCGCCGCGAGATTACTGCAAAATGGAAGCACGTACTTTTCTGGGGCGGATTACGCGGCGCGATCACGCTGGCTCTGGCTTTGAGTTTGCCGAAGGCCGGCGTCTTCGCGGCAGAACATGGACGCTTGCAAGCCATGGCTTTCGGCGTAGTACTTTTCACTTTGCTGGTGCAAGGCTTTTCAATGGATTGGTTTATCCGCCGGCTAAAGGTTATTGAAAGATCGCACGCGCAGGATGAATATGAACGCCGTCACGCGCGGCTCGTGGCTGGACTCTCGGCTTTTGACTATTTGCGCCGCCGAAGCCAGGAAGGTTTGATCTCAGAACATTCATGGAAAAAATTATCTGTTCTTATGGAAAAACAAAACGAGGCGCTCACAGAAGCCTTGAAAAATGTGATGACATCCGATCCGGCAGTGGAAGCGGAAGAGTTGGATACTGCCCACCGCGAATCATTGCGCGCGCAACGCGCGGCGTTGACCGGTCTCTTGCGTGACGGGGTTATCACCGAAGATACTTATTCACAGCTCATCAATGAAGTGGATGCCGCGCTCATGGAAGAAAAGCTGGCATGGACTCAACAATTATTGCATGTGGATAACGCGCTTCGTTCTCCTGTAACGAGATTGATGACTGCCATGATCCAGCAGCAGGATTTCGAGAACGCGTCCAGCGCGTTGACCAAACTTGGATTCACGGTCGCACATTTACCCAGCTCCGGCGGATTCTTAAGCAGTAACAATGTTACGTTATTGATCGGCTTGCCCAAAGGACGCGAGGAAGCGGCTGTGCGCGCGTTACGTTCAAGTTGTAAAAAACGCGTGGAATATCTTGCGTCGCCTTTGCCGGACGCCGCGAATCTTATGTCAACGCCCACGCCAATCACAGTGGGCGGCGCCACCATCTTTGTTTTTGAGGTTGAATCCTGTGACGAGTTCTGATAAGATGAAATTGGCGCTGGCGATCATCCCAGACGCGGACGCCGAATCGGTCATCGAAACGTTGACCAGTTCAAAGTTTAGCGTGACGCGTATTTCATCTGCCAGCGGATTTTTGAGACGCGGTCAAGCTATTTTGCTGATCGGAGTCGAATCGGAAAAAGTCCGCGAATGTATCCGGCTTATCCGCGAACACAGCGCGCCAGCCATTGACTCTGATCTCAAGCGTGTAATTGTATTTGTATTGAAAGTGGATCAGTTTGAACAAATTTAAAGGAGCGACTTATGCAGGAATCCCCCGTACATCTTTTGATCGTTGCCGTTGTGCAAGAGCAAGACCTTGACGCAGCTACGCGCGCGTTGCTGGAAGCCGACGCGCCTGTCACGTATCTTTCAAGCGCGGGCGGTTTTCTTGGACGCCGCAATGCCACGCTTTTAGTCGGCTTGCCCGCTGAAAAGGAACAGCAAACATTGGATATTTTGCATCGAGTCTGCCGCCAGCGCGTGGAATATATGACCATGCCGTTGGAAGGCGCGCCCATGCCAATGCCTGCGCCCGTGCCTGTGACCGTTGGCGGCGCGACAGTTTTTGCCTTGCCGGTGGAAAGATTTGAACAACTATAAAAAAACCTGACAGGTCTCCGCGAGAATTTAATTAATCATGCCGCTCTTCACGTAAAGAATCAAAACGATAAAGGCGCGCATAAGACTTGTCAGGTTTATAACATTAGGAGAAGTCACCATGAAAATGATCATTGTTATTGTCAAAGACCACGATGCGGATACGCTCACCCAAGCGCTGACCGCCGGAGATTATCGCGTCACGCGCATTGCATCCACCAGCGGATTTTTACGAAGCGGCGTGGTCACGTTATTGCTGGGCGTGGAAGATGGACAGGTTGATTCTGCGATTCAACTCATGCGCGCGAATCTCGGTTCATCAGACGAAAAGAAAGCCACATTATTCGTCGTGCCTGTGCAGCGCTTTGAGCAAGTATGATTATTGCAAAAAAACGTTGTACCGCGAATCACGCGAAGGTCGCGAAGAGAGTCTGAAAACACCACCACAAAATCACCAAGCCAAGAAGCCACAAAGTTTTTTTCTTTGAGACTTTGTGACTTCGTGTTAAATAAAATCCATCTTTTTAGACACTCTCAGATTCTTGCAGGACAGCAAATTTAGCCAAAGATTTCCGAAATTTGGGGATAATTATTGGAAAAGGATAAGAAGTCCCGGCAAAACTGCAAAAATTGGGCATCTCAACGGAGTAAGGTGGTATAACTCTACTCATATCATTCAGGACTTTTGCTCAACCTCGTTTATTCATGTCACCCTGAGCCTAGCGAAGGGTCTCTACCTCATGGAAGTAGAGATTCTTCGCTACGCTCAGAATGACAAGCGGATGTCCTGCCATTTACCCTTGAAAGCGAAGCCATGAAAAAATCAGAGTTTGAAAAAATTATAGACAAGACATTTTTGGGGCTTGAAACCAAATATGGATTCAAGAAAACCGAGACCACCTTCCAGGAACGCAGCTGCCTGGTCCGCTATCAAAACACAACCACCGAGCTGGCGCTAAACTACGAGATCGGCAGAATCCCCTGGCTGGCGATTGCAGACATTACCAGCATCAAAGAAAAACAATCAACCTTGGAATGGCTGTTGGTCGAACAAGGTATTGAAAAACCGCCCACACCTGAGTCAGCGTTTATGCCTACAAAAATGGAAGAAGGCAAACTCGAAACGGTACTTCAAAGTAAAAACCAGCAATTGCAGGAATTCGGCGCCGATCTGCTAAAAGGCGATTTCACGATCCTGCCCAAGTTACAGAAGCGCGCCGGAAAATATGCCCAGGATTGCAAACGTTACGTTGACATCCACAAAATAAAATCCTAGCATGTATCCTTTTTTTCGGTCATTGCTTTTTCGGCTTGATCCCGAACAAGCCCACGCGCTCACGCTTGCCGCGTTGCGCGTGACAGGCGCGCTTCCGCCTTTGAATTGGACAATCGAACAAATTTATAAAACCCCAGATCAACCCGTTGAAGCCTTCGGGTTGATTTTTAAGAATCCAGTCGGTCTTGCCGCGGGTTATGATAAAGACGGCGTTGCCATTCGCGGACTCGCCGCGCTTGGATTTGGTCACATTGAAATTGGTACGGTCACGCCGCGACCTCAGCCTGGTAACCCAAAACCCAGAATCTTTCGCCTGCTGAAAGATGATGCTGTGATCAACCGCATGGGTTTTCCAAGCCGCGGCGCGGAGTTCGTACAGAATAAGTTGAATCCTTCTTTGCGCGCGGGCTTGATTGAACGCATCATCGGCATTCAACCGCGAAATAAAAAACGAAATGTTAAATCCATTAATAAAGGCGGGATAATTCTGGGGGTCAATCTCGGCAAAAATAAAGATACTCCCAACGAAGAAGCTGTGTTTGATTATCTTGCCTTGCTTGAAAACTTCGCGCCGTACGCCGATTATTTGACCGTCAATGTTAGTTCCCCGAACACAGCCGGACTTCGTCAATTGCAAAGACGCGACGCTCTGGAATCATTGTTGACTCAACTGCACGCGCAGCGTCAATTGGAAGAGAAAAAATTGGAGAAGAAACTTCCGCTTCTGGTCAAGCTCGCGCCTGATCTCGCCGCAAGTGAATTGGACGATGCGATAGACGTGATCATCCGCACGCGCATGGACGGCGTCATCGCCGTGAACACCACGCTGGCGCGCGAGGGACTCAGATTAAGTTATCAGAATGAATCAGGCGGATTAAGCGGGAGTCCGCTTCGGGCGCGGAGCGAGGCGGTTCTTCATCAAATTGTAAAGCGCGTCAATAATAAAATCCCCATTGTGAGCGCCGGCGGAATCTTGAATCCAGATGATGCAAAACGCCGCCTCGATAACGGGGCGGCGTTGGTGCAGATTTATACCGGCTTGATTTATCGTGGACCGGGGTTTGTGAAAGAGATTATGCGCGCCCTGTAGTATCCTTTTGCCATTTCTGGCTGGCGCGGCGAATAGCGTCGCGCAAACGTTTATTGGGCAAAGTTTCAAGGTCTGTATAATTTTCGCCGTCCACCCAAATTTCCAAGCCGCCATCTTTGGCTGTGCCGAGGTCCACTTTTAGCGCGGCGAGTTTGGGGTCTTTGGCTAACTCTGCGCACAGAATATCTTCGATTTGTTCGGCGAACGGAGAAGCTAAGCGCTCGCCTTCTTCATAGTCATACAAGCCAACGCCATGACCTTTTGCCTTTGTTGCCGCGATGGTTTCTTCGGGCGGCGTGGTGCGCATCCATTCCGGTTTTTCATCGGAAGTCGGAGTAATATCAAAGTTACGCGTACGGTTAATGAGCCACGCCATAATTCCAATAATGACGAGGATCGAAACACCAAGAATGATTAAGTTGATGAGCATGTTATCTCCGTTTGTGGATTCAAAATGGTCGGCAGAATTTTTTCAGTATAGCATAAGCCGCCTTGCCGTGTCGTTTCAATTTTAAAACGTGTCTCAATTTATGGTATGATTTTGCCACCTAAAGGTAAACTTATGGATGAACAAATCACTATTATCGAAGGTCCGCCGCCTATATTTGAACCCGTCAACGATGGATGGGCTATCGGCTTGAATGAAGGTCCGAATTTTTTCGTTCCCGCGCTGACGCGCCTGCGCACATTTAACGGCTTGCAATTATTGGAGCGTTGTCATCGCGCCTGGCGCAACCAGAAGCCCATTCGTTTGCATTATCGTAACGATGTTGGGCTTGAGCAGACTGCGCCGATCTTAGCCGCGCGCAATGTGGAAACTTCCGATGGGCATGTGCTTCTGCTCTGGGTATATCTCGATGGCGATCACGTCGAATATGAATTTGATGCGGGCGACGATGATAACGCTGACGACAATCTTGACAAATAGAACTTTGACCGGACTTCGCGTCCGGTCTTTGTTTTTTTATACATGTCCAGAATTTTTCCAAAAGACTCTGGGACGTCCGTAATAGCCTCTCACGATTTATGTCATATTGACGTAGATTTGATTCTCTAGTAACCTTAAGCTGTGGTCGTGATAACAGGTACAAATATTATGGCTTTTTTAGGAAACATAACTGATTTATAAAGCGGGCTCCATTCCGGGATGCCCGTTTATATTTTCACTACACTACTCTTTGAGGAGAAACCATGTCTGGACCAATTAATGCATTTGAAATGGCGCAAAAGCAATTTGACAACGTCGCCAAGCAATTGAAGCTCGATCCCAGTGTAGCCGAAGTCTTACGCTGGCCCATGCGCGAGTTTTCGTTCCGCATCCCCGTGCGTATGGATGACGGCACAGTGCGCGTCTTCCAGGGCTATCGCGTACAACACAACGACGCGCGCGGTCCCAATAAAGGCGGCATTCGATTCCACCCGGCTGAGACGATGGACACCGTCCGCGCGCTCGCCACATGGATGACATGGAAATGTGCCGTAGCGGATATTCCGTTGGGCGGCGGAAAAGGCGGCATCATCGTAGATCCGTCCACGCTGTCAGTCGGCGAGAAAGAACGCCTGTGCCGCGGCTGGGTACAGAATATGTGGAAGAATATTGGTCCACGCAATGACGTACCGGCTCCAGATGTAGGCACAACCGGTCAGATGATGGCTTGGATGATGGACGAATATTCCCGCCTCGTCGGTCAATTTACTCCGGGCGTATTCACCGGCAAGCCTTTGGGTGGCGGCGGTTCTTTAGGACGCACCGAAGCTACAGGCTATGGCGTGATCTATACCGTACGCGAAGCCATGAAACATCTCAAGATGGACTCCAAGAAATCTGTTGCGGCTATCGAAGGTTTCGGTAACGTGGCGCAGTATGCCGCCATCGGTTTTATTGAAATGCTCGGCGGTAAAGTAGCTTGCGTTTCCTGCTATGACCGCCACGAAAAGAAGTCCTTTACTTATAGCCACAAAAACGGCGTGGATCCACGCTTCCTGCTCACCATCGTGGATGAGTACGGCACGATTGACAAGAAAGCTGCCGAAAAAGCCGGCTATGTCATTGAAGACGGCGATGCCTGGATCACCAAAGAAGCCGACGTATTAATTCCCGCGGCTATCGAAGGTCACGTCAATGGCGATACCATCAAGAAGATGTCGAGCCGCGTCAAGATCGTGGCAGAAGGCGCCAACGGTCCCACCACGCCCGAAGCGGACGAATTCCTCAAGAAAAATAACATCTTCGTCATCCCCGACTTTCTGTGCAACGCGGGCGGCGTGACATGCTCCTACTTCGAATCGGTTCAGAACGATATGAACTTCTACTGGACGAAAGAAGAAGTACTTGAAAAACTCGATACCAAGATGACCGTCGCTTTCCACGGCGTCCTTGAAATGGCTGAGAAAGAAAAAGTCTACATGCGCGACGCGGCTTACATGGTCTCGATCTCGCGTGTGGTCAAAGCCATGGAACTGCGCGGCTGGCTGACCGGCAAAGCATAAGATAAATCTGCTAAAATTCCGAGGTCATAAAGACCTCGGAATTTTTTTTAATCGGCTTGAAAGTTTAGCGTGAATATTGTACAATCTTATTGAAAGTCAGCCCCTCTATTACCGATTGGGAGGTTCACCATGGATATGATCAAAGTCTCAGCCAACTCCCGTACCGCCGCTGTCGCCGGGGCGATCGCGGGCGTCGTCCGCGAACACAAACGGGCAGAAGTGCAAGCTATCGGCGCAGGCGCAGTCAATCAAGCTATCAAAGCCATAGCGCTTGCAACCAGCTACCTCAAGAACGACGGGATAGACATTATATGTATCCCCGAGTTCGTAGATGTGGAAATCGAAGACAAGGTACGCACAGCCATCAAAATGGCGATTGAGCCGCGCTAATAGACATATGTCATTGCGAGCGGTTTTTCCCGAAGGACATCGGGACGATGTGCGAAGCAATCTCCTTTCCAAATCAGGGAATTGCTTCGAGAAGCAATTCCATCGCAGTGACATGATTATTAAATTCGACAATTAGACGAAGGGAGGCGTATAATCTATCTAAGCCGCGTCAGGCTGGACCTTGTGCCTGATTCCCCGCCCGTGATTTTTTCTACGCTTTTACCTTGATCTCATGCAACATTTGAAGCGACTTCCCCGCGCGTTATTATTCATCACCCTGCTGACTGGCTTGCTGGGAGGCATGATCGCGCCTACGTTGGCGAATAAAAATGTCAGCGCCGCGCCGATGATGGCGAGTTCTTTGGATGTGGTTATCAGCGAAGTGGCATGGGGCGGAACAGCGGCAAATTCAGCGGATGAGTGGATTGAGTTGTATAACACAACAGGTTCGACTATTGATTTGTCGAGTTGGACGCTTTCAGATAGCTCAGATGGCAGTGGGGATATAAACATAATTTTATCCGGTTCGATTTTCGCAAATGGATATTACTTACTTGAAAAAGATGATGACAATACTATTTCCGATATTGCGGCAGACCAAATATATTCAGGCGGTTTGAATAATGATGGTGAAATTCTGTATCTAAAAGAAGGCGCATCCATCATTGATACTGCAAACATCAGCGGTGGTGGATGGGATGCAGGAACTTCAAGTACTGGATCTCCTACTTATGCAAGCATGGAAAGAAAAACAACACCTGTCATTTCTGCTGACAGTAATACCGAATGGCTTTCAAATAATGGAGTAACACGCAATGGCTTGGCAGCAAATGGTACTACTCTCGTCAATGGCACGCCGCGCACATCAAAGGTAGACCTCTCATTGTTGCCGATGACGGTCAATGATTCCACGCCAAATGTTGACGATGTTATAACATTCACTATTACAGTAAAAAATACGGATAATGTGGGATATGGTACTGCCACGAACGTCGAAGTCAAAGATTTGTTGCCTGCGGGATTAACATACCAATCAGACAGCCCCACTTGGGGAACATATGATAACGTTTCAGGAATCTGGACGGTTGGGACTCTGGCTGTTGGCGCAAGTGGAATATTGACTATTGATGCAAAAGTGGCAACGGCTGGAGGAAAGAAAAATTCGGCAACAATAACGAAATCCGACCAAACCGATTCTACTTCGACAAATAACACTGCCAGCAAGACGGTGACTCCTCCTGGGTCAGCGGATTTAAGCCTGACACAAATAGTGAACAATGACACACCAAACGTGGGCGATAATGTAGTGTTTACAATTACGGTAACAAATGGTGGACCCGATCTTGCAACCGGCATAGAAGTAAAAGACTCATTACCTGTGGGCTTGACATACGTGTCAGATAACGGCGGCGGAACGTACGACAGTATCGCAAATACCTTGACATTGATCGTGGATACGTTAGCAAACGGCGCAAGCAAGACATTGAAAGTCACTGCAAAAGTGACAGCAAATGGAACGCAGACCAACCTGGCTGAAATATTGTCGTTTGACCAACAGCCTGACCCTGACACAACGAATAACCAAGCCAGTGTCAAGGTGAAGCCATCCGGCGGAGAAGCAGATTTGAGCCTAACGATGAATTGGAGTAAAACGAATACAGCAGGTACTGGAAAGTTTACAATCACAGTAAGCAATGCCGGTCCTTACGACGCGACGAACGTGGAAGTGAAAGACTTATTACCTACCGGTTTAACTTATATAACACATTCGGCTCCCGGGACGACATACAATAGGGCATTGGGCATTTGGACAGTAGGTACGCTGACAAGCGGCACAAGCAAGACATTAACGATTACTGCAAAAGTAAAAATCACTGGAACGAGAAAGAATCTGGCTGAAGTGTGGAAATCTGACCAGTCTGATCCTAACTCCACTCCTGGAAACGCATCAACGACAGCGGAAGATGACAGCTTTATCGTCACTCCACCAGTAGCAGATTTAAGTCTCACAAAGAAAATGAGTAATGCGACGCCGAATGTGGGTCAACCTGTGGTATTTGAAATCAAAGTGAGCAACGCCGGTCCTGACGATGCGACAGGCGTACAAGTGAAAGATTTATTGCCTGCCAGTTACACATACGTATCAGACAATAGTGTCGGGATGTATAATAAAACATCAGGTATTTGGACAACAGGCACACTGGCAAGCGGTGAAAGCAAGATTTTGACGATCACCACAACTGTAAATACAAAGGCGCTCATCATAAATCGGGCTGAAGTGTGGAAATCTGATCAGGTTGACCCTGACTCTGTTCAAGGCTTTCCCACAAATATCTCAAGGACAGAGGATGATAACGCCAGCGCCCCGTCAGCGGATTTGTTCTTAACACAGTCAGTAAGCGATCTGGGACCGAATATTAACACCAACGTCATTTTTACAATTACAGTGGGTAACGCAGGACCTGCCAGAACAACAAATGTGCAAGTGAAAGACTTGTTACCCTGGGGATTAACTTATGTATCATATTCAGCGACTGCCGGGACTACATACAATAAAACATCAGGCATTTGGACAGTAGGCACGCTTGAAAATGACGAAAAAAAAGTCTTGAAGATCACTGCAAAAGTGGCGAACAGCGGCATCAAAACAAACTGGGCAGAAGTATGGAAATCTGACGAATATGACCCCGACTCAAATCCTGGAAACGGTTCAACGACAGAAGATGATGACGCCAGCGCCACGATCACTTCTCACCGGTCTATTATCATCAATGAAGTGGCGTGGTCTGGTACCGCCGCGAGCGCTAAAGATGAATGGATGGAATTATATAATCCGGGCAATTTCTCCATAAATATTACCGGCTGGACTTTAACAGCCAGGCCTTGTTCTACATGTCCTATTAATCTCAACATTACTTTATCCGGCGCGATCAGCGCTGGCAGTTATTTCCTTCTTGAGCGCGATGACAATTTCACCGTTACCAATATAGCCGCAAACCAAATCTATACAGGGGAACTTTCGAATAGCGGAGAAATACTTACCCTGCTGGACGGTTCAGGAAACTATATTGATACTGCCAACGGAAACGGTGGAGCGTGGCCCGCAGGCAGTTTAGGTCCCTATTATGGATCAATGGAACGACAGGGAACATCATCGGAGAATGATAAATCCTGGGTAACGAATCGGGGTAATCCTAAAAATGGCACGAATGCAAATAATGGTTCTATTTACGGAACGCCAAAAAATAGAAACTCCACAGGTACTGCCGTTCCACCCACAGCCACACCCCGGCGTAAACCCACGCCCACGCACGCGCCTCTTGTGGGACGCATGGTCATCAATGAATATCTGCCGCGCGCCGGCTTTGACTGGAACCAGGACGGTTTGATCAACGTGCAGGATGAATTTATCGAGATCAAAAACCTTGGTCCTGTGAATGTAGTTATGAACGGCTGGACGCTGGACGATGAAGAGGATCAAGGCTCTGAGCCTTTCTCAATTCCATCCATGACCGTCAAGCCGGGTCAACGCGTGGTCTTCTATGGATCAACGACCGGCATTTTATTAAGCGATGGCGGCGATACGGTGCGCTTGTTGAACTCTTCCGGCAAGATAATTGACGCTCACACTTATTCAATTGCCGAAGTAGCAGACCGGTCATGGTGCCGCATTCCAGATGCGCCTTCCAATACTTATTGGAGAGAAAACTGCCTTCCCACACCGGGACTGGAGAACACATTGGCTGGCGTAGCGCCTTCCGAGCCGCCTGGCACCGGACTCGAAGTTCCGCTTTGTAAACTGCCCGATACTTTGCTCCCCGATTATCTTTTGGCTGAATGTAGTATCGGCTTTGGCGGAGACATCTGGCGTCCCATGTATTGGGATCAGAACGGCTGGCTGAGTCAATATCCGATTTATGACGATAAGACTAAATGGCTATCGTTTATGGAATAAAAAAGGATGTCATTGCGAAGCGCTGACATCCTTTTTGTTTAATCCTCAGTGGCGCGCGCTACTTCATCCGGCTCGAATACCACCTCTTCTCTACCGGTTAATTTATCTTCTATCTTGGTCGCGATCAACTTTAAGTGACCGGGATGTGCGACGTAATCGAGGTCGTCGGCTGGCACGGCAAGCAAAGGACAAAGCGCGAAGTCGTCAATCCATGCTTCATACAGATTATTCAATCCCTGCAAATATTCGGGCGTAATGGTACGCTCGTATTCGCGTCCGCGGCTGGAGATGCGGTCAGACAGGGTGTTGACAGAGGCGCGTAGATAGATGACCAGGTCTGGGGGCGGAAGGAAGCGCAGCATCGTCTCATAGAGTTCGCGGTAGGTCTGATAATCCCGTTCCTGCATGTGTCCCTGCATGTAAAGATTCCGCGCAAATATTTCGGCGTCTTCATAAACGCTGCGGTCTTGAATCACAGATAACGGATACTGCGCGAGATCAAAGTGCGAACGCAAACGATGGGTGAGGAAAAATACCTGCGAGTGAAAAGACCAGGCGGTCATGTCGTGATAAAAATCGGTGAGATAGGGATTTTCGGCGACCGGTTCAAAGAATGGCTGCCAGCCGAGTCTTTCACATAACATGCTGACCAGCGTGGATTTACCTACGCCAATGTTGCCAGCTATAGCTACGAATTTTTTCATGCGGCGCGCCTCCTAAAAAATAAGGGCGGTCCGTTGACCGCCCGATTTAATTATGGTTTTTATTGAGCAAGTTCCGGGTCTATGATCTGCTGGAAGTAATTCAATGGAACCGCGCCGACCAGGCGATGACCGTTAATGAAAAAGGTTGGGGTGCCGCCGACGGCAGGTTCGCCATTTTCAGGCGGGAGGTTGGCGGCGGCGTTTGCATCGTCCGCCACGAATTGTTTATACTTTTCGCTGGTGAGACATTCTTCAAAAGTTTTGGTGTCCAGATTAAGATCGCCGGCAAATTTGACGTAGGCATCCGCGCCCAGGACTGCTCCGGTTTGGTCATTGACCAGATTCTTTTCAGCAAAAAGTTTATCGTGATATTGCCAATAGGAATTTTGGTCGCCGGCGCACAACGCGGCTTGAGCCGCGAGCAACGCGTTCTGGTGGAAAGGCAGTGGGAAATTGCGATATACAAAACGGATCTTACCCGGGTAAGCGTCCATTAAAGCTTTGTAAGTTTGGTCATGCCAGCGCGCGCAGTAAGGACACTGATAATCGCTGAACTCGACAATGGTGATGGGCGCGTCTGCCGGACCGATGCTGGGGAAACCTTCGGTGGGAATATCGTAATTTACCGATACAGGTACAACTACGGGCGCGGGAGCTGGAGATGCAGCAACCACAACAGGCGGAGGAGACGACGCGGGCGCGGCGCTAAATCCCCAGACGACATAGCCGACAACGATGCCGACTGCAAAAGCCAGCATAACCAATACCGAATAAAAGTGACTGCGTTTAAATGTAAATGTATCTTCTTCTTGCGGCGTTGGGTCTGGCAATTGTTCTTCTTGCGAAATGGGTATGTTTTTAGTAGTCATAATGTCGAATTATATCATGCAATAATTTGCATCTTTTTTATATTTTTTCCGTATAATGCTAATGGAGGCTCTTATGACTGCTCAACATAAACATCATATCCCCTGGTATTTGTTGCCATTTGTGGCGTTGTGGAAATTGATCTCAACCATTGTCGAGATGACCGGTCGGCTCGTGGCGTTGATCCTTGGCTTGGTATTCGTTCTCGTTGGCGTGATCGTCAGCCTGACGATTGTCGGCGCTATCGTGGGAATTCCGCTTGCAATCGTAGGCGTGTTATTGTTCCTGCGCGGAATATTCTAGCGGCTATCTGAATATTCAAATGATAAGTCACAAAGAAATAATAGGCTCACTGAGAATTGCCGTGAATTAGGCACATATCGGGGTGGATGCAAACAAGCGGTAGCCGTTCAAATCTCAAAAGAATTGGGAGGGGATTCCGGTTTACGAAGCATTTGGCTTGCCCGCGCAACCACACGCGGAACCGGTCTGCCCGTAAACACATAGACATCCGAGTTCTCTACCCGCAGGGTGCTTCGCGAAGAACTCGGATGTCTTGACTTATTACGCCACCTTTTGCCCTTTGGGAAGTTCCGGTGAAACCAGCGCCGCGTCCAATGCCTGTTGCACCGAGCGCGCTTCGATGATCTCGATTCCTTTGGGCCAACCTTCTCCTGCACGGATTGCCTTTGGCACAATCGCGGTTTTGAATCCAAGTTTGGCGGCTTCGCGTAAACGCGCCTGCATCTGACCGGGCATACGCAACTCGCCAGCCAGACCGATTTCGCCGATCAAGACCGTGTCCGCGCGCACAGGCACGTCCCGCCACGAAGATGTGATCGCCGCGGCAACTGCCAGGTCCGCGGCGGGTTCGTCAATTTGAATCCCACCGACTACATTTACGAAAACATCCTGCTCCGCGAGTTTAAGTCCCATGCGGCGAGTCAACACAGCCGCGATCAGCAGAAGCCGGTTGAAGTCCACGCCGTTGGGCGTACGGCGCGCGTTGCCAAATTGCGTGGGAGAAGTCAATCCTTGAATCTCAACCAAAATGGGACGCGTCCCTTCCATCGTCACCGCGATACATGAACCCGGCGCGTTGATCATCCGCTCGGCGAGAAATGCCTCCGATGGATTCGTTACCTCTACAAGTCCGCGCTCGCGCATTTCAAAAACGCCAACTTCCGAAGTTGCGCCGAAACGATTCTTAACAGAACGCAATAAACGATACGCTTGAAAACGGTCGCCTTCAAGATATAAAACCGTATCCACGATATGTTCCAAAACACGAGGACCGGCGATGGCGCCATCTTTGGTGACATGCCCGATCATAAAAATGGATATGCCGCTTGACTTTGCCAGCTCGCGCAAATGCGATGAACATTCGCGCACCTGTGAAACCGAGCCAGCCGAAGAATCCAATTCAGAAAGATAAACCGTCTGGATCGAGTCAACGATCAAAAGGTCTGGTTTTATTTCGTTGACATGATTGAGAATTATTTCAAGATTCGTTTCGGTCACAAGCAAAAGATTCGCGGGCAGGTCTTTTTTTCCATCCGCCAACAAACGGATCGCGCGCATCTTGATCTGTCGTTCAGACTCTTCGCCCGAAACATACAACACACGCTTCGCTCCAGCCATTTCCATCGCCATCTGCAGCATCAACGTGGATTTGCCAATGCCGGGATCGCCGCTCACCAGCACGATCGAGCCGAGGACAATTCCGCCGCCCAGCACGCGCGCGAATTCGCTGATCGGCAAATGGATTCGATCTTCCGCATCACCGCCGACATCGTTGATGGGTCGCGGCTGCGAACGACCGGTCAATCCCCTGACAGCGGCTGGACCTTTGCTCACCGGCTCATCATGCACAATTTCTTCGAGCATGCTGTTGAACGATCCGCATTGCGGACATTTGCCCATGTATGAAGCGGCGACGCGTCCACATTCCTGACAAACATAACGAGTATGAGTCTTTGCCATATTTCATTCCTAACAAAATTTATATTCCAACTTCAATTTCCGCGTAGACTTGATTCAATAAAGCCATAAATTCAGCGGTTGGTCTCACACGCAGAATTTCCTTGCGCGCTTCTCTTGAAAGAGTTTTTAGCAATATATATTGCACAGCATATTTGCGGAAGAGTCTTTGCCCGTCTTCCTCTCCATAAAATTGGACGCTTCGCTCAAGATGCTCTTGAACGGTTTTCTGAACCTGTTCCAGCGAAACCTGCTCGCGGTCAAGCCGCGAGAATATCCACGGATTGACTAACGCGCCGCGCCCGATCATGACCGCGTCACAGCCGGTATGTTTTTTCATGCGTTCAATATCCGCGACGGTTTTTACATCCCCATTTCCAATGACGGGAATTTTTACCGAGGCTTTGACTTCCGCGATCGCGTCCCAGTCGGCTTGACCGTTATAGTTTTGTTCCTTGGTTCGCCCGTGGACCGCGATCAACGAACCGCCATTCTCTTCAATTATGCGCGCCACCAATTTATACGTGCGGCAATTTTCCCAACCCAAACGGATTTTTCCCGTGACCGGCACTTTCAACGCGGCGCTTAATTTCTTGAATGTACTTTCGATCTTAAAGGGCGCGCGCATCATGCCTACGCCTGCGCCGCGGCTGGCAACCGTCGTTGCCGGACAGCCCATGTTAATGTCAATAATATCCGGTTCCATATCCTGGATTTTTAACGCGGCTTTCACAATCAAGTCAGGATCGTCGCCGTAGATTTGAAAAACGACCGGACGTTCCGCTTCTTCGTAATGCAGTTTGGCGGCGGGTTGTTTCGATTTGCTCAGAATTTTTTCCACCTGAACAAATTCGGTGTAACTCATCGCGGAACCCAGCGCGCGGCAAATAGACCGAAAGGGCCAATCCGAATAGCCATCCATGGGCGCGAGAATCACATCGCCATAGACAGGCACATCGCGCACATAAAAAGTTGGCGAAAGAGTTTGATCCACGTAAAAATTTCCTTGACAGTAGTATAACAAAGTATTTGGTCAGTTTCGATCCCACTCATATCCGCAGGCATTATAATTCTTCCCATGCTCTCTTTTCTTCAAAAATCCCGCGCCTGGCTTTTGCCTTTCATAATCATATATATCTGGGCGCTTATTAAAACTGCCTGGGTCGGCGACGACGCCTATATCACTTTTCGCTCCATCGAAAATTTTATACACGGTTACGGTCCCATTTTCAACATTGGCGAGCGCGTGCAAACCTTTACGCATCCGTTGTGGTTTCTTTTGCAATCGTTATTAAATTTTATTGCGCTTCCATTCGATTTACCGTTTAAACAGAGTCAACTTTTTTTTGCAAATATATTTATGTCGCTTGCGATTTCAATCGCGGCTCTCGCCATCTTTGCTTATAAAGTTGCGCCCTCGACAAAATCCGCCGCGCTCGGTTTGATCATTCTCACGCTTTCCAAATCCTATCTCGATTACTCCACTTCGGGGCTTGAAAATCCGCTCACGCATTTTTTGCTCATCCTTTTTCTGTGGCTCTATCTCACCGACTCAAATAACATTTTTCTGCTTTCTTTGCTTGCCAGCCTCGCCGCGCTGAATCGCCAGGACACCATCCTCTTTTATATCCCCGCGCTAGGCTTACTATTTTTTACGAATCCAAAAAAATGGCGTGACTTCATCCTCGGATTTTTACCTTTGCTTGCATGGGAACTTTTTTCGATTTTTTATTACGGGACTCTTTTTCCGAATACCGCCTATGCCAAGCTCAATGCGGAAACAGGTTTGACATATTTACTCAGAGATGGGATTCATTACTACCAAAACTCGTTCAAGCTGGACCCTCTAACTGGTTCCGTTATCCTGGCTGTTCTCCTGCTCACGCTGTTGTCCCTTAAAAAACGCCCGCTGACTATTGCCGCGGGAATCATCCTTTATCTCGTTTATATCCTCTACATCGGCGGCGATTTCATGAGCGGACGATTTTTTTCCGCCGCGTTGCTGGCTTCCGTTGTGTTGCTTTCACAAGTCGAGATTAAATTCCCCAAAATATATTGGCTGATATTTGCATCCGTTTTGCTTGCTGGGATACTTCCCTTTTATCTCATCCCGGAACGAAACCCCGCGTATGGACTCGTCCGCGAAGACTGGAAAGTTTTCATGGATTATAACCACATCACCGATGAACGCCGCATCTATTATGACCTCATGGGATTGATTCCAGCCATTGAAGGCAATTTACCCAAGACCAAGTTCGCGGGCGAGAATTGGGTATTTATAAAAGTATCAGCGGTGAAAAAAGTCGGACCTCTGGGAGTCACCAGTTATCAGGTCGGACCGAACGTACATATCATTGACACCAACGCTTTGGCAGATCCGCTTATGGCGCGGCTGCCTCTCATCAGCGACGATGAAATGCGCATCGGACATTACAAACATATCATCCCGCAGGGTTATATTGAGACATTGGCTTCCGGTCAAAACCAGATCACGAATCCAAACATTGCAGAATACTACGACAAATTATCTTTCGTGATCAAAAGTGATTTGTGGAGTTGGCCGCGTGTAGCTGAGATATGGAATTTGAATACGGGAAAATATAATTACCTGATAGCGAATGTGAAAAACGGCGATTAAAAGTTTTACAGTCGCCGCAATATCACCTGTCTCAAAGTTTTCTGCACATCATCCCAGCTTTTCGCCGCATCCACCACTACCCAGCGCGCGGACTCTGCTTTTACCATCTCCAAATATCCCGCGCGTACGCGTTGATGAAATTCAATCGTATACGCGTCCATGCGATTCCATTCATCGGCTTTCTTCTTTCGCTTTAATCCCACTTCTACATCCAGGTCAAGCAAAATAGTTAAGTCAGGAACCAATCCACCGGTCGCATATTTGACCAACGCGCGGACTTGTTCCAAATCCTGTTGATGACCGTAACCTTGATAGGCGATGGTTGAATCATAATAACGGTCAGAAATAACAATATCACCTGCATCCAACCGCGGCTTGATGACCTGTTCCACGATCTGGGCGCGCGCGGCTTGATAGAGCAATGTCTCGGTGCGCGGATGCATCTCGGCATTTTTCAAATCATGCAAAATATCGCGGATCTGTTCGCTGATGGATGTCCCGCCCGGTTCGCGCGTGGGGAAAACGGTATGTCCCTTCTCGCGCAGATATTCCACAAGATGAGGAATGTGTGATGTCTTGCCGGAGCCTTCGGGACCTTCTAATGTAATAAACATAATATTTTGAAATTATTTATAGCTTGATTGTACAAACATTTATACTGTTTTAGCCTTGTGGAATACTTTCCACACTTGCGGCGGGATTGGCAGTCGATAATGACGACATGCAACAAGGATTATTGGCAATAAATCAGATTCAACAGCAGATAGTTTTTCAAAGTATGGCGAGTGTTCGCATTCATCGAAAATTTGTTTGAGAAGTTCTTCCATGGAACGGTCAACACATACATGAGATAAGACAGCTCCGTGTACATCGCCATTAGTATAAATTTTCTCTTCTGAAACTTCATCAGGATACCATAATTGAAAATTACAATGTGCAAGCAACTCCTTCTTCATCTGCTGAACCCGACTATAAAGTTTACTGTCTCCTAGTAAAGCTGCCCAAAATGAGATCATTGGATAAAGAATACTGCCACTAGTGACTTTCTTGCGATAATCATCATCTTTTGCTTCAGGATGCCCAAGCAAATCACCGTAGTTTTGCAAGTTACAAGGATATTGGCCGTGTGATTGATAAGAAAAAAATGATCTCTCTACAATTTCAGATAACCAATTCCTAATATATTGGTGATTATTACTGTCGAGCATTAGTAAAAACACAGCAATAGATATGTCAATTGCCTGGTCGTCTTTCACAGGAAGCAACAAAGCTGGATTGTTCAAAATCAACTGTTTGGTAGCATTTGAAGTAACTTGAAAAATTTCAAACAACGAACGCCTGCTCTCATCATCAGGCTCGTTTTTTATTCCTGAATAAGCCCAAATACCACTTAAGGTTAGTCGTCCTAACAAATCAAACAATTTCAAATTAACGTCGAGACTATAAGACGGACGCACTGCTACAGACAGAGCATGTCTTTTTACGACATGAGGCAATATTTTTTTATAAATGTACTGAGTGCAGATTTGTTGATGTAACGCTAATATAGACAAAAGGGTTAATTGAATGGCATTTGCTGACGTTGTATCTTTGGTCGAATATGATTTTGTTATTTCCCAAGCATGTAAAGCGGCTAATTCGCTTGATAAATAGGCAGACTCTAAGTTGTCGATATCCCGAGCCCATGCGAAAAGTATCCACAAACAGATGTTGATTTGTCGTAATATCATGCTGTTTCTCTCATCCGATATATCGTCTTTTACTTTTGATAAAGACTTAATTAAAGTTGCAAAATGCTTGTAAGATGATTCTGGTTCATCTAATAACGCAAGTGATTTACGCAACTCCGCACGGGCATCCTTTGGCAGTAAATCTTCTCGCAAGAAATTTTCCAAAATCAAAGATGCAAGTTTATCGCCATTCCATTCTTCAAAGGTCAAATTCTCACGTCTGTTATTCCTAATATACCCTTCAACATCAGTTCTAACTTGTTCCTGGATATCCCCACCTATGCAAATACATATCACCACATGTTTATCTTTATGCTCATCCGGTAAACGAGTAGGAATATATGAATCCAAAATTTCGTCCAAAGATGGTCGAAGCGATTGGACAGCTTCTCCGTTCCAAGTCTTCCGAGTTAAGTCTCCCGACTTGATGGAAAATAGATAAACCTTCTCTTCTTCGCCATCAATCTTCCCTACTGCCGCAACATCTACTCCAGATTGTCGCGTACTCCTTTTAGGACGAGAAATGACATTAAGTCCCATTTGACTTAACAAATCTGGGAGTATGGCATCCAACTCGTCGCGTTCCCTGAGGGAAGATAGATATTGCTTGATAATAAGTTTCATTGCTTAATTCGCTCCGCCCGAAAAACACGTAATGTGTAATCTAAACCGAATGGATCAATATTTGTAATGCGCGGAAATTCTATTTCCGTACTATGGGCTTGCAAAGGAATTTCCATCCTATTGAATTGCCCATCTGTACTATAGACATAATCGATTGATTTCCTCCCGTACAGCAATACCGAAGTAGAAACGAAAGATAAAAACACAGAATCCTTTTGAGCATCTTTCATTGCCTGTTCCATTATTTTGGAAAAACGTCGGTTGTATGTGTCTCGTTGAGACTGGGATGGGTATAACTCTGGAATATTTCCTGTTGATTTTATGCCTTCAAAGTAATCATCATAGAGTTTGATAGTGGTTTCTAAACTCTTTTTTACATCCTCTGTTTCAGTCCCAATTTTTTTTCTTAAATAATCCCCAACATCTCCCGGATAATTTATTAGGAGAAAATCAAACAGTAAATTAATCAGTATTTGCATCGTTTCACCGGTAGCGTAATGCATCAAAGAGACTAATATACTTGCCGCTGTCACTGGTGTAGAAAATAAATAACCAATCGCTTTTCTTGCTAGAAAGATAATAAGGTTAGATTGGGAGCAGTCAAAATCTGATGGATCGACTGCTAATTGAATATTGTTTTCATGGGCAAGACCAGTAATGCCACTAATTCCGTCGCAGAGTACTCTATCTCCATTGATAAACCACCTTGTCATAAGTCGATTAAGTATATTGTTCTGGTTTTTAAAAAGCTCTCGCATTGTACTGTCAAAAATAATTATCGATAATTTTTCAGGGTTCTCTAGAAGTAAATTTTCTAAAAAAACTATGCCTTTATGACTTCCTTGTTCGATTAAATAAGTCAAACCATGGTCAAGATAATTTAGAGAACCTGTATTCTCAGGTTTTATGCGGAGTAGGTGAGTAAGAAAACTGTCTAGTATAGAAGTAGGTATCTCTTTATTAAAACCAAATAATCTTGCTCCTATATGTAGTGTGTAGTCATCTCCTTGAAGCAAGGCTTTATCAATAATAACTGTGATGCGTTCCACATGTGTTTTGGTTTGTTTCCACAAGTTGAAAACCGAATCAATTACATTACCCAATAAGCGGTCGTCAGTTTCCTCCTGGACGGCTCCTTCTAAGCATAGGATTGCTTTTTCTATCAAACGGCTCTCCTTTATATTCTCAATTCGTCCCAGTGAAAAAGCTACTCTCCTACGAAGTTCAATATCGTCACTTTTTGCAAGTCTGACAGCTATATCCAGATAAAGTTCAACATCTAGTCTAGCTCCTGCTATTATGACTTGTGGCAATAAATCAAAGTATTTTTCAGGAAGTTTTTCAATAAGACTTATTGCTTCTCTTGGACGTGATGCATTAGAGGCACAAAAGTCAGTAAAGGGAGGTAAAAGAGTACCAGCAGCCATATCTTGACCTGCTTCTTTCACCAAGTTAATTACACATTCCATAACTTCTGCTATAGGTGCATCAAGTTCAGGAAGTGACTTTTCCAATATATGTCGGGTTGAAAAAAATTCAGCCCCCGAATTCAATTCGTTTTTCAAAGTAGAAAAACTTGCTATTAGATTGATGTCCTTGCTATTATGGAGTCTAATTAGGTCTGCGACTAAAACATCAAGGTTCTTCCAGTTCTCTCGCGCCTTCTCGTGAATAGTTTCAAGGAGTTTTCCATCCTTATATGCCGATGAAAATATTTGATTTAGATCATCCATAATAATTCCCTATATTTGTCGGGCAATGGCAACCTAAGGATTATTTTATTATGATACATGAAATAAACATTCACATAGGTAGTTTGAATAAAACTTAGACCGTGGAAATTGAGTTGCTATATTTCCACGGTCTATCGTCCGTGGTCTTATTCGCGAAATATCCTCACATGCCTTCTTGGTTCTTTACCATAAGAATGTGAAACCAACTCGGCATTGCGCGCCATCTCATGTTGAGCGCGGCGCACCAGCGATGTGCCGGGAGGCAAGTCCACCCAACGCTCGCCGTTCAATACCGCGGCAATCGCTTGCTGCATTTCTTGATGTACATTTTCCATGCCATCGCGCGTGGGTTGTTCTGTGTTCAAGTTATAAATATCGCTTAGCAGTTGTTCCAACTGCGTCACTGTATTGGCGCGCAAAACATAGATCGGCATTCCGCGCGCTTCGGCATCCACCACCGTTTGTTCGCGGTTGCGATAATATGTCCGCAAAGTGACCAGCACATCCGCATCGCCGGGTTCTCTCACTACAATCGCCGGCACACCCAGCCGCTTGGCAGATTGCTGTAAACGGTTACGAGCCACGCCATACGGATATATTTTTATGGTCTGCATCGAGCCGCGCGTGGATTCAAATCGCGGCGCAGCTGGCAATGGAGATTCAAGGCGCGGACCCGGTTCCTCGGAGGCTGACGCAGGCTTGACCTTAGTTTGATCGGTGGATTGACGCGCGCGACGCGGCGCTTTTATCTCCTTCGCATCCACCCTGGAACCTAGAACTGGCGCGGCTTTCTCGATCAGAATCTTGCCATCAGCATCGCGCGTCCGAATTTCAGGCGGAAGCGGGAAGCCGCGCAGAAGCGCGTCCATCGAAGACATGATATCCATCTGCACCGCGAATCTGTCGCGGGTTTGGATCTCGATCAAAACGTCAAAGGTGGGCGGAGAGCGTCGTTCAAGCACGGTCTTCTGTGTCCCGCGCCGACGCGCTTCTTCATCCGAAAGCGTAACCGCCTCGATGCCGCCGACCAAATCTGAAAGCGTAGGGTTAAGCAAAAGATTATCCAACGTTTGACCGTGCGCCGTGCCGATGAGTTGCACGCCGCGTTCGGCGATGGTACGCGCCGCGGTGGCTTCGAGTTCGCGTCCGATCTCATCAATCACAATGACTTCAGGATTATGATTTTCAACGGCTTCGATCATCACTTCATGTTGAAGCATTGGCTCGCGCACTTGCATGCGACGCGCCTTGCCAACCGCGGAATGCGGCACGTCGCCGTCTCCGCCGATTTCATTGGATGTATCCACGATGACCACGCGTTTCTTTTCAGCGAGGATGCGCGCGGCTTCACGCAGAAGCGTGGTCTTGCCAACGCCGGGACGACCAAGTATCAGCACAGACTTGCCCGACTCGATCAGGTCTTGAATGATGTCAACTGTGCCATACACGGCGCGCCCGACGCGCAGAGTAAGTCCCACCACCGCGCCGCGGCGGTTGCGAATGGCTGAGATGCGATGAAGCGTACGCTCGATGCCTGAGCGATTATCCGCGTCGAAATCGCCGACGCGTTCATTTACATAATCCAGCTCATGGCGCGTTACTTCGCTATCGCGCAGCGACAGCTCGCTATCCACAAAACGGACAGTTGGGATGCGTCCCAAATCTAATATGATCTCTAACAGGTTGTCGCTATTATCCGCTTTTTCCACAGCATGGCGAATATCAAGCGGAAGAACATCGAGCAGCGCTTCGAGATCGTCGGTAATTTTTAATTGAGTCATGGTTATGTTTTTAATCTCTATAAAATGTCACGTGATTTAATTTGTAACGTGACGCGGGAAGGCAAAGCAATACTTGCGCCGCGCGGATGCCTTGTGCGCGGCATACAGGATTAAAAGGTAAAAAGGATCATGTCGGCATACCTGCTTTATATGGTGTGGCTCTATTATACGAGAGTTATCCAGTCATTGCATGACAGAATTGTTAAAAAAGTCCCCGAAGGATGTGTTTTTTATTTGCAATATTACTCTTGTGTTTCAAAAGAAATTACTCAAACCTTCTCACAAATTCCGAGATATCCATCCACATTTGGATTTGGTCTCTCGTTTCCGTGATATTGCTTACGATCTTTTCCAGTTCTTGTTTCATGGGATTATATTCATGCTCCGCATCCGAGATGGTTTTGAAAAAGCGCGTGTGATCCATTTTTCCATAGATATTGCATGAAATAGAAATATGACCCGCGCCGCGCTTGAGCGTGATGCGCGCGCCCTGCTCATGCTCATCGTCGCGCAGGATCACGCCGCCTTCCGCGCCTACTTTGCCGATACTTCGCCCATCGTCAAATGCTGTCCATGCGCTCATAATATTATAGCTTCCCTGTCTTATTTTTTAAGCGGTCAATTCGCGAAGGTTGCACGGTGACGCCAATAGGTTGTTTCGCGCGCAGCGCCTGCTCTGCCTTTAGAAGACGCGCCAAATGTTTAACCATCACGGCTTGCCGTTGTGCGGCAAGCGCGCCCAAATCTTCAAGCGCCGATTCGAGCCATGCCTGATATGACCGCACACATACATACACAGGTCGGTCACGCCGATCTTGCAAGCTGCTTACTAAATTCGCCAGCTTTAGACCCACATCCACCGCTTCAGGATGGATGAGCGGCGTCAGCACGATTCCATATACACCTTGCATTACGCTGACATAACACTTCACACCTTCGTTACACATCCAGCCAACCGGCTTACTCGGCGCGGGTTCAACGGGATGCAACAACGGCGGGACGATCTGTTGATACAGGCTTTGAATCGAAGGCAAATGGATGGACTCCACTCGCATCCAATCCGCGCCCGAAGCTGGTCTCGTTAAATTAGACACATCCCACATCCTCTGCCATGCGTAGACCGAGAACCCAGCCTGCCGCATGGACGGGAAAGCGTCGCTGGTCTCGTCCACTTCAGCCAGCACATGGAACGCGCCCCACTCGCCTGCCTGCACCGATAGATTTTCAATAAGCGCTGGCAATTCAGAATGATTAAGATGAGATGACGGCGCGATGTAATGTAATCTGGCGAAACTTTCGCCGCGTGTGTGGATAATTCCACCCATCAACGCGATTTCATTTCCATCTGTCACCGCGGAGTAAACATGCCGCGCAGGATTGAAGTATGCAAGAAATCCCGCGGCTCCAAGTGGATTGCCGCGCGTCAACGTCCGCGCTGAATCCAGTCCGATCGCGTCAGCGCGGAAACGGTAAACATTAGGCAGGTCGCGAATATCAAGCGGGCGAATGGACATTTTATTTAATCAACCAGCGAAAGGAAATATTCGTGGAAACGCGTATCGTCTGTCAGTTCGGGGTGAAAGGATGTAGCCAGTAACGAACCTTGTTGAGCGGCGACAATTCTCCCGTCCGCGAGAGATGCGAGAATCTTTGCATCCGCATAAACGGCTTCGATAATCGGCGCACGGATAAAGAACGCGTGATAAGGCATCTTCGAGCCAGTCGTTTGTTTGAGTTCGGGGATGTCGAGATCAGCCTCGAATGAATCCACCTGACGACCGAAGGCGTTACGCGCCACTTTGATATCCATCAAGCCAAGCAGAGGCTGGTCGCGGCTGACGTCTTTGGAAAGAAAAATGGCGCCCGCGCAAGTTCCCCAAATAGCATGGCGTTGACCGAATTGTTTAAGCGGTTCCATTAAGTTATATGCCACCACGAGTTTGCCGATGGTTGTTGATTCTCCGCCGGGGATTATCAAACCATCAATGCCTTTGAGATGCTCAGGCAAACGCACCTCGGCAGTCTCAACATTTAACCGCTTGAGCATTTTGATATGTTCTGCGAAATCGCCTTGCAGGGCGAGTATACCAATTTTCATAATTCAGATGATGGTCAATGGACGATAGACCGTAGACCGTGATTGGTTTTACTGTCCGTCGTCCACGGTCCATTTACCAACCGCGTACCGCGAGTCTTTCGCCTTCAGGCATTTGCGCGGTGTTGCGTCCAACCATCGCTTCGCCCAGATTTTTGCTGACTTCGGCGAGGATGCTTGCATCCATATAATGCGTCACAGATTTTACAATGGCGACGGCGCGTTTGGCAGGATCGCCGCTCTTGAAAATACCCGAACCAACGAAGACGCCATCCACGCCGAGTTGCATCATCAACGCGGCATCGGCGGGAGTCGCGACTCCGCCGGCGGCAAAGTTAACCACTGGCATGCGTCCAAGTTCCTTGGTTTCCTTAACGAGATCATAAGGCGCGCCGTTATTTTTTGCAAAAGCCATTAACTCTTCGTCAGCCATTGTTTGAAGTTGTCGAATCGAACCCATTACCGAACGAGCATGGCGCACAGCTTCAACCACGTCGCCTGTGCCAGCTTCGCCTTTGGTGCGTATCATAGCCGCGCCTTCGCCAATGCGGCGCAAGGCTTCGCCGATGTTGCGGCATCCACACACAAATGGGACTTTAAAGTTATGCTTCAAAATATGATGTTCCTCGTCTGCCGGGGTGAGCACTTCGGATTCGTCAATGTAATCCACGCCAAGGGATTCGAGTATCTGCGCTTCGACAAAATGTCCAATACGACACTTAGCCATGACGGGAATGCTGACCGCATCAATGATCTTGAGGATCATATCCGGGTCAGACATACGCGCCACGCCGCCGTCCGCCCGGATGTCTGCGGGGACGCGCTCAAGCGCCATCACGGCGCAAGCGCCGGCTTCTTCCGCGATGCGGGCTTGCTCGGCGTTGACCACATCCATGATGACGCCGCCTTTAAGCATTTGAGCTAAACCCTTCTTCACAGCAAATGTTCCAGTTTGTTGTTCCATATCTTTACTCCTTAAAAATGTCATTTGGATTCTACCACGCCGACTCTGTTTGAATGTTAGAGCAATATAAACATGGATTCATCCCGTTAAACAGGCAACAGCCCCTTGACAAAACGCCCTGAATGGATACAATTATGACAATAATACAATTAGTACAATACAAAGAAGGCGTATGACAGAAAAAAAACTCACCCTTCATCTTGATTTCCGTTCCGGCTTGCCGATTTACATTCAGATCATAAACCAGATCGAGCAGAAGATACTTGGCAAAAAACTCAAGCCCAACGACCAGTTGCCGACAGTCCGCGCTTTGGCGTCCGAGTTGGGTGTTAATTTCAACACGGTAGCGCGCGCATATCGTATGCTGGATGAGACTCGAATTATTTCCACCCAGCAAGGACGCGGCACGTATATCACGGAGATCCCGCCGCCGGAAGTAACCGAACGATTAAGACAAAAATCTTTGGAAGCATTGGCGCGTCGTTATATTGCCGAATCTACGCGTTTGGGATTCTCAAAAGGTGAGGTCACTCAAATGGTCAGGGATCAGTTGAAGTCGTGGAAAGAATCGCAAGAGTCCGAAGTAGAGTAAGTTCCGTTTCACGTGAAACGGAATACCATTCAAACAAGGAGAAAAAAATGTCAACTCGTATCACAAATATTTTGATTGTCGTTATCATCATCGGAAGCGTGATCGCTGGCGCGTTGTTGTGGAATCGTTTGCCGGACCCGATGGCGTCGCATTGGGATATCAACGATCAAGTGAATGGAACCATGCCCAAGTTTTGGGGCGTGTTCATGATGCCGATCATCTCGTTGGGCATGTTCCTGCTTTTCCTGATAATCCCAAGTATTGATCCGCTCAAGGCGAACATTGCTCAATTCCGCGAGACCTTCAACGTATTCATCCTGTTGATGTTCGCATTCCTAGCTTATGTCTGGAAGTTGACCATTGCATGGAATCTTGGTTTCACCAATTTCAAGATGGGCGCTTCCTTGCTCCCGGCGATGGGATTGTTGTTCATGTTCGTCGGTTATTTACTGCGTAAAGCCAAACGGAATTTTTTCATCGGCATCCGCACACCGTGGACTTTGAGCAGTGATACCGTTTGGGACAAGACGCATCAGCTTGGTTCGATCCTGTTCTTTGCCTGTGGCGCGCTGGCATTGATGGGATCGTTATTCGGCGGCGTTACCGCATTTCTGTTAATCTTCATTCCATTGATGGGATCAACATTATTTCTGGTAGTGTATTCGTATGTGTTGTACCGTCAGGAAACAAAAGCGTAAACAGAAAATCGGGATTCGAAACTCCCCGAGTCCCGATTTTCTGTTTCACATGAAACGCCAGAATGACCTAAAAACTGCCGCTGTAATGGCTTCTGTTAAAAATAGCTTGAGTGTTTCCATCAAAAATAAAGAAAGCGAAAATAAACGATGATTGCGATGTAAATCGCGTTTACACCTTCAAAAGAAAGCGACAGGAGATCTCACTCAACGCTTCAATGAATTTGACGAATATAAAATAAACCGAGGTAAATATGCTTGAGACCGCTTATGTAATTAATTTCCTGGGAATGATCCTTTTGCCGATCATTGCTGCGATCTATCTTTCGCGAAGATTTAGACTTTCATGGAAACTATTTCTTGCTGGCGGAATAACCTTTATCGCGTCACAGATTCTTCATGTTCCGCTTGTGCTGGCATTAACTTCCACTTTTAGATCTTGGGGAATCTTGGCTTATGCAATTGTGCTTGGATTACTTGCCGGCGTCTTCGAAGAAACCGCGCGTTATATCCTTTTCAAATTCATTCGCAAAGACAGTAAAACATGGAACGAAGGCGTATTTATCGGACTTGGGCATGGCGGAACTGAAGCCATCATACTCGGCGTATTGACCGCGCTCGCGTTCGCCAACATGCTTGTATATCGCAACGTTGACTTGGCGACAATCCCAGGCATTCCAGCCGACCAATTTGAGTTGGCAAAGCAACAAGTCGCGGCGTATTGGTCAACGCCATTTTATTTGGCGCCACTTGGAATGATGGAACGCATCTTCGCGATATGTTTGCATATTAGCTTGTCTGTAATGGTATTGTATGGCGTCATTAAAAATCCGTTATGGTTCTGGCTTGCAATTCTATGGCATGCCATTGTGGATGCCGCCGCGGTTTACATTGGACTGCAGATCAACATGCTCGCGTCGGAAGGAATCGTCGGAATATTCGCAATCATCAGCCTGGGAATTGTATTTTGGATGAAACCTAAATTTGCAGAGACCTCGAACGCTGAAGCGCAGACTCCGCTCGACGAAACGGTAACAGACTTATAGTTCGGCTTGAAGCGACAAAAGGGACGCGGCGCGCGTCCCTTTTGTTATCCATTAGATTAGAACAAATGTTCCTGTTTTTAAATGATACAATTTTTGCGTGAAGAAATTATTTATCATTGTGGCGCTCTCCGCTTTGCTTGGCGCATCTCTGCTTTCGCACGGTCACGTGTGGTGGGATGATTTCGCTTCATACATCATGCAGGCGCAAAGTTTATTGCACGGCGACACGGCTGAGTTTGTACAACGCAATGCCTTCACGATCCAAGAGTCTTCATATCCACTTGGACCGATTGCGTATCCGTGGGGTTATCCTGTTTTGCTCGCGCCGGCGCTTTATTTTTTTGGATTAAAAGTCCTGGCATTGAAACTGATCAACACGTTGACCTATTCCCTCTTTTTGATTTTATTCTACCGATTAGCCCGATTCAGACTCACCGAAAGCTGGTCGCTGTTACTGACAGCTCTGCTTGCCTTCAACCCAACTCTGCTCTTCGCGCAAGATTACATCCTTTCTGATATTTCCTTTTTACTTTTTTCAACACTTTCATTATTTTTCATTGACTGGTGGTTGAGCGATAACTCATATCGAAATTCCATTTTAATTGGCGTTGCCATCTTCGCGGCATTCTCCATCCGCACAAATGGGATTCTCCTGCTGGCGCCATTAGCCATCGCGCAATTCTCGCAACCCCGCAAGAATTGGCTGACCGTTTTTTTGCCATATATGGTTTTTGCCGTTCTCGCCGGCTTGTTGACTTTTCTCCTCCCCGGCGGACAAGAATCTTATTTTAGTCATTTCTCCATGTTCACAGTTGAACGATTTATCGGCAATGTAATCTATTACCTAAAATTGCCAGTGGCGCTATTTGACTATATTCCGCTTGGCATCATTTTCTTTATATTCACTACGACTTTATTTTTTATCGACGCGGGCGCGGCTTGGCGCAAGAACCTGCATTTTCTGGCATATATTGTTCTGACACTTTTACTCTTCATGCTCTGGCCCGAAACTCAAGGGATTCGATTTATCTTTCCAGTTTTGCCGTTGTTTATTTTGATCGCCGCGCAGGGAGCGATTTGGCTTGGCGACAAATTCTCTCAACCGGTATTGGTCAAAGCCGCGTTTGGGATTTGGCTCGCCATGACCATGCTCTCATTTGGCGTCTCTGCCTGGAGCGGCTGGACCAACCTCCAAAGCGGACGCGAGATCAACGGTCCGTTCGACTCGATCAGTTCCGATATGTTTAAATTCATCCGCGAGCAGACTCCGCCCGATAGCGTCATCATCTTCTTCAAGCCGCGCGCCATGCGCCTGTTCACCGACCGCGATTCTTTTATGACCGAAAACTGCGAAGACTTGACCAAAGGCGATTATCTCGTCATCCACGAAAAGCAAGGGAGCAATGGACAATTGACTCAACAGTCGGCAGAAGCCTGCGGCGTTCCGCTAGAATCAATTTTCAATAACAAGCGATTTACGGTATATCGAATTTCTCCTTAAACAAAAAGCGCCTGTCATTTCAACTGGCGCGCATCCATGGCTTTACCAAAGTCACTTGACAGGATAGAAAAAACAGATCCTTCTCGGTAGAATTGCAAGTAGTCGCAAGCAATAAGCCGAGGAGGATCTGAGATGAATTGTAGCATAGGGAAAATAGAACG
>Ga0315268_10000022_pt1 | contig 163123 bp, 181 predicted proteins | sample C1_top_MG_FD_204535 | JGI IMG/M metagenome (GOLD analysis project Ga0315268, IMG submission 204535) | Sediment microbial communities from Yellowstone Lake, YNP, Wyoming, USA - C1_top | ecosystem: Environmental > Aquatic > Freshwater > Lake > Sediment | place: USA: Wyoming | collected 2017-08-01
GTACCTCACGGCAGAACAGGCGGAGTGTTTGCAAACGAGGAGGAGTCCATATACGAGTAGTACGAGGGAGCCGCGGGGCTGGCGGGCGAAGCAGCCAGCCCATAGCGGCGTACAGCCATCGTGGCGTTTCTCAGCCGCGGGGCGGCCGAGGCCCGGGCAAGCGAAGCGAGACCCGGGATAGTTGCGCCGGTTCCAACCGAGTGCGCGAGAGAGACTTGGAGTCCTGTCGCGCTTCACGAGGGGCCGGCGCACGCTTTTCATCAAGCGGACAGACCGGCGCATCGCAATGATCGAACCGTGGGCAGGGATTAGGCATGACGAATACTCCCGAAGGGTTGAACCCTTCAAGACAAATAAATCGGTTGGTGGATCAGGACCGAAGTTCAGCGTTCGCGGTCTTCGGGTGTTTTCGTGGGCGATGATTTCTGTTGTTGGCGGTTAATCACTTCGCGTAACTGCTGCCGCCGGGTCTTCGCCGAGGGCATACGCTGCGCGAATTGCTCAAGCTCGGCGACCGCCGCCTTCAGTTTGTTCGCCTCCGTCGCGGCGCGACCCTGGGCGGCGGTGCGCAGGCGGCTGGCGGCTTCTCTATAGGCTTGGCGTTCGACCCGGTTGCGTGCCTTCGCGTAGCGCTCCCAGCCGGTGTCGTCTTTCGTGGCGAGCGCGTCTCGCACAGCGTGCTTGGTAACTTCCGGTGTGACGCCACGGCTCTGCATCTGCTGTATCGCCTGACGCTGGCCTTTGCGGCCGACACCGCGCGCAGCTCGGGGGGAACAGGCCATTTCAATCCCTTGCTTGCGGGCCTTCTCCGCCCAGAGTTCCCGCCACCGATGCAGGTCTTTCAATCGGGGGTTGAGCTTCTTGATCGGTCCTTTCATGTGCACCGCAAAATGCACGTGTGGATGGTCTTTATCGGTGTGAAGCGCGAACACGTACTTATGCCCCGCGAAGGCTTCCTTGCCAAACCCCCTAGCGGTGTTGCGTACCGCCTCGGGTGATGAGCCCTTGGGCGCGGATACGGTGTAGTTCATCTGGTTACGGCTTTTCTTGCCGTGGTCGAAAGTGAGTTCCCACGCCTTCAGCAATTCTTTCTGCTCGCCAAGCCCTTTCAGGATTTCGCTGTCTTCCGTTTCAAGCTCCAGCGTTCCCTGGCGGGAGATATACGTCCAATGCCGCTGACACTGCGAGGTGGTACGCTGAAAGCGCGTGATCTTGGCAACCGCCTGTGGCACACCGCGCGCGGCCCGCAGACGTTCCGCCACACTGAGCGAGGCGGCTTTTACCCGTGTCGGCGGTCCACCCCGGCCGCGCATCGAGGGGCGCACCAGATGGGTACGGCCCAACAAGTCTTTTTCTTTATCCTGATCGCTCACCGCCGTACCCCACGAAGGCGGCTGGCGCTGACCAGCGCGGCAATCTTGGCGTCGAGATCAGTCACCGATGCGTGCACCGATTCCAGCAACGCCGTATCCGCCACCGACACTTTGCCGACATGAACTGCCAGCATCAGCTGATTGAGGTTCCGCCCGACCGCCTTTAGTTGGTACACCGCCTCGACCAGCCGCGCGAGCTCGTGATCGAGCAGGTTTGCAGGCCGTTCAATGATGTCGCGCACGGCACGACGTAAGAGGCGCGAACGTGATTCTCGAAGACGTTTCGCCGCCGCTCCGAATTCCTCGTGCTCACGCGAAGGCAGTCGCACGTGCACGACGCGCGACGCTACTTTGGGTTGCGTCATGGTTTTTCCTTTCAGGGAATAAAACAGGGGACGGTAAGGAAGCCGATGCGGGAGCATCGGCCCTCGGCGGCAGTACCGCCGAGCAGGGCGCGGGGGTCCGCGCGGCTTCGTGTATCACACGAAGCCTATCCTGCCTTACCAAGTTTCAAGACTGGCGTGCGTGGGTTTGGTGATTGTGGCTATTGCTCGTCCGCGTGCGGCACGGCCACGACACATGGACGCGCGATGCGTGCCGTCTTCACATCGCGAAAACTCAACGCAGCTATGGAATGGGTCCGGTATGAATTGACGCCGAAGAACAAAACACCCGGCTCGGAAATTCACTTGTCATCGGGCAATAAAAAACCCGGCGCCTGAGCGGGCCGGGTTCGAGATTACACAGTACTGCGACAATGCCAAAAAGGTAATGTTTTTATTACTCACCGTCAAGGGGCGTTTCTGTCCCGGCGAATAATTATTTTCGCAGCGTGACGCAGGCGCCTTGGGGGGCGTTTAAGCCATCGGCTCAAGCCCTGATGTCGTACCTACCGCAGTCTATCTCTTGAAGCGGGAGTGTAGACGGGTTTTGTTACGAGTCTAAGCGATTGTTACTATGTTGCCGTTCGTCACGGTGGACGCCGTGTCGATCCAGTGATGACACGTTCAGGAGAATCAGGCCTTCCGCCAGTCTAACCACACGATAGCATCCGGCAGACGATTTTGTTAGACAAGCTGCCAAAGATCGTACTAACATTTTTTGCCGTGTTTCTGGGTACCGCCAGCAGCGAGACAAACGCCCGCGGGGCGGGCGTCGGACGTGCGGGGTCGGCGGGTAATCCAGCCCAACGGCGGGAGCGCGGGGCGCGCCGCGGCGACGATCTATTCCATAGATTAGGATCAGCCAAACTCCATGGGCTTGAACCGTTTGGGTATCTGGCCGATTTGTTGACGTGGTTGCCCAGTCACTGGATCAACCGCGTCGCCGAATTGCTGCCATTCCGTCTGCCGATGTAGGGCAGACCGCATGTCACCTGTCTGATCCGCGGTATTTAATGAAATGCTGAAATAAACGACGATTCATGGTCTTAGCGTTTGTCTGGCTCGTTCTTCTGATGGTTTGGTACTTCGGTTACTTGACCACATAGAAAACGCGGTCTATTTATGTGTTAAGCAACAACAAGCTTGTCTTCTGGCATAAGGATTCGTGCAGAAACCGTGGTGATGTCTGCATGAAACCGAAGGCCGGGAGAGAAGCTCAACGCCTCCCCCTAGTTTTCTCTGACGCGCCTCGCCGTTGTCTGGTCAAGCGAAAACTTTCTGTGGGGGCGCACATGTGGGTAGCACTTAGAGTTTTGAGTTTCACCAGAATAAGAGCGTTCACACAATTATTCTGCAGTGCGGTGGCGTTCAGGTCCAGGATACGGCAAATCGTTGGTAGTTCTGGAAAAAACCACTTACGCACATTTCAGGCATACACAGTTTCGACTTTCCTATTGCTTGCCTTGGGAATCACCACGATGGATATACCTACCGCCTCAGCGGATGTGCCGTTTCCAGCCGATGCCTACGTGACACAACCCGTGTGGGAATGTTATGTGTCTTATGATAATTGGAGAATCCCTCTCGAGCCTATGTCAAACTGGGTTCTAGTGTCTGCTGGCACCACTCTGGGGAAGAACATGACGCTACCGGCGTGTTGGGAGGCCGTGCCTGGCAACCTCATCTCCCACGTGCAGCAATGGAATCCTAGTGCAACGATAAAAGTCCTGTCACAGGGTCAAGACGGTGCTGAATGTTTACCAACAAGTACTCCCATCCAGCCAGACACGTGGTATGTGTGCATGGCCGGATATAGCATTTTCATGGACGCTCAATACAGTTATGGGGGTGTGAATCATTATCGCCTCCGAGGTGGAGCAATCACATTTGCGAGGGCTTCTCAAAACTATATCGTTCGGCTCTCGCCAGCATCTAGCGCCGCTGAGTCGGAGACGGTCCTCAAATCGGTCGAGCCCACGGATAACCTTTCAAACGCCTCGGGGAAGAACGCCACCTATCTGCTCGCGCAGGTGTACGATCAGAATAACCAGCTTGTACCCAATGTGGGCGTTCAGTTGAATGTCGACGTGGTTAACCAAAGCGGTGGCCACAAACACGGCGCTGAGAACGATGACCGCCATGTAAATTACTCGGGCAAACTCTCCCCGGGCGGGGGCGCTAACGGCACCGTGAGCGACAACGGGAGAACCCTAACCGGCAATACCGATGCCAATGGGCTCACTTTCACCTTCACCGCCCCTGAGCCGGCTGGGGATCATACCTTCACGGCCTTGTGCATCGATGGGAAGACCTGCACGCTGCAGGGGCCAAACCAGGTATGGGTGGGGGTGAAGGACGGAAACAAAGACTTGACCTCGCTTCCCGCCTCCAGCCTTTGGGAACCGGTGGGTGATACGACCATTCATCCCGACAATTATTACCTGACGGAGAGGGCATTAAACGCGCTGACGCGATTGGCGCAGCTTTATCACGATACGTTCCCGAACAATCCGGCGCTGCGTCTGAATGATGCTAGTCTTAAACGGGGTGGGGTGTTTGATATTGAAATTAAACCCTACGCTGATGATAACGGTGTTTATCATTCACGCACGCCGGGAGGCGTGCCTGGGCAATGGTGGGTAGCCCCGCATGAGGAGCATCGCAGGGGTGTAGTGATCGATATCCGTGCCAATAAGCTGCCTGACGCAATTCCACTGAAAGATCGCCGGAAATTTGAGCAGCTTATAAAGGGATTACCACCAATGCAATTTCTGCATGAGTCAATCAATACAGACAATGAACATTACCATGTTCGCTTACTGGGACTTTCGCTATGAAAAACATTAAATCCAGACTCTGGAAATTGTCTCTGGCGTTATGCGCTGGCATTGTATTCCCCGCAATATCGATTGCCCTGCAAGACGGCATAGTGCTAGACCCAAGCACGGGTAACTACACCATCTACTATGGTGGCAACCAAGTGGTGTTTGTACCAGCGACTAAGGTTGATCCCGTTATCAAATCCGAGTTTAAGGAAGCGGAAAACGGCACCATTACCTACCAGTACAAGATTAAGAACGGCCGTCTGGCAAAACAGGCGCTTGTTGGCATGCGAATGTCGGTATCCAGCGCACTTAATGGAAGTCAGGCAACGCCCAAAGACTGGAAAGGCTTGGCAGAACCGAACATAACTACCAATACAGGATTCACCATCAGCTGGCTTGATTGGCATGACGACAATGTTGCGGCGGATCTTTTGCCAGGAAAGACAAGACACGGTTTCTCTATCGGCAGCAAAGATCTACCAAGTGTGGTGAAAGCCGAATTTTGGGGCGATACAATGGCCCCAGGTTTCCCAGACGAGGGCCCCGATCCAAACAGTGAGGTGGGGAAACAGTTTGAACAGCTTAACAATAATGATTTTGTTCACCGTTACGCTGTAGCACCGCTCGTTGCTGTGCCCACCCCCTTCAACGCCGCTGCCGTCCTGACCGCGATCCAGCATCACATCGACCGGGATCTGGTGGCGATGAAGCTAATCGACCCGGTCTTTGCTGCCCAACTGGATCGACTGCTTCAGGCGGCGATCGCGGCGGTTAATATCGGTAACACCAAAGCAGCCCGGGAAGACCTCAACGAACTCCATCGCCTCATCGAAAGCGAGCACAAAAATATTGATAAGGACGACGACAAGGGTGATCGCGATAAGGACAAGGACAAATCCCGCCTCATCGATAAACTCGCCGCCCGGGTCCTGGTCTTTGACCTGCGATATGTCGCGAAGCGACTTGAAGGCAAAGACAAGGATGACTAAGTCTCCCGCTCCCGCGTTCCACGGCTGAAACACGGTGAGCCGTTAGTCTTCCCCCGAGCCTGTTGATTTGCATACAGGAATGACCCTATAACTCGACTTATTTGTATCAAGCGCTGACCCACATAATCTGCTCGATCCATTCATTGGTTCAAGACGTTACAGAAGAATCTTCTGGGTCAATAACCCGCGCAAACGTAGGATCAAATTTTCGTGCAACTCAACAGTCAGCCGGTCCAGGAGCGCGGTGGCCAGTTTGGCATCGATGTGTTGAATTCCATCCGAAATTGACCCAGGGTTTTCATTTTGCATTGACCCGGCAATTCTCATGCAACGTCCTCTAGCTACGAGATATCGGAAGAAGAAAAGTGGGTCACCGTGTGACACAAAAGTGGCTAGAAAGTGGATCAATTTCAGATAGAATTCATCAACAATGGAACTGACATTTGAATGGGACAACAACAAGGCACTGGCCAATCTAAAAAAACACGCCGTGTCATTCGAGGAGGCAAGCTCGGTGTTTGGTGATACGTTGTCGGTCACTGTGCTAGATCCTCTGCATTCGCATGCCGAAGACCGTTTTGTGACGATCGGCATGTCATCGAGCGGAAAGCTATTGGTTGTGGTACATTCTGATCGCGGTGATCGAATTAGGATCGTCAGTGCAAGACCGGCCACAACCAAAGAACGCAAGGACTACGAAGATTAATGGTGCATCGATGAAACCCGATATGCTCCCAGAATACGATTTCAGCAAAGGAAAACGCGGCAAGTATGCAGCCAAGTACGCGCGCGGCACTAATATCGTGCGCCTTGAGCCGGATGTGGCCGCCCTGTTTCCCGACGCCCGGTCCGTCAACAAAGCGTTACGGATGGTTGCCGAGATCGCGAAACTTCCTACAAAAAAGAGATCGACTCGATAGTAGCCGGGTTCACATGTTGTTTATTCCGAGGAAACGATTTTCCTCGGGTTTAAAATTCCTGTCCCCAGCCAGCGCGAATCCCACAAAAACCACTGTGGGAGAATCGTGGGAAACGTATGTGCACACATACGCAAATACAAGCATTTTTCATTAACACGCAGCAGGACGTCCCGTTCCAAACGATTGATTATTAAAGGCCGCTAGAAACTCAACCCACTTTTAACCAGTTGGTCGCATGTTCAAATTTTGCACGGTCCACCACCTACCAATCACGTAGTGCCTGTCTCGGATCAGTGACCCAGAGTGGCTGTTGGAGAGGAGCAGATTTTCTACCAGCGCTGTCTTGATCCCGTCCGGGCCAAGCCGTCACGCGAGCGTGGCGAAGGCAGAAATAACGAGAAACAGCAGCCATCTCATCGTCTTGATGCTACTGATCGATCGTGACTACGCAAGACGGCGAAATTGTTACTGGTTACGAAGGGAATGACATTCCATTAGGCACAGGCAATGCCGTAGGATGTTATCAGCGAGTTGGGAAAGCCCGGGTAGACGACCATAGGCTCCGGCTGGTAACCATAGCCGGACGCTGATAAAGTAGACACCCGTTAGGGTGTGACTAACGGCATCACTTGGGGCCGTATGCGAGGAAACTTGCACGTACGGTTCTGAGATGGGCGGGGGCGACCCCTCCCGCCAAGTCACCCCCGCAGTAGTAATTTTTTCTGCAAAACGGACTGAAATGACCAAATTCGTATTCGTGACCGGCGGTGTGGTGTCCTCTCTGGGCAAAGGCATCGCCTCCGCGTCCCTTGCCTCTATTCTCGAAGCCCGTGGCCTCAAGGTCACTCTGCTCAAGCTGGATCCCTATATTAATGTCGATCCGGGCACGATGAGCCCGTTTCAGCACGGTGAAGTGTACGTCACGCAGGATGGCGCCGAGACCGACCTCGACCTTGGCCACTACGAGCGCTTCGTGCGTACCGTCATGGGCAAGCGCAACAATTTCACGACGGGCAAGATTTACGAAAACGTCATCCGCAAGGAACGGCGCGGTGACTATCTCGGCGCGACCGTGCAGGTAATCCCTCATATTACCGACGAGATCAAACGCTGCATCATGCAGGGCGCAAATAATGCCGATGTGGCGCTGGTGGAGATTGGCGGCACGGTGGGCGATATCGAATCGCAACCGTTTCTCGAGGCGATCCGTCAGATGGGTGTCGAACACGGTCCGAGTAATGTCGTGTATATTCACCTGACTTTGGTGCCGTACATCTCCGCCGCCGGTGAATTGAAGACCAAGCCTACCCAGCACTCGGTCAAGGAACTGCTGTCGCTCGGTATCCAGCCGGACATCCTGCTGTGCCGTGCCGACCGGCAGTTGCCCGAAGACGAACGTCGGAAAATCGCGTTATTCACCAACGTGGCGACGCGGGCGGTCATTTCCGCTGTTGACGTGGACAATATCTACAAGATTCCCCGGCTGCTGCATGAACAGGGCCTGGACGAGATCGTTGTCGAGAAGCTGCACCTGAATGCGCGCAAGGCCAATCTTTCCGAGTGGGACAAGGCAGTTTATGCCATGGAGCATCCGACCGATGAGATTACGGTCGCCATGGTAGGTAAGTACGTCCATCTTACGGAGTCCTACAAGTCCCTGTCCGAAGCCCTGAAGCATGCGGGTATCCAGACACGTACGCACATCAACATCCGTTATGTCGATTCGGAACAGATCGAGACACAGGGAACGGCCCAGCTCGAAAATGTCGATGCGATTCTGGTGCCGGGTGGTTTCGGTGAGCGCGGCATCGAAGGCAAGATCAAGGCCGCGGCCTACGCCCGCACCAAGGGAATTCCCTATCTCGGTATCTGTCTCGGCATGCAGGTGGCGGTGATTGAATTCGCGCGTAATGTCGCCGGGCTGAAGGCCGCCCACAGCACCGAATTCAACCAGAAGACCGCGCACCCGGTGATCGCCATGATCACCGAATGGACCACGGCCGAGGGGTCCAAGGAAGTCCGTGCCGTGGGTAGTGACCTCGGTGGCAGCATGCGTCTGGGCGGCCAGGAATGCCGGCTGGTACCGGGCACCCATGTACACGAACTCTACGGCAAAGATGCCATTGTGGAACGTCACCGGCATCGTTATGAATTCAACAACCAGTACCGTGAAATTCTTCAGGAAAAAGGTATGGTCATTGCCGGCACCTCGGTGGACGGCACGCTGGTTGAGATAATTGAACTGACCGGGCATCCCTGGTTTGTCGGCGTACAGTTTCACCCAGAATTTACCTCCAATCCCCGTGACGGACACCCGTTATTTACCGGTTATGTACAGGCGGCGCTGGCGCGACATACCCAGGCGGCGCCCAAGTCGCAGGTCGTACTTACATGAAGCTTTGCGGTTTTGAGGTGGGAATAGACCGGCCGTTTTTCCTGATCGCCGGTCCCTGCGTGATTGAATCGGAATCCATGGCGCTCGATACGGCCGGGATGCTGAAAGAGATTACGGCAAGTCTCAAGATTCCTTTTATCTACAAGTCATCCTTCGACAAGGCCAACCGCAGTTCCTCAGCATCGTTTCGTGGGCTCGGCATGGACAGGGGGCTCGAAATCCTGGCCAAGGTCCGGCGCGAGATCGGGGTTCCGGTCCTGACGGACGTGCACGACATTCCTGAAATCAGCGCGGTGGCGGCGGTGGTCGATGTGTTGCAAACGCCGGCCTTCTTGTGCCGCCAGACAGATTTCATTCAGGCCGTGGTGGCGGCGGGCAAGCCGGTCAATATCAAGAAAGGCCAATTCCTCGCTCCCGGCGACATGAAAAACGTAGTCGAGAAGGCCATGGCCGCCGGCGGCAAGGGGCGCATCATGGTCTGCGAGCGCGGCGTAAGCTTCGGTTACAATAATCTGGTGTCGGACATGCGTTCGCTCGCGATCATGCGTGACACCGCTTGCCCGGTGGTGTTTGATGCCACGCATTCCGTGCAGTTGCCGGGTGGACAGGGGACACGCTCCGGCGGACAGCGTGAGTTCGTGCCGGTGCTGGCGCGGGCGGCGATTGCGGCGGGCGTCGCGGGACTGTTTATGGAAACCCATCCCGACCCGGACAAGGCGCTGTCGGACGGGCCGAATGCCTGGCCGCTTGGACGCCTGAAAGATTTGCTGCACACGTTGAAGGAACTGGATGCGCTAGTGAAGCAAGAAGGCTTTGCTGAAATGTCGCTCTAAGTATGGTGTTTTAATTGATTACCCTGTCTCCACCTCACCTGACCAAAATGAACCATGTCTATCATTAGCAATGTACACGCACGCGAAATTCTCGACTCGCGTGGTTATCCGACGGTTGAAGCCGATGTCATTTTGAAATCCGGCGCCATGGGGCGTGCGGCGGTGCCGTCCGGCGCCTCCACCGGCAGCCGCGAAGCCATCGAATTGCGCGACGGCGATGCCAAGCGCTATGGCGGCAAGGGTGTGCGCAAGGCCTGCTCCCACGTGAATGGTGAAATCCGCAAGGCACTGCTTGGCCTCGATGCCCGCGCGCAGGCCAAGGTAGATGCAATCATGATCACGCTCGATGGGACAGAGAATAAATCCCGTCTGGGGGCCAACGCCATTCTGGCCGTGTCGCTCGCTTGCGCCCGTGCCGCCGCGGCGCAGGCGGGGGAACCTTTGTACCGTTATCTGCACTCGGGTGGTTCATTTACCTTGCCGGTGCCGATGATGAACATCATCAACGGCGGCGTGCACGCGGACAACAACATTGATTTTCAGGAGTTCATGATTCTGCCGGTGGGCGCACCGAGCTTCAGCGAGGCGCTGCGCTACGGCGCGGAAGTGTTCCATGCCTTGAAGAAAGTACTGCAAGGTCGCAAGCTCAATACCACCGTGGGGGATGAGGGTGGATTTGCCCCGAACCTGGCGTCGAACGAAGAAGGTATTCAGGTCATTCTCGAGGGTATCGAGAAGGCCGGGTATAAGCCGGGCCAGGATATCTGCCTCGGTATCGACGCGGCCAGTTCGGAATTTTACCGCTCCGGAAAATATTCCCTGGAATCGGGCAGCCGGAACCTCTCCTCCGATGAGCTGACCGAGGTCATGGCCGGCTGGGTGAGTAAATACCCCATTATTACCATTGAAGATGGCTGCGCCGAGAACGACTGGGAAGGCTGGAAGAAGCAGACCCAACGTCTGGGCAAGAAGATCCAGTTGGTGGGCGATGATATTTTTGTCACCAACACCAGGATTCTCAAGCAAGGCATCGATCAGGGCATTGCCAATTCCATTCTCATCAAGGTAAACCAGATTGGCACATTGACCGAAACGCTCGCCGCCATCGCGATGGCTAAGCAGGCTGGTTACACCGCCGTCATCTCCCACCGCTCGGGGGAGACCGAAGACACCACGATCGCCGATATCGCGGTGGCAACCGGTGTCGGCCAGATCAAGACCGGATCGTTGTCACGCTCCGACCGTGTGGCAAAATACAACCAGTTGCTGCGCATTGAGGAAACCCTGGGTGACGAGGCGCGGTATCCCGGCCGCCAGGCCTTTCCCATGCTTGCCAGTTGAATTCCAGAGCCGCCGGTTCGGCCAAAATGAATGCGGTAAGGATCATTACCTATGTCTTGCTCGGACTGTTGATTTTGCTGCAGTACCCGCTGTGGTTCGGCCATGGTAGCGTGTACACGCTGTGGCGCCTCAAGAGCGAGATTGCCGCCCAGAAGGAAGAGAATGCGCGCCTCAAGGACAGGAATCAGGCGCTGGAGGCGGAAGTCGTGGACCTCAAGCAGGGCTACGAGGCGATCGAGGAACGCGCCCGGACGGAACTGGGAATGGTGAAGAAGGGGGAGACCTTCTTTCAGGTGATCGAGGACCCGTCCAAGCCAGATTCGCCAAAAAACAAATCCGAAAAGAAATGACCCGCTGGCAGCGACCGCCGGCAGACCCACACCGGGCTCTTCGCCTCGGTACTTCGCACCTTCCGTGATTCACCGACCGTCTGAACTTTCAGGATTTTGGTGCAGATTTCTGCCGCTGAATTCGGCACAGGCCGCGTTGACGAAAGTCACGAACGATTCGCGCTGATCACACAGCCCGGTTTCATCACGCACCGAGCCGTAAGCCGAACTCAGGATGTTGAGCCCCGGAATCGCCCGCTCCAGCGCCGCGGGTTCGCCGGTGAAGAACCGGCAGCCCCCGCAGTGCTGGGTGGACGCGGCTGGTACGCCGTGTGACATGCTCAGATGGCCGACCAGTAATCGCCAAATACGTGCACCGACAGGATGTAGCCGAGCACGACGTTCACCGCCACCCCGATCGTAAATGCCCAGAACGGCTTCCAGCCGACTGCCTGCAACTCACGGAAGCGCGTGGTGAGCCCGATACTCAGGAAGCAGAAGATGAATGCCCAAGTCCGCAATGACACCAGCGGCAGGATCACGTTCGGTTTCACCGTGCTGTTGAAGTCCGCGGTGGCGTAACCGGCCGTGAACGCGGTCATCAGCATTGAGGCGACGAAGAAGCCGATGACAAACTTCGGGAAGCGCCACCAGATCTCGCGCGCGTCCGGTTTGTGGCCGGTCTCCTTCTTCTCCCACACGATGGTGGCGATACCGGCCCACACGATCGACCAGATTCCGATCCACAGGTCGCGGCCGATCACCTTCATCAGCGTGAACGCCTTGATCGCGGCGTCCTCGTTACCCGCCATCTTGCCGTAGGCAGTCGCCGCCGCGAAACCGGCGGCATCGGCGAACTCCGAGGTGCCGATCCACGCGCCCGCTACACCCGGGTGTAGATCCAAGGCACGCGAGATGAAGGGCAGCACCAGGATCATGATGAGCGCCCACACCACCACGAGCGTGACCGAGGTGTAGAGATGTTCCTTTTTCGCGCCGACGGAGGCGGCGATCGCCATCGACGCCGAAACGCCGCATACCGCGCCACCCACGCCGAGTACGGCCGCGAGCCGCCGGTCGAGCCCGAACACGCGCGTCGCGAAGAAGAAGATCACCAGGCAGGTAACCAGCGAGATCACCGTCGCCTGCGCAATCGCCACCGGTCCGGCGGTGAGCACCAGCGTGATGGGGAAGGTCGCACCGAGCAGCACGATACCGAGCTTGATGAAATACTCCACGCGGAAACCGCTGTCCATCCACTTTGGCAGGCGGAACACGTTCGCAATGACGAGCCCGATCACTAGCGCGACCAGCGGCGGTTCAAGGTTGAATTTCGTTGCGCTCGCCCATCCACCGATGGAAAACATGATGATGGACAGGATATACAGGAACACGAAGGATGGAATGAACTCGGCCAGCTTGATCCCCATGATTCGGGTAGTGGTCCCGAAAAGCGTGAGCCAGAACAGGAACTGATAAAGATACAGGTTTGCGTTTTGTGAGAAGTGGTTGGTGAGTTGATCGAAGGAACTCCACTTGAGCCCGCCGGGGTTGATCGCCAACGACTTCAGTACGTTGCTGCTGCCGGCCTGAAACAACAGGATGGAGAGCGCCATCAGACCAATACCGAGCCAAACGGCCCACCAATCCTCCTTGAGATACAGTTCCTTCCATCCCAAGCGGCGAGGTTTATTTTTTTCGCCGCTCTCATTCCACGAGTCTTTGGTTGTTGTCATGCTTTCCTCCAAAAGATTTTTCCTTCTACGTGCAAATAGGGTGTCTTGATTAAGACCGTTGTTAGCTTGGTGCGGTGATCATGCTCCTTTTTGCGGGCCTTGTTTTTTTGCCGTAGTGACAGTTTAGGGCGCAATCGCAAGAAACTTTTCAGCCCGTAGAAAAACTATTTTAGGAAACTCTAATATTCTCCTACGCTAAAACACTCGAATACAAGCTTACAAGCCACGCAAACAATGTCAATGACAAGTATGTCTGTAATGTAATTAAATGCAAGATTAAGATTGCGACGATCCACCTATCGTATTTATTCCACTCAGGTGAATGTGGGGAGGGAGTAGGGTAGAGATTGGGTATGCAGGAGCGGACCGGCTTCGCTGCCCAAGTGCAGTTCGCCTGCTTGGACACTGCTGATTTGTATCACGGCAAGAAGATCGTAGCCGCTATCGGGTGAAGGTTGCGCCTCGACCACGGTGCCGGCGGACTGGCCCGGAAAGTTGGGTGCAAAAATGGCATCGCCCGGCTGTGGCACGTGATCGGTAATCAGGTGGGCGCGGTACATGCGCTGCTTGAGCTTACCCAGGTATTGCATGCGCGCAACGATCTCCTGACCGGGGTAACAGCCCTTCTTGAAGTTCACGCCGCCGACCAGTTCAAGGTTGGTCATCTGTGGCACGAAGGCCTCGCTGGTCGGCGGAAGGACGGTGGGAATACCCGCCATGATATCGAGCCAGGCCCAGGTCCCGGGACCCGTCATGGTCGCTTCCGTTTTGAGGCTTTCCCACAGCTTCCTGGCAGCCGGCACCGGCGCAATAATCTCAAAGCGCGGGTAGATACCTGGCAGCCGCAAGACAGTAAGGTCGCCTTGGGTTGTACAGCCGTTCTCGCCCTCGGGTATAAAGCCGGTGTGTGTGGTGAGAATTTTTTCCGCCGCAGGACCGGAAAGACCGATGGCGCGCAGTTCCTCATCCATGCTGTCGAGTGTGACCTTGGCGCGTAGCACATACATGCGCAGGCGTTTCAACATATCGGCCTGTAACGCCACGGGAAGCTGCAGCAAGTAATCGTCGCCACGCCGAACGATCCGGAAGATCGCGAGCATTCTACCCTTGGGGCTGCACCAGGCGGCCAGCTGGCTATGTGCCGTATCGAGCTGTTTCAGGTCGTTGCTGAATTGGCCATTGAGGAAAGTTTGTACATCCGCGCCGCGGGCACGAATAAGCGCGATATCGGAAAGGTCGGCGAGGACGGTCCCCTGGGCAGCCGCACGTCGTTCCTCGGACGCATGGCCAAAGTCCTGTACCCGGTTGTTCGCAAACACCGCGCCCTGACTTTCTAAAAATGATTTCCACTCACTGGTCACGTCGTTATCCTTTGCATGCTTTTCTGTGATGGCGCATCATAGCGGAGTTGTCCGCCAGGAAAAAACGGGTGGACGCAGGAAGCAGCCGGTTTACACTATAGATATATGGGAAAGAAGAACAAGCGCCCGGTTTATCTCAACCTCCTTAAGATACGCCTTCCGGTCACGGGCGTGGTGTCTTTTGTGCACCGTGCCACCGGCGCACTGCTCGTGCTGCTGTTACCGGTTGCGCTGTATCTGCTGCAACGTTCGCTGCAAGACCCCGCGGCCTTTGCCCAGATTGCGCGCTCAGCGGCGGCGCTGCCTGGGCGGTTGGTAGGGCTCCTAATCGTGTGGGTATTCGCCCTGCATTTTTTCTCCGGCGTGCGTCATCTGTTGCTTGATGTCGATATCGGTATTGAAAGAACCAAGGCGCGACGCGGCGCGTGGTTTACGTTGATCGCCGCCGCCGTGGTGGTTCTGCTGGCGGGGATCTGCCTGTGATGCGCACCCGAGCGACCGGTAGCGCCCATTCGGGCTTGCTGGAATGGCTGGTCCAGCGTGTCTCGTCACTGTACATGGCGTTCTTTGTGTTTTATCTCCTGTGGCATTTCGGAACCGGGCCCGTGCCCACCCATACCGCCTGGAAAATGTGGTTTGCCCAAGGGGCCGTGCGTATCGCCTGGGCGTTGTTCATCCTGAGTGTGCTGCTGCATGTCTGGGTCGGTCTGCGCAGTATCTATATGGATTACCTGCATCCCCTGTGGCTGCGCTTCAGTATCACACTGCTGACGGTATTCGGCCTCGTGGCGCTGGCCCTGTGGGCGGTGCAAATTTTATGGACCGTGAACGTATGAAATCGATTCCGCGCCGCCGTTTCGATTGTCTCGTAATCGGCGCCGGCGGTGGTGGCCTGCGCGCGGCGTTGCAACTCGCCCAGGGCGAGGCGCATGTGGCCGTGGTGTCCAAGGTTTTCCCCACGCGCTCGCACACGGTGGCCGCGCAGGGCGGCATCAATGCCGCGCTCGGCAACGTGCATCCGGACAACTGGCACTGGCACATGTACGACACCGTCAAGGGCAGCGATTACCTTGGCGATCAGGATGCCATCGAATACATGTGCCGTGCCGCGTCGCAGCTGATTATCGAGCTCGAGCACCATGGCGTGCCGTTCTCGCGACTTGAGAACGGCCGTATCTATCAGCGTCCTTTTGGTGGTCAGAGCCAGAATTTCGGTGGCGAACAGGCGGCGCGCACCTGTCCCGCGGCCGACCGCACGGGCCACGCGATGCTGCATGCGCTCTACCAGCAGAATCTCAAGGCGCGCACTCACTTCTTCGATGAATTTTTTGTTGTGGATATCCTGATGGACCGGGAAGGTTATGCCTTAGGCGCGCTGGTACTCGAAATTGAAACCGGCGAGCCGCTGATTATCGAGGCCAAGACCACGCTGATCGCCACCGGTGGCGCGGCGCGTATCTACCGCACCTGCACCAATGCCATGATCAATACCGGGGACGGCATGGCCATGGCGCTACGTGCTGGCATTCCATTGCAGGACATGGAGTTCATGCAGTTCCATCCCACCGGTATTGCCGGCATCGGCATTCTGATTTCCGAAGGCGTGCGCGGCGAAGGCGGTTATCTTATTAACAGCGACGGCGAGCGTTTCATGGAACGTTACGCCCCGAAGGCCAAGGATTTAGCGAGCCGCGACGTGGTCAGTCGTGCGATTTACCAGGAGGTCCATGCCGGGCGCGGCTGCGGACCAAAGAAGGATTACGCGCTGCTCAAGGCCGATCACCTCGGTGCTGACATTATTAAAAAACGTCTGCCCGGTATCCGCGAGTCGGCCATCCGGTTTGCCCATGCCGACCCGATCGAAAAACCCATTCCGGTTTATCCCACGGCCCACTACACCATGGGCGGCATTCCCACCAACCGTTACGGGCAAGTGGTGGCGCCGGTACACACCGGCCCAGAAGAAGCAGTGCCGGGTCTTTATGCCGTGGGTGAGTGCGCCTGTGTGTCCGTGCACGGCGCGAATCGGCTGGGTGGTAATTCGCTGCTCGACATCATCGTGTTCGGGCGCGCGGCCGGCAATCACATCCTCGAGTACCTCGCGGAAAACCGCCACCAACGTGTGTTGCCATCTGAATCGATCGAACGCGCGGTCGCACACCTGACGCGATGGGACCGCCGCGGCGATGGCGAGTCGGTCGATACGGTGCGTGAAGAGCTGCGCCACACGATGGAAAAACATTGCGGCGTGTATCGTACGCAGGAAGTACTCGACGAGGGCGTCAAGAAGATCATGGCGCTTGAAAAACGCCTGCAAGACGTATCGCTGCGCGATCACAGCAGGATTTTCAACACCGCGCGCATCGAAGCGTTGGAGCTGGAGAACTTGATGGAGGTAGCGCTCGCCACCGTGCATTCCGCTGCGGCACGCCAAGAATCGCGTGGCGCCCACTCCCGCCTGGACTATCCCAAGCGGGACGACATCCAATGGCTCAAGCACACGCTTTACAGCAAGGCCGGCAACAAGCTCGATTACAAACCAGTACGCATGAAGCCGTTGACCGTTGAATCTTTCCCGCCAAAAGAACGCGTTTACTGAATACTTGCAACCTGTTTATCGTGCTAATTTCTACTTGCTGCAAAGCAACAGGTGTTGCCAGAAAGTACATCCCGGTTTTGCAATTTATCTTCAACAAATTAAAGGACATAACTCATGTGCCAGGCTTCGGCTAGACTTGGATCAGGTGGAGGAGTGAACGCGGTAATCACTTCTTATGAAGATGAACATCGGGGCAACAAGGAAGGCCCTTACAGCAGGATGCTTCGCACTCGCGCTGGTTTTCCGGGTTGAGGCAAACGATTTTTCAGAATGGCCATGGCATAACACTCCGCTCGTTTTTTCGAATCAAATCTATTTGCTGCCCACATCCGGTACCCTTGGCGAAGGACTGGAAGCCCGTTACGCCATCTCTGACAGTCTGAAGTTGCGTTTGCGTCAGGCGTCACAGGATACGTCGGAAGTGGGTACCCGGCGCGCGGTCAATTACAGTCTTACCTTCAAGATGTTTTCGAACTCAGCCATTTTTGACTGGCATGTGTTCGGCGGGGATTTCCGCACTAGCGCGGGCATGATTTTTGGCCAGACGGAACTGAGTGGCACGGCATATTATTATACGAATACGGTGACGGCCAATGGACAAACCATTACGGGCAGTGAAGTAATTTCGGCGGCTGGCAAACTGAATCCGGCGCAGAGCTATACCGCAGGGCAGTGGACGGTGACCGGTGCACAGATACTGCAGTATGTATCCACCATCGATCCAGCCTGGACTGCTTCATCCCGCACAACCACTATTACGGGACGCGATTTGTTGCAGGCCTCCGTCGTTGCGCGCTATCCGGGCCGTGCACCTTATCTTGGCTTTGGATGGGGAAACTACCAGTTTCGGAAGAGCGGATTTTTATACACCATCGATGTCGGCGTGATGTATCTCGGTCGGCCGAAGGTCGATTTGTCGGTGAGCGGACCGGTGGCGGATTATGCGCAGCAGTACTACCCCGTGGAATTCCAGTCCTATTTGGCTGGTGAACAGCATAAGATCGAAGAGACGATGAACAAATACCGTTATTATCCGGTGCTCACCGTTGGGGTCTGGTACCGGTTCTGATCTTCCTGGTGGGCCAATGATTTTTTGCTTCCATCCCGTTCAAGCAGGCTGTGAACCCAGTACCATAATCTTCAAGTGGCAGAGTTACGTTTCCCTTTTTGGGTGCAAAGATAGGCTGCCATTCCGCTTCACGCGGCGTGCGCTTTTTTTCGGCTGTCGGATCAGGCATTCGGCCGGAATGCCCAATCTTTTGTGCAGCGCCCAGATCATCTTTAATGTCAGAGGTCGCTTGCGGCTGAGAATCTCGTAGACGCGGTTGGAGCGGCCGATCATCGGTTCGAGGTCTTTCACGGATAGCCTTTTGCTTTCCATCGTGTATTTGATCGCCGCGATTGGGTCGGGCAGGTCAAGCGGGTAGTGTCTGGCTTCGTACGCCTCCACCAGCGTGACCAGTACCTCTAGCCGATTGCCTTCTTGCGTACGTGGCTTGGCCGGCATCAATGTTTCAATTTCCTTGAGTGCCGCACGATAATCGGCTTTGGTCTTAATGGGCTTGATATCCATCGTCGTGTCTCCGTCAAATGGTTTGTGCGTTGATCCGGTCGTACTGGGCATGGGTCCCGATGAATCGGATATACACCACGTGGTAGGCATAGTTGATCCAGACTACAATTCGGTATTTGTTGCCGGCAATGTTGAACACGGCGCGTCCATCCTTAAGGATGCTGGCCGTGGCGACATCGCGTTTCAATTTCGCTGGCGAGTCCCAGTCGGCTTTGAGAATATGTCGGTACCACGCGAGGGCGGGTTCCTTGGCGTCCAGGTAGGCCGGATTGTGTTCCCAGAACGCCTTCAACGTGCTCAATGCAATCACCCGCATGGACAACATATATAGTCCCAATATGGGACTCCCGCAAGGGGCTAGGACCACGCGGCCTGGGCATGTCGAAGCCTTGCTTTACGCTGCTGCCGTGTGGTTTTTCCGAGGAACCAAAACCAGAGCTCAGCTGACCACGATTGGTTCAGACACCGACGGTTGCTTTTCCTTCGGTTCTTTCTGGATCGGCTCAGTTATCGCCCGAATTCCAGGTCTCGGATACATGGCGAGGTCTCGCACTTGTGCAAACCGGGAAGGATATGGTTCTTTCTGGCGGCGCAGATACGATCTTTAGGCTCAGGTTGGCAATTCCGTATAACGAGTTAAACTTAACCCATGCGATTTTCAATATACCGTTTCAACCCCGAGACTGACGCCAAGCCGCGGATGCAGGCGTATGAACTGGCGGACGATTCTGGCGCGGTGATGCTGCTTGATGCACTGCTGTTGCTCAAGGAACAGGATGACACACTCACTTTCCGCCGTTCCTGCCGCGAAGGGGTGTGTGGTTCGGATGGCATGAACGTCAATGGGCGGAATGCGTTGGCCTGTATCACGCCACTGGATAGCCTGAGTCAACCAGTTGAAATCCACCCACTGCCAGGCCTGCCGGTGATCCGCGACCTGATCGTGGACCTGAGTCAGTTCTATACCCAGTATCGTGCTGTGAAACCATGGCTGATCAATAATGATCCGGAGCCGGAGATTGAACGGCTGCAGGCGCCGGAGGAACGCGATAAGCTGGATGGTTTGTACGAATGTATCTTGTGTGCCTGTTGCACCACATCCTGTCCGTCATTCTGGTGGAATCCGGATCGTTTTCTCGGTCCTGCGGCGTTGTTGCAGGCGTGGCGCTTCCTCGCGGACAGCCGTGATCAGGCTACCGGTGAGCGTCTCGACGGTCTGGAAGATCCTTACAAGCTGTTCCGCTGTCATGGCATCATGAACTGCACCGATGTCTGCCCCAAAGGACTTAACCCCACCCGTGCCATTGGCCACATCAAGCAAATGCTGGTCAAACGCGTTCTCTGATGGATGACCGTCGTCTGGAAAGGCTGCGCTGGCGTTGCCGACGCGGTTTGTTGGAGCTGGATGTCATGCTGCAGGATTTTTTGGCACAGCGCTATGCCTGTCTCACCTCGCCGGAGCAACAGGCATTCGATCTCCTCCTGGAAACTCCCGACGTGACCCTGCTCGCCTACTTGCAGGGTGACCAGGATCCTCCCGACAAAGAACTTGTGGAAATTGTCGCAAAGATTCGACAGTAGCCTGACGCTCCGGACAAACGCCTCGAAATCACTGGCGGGAATTTTTTTGTTCGTACATCTGGGCGCGATGTGGCTTCATGGCGTGGTGTCGCTCAACAGGGTCATCCGGGCCTCGTTGTGGCTGTGTCTTGGGTTGAGCCTATATCTTTATAATGCGCGCTCATGCCTTGCGCACAGCGGGCGATGCTATCAAGGTCGTTGGGATAGTGACGGTGATTGTTACATACGGGGAACCATAACGCTTTAAGCGGTTTTGCGTTTCTTAAGTGCCTGCGCCAGACCCCAGGTGACTTGGAGATTCATCCAAAACTTGGCGGTGGTGCGTGTTGCTTCCGCCAAATCTAACGCGACGTTGGCCGTCACATTATATTTGCCCTTGATGAATGCGTTCAGCCGCGGCCGCGGCCAACCAAGCTTCTTGGCAAACGCAGTCTGCGTCAGGTCGGCCGGTTTTAGAAACTCTTCGAGCAGAATTTCACCAGGGTGGAATGGGTTCTTCATCATGGCTGCACCTCTTTAATGGTAATCCTCAATACTGACATCCAAGGCGTTACTGTTTTGCCACCGAAACACGATCCGCCACTGAAGGTTGATCCGGTCGAATAGCAACCCCTGCGATCGCCCTTGAGCTTTTCCAAGCGATTGCTCGGCAACGCCATTAACACCTGTAAAGTATCCATGTCATCCAGCATCTGGAGTTTGCGCCGGGCGTTGGTCCGCCGCTCCGCCGGGAACTGACGGACGGCCCGCGACATTCTGTCGTTGAACAAGTCTTCCGCCAGCGCGTTGCCGAAGGTTCGGATCACATGTATAAAGTTACATGAAACATGTAACACTGTCAAGTACAAAGGGGCAGGGGAGCGGTGGCCGTGTTGCGTGATCAGCTGTCTGGTTCACCCTTGCGTGGTGCTGCTCACCTTGCGCCGGGATGGCCGGCGTTGGCCGATGAACCTTGTCATCGTCGCTGATGCCGTGGAAGCGGAGCCTTTCAGGCGTTTACGAGCGCGGCTGAAACTTCAAAGCGAGGCGGCGTGAGCACGGTGTCCTGCGGCGCGCTGGTCGACGGCTTGGGGTAGTCGCGCGTGAAATGCAGTCCACGTGATTCCTTGCGCGCCAGCGCCGAGCGGATAATGAGTTCAGCGACAAGCAGGAGATTGCGCAGTTCGATGATGTCATTGGTGACCTTGAAGTTGCTGTAGTACTCGCGGATTTCCTCCTTGAGCATGTCCACCCGGTGTTGTGCGCGCTGCAAGCGTTTGGTCGTGCGCACGATGCCGACGTAATCCCACATCCCGCGGCGCAATTCGTCCCAGTTGTGCGAGACCACGACTTCTTCGTCGGCGTCCGTCACACGGCTTTCGTCCCAGGGCGGCAGGTTCTCCGCCGCCGGCCCCGCCGTGGGCAGTAACTTGAGAATATCCTTCGCCGCCGACTGCGCAAACACCAGGCACTCGAGGAGCGAGTTGCTGGCCAGACGATTAGCCCCGTGCAGGCCGGTGAAGGTACATTCGCCGATGGCGTACAGGCAATCGATGTCGGTGCGTGCCGAGAGATCAGTCACCACGCCGCCACAGGTGTAATGCGCGGCCGGCACCACCGGGATCGGCTCGCGCGTGATGTCATAGCCGTACTGTTTGCAGCGCTCATAGATGGTCGGGAAGTGCTCCAGGATGAACTCGGCCGGTTTGTGGCTGATATCGAGATGGACATAATCCAGGCCGCGGCGTTTCATTTCGTAGTCGATGGCACGCGCGACGATGTCGCGTGGCGCGAGCTCACCATGCGGGTCGTGCTGTTGCATGAACGGCGTACCATCGGGAAGGGTGAGTTTTCCGCCTTCGCCACGCACGGCCTCCGTGATCAGGAAGGATTTAGCGCGCGGGTGATAAAGACAGGTGGGATGGAACTGGACAAACTCCATGTTGGCCACGCGGCAGCCGGCGCGCCAGGCCATGGCGATGCCATCGCCGGTCGAGGTGTCTGGGTTGCTGGTATAGAGGTAGGCTTTTGACGCGCCGCCCGTGGCCAGCGCCAGGAAACGCGCGCTGAATACATGTGTCCGGCCCGTTACCTTGTTCAGCGAGTAGACGCCCAGGCATCGATTGGGGCCTGGCCAATCGAGTTTCTGGCTGGTGATGAGGTCGATGGCAATCTGGTTCTCATGCAGCGAAATGTTGGGGTGGTTCCGGACAAGGGCTTCCAGCGTGGTTTCCACTGCATGCCCTGTGGCGTCTGCGGCGTGGATGACGCGACGGTGGCTGTGACCGCCTTCGCGGGTCAGGTGGTAAGCGCCGATTCCGTTGTCATGGTTGTCGCGGCTGAACGGTACGCCTCGATCGATCAACCAGCGGATGACTTCCGGTCCGTGCTGAACGACAAATTCAACCGTGCGGCGGTGACACAGCCCGGCGCCGGCACTGAGGGTGTCCTCGATATGTGACTCAAAGGTATCTTCCTGACCGTTCAGGACGGCAGCGACGCCGCCCTGGGCATAAAGGCTTGAGCCTTCCGTGAGCGTGGCCTTGGTCAGAATGGCTACTTGTGCATAGTCCGCGAGCCGCAGGGCAAGGGTCAGGCCAGCGACGCCGCCGCCCAGGATCAGGACATCACTGGATATGGGGTGGGTCATGGGTGAATGTGCGATGGAAAGGCGTATTCCGTACGTTTACGGTATCCTATCATATGGTATCGGACCTACTAGATTGTCGCACACGACATACACAGGGGCTTAAATTTGCATAACAATAGCCTTTCCCAGGCACTGCGGTCGAACTTTAATCCCCCAAGGCGGTCTTTTATGTGTGGCATTCCGTGTATTGGCGGACGCCGCCCGCAGGGTGGCGTATGACTGAGCGCAGTGTGGATCAAATGCTGGTTACCCGGGTGCAAAAAGGCGATAAATCCGCCTTTGATCTGCTGGTCAGGAAGTATCAGCACAAGGTGGCCAAGCTGGTTTCGCGCTATGTCCGTGACCGGCGCGAGGTCGAAGACGTCACCCAGGAGGCCCTGATCAAGGCCTACCGGGCCATTGGCGGATTCCGTGGCGAAAGTGCGTTCTATACTTGGTTATACCGTATTGCCGTCAACACCGCCAAGAATTACCTCGAATCCCAGGGACGGCGGCCGCCGAGTTCTGATGTCGAGATCGAAGGAGCGGAGTTGTCCGAGAGTGGTGGCGAGTTGCGCGATCAAGCCACCCCGGAGCGCCAGATGTTGACGGATGAGATCGCTTCCACGGTGTGGCGGGTGATTGAGTCGTTGCCACCCGATTTACGCACGGCCGTCACGTTGCGTGAGATCGATGGGCTGAGTTATGAGGAGATCGCCGAGGTCATGGAGTGTCCCATAGGGACGGTGCGTTCGCGCATCTTTCGTGCGCGCGAAGCCATCGATCTGGAATTGAAGCCGTTACTGGAAAAGTGATGTCTTAAAGAGGCCAATATGAAAGAGAAACTATCCGCGTTGGTAGACAATGAGGTCGATGAACTTGAGCAGCGGCGTGTGCTGGGCGCGCTTGCCGAAGACGCCGCGTTGCGCCGCACATGGGATCGCTATCATCTGGTACGCGCGGCGTTGCGCAAAGAACTGGAATTTGTTGTCGTACCCGGCCTGGCAGAGCGGGTGGCCGCAGCGATAAGCATGACGTCGGCGCCAGCCGGTTCAGCATCCGCACGGACGTTCTGGCGGCGTGCGGCTCTGGCGTCAGGTACGGTAGCGATCGCCGCCTCGGTTGCCACCGTCGCAATTTTTGGTTTGCAATGGATGCATGCGCCAATGACTACCCATCAGCTCGCGGCCCAGGACAAGCCACCGCCGGCGCAGGTTGCGCGTGCTGGTGCCATGCGCTGGAACACCACTCACGCGGAGGCCGAAAACGCCCTGAACGCCTATCTGGTTGAGCATAATGAATTTGCCTCCAATTCCGGTTTCGGTGGTATGGCACCATACGTCCGTGTTGTCAGCTACGATAACGATAAATGATTTTCCGTTTGTTTCCCCGATTCGTTTTTATTCTGGTGTTGTCGTTGTCCAATGCCGCCGCCTTTGCGGCCGACGCGGCGCGCGATTGGTTGCTAAAAATAAACAAGGCGGCACACACGCTCAATTATGACGGTGCGTTTGTGTATCAGCACAATGCGGAGCTTGAGGCCATGCGTATCGTTCATAGGGTGGAAAACGGATCGGCCAGGGAACGACTGGTATCGCTTAATGGTGTGGCGCGTGAAATCATTCGTGATGACAAGGAGATCCGTTGTTACTGGCCGGACAAGAATTCGGCCATGGTGGAATACCGCAAGACGGATGACAAAAACTTTCCCGCCATTCTTCCCGATCAGCTACAGGGCTTTGACGAAAACTACGTGCTGAGACTCGGCAAGACAGAGCGGATTACCGGGAGAACTGCGCAGCTTGTCACCATCACGCCGAACGACGATTACCGCTACGGTTACCGTCTGTGGGCCGACAGGGATTCTGGCTTGTTGCTGAAAGCCGAACTGCTGGACAGCAATGGGACGGTCCTTGAACGTTTCATGTTCACGCAACTGGATGTGGGTGGAAAAATTCCGGACTCCGCCCTCAAGCCGGGCGTTGCCGGTAAAAGCCTAGTATGGCATCGCGCCGATGACAAGGACGGCAAGGCTGACACCAAGCAGCGCTGGACGGTTGGGCAGCTGCCGAAAGGATTTAGGCTGTCGATGCATTTAACGCGGTATGTCCCGATGCGGGAAAAACCGGTTGAGCATCTCGTGTATACGGACGGCCTGGCAACGGTTTCCGTGTTTATTGAAAAACAGGAGAAAGAGGCCAGACCCATCATGATCGGAACCAGGCACATGGGCGCGGTGCATGCGCATGGCGCGCATGTCGGTGATTTTCAGATCACGGTGGTCGGCGAAGTACCGGCAGAAACCGTTTCCATGATCGGCGAATCCGTCGTCCCGATGCATTAATGATGAAAAATCCAGTCACCAATTTCTGGTACGCACTTCCATTACTCCTAATGGTACCGATGGCACAGGCCGCCCCGCGCGATCTTCCGGATTTTTCCCGGCTGGTGGATAAACATGGTGCTGCTGTGGTGAATATCAGTACCACGCAACGCCTGAAACACGCCAAGGCGGCACAAAACCCAAATGAACCCGATGCCACCGAGGATCATCCTTTCAATGATTACTTTCGCCGCTATTTCGATGAAGGCCAGGAGTCGTTTGACAGCAATCCACTGGGTTCCGGGTTCATTGTGTCATCGGATGGTTATATCCTGACTTGCGCCCATGTCGTCGAAGACGCCAAAGAAATCGTCGTGCGACTGACGGACCGGCGCGAATACAGTGCAAAACTCATTGGTTCCGACAGGCGCAGCGATATTGCCCTATTGAAGATTGACGCGACTGGCCTGCCGGCGGTGGTCATCGGCGATCCCGGACGCCTGCATGTGGGCGAGTGGGTGTTGGCTATCGGCTCACCGTTCGGATTCGACAGCTCCGCCACGTCAGGCATTGTTTCCGCCAAGACGCGTGCCTTGCCGAATGAAAACTATGTTTCATTCATCCAGACGGACGTAGCGATCAATCCCGGCAACTCCGGCGGCCCACTTTTTAACCTGAAAGGTGAGGTCATTGGCATCAATTCACAGATCTACAGCCAGACCGGTGGCTTTATGGGCTTGTCCTTCGCGATCCCGATCGACGCGGCGATGAAAATAACCGCGCAACTGAAGAGCCAGGGCCATGTGCGGCGTGGCTGGCTCGGCGTGAGCCTTCAGGAAGTGTCACGTACGCTGGCCTCGGCGTATGGCCTCAACAAGCCGCATGGCGCCCTGGTCTCCGATATCTTGCCGACCGGACCGGCCGCCAAGTCTGAACTGCACAGCGGTGACATTGTGCTGGAATACGAAGGCAAGGCGATTGACCACTCCTCCGATCTGCCGCCACTCGTCGGCTTGACCGCCCCGGGCGCACATGTGCGCCTGACGGTATTCCGGCGCGACCGGGACACACAAAGCGTGGTGGTGACGCTTGGCGAGTTAAGGGAAGAGGCGGCCGCCAAACCGGCGTCCAAGCTGGAACGGCTAGGCGGTAACGGCTCATTGGGCATGGCATTGGGTGAAATCTCTCCGGTGCAGCGCAAGACACTCAGTCTTGACTATGGTGTCGCGGTCGATGTCGTCGACGAAGGGCCGGCGCGTGACGCTGGTTTACGGCCCGGTGACGTTATCCTCGAGGTTGACGGGAAACGGGTCTACGACGTTTCCGGGTTTCAGCGCCAGATGGTGCGGGCCGGGGTGGGAAAACTGGTCGTCTTGCGGGTTCGCCGGGGCGCTTCGACCTCTTATTTAGCCCTGAATACCGGCGTTTAGCCGGGTTGCGTGGTTGCCGAATATTTATGCCTCCCGTGAAATAGGGTATGCTACGCGCATCGACAGCAGGCCGTGGCCGCAGATTATGTGGAATCCAACCGGTCTTTCCAGAACAAAACCAAAGGCGCGATGATGCGCCTTTTTTATATCGGGTAACCGGCATGTCCACATCACCCGACAAACTACCGCACCGCACATGAGCAGCTGGAATCAGGAACTCGTCCGTAACTTCTCCATCATCGCGCACATCGACCACGGCAAGTCCACGCTGGCCGACCGGTTCATTCAACTGTGCGGCGGATTGGAGGAGAGAGAAATGCAGTCGCAGGTCCTGGACTCCATGGATCTGGAGCGCGAGCGCGGCATTACCATCAAGGCCCAGAGCGTCGCCCTGACGTACAAGGCGAGCGACGGCAAAACCTACCGGCTGAACATGATTGACACGCCGGGCCACGTGGATTTTTCCTATGAAGTCTCGCGCTCGTTGACGGCTTGCGAAGGGGCGCTGTTGGTGGTGGATGCCTCGCAGGGTGTGCAGGCGCAGACCGTGGCGAATTGCTATACGGCCGCCGAGCTCGATCTAGAAATTCTCCCGGTGCTGAACAAGATCGATTTGCCCTCGGCCGATCCGCAGCGGGCGATTCAGGAGATCGAGGAAATTATCGGTATTGATGCCAAGGACGCCGTCCGCGCCAGCGCGAAAACGGGTATTGGCATCGCGGATATTCTTGAGTCCATCGTCAAGCGGATTCCTTCCCCCAAGGGCGATGCCAACGCGCCGCTGACGGCGCTGATCATCGATTCCTGGTTCGACAATTATATGGGAACGGTTTCGCTGGTGCGTGTTGTAGACGGGCGCCTGAGACCCAAGGAAAAGATCCGGCTCATGGCCACCGGCCGCGATTACGTGACCGAACAGATTGGTATCTTTACCCCCAAGCGCAAGCCGGTGGAAGACCTTGGTCCCGGAGAGGTCGGTTACGTCATTGCCGGCATCAAGGATGTGCGCAGTGCGCGCGTGGGTGACACAATCACCCACACCGACCGGCCGGCGGCGAAGGCCTTGCCCGGATTCAAGGAGATCAAGCCGCGGGTGTTTGCCGGTATGTACCCGGTTGAGTCTTCCGATTACGGAGCCTTTCGCGATGCCCTCTCCAAGTTGCAACTCAACGACGCCTCGCTGCACTATGAACCCGAAACCTCAGAGGCGCTCGGGTTTGGTTTTCGTTGCGGATTTTTGGGCATGCTGCACTTGGAGATCATCCAGGAACGGCTGGAGCGCGAGTACAGCCTCAATCTCATCACGACGGCGCCGACGGTAATATACGAAGTCGTAACGCCGAGCGAAGTATTATTGGTGGAGAACCCGGCAAAGATGCCGGACCCGTCGCGGATCGTCGAGATCCGCGAGCCGATTATTCGTGCGACCATCCTGGTGCCGCAGGAATACGTCGGCAATGTGATTGGCCTGTGCGTGGAAAAACGCGGTATCCAGAAGGACATGACGTACCACGGGCGGCAGGCCATGCTGGTGTACGAGCTGCCGCTCGCCGAGGTGGTGCTGGATTTTTTCGACCGTCTCAAATCAGTCAGCCGCGGTTACGCCTCGTTCGATTACGATTTTCTGGAGTTCCGCACTGCGAGCGTGGTGAAGCTTGACGTGCTGATCAATGGCGATAAAGTGGACGCCATGTCGGTCATTGTGCATCATGACCAAAGCCAGTACCGTGGCAGAGAGCTGGTGAAGAAATTGCGCGAGTTGATACCCCGGCAGATGTTCGATGTCGCGATCCAGGCAGCCATCGGCGCGAAAATCATCGCGCGCGAAACCGTGAAGGCACTGCGCAAGAATGTCACGGCCAAATGTTACGGCGGCGATGCCACGCGTAAGCGCAAATTGTTAGAGAAGCAGAAAGAGGGTAAAAAACGCATGAAACAGCTGGGCACGGTTGAAATACCTCAGGAAGCATTTCTCGCGGTCCTGCGCGTGGACGAGAAATAGCCATGGACTTTGCACTGATTATGTTGCTGATATTGTGTGCCACCGGAGCCATCTGGGTGCTCGATCGGTTGCTCTGGGCGCAGAATCGTGAGCGCAAAGCCAGGCAGCTGGCGGAATCGGGAAAGGCCGATGAAGCCGGTCACGCGCGCAAGGAGCCGGTGGTTGTCGAATACGCGCGCGCCTTCTTCCCCGTCATCCTGATTGTGTTTCTGATCCGCTCGTTTCTGGCCGAACCCTTCCGCATTCCCTCGGGATCGATGCTCCCAAGTCTCTATATCGGTGATTTTATCCTGGTGAACAAATTTGCCTATGGCATACGGTTGCCGGTGGCCAATTTCAAGATTCTGGATATCGATGGTCCCAAACGGGGCCAAGTAGTGGTATTCCGTTTCCCGGGCGATCCGTCGGTTAATTACATCAAGCGTGTGGTTGGTATTCCTGGCGATCATATTGTATATAAAGATAAACAGGTCTATATCAATGGAACCCTGATGGCGCAGCAAGATGGCTATCCCTATCTTCCGCCCGGTGGTGAATTTTCTTCCGAGGTGACGCGCTTGACAGAAAATCTGGACGGGGTGAAACATGCCATCCTGACGACAAACCGGTCGGACATGCCGCTGCCGGAGATCGTAGTGCCTGAAGGGAAATATTTCGTCATGGGTGACAACCGCGACCGCAGCAACGACAGTCGTTATTGGGGTTTCGTGCCGGACCAAAACCTGGTCGGCAGGGCGTTCTTCATCTGGTTTAGTTGGGATATGAGCAGTCAGGACAAGTGGTTCTGGCAACGTATTGTCTGGAACCGTGTCGGTACCACCATCCAGTGATGTTTGGCAACATGACCAATCGCGAGGAGAGCAAAATGCAAAGCCGCAAACTGCAGTCAGGTATGACCATGTGGGGTCTTTTATTTGTGCTCGGTGTGCTTGCTTTCTCGCTCTTCATTTTCTTCAAGTTGTTGCCTCCGTATCTCACGGACATGAAAATCAGCAGTGCCCTGTTAAGTCTCAGCAAGAAACCCGATATCGATACGATGAACCTGGCGCAGATCAAGGAATCGGTGCGCAAGACGCTGGAAATCGACAATGCTGATAATGACATCGATCTTAACAAGACGCTGACTATTGAACCGCACGGGAAGATGAAGGTTGTCCGCATCGCTTACGAAGCGGTGGTGCCGATAGCCGCCAACGTATCGGCACTGCTTACGTTTGATCACAGTCTCGAGGTCAAAGCGGTTGATTAAGTCGTACACCGAACTGTATCGTCGGCTGAATTACTCATTCAAAGAATCTGTATTGCTCCAACGTGCCCTGACGCATCGCAGCAAGAGTTCGGATAACTACGAGAGGCTTGAATTTCTGGGTGACAGCGTGCTGGGTTTTGTTGTTTCCGCTGAATTGTTCACCCGTTATCCTGATATCCCGGAAGGCGATCTGACCCGCCTGCGGGCAAGTCTTGTCAAAAAACAAACGCTTGCCTTGCTCGCACGCGAACTCCAGCTTGGCGATTATCTTGCGCTGGGTGAGGGCGAACTCAAAAGCGGTGGTTTTAACCGTGACTCCATTCTGGCGGATGCGCTGGAGGCGATATTTGGGGCCATCTGCATGGACAGGTCGTATGATGAGGCACGCCGAGTCATTCTGCATCTCTATCAGGAGATGTTTGCGCGGCTCAACCCCTATTCCATCCCCAAAGACCCGAAAACGCGACTGCAAGAATATCTCCAGAAACACTCTTTGCCCACGCCCACCTATCAGATCTGCGAGGTTACTGGCGAGGCACACAGCCAGAGCTTTGTCGTCGAATGCTGGGTGCCGGGGATAGACAAGACCTTGCGTGGCGAAGGAACCACACGCCGCAATGCCGAACAGCAGGCGGCCACCTTGGCGCTTGAACTGCTTGACGCACGCTGATGAACGCTAGCCACCGCTGCGGACTGGTTACGCTGATTGGGCGGCCGAATGTCGGAAAATCGACCCTGCTGAATCGTCTGGTTGGGAGCAAGATCAGCATCACTTCTTCCCGGGCGCAAACGACTCGCCACCGTCTGTTGGGTATCAAAACCACGCCGGAGGCGCAAATCATCTATGTGGACACGCCGGGGCTGCATGCCAGCGATGAAGGTATCATGAACCGGTACATGAACCGCGTGGCGAGCGGCAGCCTGGAAGGGGTGGATTGTATTGTGTTGCTCATCAACTCCGGTGGTTGGGAGGAGGCTGATGAGTATCCCCTGCGTCTGGCCATGCAACGGAAAATTCCGGTGATCCTTGCCATCAACAAGGTAGATCTGGCCAAGGATCGCAGCCGCTTGCTGCCGTTGATCAAGCTGTCGGGCGAGAAAGCCGACTTTGCCGAGATTGTTCCACTGTCGGCACGCGTGGGAACGAATGTTGCAGAACTGGAACGCGCTATTAGCAAATATTTGCCGGAACAGCCGGCTATCTATCCCGCCGACCAGATCACCGATCGGAGTGAACGGTTTCTCGCAGAGGAACTGGTGCGTGAACAGGTATTTCGCAGTTTTCGCCAGGAAGTGCCTTATGCCACGGCGGTGCAGGTCGAGCAGTTCAAAAGGATCAAGGGAGTGCTGCATATTGATGCCACCATCTGGGTCGAAAAAGACGGTCAAAAGGCCATCTTGATCGGAAAGGCCGGCGCGGGTCTCAAGAATGTAGGGAGCCGCGCACGAATCGAGATGCAGAAACTGTTTGGATCCAAGGTACATTTGAATCTGTGGGTGAAGGTGCGTGAAGGTTGGTCAGACAGCGCGCGGTCCCTGCGCAGCCTCGGATACACGGACGAAGGCTGAATCGATGCGCATCACCCAACAACCCGCCCTTATCCTGCATCATCACGATTACAGCGAAACCAGTCTGCTGATCGAGGTGTTCACTGCCCATCACGGCCGTTTTGGCCTGATCGCCAAAGGGGCGCGACGTGCCAGCAGTCGCACCCGCGGTATCCTAAAACCATTTCAGCCTCTACTGATCGGATGGAGCGGTAAGGGCGAGCTGGCCGTGCTGACAGGTGCCGAGGCCTATGGACCATCGATTGAGCTGGAGGGTCAGGCCTTGTACTGCGGATTTTACCTGAACGAGGTATTGATGCGGTTGCTGCACCGGCACGATGCGCATGAGGCGTTATTCGGCGCCTATGAAGGTTCTCTGCGTGCGTTGCGCTATGACAGCAACAACGAGGTCGCGCTGCGTGTTTTCGAGAAACAGTTGTTGCGTGAGCTGGGCTATGGCCTGGTGCTAGACCGGGATATAACGGACAGCACTCCGATTTCGCCGGAAGCCATGTATGATTATGTGCTTGATCGCGGGCCGATACGGATGGCGCATCCCGAGCTGAATCTCGCGGTGCAGGGTGTGCGTGTACGCGGGTCAAGCCTGTTGGCGCTGGCAAGCGAAAATCTGGACAATGTGTCGTGCCTGCGCGATGCCAAGACGCTGATGCGCGCCGCGCTGTCACGTCATCTTGGCGACAAGCCCTTGCATACCCGGAAACTTTTCCGCCGGCCGGTCACGCCGCTGGTCAGTGGGGTACCTCAGGAGGCAGACGTTGATAAAGCTGGGCGTTAATATCGATCATGTGGCCACGTTGCGGCAGGCGCGTGGCACGCTGTATCCCGATCCGATTCAGGCAGCGATTGAGGCAGAGCAGGCGGGCGCGGATAGTATCACGCTGCATTTGCGCGAGGACCGTCGACATATTCAGGACCGTGACGTCGAGACGCTGCGCAAGATCATTCAGACACGCATGAACCTGGAAATGGCCGTGGCGGACGAGATTGTGGCTTTTGCCGAACACATTCGTCCGCATGATTGCTGCCTCGTACCCGAACGTCGGCAGGAACTGACGACAGAAGGTGGTCTCGATGTTGTGCGGGGCAAAAAAAATATTACCGAGGTTTGCCGGCGGCTTGCGGAGGCGGAGGTGCGCGTGTCTCTGTTTGTCGATGCCGATACGAAACAGATCGAAGCGGCGGCCCAGACCGGTGCCCCGGTCATTGAGATTCATACCGGGCATTATGCGGACATGACCACCGAGAAAGCGCGCCGCGCGGAGCTGGTTCGTATTGAGCAGGCGGTGCAGCGGGGGCTCGACCTTAAACTTCAAATCAATGCCGGGCACGGGCTCAATTATCACAATGTTCAGTCGATCGCCGCCATCCCCGGGATTTCAGAGTTGAACATCGGTCATGCCATTGTGGCACGGGCGTTATTCACCGGCCTGCGTGAGGCCGTGCGCGAGATGAAGCGGCTGATGATGGAGGCTTCAGCGCAATGATCTTCGGTATCGGGACCGACATTGTGCGTGTGGAACGCATGCAACAGGATCTTGAGCGTTTTGGTGATAAGTTTGCCGAACGCATTCTGACCCCTGCTGAAATGCGGGAATTCCAGGGCAATGCAAACAAGGCGCACTTTCTGGCGCGGCGATTCGCTGCCAAGGAGGCGGCGGCCAAGGCCATGGGGACTGGTTTTAGCAATGGATTGCATCTGCGTGATATCGGGGTGATCCATGACCCGCAGGGAAAACCCATGCTTGAATTTGGTGGCAGGGCGGAACAGTTTATTCACGAAAAATGCATCAGCGTCGCCCATATCAGCCTGGCGGATGAGCAGGACCATGCTGTCGCGTTTGTTACGCTGGAAACAATCTGAGCCAAGCAGTATGCAGGAAATTGCAACCTTGCTGGCGCGCGCGTATTCTAATTGCCCGTGAAAGTGGAACATTGGAACCTGACCGCGGCGTGACAGTCCCCATGCATGAATTACACGACAAAATAATGGGAAATCCTCAGGTTCTAACGGACTTACACAACGGCACGGGGAGTGGTGCGCTTAACCTTGGCCTGAAATCGATACAGATATGGCCTCAAAATCAAAAGATTGACTCACTTTGCGACCCAACTATCCGCAGTACGTTATTTGCGGATACCCAGGAATACCACCCCCGCCTGATTTCCAAAATTCTTGAATTCGAGGAACACCAGCGGATGCGCAAACGGCACGTCCGCGGCGCCGGTGGAACCAGGATTCATCATCTCGAGAAATGGGCCAGTGCCGAGGCCGAGCTCATCAACGCGCGGGCGAAGGTGTTATTTCAGCATGTTCTGGAGAGTGAGGAGGCGGTGGTAGACCTGTGCTGGGCAGGTGTTTACCGTGCCGGAGATTATTGCATGCCACACAGCCATGTGCGTACCGTGGCGAGCGTCGTTTATTGCCTGGATCCGGGTGACGAAGATCTTGACGATCCGCAAGGCGGGCGTTTCAGTTTTGTCGACCTGCGTCTGGCAAAGTGCTGTCCTGACCAGAAAGAATGCATGACGGCGCCATTTTTACCAGACATGGCTGCCGGAACGATGATTATCTTCCCCAGCCAGCTTGTGCATGCCGTTAATCCCTATAACGGCGTGCGGCCAAGAATTACGCTATCGTGGAATATTAGTAAGATGGCGCTGCCTCCGCCTGAGGAACGCCCGGGCTAAGCCCGGTCGCACCGGCTCGACGGAGAAAAACTGAGTTGAAAAACTGAGTTAGTTGGCGAGGCGTCTCACGGCGTCGCGTGACGATGCGCGAACGGTAGTTTTGCGCTTGTTGCGACGAAGATATTTTACGGCTCTGGCAGGGGAGGCTGGCAGGGTTTCGTCCTGACCCATATCCTCGATCTGGTTCATTCGGCCGAATGCGCTTGCAACAAGTAGGCCGGTAACGGTCCAAGCCAGAAGAATAACCACCCACATTTCTGTACTCATCAAAACCTCCGTGTAAGGGTTGAGACTGTCCCTAGATTCCCTTAAATGTTTTTGTCTTGCAATATCAAAGCGGCAAGTTTCCTACAAACGGGAGGGTAACTCAGATGAACGGTATTCAACAAGGCGTTACACGTGCTACTGGACTTAGACGGCAGCCGAATTCGGTACTGCTAGTAATACGGGGTTTACTGGAAAACACTTTTACAATATAAAACAGTAAGTAGGGACTGTTACTTCAAGAAAAACTTGAGAGCCTTGGCGCGTACACTACGGTATGGTTGTTTAACGGGTCGATAGTGAGGGTGATGCAGAGGGTGGGCATCATAATAGGGATCGATCAAAAGCCAGTTGGTGACGGTCTTGTCATTTATGCTGACGATGACGATAGCGTCGGCCCCGATTTCTCCCGCTTTGTGGGATAGCCGTGTATTGATTTCCTCGGGCGTACCGCCGTACCGGTCTTCAAGAATGGCAAAGGTTTTGTATGGCCGTTTAGGAAAATCTAGAAGGATTGCAACATTATTGGTGGTTGGATAAATCTCTGTGTTGGTCAGTATTTCCGCCTCGGGTGTGACACAACCCGTCAGAATGAATACCAGCACATACATAAATATCCGGCGCATTATTGCCTGATTGTAGGCATTCCACGAGTGCGAAACAATCAAACACTTGACGCCGGATAATAGATACACTTCGCTTGAAAACTATCACTGGGTGTCGTTGAAAATAAGATGAAGAATTTATTGGTGGCACGCCGTCCTGTCCTGGGCGCAGTAAATGATCTTTTGTCACCGATCCTCGTTTTTTTGACGGTACTGGTATTGGTGGCCAGCAGCTACGTGTTTCTCGACGCCAGGATCTCAACTTTCTTCTTTGAAGTAATCCACGACAGCGATGTGCTAGAGCAGGTTACTTCCGGTATTCCCGATGTGCTCTTGCACATCGTTGCGGCAATTACGATAAGCAGCTGGGCAGGGTATTTCTACCTGACACACAAAGGAATCTGTAACAACACCTCTCGGTTTCTGAGGCTCTGCGGCACGAGCGTTCCACTTGCGTTCGTGGCAAAAACCGCACTTCAGTATGTTTTTGGCAGGGCCAACACGGAGGCGTGGACGCTTTATCACCAGCTTCCGCGGTTTTACTGGTTTCGTGCGGGGGAGGGATACGGCTCTTTCCCATCGGGGCACATGACGGTTTTTACAGCACTGGCCATTTCATTCTGGCAATATTACCCGCATCGCAGGTTGGTCGGTGTGGGTTTCTTGTTACTGCTTGCCTTGGCTCTCATCGCAACGAATTATCACTTCGTCAGCGATGTGATCGCAGGGGCCTATCTTGGATTGATCGTGACACAAATTTGCAATAGAGGGAGATGAAGAGATGGCGAATAATGATCCGTTGCCAGAAAAGTCAGTGTTAACGTTGGCTGTCTCAAAGAAGATAATCGCCGCGGCGGAAGCAGAGGCACAAAAACATGCGTGGCCTGTGGTTATTGCCGTTGTCGATGATGGTGGAAACCTGATTTGTCTTGATCGCCTCGATAACGCCCAGTTCGGCAGCGTGGAAATTGCCATTCGTAAAGCCAAGGCCGCCGTGGCGTTCAAGCGCCCCACAAAAGTCTGGGAGGATGCGTTAGCAGGTGGCCGTCAGGGGGTGTTGGGGCTTCCGGGGGTAGTGCCATCCGAAGGCGGCGTGCCGCTGATATGGAAAGGAAAAATTATCGGTGCCATTGGGGTCAGTGGCGTCAAAGCATCTGAAGACGGACAGATCGCCCTCGCCGGTACAAAGATGCTGGAGTAACCACGACATCTGCGTCAGTGGATGGCGCTTGAAAAGCATTCTGTCGCATCAACGCAACCCGGCATCTCCGGCAATCATCAGTTCAATCGCCGCCCAATCCAGATCTTTGTGGCCATTGGCCACGGCCGCCAGCATTCTTTGCTGAACCAGGTGCGCCAAGGGCATCGGCGTTTCCGTCTTATTGGCAGCTTCGATAATCAGATTGGCATCCTTTAGTCCGAGTTCAACCCTGAAGCCTGCCGGTTCGTAGGTTCTGCTCGCGATACTACGCCCGTAAATCTGGTATATCGGACACGCAAAGATGGTTTCTCCAAAGAAGGAGGCGAGGGCCTTGCGGTCCAGGCCACTCTTTTCGGCAAACGCAAGTGTTTCGCCGAACGTTTCCAGCACAGAAAGGATCATGAAGTTGCCGCAGAGCTTGACGATGTTAGCGGCGCTTGGGTCTTCACCAAAATCGTAGATTCCCTGTCCCAGGGCCTCGAGGGAGGGACGAATACGTTTCTTGGCGGAAGCAGAGCCGGATTGGCAGATCCAGAGCTTCTTTGCGGCGACGGCTTCAGGACGCCCGAAGACAGGGGCCGAGACATAAAGACTGCCGCGCTGGGCGTGGATTGCCGATAATTTTCTTGATGTGGCTGGCGCAATGGTGCTCATCGAAACATGAATGCCACCGGTTCCAAGTGCCCCGGCAATTCCGTTGGGGCCGGTGACTACTTCTTCCACGGCGACGTCATTGGCAAGCATGGTGATCACAATGCCGTCCGGCGTTACGGCATCTGCAGCGTGGGCAACAAAGGTCGCACCCTCTGTGACGAGTGCCTTTGCCTTCTCAGGTGTGCGGTTATAAACGCATACTTTGAAGCCAGCCTTTAGTAGATTTCTGGCCATGGGTAGTCCCATGTTGCCCAATCCAATGAAACCAATGGTCTGTGGCATGTTGCACTCCTCTTATGGCGACATCTGACTAACCAAATATCGAATCGATAAAACGCCTGGAAAGACAGGATAAAAGCCAGTAAGCATAATAGTAAACGGCAGCAATCAGAAGTAGCTGCTCAGTTTACTGCGTCGATGGTCAGGTCCACCACCCTAGTCCCTTTGAGGAATTTATGAACCTGCTCCAGGGTTTTGATTTGTGTGTCGTTCATGATGGATTTCATTCCTCATCATGAACAGGAGCCGGGCTGTGTTCAGTATCATTATCAATGTTGGGAGAGGCTCTTGCGCCTGCAACAGAACGCTTTATTTTGATGTCCAGAACGATAGTAGTAATCAGCGGTACGACACAGAACGAACGACGTCTGCTTCAGATAATCATCGGCGCGGTTTTATATACCGGTCTTTAACGCTCTTTCCCGCCGGCGCCGAACAAGGTTGAACATGCACGGTACTTGAGTCAAGTCTTATCCATTGGTCTAGCAAGGTATAAATTTCATCCCTGGCGCGGCTCATCCCTCATCGTCTCCCGTATCCCAATGATGGCCTCACTTTCCGCAACAAAGGCATCCACACAGCGCGGATCAAAATGGGCACCGCGCTGCGACGTAATGTACTGGATAGCCTCCTGGATCGGCCATGCCTTCTTATAGGGCCGTTCGGAGCTGAGCGCATCGAAAACATCGGCCACGGCCACGATCCGTGCCGGCAGCGGGATTTCATCCTGCTTCAGTCTGCCCGGATAGCCGCTGCCATCGTATTTTTCGTGGTGGCCCAAGGCGATCACGGCCCCCATGGACAGAAAATGGGATGGGCTGTCCTTGAGGATTTCGTAGCCGATGCCGGTGTGTGTCCGCATGACCTCCATCTCCTGGCTGTCGAGGCGACCCGGCTTCCGTAAAATATGGTCGGGAATACCGATTTTGCCGATATCGTGCATCGGTGCCGCGATTTCGATCAGGTGGCGCTCGATTTCCGGGAGACCGAGCCGGCTGGCAATCAGGGAAGAGAACTTAGCCATCCGCAGAATGTGATTACCGGTTTCTTCGTCCTTGTACTCGCCGGCCTTGGCCAGGCGGTTGATGGTTTCGCGCTCGCGGTGACTGATGACGTTGGTCGCGTCCGTGACCTTCTCCTCGAGCCACCTGGATCGCCCCTTGATGACCAACTGTTGCCGGCGCAGGGTGAGCAGGTTCCGGCAACGTGCCACACACTCATAGTGGTCCACGGGCTTGGTCAGGAAATCATTGGCGCCGGCGTCGAGCGCCGCGTAGAGGATTTTGCGATCATCGACCTCGCCCGTGATGACGATAAGCGGGATGTCCTTATACAGCATCCGGAACCGGCGTGTGAATTCAACGCCGTTCATCTGTGGCATCCGGAAATCCGCCAGCACCAGGTCCGGTTCGTGAATCTGGACGTGTTCCAGGGCCGCTACGGGTTCTGCAAACTGCTGGACATGGATATCGGTATCAATGGAACTGACCAGTTCTGCCAGAATCATGCGGCTGGTGGCTTGATCGTCGCAGATCAGAATGGATGGCATGAATCTGTCCTTGGGGCAGTTATTTTCATGATATCTGATTATCAGTAGTGTCCGGTTAAATGCGAAGATGGAAATCTTGGAAGTGTATATTCATAATAGGATACAAATTGAGATACATACATGACTACCATTTCGTTGCGTTTGCCGGATAAACTGGTAAATGAAGCTGAGAAGCGCGCGAAAGAGCTTAAGGTTCCGCGTGCCGAATACATCCGGCGGGCAATTGCCGCGCTCAACGCACAGGTGCTCGCCGAGCAGCGCCGCCGGCGCATGATGGAAGCCTCACGGCGGGTACGCAGAGAAAACATGCGCATCAACGCTGAATTCGAAGCCATTGAAGACGCGCCGGATGCGTAAGCGCGGAAGCGTCTGGCCCGCCAACCTCGACCCACGAGGTGGCATGGAACCGGGCAAAATACGCCCCGTGCTGATCGTGCAGAGTCAGGCGCTGCTGGACGCCGACCACCCTTCCACGCTCATCGTTCCCCTGACTACCCGCCTAGTTGAGGAAGCCGCGCCGCTGCGGCTGTGCGTCTCTGCGCACGGACGGCAGAAGAAGGACTCGGACCTGTTAATTGATCAACTTGCGCGCGATCGATAACCAACGCCTGGTCGAGGGTCCGCTGGTGCAGTGCTCGGCAGAATTTATGGTGCAAGTGGACGGTGCTTTGCGCGAGGTACTGGATCTGTTGACTGTGCCGGGGTGACCGGAAGGGTCACCGAACATGTGCAAGGCGAATGCGCCTGCTGAGAACGCCGCTGTAGTCTTAATTAGCTGCTTATTTTTGCTTAATCTCTGTCGGGACTTTCTTGTAAGTCCTTAATTAAATGGCTCCCCGGGACGGACTCGAACCGCCGACCAGGTGATTAACAGTCACCTGCTCTACCAACTGAGCTACCGGGGAATAGTCGGGTGGCCGCGTATAGTACTGGTTGCACTTCGTGGCGGTCAATACGCGGGTGAGTGCTTCTTAGACCTTGCCGAGAAGTTTTTCCAGACGATCCATCGCTTTTTCAAGGATTTCCATGGAGGTGGCATAGGACAGGCGCAGGTGGCCTTCGGCGCCAAAAGCTGAGCCGGGCACGAGCGCCACGCCGGCCTTGTCGAGAATGTACTCGGCCATCTCCACATCATTATTGATTCCAGCGGCAGCGGCAATGGCTTTGCTGAAATCCGGGAAGGCGTAGAAGGTGCCTTGCGACGGCAGGCAACGTACACCACGAATCTGGTTCAACCGACTGACAAGCCGGTCGTGCCGTTCCCTGAATGCGCGCACCATCGGTGCGATGCAGCCTTGATCCCCATTCAGTGCCGCTTCGGCCGCGACCTGCGAGATGGAGGTAGGATTGGATGTGCTCTGCGACTGAATTTTTTTCATCGCCGCGATAAGCGGTTTCGGGCCGGCGGCGTAACCGATGCGCCATCCGGTCATGGCGTAAACCTTGGATACGCCATTCAACACAATGGTACGGTCCTTGAGATCGGGGCAGGCATTCAGGATGTTGCTGAATGGCTCATCCGCCCACAGGATATGTTCGTACATGTCGTCGGTGGCGATGAGTACTTGCGGGTGCTTACGCAATACCTCGCCCAACGCCGCCAGTTCGGCGCGCGTATAGGCCGTACCGGTAGGATTGGACGGGCTATTGATCACGACAAGTTTTGTCTTGCGCGTGATGGTACGGTCCAACTGGTCCGGGCGAATCTTGAACGCCTGATCGATTCCCGCGGACACGATCACAGGGAGGGCATCGGCCAGCAGCACCATATCAGGGTATGACACCCAGTAGGGCGCAGGAATCACTACCTCATCGTCTTTGTCGAGGAATGCCTGTGCCAGGTTAAAGAAACTCTGTTTGCCCCCGACCGAGACCAGTACCTGATCCGGCGTATAGTCGAGACCGTTGTCGCGTTTGAATTTGGCGATCACTGCCTTTTTGAGGCCGGGTGTGCCGTCGACGGCGGTGTATTTGGTAAAACCGTCGTGGATCGCGCGAATCGCCGCTTCTTTAATATGCTCCGGCGTGTCGAAGTCGGGTTCACCGGCGCCAAGCCCAATGACATCCTTGCCCTCGGCCTTCAACTCCTTGGCGCGGTTGGTCACGGCAAGGGTGGGCGAGGGTTTGATGCGGTTGACGCGGCTGGATAGGCGGATGGTGAACAACGTTTCCTCGTGCAAACAGTAGTTGAAAAACGCGGTAATATACCTGCTAGTGTACGGAAAAACGATAGCGCATGAGCCATAAATTTGAATTGAAAAGCCCGTTTTCACCGGCCGGTGACCAGCCGCAGGCGATTACGGCGCTGGTGGCGGGCCTTAAGAACGGCGAGGCCTACCAGACGTTGCTTGGGGTTACCGGTTCCGGCAAGACCTTCACCATTGCCAATGTCATCGACCAGGTGCAGCGCCCGGCGCTGGTGCTCGCCCCGAACAAGACCCTGGCGGCCCAGTTGTATTCCGAAATGCGCGACTTCTTTCCGCGCAATGCGGTCGAGTATTTCGTGTCGTATTACGACTACTACCAGCCCGAGGCCTATGTCCCGTCTAGCGATACCTATATAGAGAAAGACGCCTCGATCAACGAGCAGATCGAGCAGATGCGCCTGTCCGCCACCAAGGCCATCCTGGAGCGTGAAGACACGATCATTGTGGCCACGGTCTCGGCCATTTATGGCTTGGGTGATGTTGACGCCTACCACAGCATGATCCTGCACCTGCGCACGGGCACCACCATGGGCCAGCGCCAAATCCTGCAACGGCTCGCGGAAATGCAGTACACGCGTAATGATGTCGAGCTGCACCGCGGTACCTTCCGTGTGCGCGGCGATGTCATCGACATCTTTCCGGCGGAGTCGGAGAGTCTGGCGGTGCGGGTCGAGCTGTTCGGTGATGAGGTCGAGGGATTGTCCGAATTCGATCCGTTGACGGGCGAAGTGGCGAACCGGCTGGTGCGCACCACGATTTTTCCGTCGTCGCATTACGTGACACCACGCGAAACAATCCTGAATGCACTCAATGATATCAAGGAAGAGTTACGTGAGCGGGTGGCCCATCTGCGTTCCGTAGAAAAACTGGTGGAGGCGCAGCGCCTGGAGCAGCGCACGCTCTACGATCTTGAGATGATGCGCGAGGTGGGTTATTGCTCTGGTATCGAAAACTACTCACGTTATCTCTCTGGTCGCAAGCCAGGCGAGCCGCCGCCCACGCTGATCGATTATCTGCCAAAAAATGCGCTGCTGGTGATCGATGAATCCCACGTCACGGTCCCGCAGTTGGGCGGCATGTACCGTGGTGACCGCTCGCGCAAGGAGACGCTGGTGGAATACGGGTTCCGTTTGCCCTCGGCGCTCGACAATCGCCCGCTGCGGTTCGACGAGTTCGAGCGGTTGATGCCGCAGACGATTTTCACATCCGCCACGCCAGGCCCTTATGAGCATGAACACTCCCATGGCCTGGTAGTGGATCAGGTTGTGCGTCCAACCGGTCTGGTGGATCCGGTAATCGAGGTGCGACCGGTTGTTACCCAGGTGGACGACCTGCTTTCCGAGGTTCGCGTGCGCGCCGCAGCCGGTGAGCGCGTGCTCGTGACCACGCTTACAAAGCGCATGGCGGAAGACCTGACCGAATATTTACACGAGCACGATGTGCGCGTGCGTTACCTGCATTCCGACATTGAGACCCTCGAGCGCGCCGAAATTATCCGCGACCTGCGCGCCGGCGTGTTCGATGTGCTGGTGGGCATCAATCTACTGCGCGAGGGCCTCGACCTCCCAGAGGTGTCGCTCGTGGCCATTCTCGATGCCGACAAGGAAGGTTTCCTGAGGTCGACCCGGTCCCTGATTCAGACCATCGGGCGAGCCGCACGCCACATCAATGGGAAGGCCATCCTGTACGCCGCACGCATAACGGGATCCATGCGCGAAGCCATTGACGAAACTGATCGGCGCCGGCAAAAACAGGTCGATTACAATAAACTGCACGGAATCACTCCCAAGGGCATCATCAAGGCAGTCCGGGAGATCATCGATGGGGTAACGCCCGCCCACCCGATGTATGGAACGAAAGAATACGGTTCCAAATCCGCCCATGCCGGCCGTGAATACCTGCGCGCCGCCGAGGAGGAGGCTGAATACGCCGCCATGGCACCCGATGCGCTGGCCCGGTTGCTCAATAAGCTGGATAAGCAAATGTACGAGCATGCGCGTAATCTGGAGTTCGAGAAGGCCGCGGCGATTCGCGACAAAATCGGCGTCATTCGTGCACGTAAATTCGGCTTGATTCAGGGCCGGGCCGGCAAACATTGAGACCGAAGACCCGAATCGAGGAGCCGTTGGCTTTTTAGCGTTAAAACTTGTGACGGATCGCTGAGTTATGCTATTTTGCGCGACCTCTGTAGGCGCGTAGCTCAGTGGTAGAGCACTACCTTGACATGGTAGTGGTCGGTGGTTCGATCCCACTCGCGCCTACCATTATTTTGTGACTCCGCTAAAAACGGGGTAATGCGTTCAACACCACACTGCTTAAACCCATTTACGCGGCCATTCGTGGCGGCCGCCACTGAAGGAAGGGTCATCCGATGCCAAGTATTACGCTCCCCGACGGCAGTCGCCGTGAATACCCGCAACCCTTAACCGTCGCCGAGATCGCCGCCAGTATCGGCCCTGGTCTGGCGAAAGCCGCTTTGGCTGGACGCCTCAACGGAAAACTTGTGGATACCTCGTTCCGTGTCGAAACGGATGCCGAGATTGCCATCATCACCGACAAGAGTCCTGAAGGTCTGGAGGTCATCCGCCACTCGACCGCGCACCTGCTGGCACAGGCGGTGAAGGAATTGTTCCCCGAGGCCCAGGTCACCATCGGTCCGGTGATCGAAAGCGGGTTCTATTACGACTTCGCCTTCAAGCGCGGATTTTCGGAAGAAGATCTCAAGGCTATCGAAGAGCGCATGCGCGAAATCGTCAAGCGCGACTATCCGGTAATCCGTACCGTGATGCCGCGCGACGAAGCCGTCAAATTCTTCCGCAGTCTGGGCGAGGAATACAAGGCACGGATCATCGAGGGCATCCCTTCCGGCGAGGAGCTGTCGCTCTACCGCCAGGGCAACTTCGTGGATCTTTGCCGCGGTCCGCATGTGCCTTCTACTGGCAAGCTCAAGGCCTTCAAGCTCATGAAGGTTGCCGGCGCCTATTGGCGGGGCGATTCCAAGAACGAAATGCTGGCGCGGATTTACGGTACCGCCTGGACCAACAAGGAAGCCCTCGACGCTTATCTGCACCAGATAGAAGAGGCGGAAAAGCGCGACCACCGCAAGATCGCGCGCCAGCTCGATTTGTTTCATATGCAGGAAGAGGCCCCCGGTATGGTCTTCTGGCATGACCATGGCTGGCGGATATACCTGCAGGTCATGGACTACATCCGTGGTCACCTGCGCCACCACGGCTATCAGGAAGTGCATACCCCGCAAGTGGTGGATCGTTCCCTGTGGGAGAAGTCCGGCCACTGGGAGAAGTTCAAAGAGCACATGTTCACCACGGAGTCGGAAAAGCGCGAGTACGCGGTGAAGCCCATGAATTGCCCGTGTCACGTGCAGATATACAACCAGGGCCTGAAGAGTTACCGCGATCTGCCGCTGCGCCTTGCCGAATTCGGCTCGTGCCACCGGAACGAACAGTCCGGAGCGCTGCATGGCTTGTTGCGCTTGCGTAACTTCGTACAGGACGATGCGCATATTTTCTGTACCGAAGATCAGATTCAACCCGAGGTCTCGGCCTTTATTGAGTTGTTGCACCACGTCTACGCCGATTTTGGATTCAAGAACATCCTCTACAAGCTTTCGACGCGGCCTTCCCAACGGGTGGGCTCGGATGAGAGCTGGGACAAGGCTGAACACGCCTTAGAGCAGGCGCTGAATAGCAAAGGCCTGCCTTGGGACCTGCAGCCGGGGGAGGGGGCGTTCTATGGCCCCAAGATCGAATTCTCGCTCAAGGACAGCATCGGGAGGGTATGGCAGTGCGGGACCATCCAGGTGGACTTTTCCATGCCCGGGCGTCTGGGGGCGACCTATATCGCCGAAGACGGCAGCAAACAGACCCCGGTCATGCTGCACCGGGCCATTTTAGGGTCACTGGAGCGGTTTATCGGGATTCTTATTGAGGAGCATGCTGGTGCCTTCCCAGTCTGGCTTGCCCCGGTTCAGGCCGTGGTGCTGACTATCACGGACCAGCAAGCGGACTATGCCCGGAATCTCGAAAATTCCTTGAAGAAACAGGGTTTCCGGGTCGAATCCGACTTGAGAAACGAGAAAATTGGCTTTAAAATCCGCGAACATACCTTGCAGCGTGTTCCCTATTTGCTGGTCATCGGCAAGAAAGAAGCGCAGGAAGGTACCCTAGCCGTGCGCACGCGCAAGGGTGAGGATATGGGCGGTATGTCGCCCGAGGCGTTCAGCGCCATGCTCACTCGTGAAATTGCGGGCCGCGGCGTTCATATTTTGGAGGAATAGAAACATCGCGACAGACAAAGAGGTTCGTGTTAACGGACGGATTAACGCCCCGAGAGTCAGGTTAATCGGCAGTGACGGTCAGCAGCTTGGTATATTTTCCTCGAGCGATGCCCTGCGCAAGGCGGAAGAATCCGGTTTCGATCTCGTAGAAATATCTCCCAACGCTGAGCCACCAGTTTGCCGAATCATGAATTTCGGCAAGTTTCAGTATGAGGAAAGCAAGCGCAAACACGCGGCGAGAAAGAAACAGAAACAGATTCAGATTAAGGAAGTCAAATTCCGGCCCGGGACTGACATCGGGGATTATCAGGTCAAATTGCGCAACCTGATTCGCTTTCTGGAAGAGGGCAACAAGGCGAAGATCACGTTACGATTCCGCGGGCGGGAGATGGCCCATCAAGAGCTCGGCATGGAAATGCTGAAGCGCCTGGAAAACGATCTCAAGGAGCACGGTAGCATCGAGCAGTTCCCCCGGCTGGAGGGAAAACAGATGGTGATGGTCATCCAGCCCAAGCGTTAGCCGACCACAAGGCGGCTTTTTTATAACCAAGCATCCCTGGGCCTGGCAGTGCCTGCGGACGCATCTAAATATGACGGAGTACCAAAATCATGCCAAAACTGAAATTGAAAACCAATCGAGGTGCCGCCAAGCGCTTCAAGAAGACCGCCAGTGGCGGCTTCAAGAGTTCCAGCTCGCACCTGCGGCACATCCTCACCAAGAAAAGCAGCAAGCGTAAACGTCAACTGCGTGGCACCTCCATGGTGTCCAGCACGGATACCAATCGGCTGCGTCAAATGCTGCCGCACAGCTGAGGAGAATAGAACATGCCAAGAGTCAAACGTGGAGTTACCGCCGGCGCGCGCCACAAGAAAGTGCTGGCGCAGGCCAAGGGCTATTACAACGCACGTCGCAAGGTCTTTCGCGTCGCCAAGCAGGCGGTCGCCAAGTCCGGACAATACGCTTACCGTGATCGCAGGGTCCGCAAGCGTGAGTTCCGCGCGTTATGGATTGCACGCATCAACGCCGCCGCACGCGAGTGCGGTCTGAGCTACAGCCGATTTATGAACGGGCTCAAAAAGGCCACCATTGATATCGACCGCAAGGTGCTGGCCGATATCGCGGTGTATGACAAAAAGTCCTTTTCCGTTCTGGCTGACAAGGCTAAAGCCGCGCTCGGCTGATGCGGTAATCGCAGCGGCCATGCCATCGTGTGGCCGGTTCGTGTACCAGAAGGGGAAAGGTCTCTGACCTTTCCCTTTTTTATTTTCATTCGTGTTCGCAGCGGAGCGAATTGAATCGTGACAGACGCAACGGATTCCATCAAACAACAACTGGCGCAACTGGTTGCCGACGCGGAGAACGCCATGGCCGCGGCAGCGGACGTGGCGGCCGTGGAGGATGTCCGCGTCCAGTATCTTGGCAAGAAGGGACTGCTTACCGAACAGTTGAAAAATCTTGGCACACTGCCGCTCGAGGAACGTCCGCGCATCGGGGCGCTGGTCAATCAGGCTAAAGAAACCCTGCAAGAAAAGTTGACGCATCGCAAACAGGGACTGGGGTCTTCCGCCCGCGATCAGCAACTCGCGCGTGAAGTCATCGATGTCACGTTGCCGGGACGCGGTGTGCGTATGGGTGGCCGGCACCCGATCACCCGTACGCTGGAACGTATGGAGACGCTGTTCACGCAGATGGGATTCGACATGGCTGACGGTCCCGAGATCGAGGACGACTACCATAATTTCGAGGCGCTCAATATCCCGCCGAATCATCCGTCGCGTGCGATGCATGATACGTTTTATTTCGATGCCCACACGTTGCTGCGCACCCATACCTCGCCGGTTCAGGTGCGGTACATGGAGCAGCACAAGCCGCCGTTGCGTATCATCGCGAGCGGGCGCGTGTATCGTTGTGACTCGGATATCACGCACACCCCCATGTTCCATCAGGTGGAGGGTATTCTGGTCGATGAATCCGTCAGTTTCGCCGATTTAAAAGGGGTTCTCAGCGATTTCCTGACGCAGTTCTTCGAGAAGCCGATCAAGGTCCGGTTCCGCCCCTCGTATTTTCCCTTCACCGAGCCGTCCGCCGAAGTCGACATCAGTTGTGTCATTTGCGGCGCCAAAGGCTGCCGTGTGTGCAAACAGACGGGATGGCTCGAAGTGCTGGGCTGTGGCATGGTGCATCCGGAGGTTTTCCGCCACGTCGGCATCGATAGTGAGCGCTGGACCGGGTTCGCATTTGGCCTCGGTGTCGAACGGCTGGCGATGTTGCGTTACGGTGTGAACGACCTGCGGCTGTTTTACGAAAATGACCTGCGCTTCCTGCAACAGTTCCGATAAGAAAAATTCACACCTATGAAAATCAGTGAAAAATGGCTGCGTGAGTGGGTTTCGCCCAAGCTCGACACGCACGCCTTGGCGCATCGGCTGACCATGGCCGGTCTTGAAGTCGGGGCGATTGCGCCGGTGGCGCCGCCACTCGAACGCGTGGTGGTAGGCGAGATCGTTTCCATGACGCCGCATCCGTCTGCCGACCGCCTCAATTGTTGCCGGGTCAGCGTCGGGAAATCAAAAATCATCGATATCGTCTGTGGCGCCGCCAATGCCATAGTTGGCATGAAAGCGCCGGTCGCGCTGGAAGGTGCCACGTTGCCTAATGGTATTGTCATCAGGAAGACAGAGATTCGTGGAGTAGCGTCATCGGGCATGCTCTGTTCTGCCGCGGAGCTTGGGATCGAGGAAACGGCCGAGGGTCTGTTGACGTTGGGGCGCGATGCCCAACCCGGGATGACACTGGCTGAGTACCTGGATCTCGATGACAACATGCTTGAGATTGACCTGACGCCGAATCGTGGAGACTGCCTGAGCGTGGCGGGTCTTGCCCGCGAGCTTGCCGCGATTACCGGTGTGAAATACAACCCGCCCAGGATCAAGCCGGTTCCTGCCAAGCACAAGCAACGCGTCGCGATTGTTCTGGATGCGGCCCACGACTGCCCGAGTTATGTTGGACGCGTTGTTGCCGATATCAATCCTGGCGCCACGACGCCCCTGTGGATGAAGGAACGGTTGCGCCGGTGCGGTATGCGTAGCATTCATCCGGTGGTGGATGTGACCAACTACGTCATGCTTGAACTCGGCCAGCCTATGCATGCATTCGATTTGGAAAAACTCTCCGGCGCGATTCATGTGCGGCATGCCAGCAAAGGTGAGCAGCTCACGCTGCTCGATGGAAAAAGTATCCAGGTCGTACCCGGTTCCCTCCTGATCGCGGATGATCAGCGCCCCTTGGCGCTCGCCGGCATCATGGGCGGGATGGATACGGCGGTGGGCAACAATACCCGCCACGTTTTTTTCGAGAGCGCCTGGTTCAGACCCGAGGCCATCGCCGGACGAGCGCGGTCGTACGGCATACAGACGGAATCTTCGCAGCGTTTTGAACGCGGGGTCGAACCTGGTTTGCAAAAAAGGGCGGTTGAACGCGCCACCTTCTTGTTGTTGGCGATTACGGGCGGCAGGCCCGGCCCCATTGTTGAGAAAACGGTGCGGCGCCACTTGCCACGGTCGATACCAATTTTATTGCGTGCGGAACGGGCCGATCGGTTGCTGGGCATGTCCATTCCCGCAAAGGACGTGGTAAATACTTTACAACGCCTCGGCATGCACGTGACAAAATCAGGTAAGGGTTGGAAGGTGACGCCCGCGGCCCACCGGTTCGATGTCAACCGCGAGGTTGACCTGATTGAGGAAATCGCACGTATTCACGGTTATGAAAAACTGCCGAGCGTGCGTCCGGCCATCACCATGAACGCGCGCCCGGTTTCGGAGTCGCGTATTACGGAGTCGCGCCTGCGTTCCGTGCTGGTCGATCGTGATTACCAGGAGGTCATTACCTACAGTTTTATCGATCCAACGTGGCAGGCCATGTTGGATCCGCGTGTTTCTCCCATCTTGCTGGCCAATCCCATCGCCGCCGACATGGCGGCCATGCGCACGAATTTATGGGCTGGCCTGCTGCAGACGATTGTCTATAATCAGAACCGGCAGCAGTCCCGGGTTCGTCTGTTTGAAATTGGGCTCTCGTTTCTTCTGCAAACCACAGGCGGTATCGCCCAAGAGCGCATGCTGGCCGGTGCCGTGACCGGCGAGGCCTTGGCGGAGCAGTGGGGACTGCCCAAACGCGCCGTGGATTTCTATGACACCAAGGCCGACGTGGAGGCGCTGTTGGCCCTTGCCGGTTTTGGGGTGCGTCTCCGGTGTCAGCCGGCGCAACACCCGACACTTCATCCCGGACAGACTGCGGAACTCTATATAGGGGATACCAAGGTAGGAATGCTGGGCGTATTGCACCCAGAACAGCAGTCGAGACTTGGTCTCGACCGGCCTGTTATCCTTTTTGAGCTAAAAATTTCCATGATTCTGCTGGCAATTGCCCCAATTTTTCATGAAATATCAAAATTTCCTGCGATTCGTCGTGATCTCGCTCTGGTGATGGCCGAGGCAACTCCTGCCCAGCAGGTGCTGGATTGCGTTACTAAGGTGGCAGGAAAATTGCTCATTAACCTTGAGCTATTTGACGAGTATCGTGGCAAAGGTATTGATTCCGGAAGAAAAAGTTTGGCTTTAGGCTTGACCTTACAGGACTCTTCGCGCACTCTTAATGAAGCGGAGGTAGAAAAGGTAATGACGAGGGTGATTTCTACCCTTCAGTCAGAGCTAGGGGCAGTACCACGGCAGTAAATGCCCCTTAAAAAACAATGAAGAAGGATTGTTATTTATGGCATTAACCAAAGCGGATCTGGCGGAAAATCTCTTTAACGAGCTGGGTCTGAACAAGCGCGAGGCGAAGGAATTCGTCGAGCTTTTTTTCGAGAAAATCCGTGAGGCCTTGGCTAATGGCGAACAAGTAAAGCTATCCGGATTCGGCAATTTTTCTCTGCGTCAGAAAAATCCCCGCCCGGGACGTAACCCCAAAACGGGCGAAGAGATACCTATTACAGCCAGGCGCGTGGTGACCTTCCGCGCCAGTCATAAACTCAAGGAACGGGTTGAACAGAACGCCCGGGCGAATCCTGAGAAATTGCAGGAAAAACTGAAACAACAGCAGGCTGAACTAGATGCTTGATCCGGGCGAGAACCACGAGCTGCCTGTCATTCCCGGCAAGCGCTACTTCACCATTGGTGAGGTAAGCGAGCTGTGCGCCGTGAAGCCGCATGTGCTGCGCTATTGGGAACAGGAGTTCCCCCAATTGAAACCGGTTAAGCGCCGCGGTAACCGCCGCTACTACCAGCGCCACGACGTGATTCTTATCCGGCAGATCCGTAGTCTGCTTTACGTCGATGGGTTTACCATCAGCGGCGCGCGCAACAAGCTGGAAATGGATAACCCGCAGTTGTTGGACGCCAACCGCCAACAGGCCGTCAAGACTCTGATCAACGAGCTCGAAGATGTCCTGGACATGCTGAAAAAATTGTAATTTTTTTCTTGTCCCGCCCGAATTCTCGGGTATGATGACGGCCGTCTTAGCGCCGTAAACCTTGTTGTTGGATATCCCTCGCAACAGTATCAACCGTCTGTAAACGGGGCGTAGCGCAGCCTGGTAGCGCACCTCCTTGGGGTGGAGGTGGTCGGAGGTTCAAATCCTCTCGCCCCGACCAATACATGTTGTCTTGATCGGTTTTGTATCTTCCCGTGAAACATGCGCATACTGCTCAGTAACGATGATGGTTACCTCGCCCCGGGTCTTGCTTGTCTGGCCCAGGCGCTCGCACCGGTGGCCGAGCTGGATGTGGTGGCGCCAGAGCGCGATCGCAGCGGCGCCAGCAACTCATTGACACTGATACGCCCCCTGCGCGTGCAGCAGGCCACCAATGGATTTTATTATATTGATGGAACGCCAACGGATTGCGTGCATCTGGCGATTACCGGGCTGCTCAAGAAAGAACCCGACATCGTCATTGCGGGAATCAACCGCGGCGCCAATTTGGGCGATGACGTCATTTACTCCGGCACGGTTGCCGCCGCCATGGAAGGACGTTTCCTGGGGCTGCCGGCCATCGCCGTGTCGCTCGCAGGAAAGGCCGGCGCACATTTTGAATCCGCCGCACAGGTTGTCTTGCGCCTCCTGGACAAACTGAAGCGCGAGTCATTGCCTGCCGACACCATACTTAATGTGAATGTCCCGGACATACCCTACGATCAAATCGCCGGCTTCGAGGCGACGCGTCTCGGCCATCGTCACAAGGCTGAGTCCGTGATCCGCGCCGCCGATCCGCACGGGAATACGATTTACTGGGTCGGTGCCCCCGGTCCCGAGGCTGATGCTGGACCGGGAACGGATTTTTACGCTATCCGCCAGAACTTTGTCTCGATTACCCCTTTGCATGTCGACCTGACCCGTTATACTGCCTTGGATCAGGTTTCTTCCTGGTTGAAAAAACTCTAGAGGAATTTTGCGAGGAGCGGTTTCACGTGAAGGTGAATACTCACGGCATTGGCATGACCTCCCAGCGTACGCGCGAGCGACTGATACAGCGATTGCGCGAGGAGGGCATTCGCGATGAACGTGTACTTGAGGCCATGCGCAGCGTTCCGCGTCATCTGTTTATTGACGAGGCGCTGTCAAGCCGTGCCTACGAAGATACGGCGCTGCCCATCGGGCATGGCCAGACGATCTCGCAGCCGTATATTGTGGCGCTCATGACAGAGACCCTGCTGGCGGGCGGAAGACCGGGCAAGGTTCTGGAAGTGGGAACTGGCTCGGGTTATCAGACGGCGGTGCTGTCGTCGCTGGTCGATGAGGTCTATTCCGTGGAGCGTATTGAACCGCTCATGAAGCAGGCACGGCGACGGCTGCACGAACTGGGCTGTCGCAACGTACATATCCGCCTATCCGATGGGAGCTGGGGATGGAAGGAACATGCCCCGTACGACGCGATCATCGTGACGGCCGCACCACCGGAAGTTCCCAAATCGCTGCTGGAACAGCTCGCGCCCGGCGGGCGACTGGTTATTCCCGTGGGCGGTTCGACGACGCAGGAGTTGCGGCTGATACACCATACCGATAAAGGGTTTACCAACGAGCATCTGGTGATGGTCAATTTTGTCCCGCTCATCAAAGATTCAGTCTGATCCCCGTGGCCTTGCTTTGAACGGATGGTTGTCCTCCTGAAGCGTATCGTCGCTGGACTGTGGTTGGCTGTTTTCTTGACAGCATGCCAGATCAAACCCCTCCTGCCTGTCGGCGAGCGCGGCGCGGGACTCAGGCAGCCAGAATCCGAATTCCGGGAGGTGCAGGCGGGCGATACGCTATACAGCATCGCCTGGGATTCCGGGCGCGACTATAAGGAAGTGGCCGCGTGGAACAACATTCGCTCCCCCTATACCATTTTGCCTGGGCAGAAATTGCGTCTCTATCCGCCGGATGCGGAAACCGCACGTCGGGGCTGGCAAAAGACACCACCCGTGTCACCTCCACTAGGCGCATCCGCCAGCAGTAAAGATTTTTCTGTGCGCAGAGTTGTCCCTGTCGGAAAACCTGGGACGGTCTCTAAGAGCGCTATACCAAAATATGGCTCTTGGGTGTGGCCGGCGGAGGGCAGCTTGCTGGATCAGTATGCGGCCAATGGTCCGAACAAGGGCATTGATATTGGCGGCAAGATGGGCCAACCCATCTTGGCGGCAGAGACCGGGCAGGTTGTTTATCAAGGTAGTGGACTTCGTGGCTACGGACAGCTTATTATCATCAAACACAACGCCGATTTTCTGAGCGCGTACGCCCACTGCGACAAGATTTACGTCAAGGAAGGGAGCGTGATAAAACGTGGCCAGAAAATTGCCGCCATGGGAAACAGCGGAGTAGACAAGGTTAAATTGCATTTTGAAATCAGGTATCGCGGTGCCCCGGTGGATCCACTGAACTATCTTCCCAAAAAATAATCATGTCCCCGCGCAAAACACCCGTTGTCGAAAGAAGACACGCCGCCGACAGAAGAGCCCGTGGCCGGAGAAAAGAGGACACCAGCGAAGCGCGTGGGACGGAAGAGGCGGAGGTTGACGAAGAGGCCGTCACTACAGAAGAAAAGGAAAAAGAAGAGGAAGGCGAGGAAGAAGGGGAAGAGACACCTGTTGTCGCAAGAAAATCTGCGGCATCGGACGATGAACCAGAGACGGGGACAAAAACCCGTGAGGCTGGGGAAGTCTATTATGCTCATGCTGACGCGACACGTATCTACCTTAAGGAGATCGGTTTTTCACCACTCCTAACCGCCGAGGAGGAGGTGTTCTTCTCCCGCCGCGCGCAAAAGGGCGACATGAAGGCGCGTGCGCGCATGATCGAGAGCAACCTGCGCCTCGTCGTCAAAATCGCCCGCCGCTACATGAACCGTGGATTGGCGCTGCTCGACCTGATCGAGGAGGGTAATCTTGGTCTGATCCGCGCGGTGGAGAAGTTTGATCCCGAGCGTGGTTTCCGGTTTTCGACATATGCCACCTGGTGGATTCGCCAGACCATCGAACGTGGCATCATGAATCAGACGCGCACCATTCGCCTTCCGGTCCACGTCCTGAAAGAAATAAACATTTACCAACGCGCCGCGCGTCATCTTTCACAGAAGCTTGACCACGAACCCACGCCGGAGGAAGTGGCCACCCTTTTGGACAAGCCGCTCGATGACGTGAAGAACATGCTTGGCCTCAATGAGAGGGTGTCCTCTGTTGATGCACCGCTGGATGACGACCCCGACCGTTCGCTGCTGGATGCCATTGCCGATGAGCGCACTCCCGATCCGGAAAAGGTGTTGCAACGTACCGATCTGCAGGCGTTGATCGAACAATGGCTGAACGAGTTGAACGACAAACAACGCGAAGTGGTCGAGCGTCGTTTTGGGCTGAACCACCGTGAGATTGCCACGCTGGAAGAAGTTGGCGCGGATATCGGCGTAACCCGTGAGCGGGTGCGTCAGATCCAGGTTGAGGCTCTCAAACGCCTACGCGTCATCCTGGAAAAGGCCGGATACTCGGTCGATTCGTTGTTTTAATTTCCCTAGATCATCAGCAGGGCCGCGACCACGCGCCGTCCATCCCCCATCAGAATATTATAGGTGCGGCACGCTGCTCCCGTGCCCATCACCTCAACACCCACGTTTGCTTCAATCAGTGTCCGGGTAATCGCTGGTGGCGGGAATCTCAACCGCGCCCCGGTCCCGAGAATAACCACTTCCGGCGCCAGGTCAGCGATCTGCTGGAAATGCAGCGCCGCCAGTTCCTCAAACGAGGCCGGTGGCCAATCGGTGATTATCCGGGCCGGCGTGACGATCAGGCTGCGGACATAGACTTCCTGGTTAATCCGGATCTGGCCCGGCCCATAGCTGTGTATGAGATTCTGTCCGAGGCCTGATTCCAACTGAATTTTCATGGCTTGATGACCGTTGATTCCGCGGTGGGGCCAAAGGCGTAAACAGGTTCCATCGTTTTTACGAAAGCCCTATAATGCAAGAGGATTCAACACCTTGGCGTTAGCTCGATTACTATAACAGTCTGGCGAACCACATGTCACAAAACGACGAATTTCCGCGCATAAAGCGGCTTCCTCCCTACGTTTTCAATATCGTCAATGACCTGAAAGCGCAGGCGCGTCGCCGTGGCGATGACATCATTGATTTTGGCATGGGCAATCCCGACGGCGCCACGCCACAGCACATCGTGGACAAACTGTGCGAGGCAGCACAGCGCGAAGATACGCACCGTTATTCTGTTTCACGTGGCATCCCGCGCCTGCGGCGTGCGATCTGCCACTGGTATAAGCAGCGCTACGACGTTGATCTCGACATGGACAAGGAAGCCATCGTTACCATCGGCTCCAAGGAAGGCTTGTCCCATCTCGCGCTCGCGACCGTGGACAAAGGCGATGCCGTGCTGGTGCCCAATCCGTGTTACCCGATTCATACCTACGGCTTTGTCATTGCCGGTGCCGACATCCGGCATGTCCCGCTGGTACCCGGCGGAGATTTTTTTGCCGAACTGGAAAAAGCCATCAAGAACAGCTGGCCCAAGCCGAAGATGCTGGTCCTCAACTTTCCGGGAAATCCCACGGCCCAGTGTGTGGAACTCGACTTCTTCGAAAAGGTCATTGCTATCGCCAAGGAACACGGTATCTGGGTAATTCACGACCTTGCCTATGCCGACATCGTGTTTGACGGTTACAAGGCGCCGTCGATTTTGCAGGTGCCCGGCGCCAAAGATATCGCTGTCGAATTTTTCACCCTGTCAAAGAGTTACAACATGCCTGGCTGGCGCGTGGGTTTCATGTGTGGCAACGAGAAACTGGTCGCCGCGTTGTCTCGCCTTAAATCCTATTTTGATTACGGTATGTTCACGCCAATCCAGGTGGCGGCCATCACGGCCCTCGAGGGCCCGCAGGATTGTCTCAAGGAAATTTGCATGACGTATCAGAATCGCCGTGACGTGTTGTGTCACGGCCTGTATTCTGCTGGCTGGATTGTCGACAAACCCAAGGCCACCATGTTTGTATGGGCGCGCATCCCGGAACCGTACCGGCACATGGGGTCGCTAGAATTTTCCAAGAAGCTTCTCATCGATGCCAAGGTGGCGGTGTCGCCCGGCATTGGCTTCGGGGAATACGGCGATGAATATGTACGCTTTGGCCTCATCGAGAACGAGCATCGTACGCGCCAGGCGATTCGCTCCATCCGCGAAATGTTTCGCCACGATAAAATATTCACTGATAAGAAAGAGCAAGTGACATGAAGCCAGTTAAAATCGGTATCCTCGGCCTCGGCACCGTGGGTTGTGGCACGGTCAGCGTGCTGGCGCGCAATGCCCAGGAAATATCACGACGTGCAGGTCGCGGGATTGAGGTCGCCTGCGCTTCGGCGCGCGACCTCAGCAAAAAACGCCCGTGTTCCACCAGCGGCATCAAGCTGATGCAGGATCCGCATGCAGTGGTGCGCCACCCCGATGTGCAGATCGTCGTTGAACTGATCGGTGGCTGCGATCAGGCGCGCACGCTGGTGCTGGAGGCCATCGAAAACGGGAAACACGTGGTTACCGCGAACAAGGCGCTGATCGCTGTGCACGGAAACGAAATCTTCAATGCGGCCCAGAAAAAAGGCGTGATGGTGGCTTTTGAAGCGGCGGTGGCGGGAGGGATTCCGATTATCAAGACCATCCGCGAGGGGCTGGCTGGCAACCGCATAGAGTGGGTTGCCGGCATCATCAATGGCACCAGTAATTTTATTCTCACTGAGATGCGTGACAAGGGCGCAGATTTCGCGGACGTGCTCAAGGAAGCGCAGCGTCTGGGTTATGCCGAGGCCGACCCCACCTTTGACGTGGAGGGCATCGATGCGGCGCACAAACTCACCATTCTCGCGGCGATCGCTTTTGGTATCCCCCTGAAATTCGAACAGGCCTATGTCGAGGGGATCAGCAAGATCACGCGTCTTGACGTCACCTACGCCGAAGAACTGGGTTATCGCCTGAAACTGCTTGGCATTGCGCGCCGCACCCGGGATGGCGTTGAACTGCGCGTGCATCCGACATTGATCCCCGAGCGCCGCCTGATCGCCAATGTCGATGGTGCCATGAACGCCGTATTGGTCAAGGGTGACGCTGTCGGACCGACACTCTTCTATGGCGCGGGTGCCGGTGCCGAACCGACTGCCTCCGCGGTCGTCGCCGATCTGGTCGATGTGGTGCGCACGCTCACCGTCGATCCGAACCAGCGCGTGCCACATCTGGCCTTCCAGCCAGACTCGCTGGTGGATCTGCCGATCCTGCCGATCGAGGACGTGGAAACATCGTACTACCTGCGCATGCACGCGCTCGACAAGCCCGGGGTGCTCGCGGATGTGGCACGCATCCTGGCAGATCTAGGCATCAGCATCGAGGCCATCTTGCAGAAGGAATTGCAGACGGGTGAAGAGACGGTCCCCGTGATCATCCTCACTCAGCGTGTGAAGGAAAAGAACATGAACGATGCCATTTTGCGCATTGAAAAACTTGGCGCCATCAAGGGCAAGGTGATGCGCATCCGTCTTGAACATTTAAACAGCGACTGGAAATAATCATGGACCTTGGTAGCCGTTATACCGGCCTTATTGACAAATACCGCGACCGCTTGCCAGTCTCGGATGACACCCGCATTATCAGCCTTGGTGAAGGCGCCACACCTTTAATACGGCTCAATAACATCCCGCGTGAGCTCGGCAAGCGTGTGGATATTTACGTCAAGTACGAAGGCCTGAACCCCACTGGCTCGTTCAAGGACCGTGGCATGACCATGGCGGTCACCAAGGCTGTGGAAGAAGGAAGTCGTGCGATCATTTGTGCCTCCACGGGGAACACGTCGGCTGCCGCCGCGGCGTATGCCGCACGTGCGGGCATTGCCTGTTTCGTGCTGATTCCCGAAGGCAAGATCGCGTTGGGCAAACTGGCGCAGGCGATGATCCATGGCGCGGTCGTGATCCAGATCCAGGGTAACTTCGATGTCGGCATGCAGCTCGTGAAAGATGTGGCCAATGAGGCGCCGGTCACCATCGTGAATTCGATCAACCCATATCGGCTCCAGGGCCAGAAAACAGCGGCGTTTGAAATTATCGAGGAGCTGGGGACAGCACCGGACTACCACTGCCTGCCGGTCGGTAATGCCGGAAACATCACGGCGCACTGGATGGGGTACTGTGAGTATGCCGATCACGGGATTTGCAATAATCGCCCGGTGATGGTGGGCTATCAGGCCGCCGGGGCGGCACCATTTATGGTCGGCCACATGGTGGACAACCCGGAGACCGTCGCCACGGCAATTCGTATCGGACATCCCCAGTCTTGGGATAAGGCCTGGCAGGTGCAGAAGGATTCGAGCGGATGGTTCGACAAGTGTACCGATGAAGATATTCTGGCGGCGCAGAGGCTGTTGGCGCAGCGGGAGGGCATCTTCTGTGAACCGGCCTCTGCCACCTCGCTGGCAGGCGCTCTGCACGACATCAAGAAGGGCAAGATCCCCGAAGGCAGCCGCGTCGTATGCACCCTGACCGGTCATGGCCTTAAGGATCCCGATACCGCTATAAAGCAAAGCACCGATGCGCTGATCAAGGTCAAGGCGGAGCTCGTTTCGGTCAAGCAGGCCATTTTGGAAAAAATATCGTAATATATTGTTTTATATAGTTATTAATTTCACATGACCGTCTAATCCCCGACCCCAGTGTCGGTATATTCCAGCCCAGACCTCTTCTGACAATTTTCCTCAGAAATACCGGTTTCCCGCCAAACTCACTCACCGAGCAATATTCGAATTTCCGACTATTCTTCAATAAGTTTCCCCGAATCTCGCCAGCATTTTCGACGATTGGCATAGCCCTTGCAGCTAATTGAAGGACTGAAGGACTGAGAGAAACAATCGAATTTAGGGGTGCCTGTGACGTTGGCAGGCGTAATTTGTGGATGCAATAGCGTGATGCCCATTAACGAGGGCTGACGGCAGGAAACAACATGGATCCGATACAGGTTGAACATCGCTCCGACGCCACCCATGTAGCGTTGGCTGCGGCTGTTGGCATCGCCGAAGCGCGGGTTCTGCACGATGCGCTGGGGGAATTGTTGCCGCAACAGACGTCCATTGTGTTTCATTCCGACCGATTGCAGCGTATCGATGCGGCCGCCATGCAGATTCTGGCCGCGTTTTGTATAACGGCACGCAAACGGGGACTGGCGTTGACCTGGCAGGAGCCTTCCGTCTCCTTGCGGGAAGCCGTCACGCTGCTCGGCCTCGAATCCGTCTTTGGGTTTGCTTCATGAACGGACCATCCTCATCTAGATCCTTTTCCCGTGTTACGGCTGTCTGGCCGCGCTGGTGGCTCTGGGCGGGGGCCGGCATGATAGTTTCGTGGGTATGGACAGTGATGTTCGTGCCGTGGTGGGTGGCGCTGGGTAATGGCATCGGCACCATATTCACGTTGACGATTCTCACGATCTATGCCCGCCGACAGAATGAAAAACATGAAACCCACGCCGGGGAAGGTTCGGTAAAGAGCGCATCCGATCAGGTGCTGGAGCAAGTTGACGCTCTGATGTCGCAGTCCAAGGATCTTGAGCAGGTTCCGCAGGTCGATGATGTGCTGAAGTCGATGGCGGAGGATAACCAGCGGCGTCACATTGAGGAACTAATGCGGCGCTGGGTGGACGTGGCACAGCGTTACAGCGACGCCGCACTGGTCCTGCGCAGGGAAATTTATACTGTGATTCAGCAGACGGAGCAGGCGGTCAACACGATTGCCAGCAGTTTTCAGGCGGTGATCAACAAGGCCACCATTCAGGCACGGCAGGCGATGGAACTGCTGGAAGGTACACAGGGCGCCACCAGTGACGGCACACCTCAATCGCTCAAGGACTTCATCCAGGTTTCCGACGAACGACTCACCAAGATGGCGGACGAAGTGGTGCGCGTGGCCGACCTGTCAGTCAACATGGTGCGTGAACTTGATGGCGTGCAAAACCGCGCGCAAGCCATCGATGGGTTCCTTCTGGATGTGGAAAAACTCGCTGACCAGACCAGCCTGCTGGCATTGAACGCCGACATTGAAGCAGCGCGAGTAGGCGAGCATGGCCGTGGTTTTTCCGTCGTGGCACAGGAAGTACGTCGGCTCAGTCAGCGCTCCCATCAATTCAGCGACAGAATACGCCAGCACCTTAAAGAAGTACGGACCGGCCTGAACAAGACCTATGGCGACATGCGTACACTGTCCGCGGCGGACATGGAGCATGCGCTCACGATCAAGGAAGACGTGATTTCACTGACCCGGTCCCTGGAAGGAAAGAACCGGGAAGTGGCGGAGACCGTCGGCCGGATCAACGCCATTAGCAAGGAGATCGCGCGCGATGTGCAGAACGTCGTGATCTCCTTGCAGTTTCATGACATCACCAGCCAGAAGCTGAGCGGCATGCTCGAGCCGATGGATGATCTGCGCCGCACGCTGTTTAACCTGATGCAGGAAACCCTGAAGATCGACAAGGGTCTTCTTACCAAACTGCCCGAGAACGTGCGCTGGTTGTCGCGGACGCAGGAAACGCATACCGAGACAGAAGCCGGGAAACCGGTTAACGATACCGTGAAAGAAGACGAGGGGACCCGCCGGGATACGGGCTCCGGATCAGCTGTGGAGTTGTTTTAAGGAGGTCTGTATGGCAACCATATTAACTGTTGACGACACCGCTTCGATGCGCCAGATGATCAGTTTTACGCTGAACAGCGCCGGGCACGATGTGCTGCAAGCGAGCGACGGCAGCGAAGCGCTCAAGCTTGTGCAAGGGAAAAAAGTGGATCTGGTTATCTGCGACGTCAACATGCCCAACATGGACGGCATTACACTTTTAAAATCGCTGCGAGGGCTGGCTGATTTCAAGTTCACCCCCATTCTCATGCTCACCACGGAGTCCCATGAAGCCAAGCGGGTGGAAGGCAAGGCCGCCGGTGCCACCGGCTGGATTGTCAAGCCGTTCAATCCGGAACAGTTACTGACCATCGTTAAGAAGGTGCTCGGATAAGCCCATGGCCATCGACATGCGCCAGTTTCATGAGACCTTCTTCGAGGAAAGCCTCGAGGGGTTGACGCTCATGGAGGCCGAGTTGTTGCACCTGGAGAAGACCTTTGCCGCCAGTCCGGGCGATGCCAGCGTGACTGTGAATCCCGAGATCATGAACATGATCTTTCGCGCGGCCCATTCGATCAAAGGAGGCAGTAGCACCTTCGGTTTCAACGATGCCGCGGAATTTTCGCACGTGCTGGAATCGCGGCTGGATGCGTTGCGCGAAGGCCGCTGCCGTCCGGACCGGCGCATGGTAAGCCTGTTGTTGCAATCGGTAGATTGTCTGCGCAACCTGATTATTGCCGCGCGGGCCGGCAAAGGCACGGACCCGCGGGTCATCCAGGAGATCCGCGTGCAGTTGGAGGCGCTTCCGCTGGGCGAATCCGGGACAATCGCCCCGCACGTGACGGGAGCACCGCAACCCGGTGAAACACGAGTTTCCCCTGCGCGCTGGCACATTGTGTTCCGCCCGCAGCGGCGGTTTTTTCACACCGGCAACGATCCGCTGCGCATCTTGCGCGAGCTGGCGGGGTTCGGCGCGCTGAAGGTTCAGGCCGATCTTGCCGCGTTACCGTCATGGGAAGGAATGAAATCCGAGGAATGTTATTTCGTCTGGACGCTGGAATTGTCCGGCAACGTGACGCGTGAAGCGATCGCCGAAACTTTCGACTGGGTCACGGAGCATTGTGAGCTCAAGATTTCACCGCTGGATCCGGAAAACACCATTCCGCGTACCGCGCATACCAACGAACCTGCGCATGCCAAGGACAATCTCACCGGTTCCATCCGTGTCAACATCCCCAAGGTGGATGCGCTCATCAATCTGGTCGGTGAGCTGGTGATTACCCAGTCGATGCTGGGCCAGCTCGCGGACAACTTCACCCCGGAGAGCCTGCCGAGGCTTTTTTCCGGCTTGGCGCAACTCGAACGCAACACACGCGAGCTGCAGGAATCGGTGATGCGCATCCGCATGTTGCCGCTGAGTTTCACGTTCAATCGCCTGCCGCGCATGGTCCGGGACATGAGCCATAAGCTTGGCAAACAGGTCGAGCTCCACATCAGCGGCGATCAGACGGAACTCGACAAGACGGTTATCGAGCGCATCGGCGACCCGCTCTTGCACCTGGTGCGCAATTGTCTCGATCACGGCATCGAGCCGCCCGCCGAACGGCTTGCCGCGGGCAAGCCCGAGACGGGCATTATCGAACTCAAGGCCTACCAGAAAGGCGGCAACGTCATGATCGAGATAAATGACGACGGCCGCGGTGTGCGGCGTGATCGTATCATCGCAAAAGCCATTGAACGCGGCCTCATTGCCGCCGATGTTCATCTGACGGAGAAGGAAATACATGATCTTATTTTCATGCCCGGATTCTCCACTGCCGAAACCGTCAGCGATGTCTCCGGCCGCGGTGTGGGTATGGACGTGGTGCGCAGCAATATATCGAGCCTCGGCGGCAGTGTGGATATCGTTTCGGAGGAAGGGAAGGGCACCCGCTTTACCGTGCGCCTGCCGCTGACGCTGGCCATTCTTGACGGCTTGAGTGTTCGGGTCGGCGAGCACATCTACATCCTGCCATTGGTCAACATCATCGAATCCATCTGTCTGCGCAGCGACCAGGTCAGCCGGCCGGGCGGCGGGCATGAGATATTCCCGCTGCGCCAGGAGTACCTGCCGCTCATCCGCCTGCATGAGCTGTTCCGTATCAAGCCGCGTTCGGCGGACCTGAGCCAGGGTGTTGTCGTGGTCATCGAGTCAGAAGGAAAGAAGGCCGGCTTGTTCGTCGACGAGATGCTCGGTCAGCAGCAGGTAGTGATCAAGAGTCTGGAAACGCACTACCGCCGTGTCGAGGCCATCTCGGCGGCAACGATTCTCGGCGACGGAACGGTGGCAATGATTCTGGATGCCTCGGGCCTGACCCGCCTGGTGCATGCACCCGTGGGTCGCGTTGCGTTTCACAACCATGCCGGCCTGCTGGCGGCCGCACAACTGCCCGCTTACCCGGCGGGACAAGAAATAAGGAGTTAATCTATGAAAACCGCACACGCCTTGGATTACCACAGCAACAGCGGGGAAGGCGAAGAACAGCATTTGACCTTCAGCCTTGCCGGAGAAGAATACGGCATTCCTATTCTTAAGGTGCAGGAGATTCGAAGCTGGGACAAGGTAACCCCGATTCCCAATAGCCCGCCCTACGTCCGCGGCGTGCTCAATCTGCGCGGACTGATCGTGCCGATCATGGATCTGCGCCTGCGCTTCAATCTGCCGGAAGTCGAATATACGCCGGTCACGGCGATCGTCGTCGTGCACGTCGCCGGACGCATGGCCGGACTGGTGGTGGATGCGGTGAGCGATGTCACCACCATTGGCGCCGGCAAACATTGCGCCCCACCGGAGTACGAGGGCCAGAAAGAACGTGAATTCATCAAGGGGCTGGCCCAGATCGAGGGCAAGCTGCTGATCCTGCTGGATATCGATCGTATCGTTGGACATGAAGTGCTGGATAAGGCGCTTACGCCGGGGCAGCGGGAACCGTCGTAGCCGTCGGCTAGGACATATTTAATTTTAATTTAAGGGGAAATACGCCATGGAAATGAATCTTGTGAAGGGTGCGACCTTGCGTGCCAAGATGGTCGGGGCAGCTGTGCTCTTGTGTGTGATCTGTGCCATCGTCTGGGCATTTTTGCTGCAAAACGCCGACAAGCTTATAGAGCACAACGAGGCCGTCTATGCGCAGATGTTGAGGGACAGACCTGCCGATGCCCAGAAGTTTGCCGGCGAATATGAGCAGGCCAGGAAGTCCGGCCAGATGATCTACGTGGCCGCCTTCAGCGGCGTACTCTTCTGTCTGGGCGGCATTGCCCTGGCCACGTACTTCGTACGCACCATATCCGACCCTATCAACAAACTGGTCAGCGCTCTACAGAAGGTATCGCAGGGCGACCTTACAACGACATTCTTCTCGACCCGAAGGGATGAGATTGGTTACGCCATCATGTCGCTGAACATGCTGGTGGATGAGCTCAACCAGAGTCTGATGGGGGTGGCGCAGGCGGCCAGCGTCGTGGCCACCGGCTCCCAGGAGTTAAGCGCCGCAGCCGAACAGTTGTCTTCCTCCTCCCAGGAACAGGCGAGCTCGCTCGAAGAGACCGCGGCCTCGATGGAGGAGATGACCAGCACCGTGAAGCAGAACGCGGACAATGCAGTAGAGGCGGACAAGGCAGCGCTGAGCGCACGCGAGGCCGCCAACGAGGGCGTCGTGATGTCAAGCTCACTGAAAAGGTCTATGGGCGCCATCAACGCCAGCAGCGCCAAGATCGCCGACATCATCGGCGTCATCGATGAAATCGCCTTTCAGACCAACATGCTGGCCCTGAACGCGGCTGTCGAGGCCGCCCGCGCCGGCGAGCAGGGGCGCGGCTTCGCCGTGGTCGCTGCCGAGGTGCGCAGTCTGGCGCAGCGCAGCGCCGCCGCCGCCAAGCAGATCAAGGCCCTGATCCAGGAAAGTGTCGAGAAGGTGCAGGACGGCACGCAGCTGGTGGGAACGGCGGGAAAGACATTGGAGGGAATTGTCGAAAGCGTCAAGAATACCGCCGAGCTGATCGCCGAGATCAGCGCCTCCAGCCAGGAGCAGGCCTCGGGCATCGAGCAGGTCAATCGCGCTGTCACGCAGATGGACGGGGTCACGCAATCCAACGCCGCGCAGGTTGAAGAGGTGTCGGGAACCAGCCAATCCCTGGCCGTTCAGGCGGAACATCTGCGGGAGCTCGTATCGCACTTCAAACTGAACAGCACCGTCGCCGGGCAGGTTCAGGTTAAAGTATTAACCCCGACCGCGAAACCAGTCATGCCAGCGGCTTCTGAATCTGCCGTGACGCAAGACAGGGCAAGCGCAAGCCACGGATCGCCCCAGCCTTTGGGCCACATCGGCAAGCACCCTAACGTACAGGTGTTTAAGCCCCGCGCGGCCGGAAGCAAGGCGGGCGGGGGCGATTGGCAGGAGTTCTAACACAACTTTCACGATTGGCAAGACACTGGCCTGATCCCGCATCCGCCAGCCGGTGAGGTACAGCTTATGTTGCCCAACAAGACGATACTCGATGACAAGATGTCCATTACGGACCGGGAGTTCCGTCAGTTGCGCGACTTCATTCATGCGCATACCGGCATCGCTCTCTCCGAGCACAAACGCGCGTTGGTCTGTTCGCGGCTCGCCAAACGGCTGCGGCACCATAGTTTGAGTTGCTACGCCGATTATTACAGTCTGTTGATCGGATCGGACCCGCAGGAACACGAGCTGCTGGCGATGATCAATGCCATTACCACCAACAAGACCGACTTTTTTCGCGAACCTCATCATTTCGAGTTTCTGGCCACAGAGTTTTTTCTGGCCCACCGACGGAATCCGCAGCGCCCGAAGCCGCTGCGTATCTGGAGCGCAGGCAGTTCATCCGGCGAAGAGGCCTATTCGATCGCCATGACCGCGCTCGAGACCCTGTTCCCCCGCACGGATCAGGATGTCCTCATCCTTGCCAGCGACATCGACACCGAAATGCTGGCACGCGCCGAGAACGGCGTTTACTCGATGGAGCAGGCCGCGCAGATCCCGGAGGATCTGCTGCACCGCTATTTTCTGAAGGGCGAGGGTGAATACGATGGCCAAGTCATAGCCAAGCCCGTTTTGAAATCACTGGTTCGATTCCGGCGACTCAATCTGATGGAAGAACCCTGGCCGATGCAGGAACCCTTCGACATCATTTTCTGCCGGAATGTGATCATTTATTTCGACAAACCGACCCAACAACGCCTTTTCAGGCGTTTCGCGGGGAATCTCAAGAAAGACGGCTTCCTGATGCTGGGACATTCCGAAGGACTGCATGGATACGCGGACAGTTTCCGTACCGTCGGTCACAGCATCTACCAATACAAAGGCACGATACGGTCATGAAGGGACATACGACTTCGCCAACCAAAAAGGCCGGCCTCCACTTGCCGCCGGAACTCGATCGCAACCTCGCACGCATGACGCTGCATATCGGCGGGGTGCATGTCAGCAACAAGCCGGTGATTCTGGATACGGTGCTGGGTTCCTGCATCGCCGCCTGTCTGTGCGATCCGGTGACGGGCGTGGGCGGGATGAATCATTTCATGCTGCCGGAATGCCTCGATCCGGACAACCCGACGAGTACGCGCTATGGTGTCAATGCCATGGAATTACTGATCAGTGAGCTAATGAAACAGGGCGGGCAGCGTCGACGTTTCCAGGCCAAGGTCTTCGGCGGCGGCCATGTGCTGAAAATACGCGAAAGCCTGGACGGCGTGCCGCAGCGCAATATCGACTTCATACGCAAGTTCCTCGACACCGAGCAGATTTCCGTATCGACCGAAGACGTGGGCGGTTATTACCCGCGGCGTGTGTTGTTTCACACGCACACCGGCCAGGTTTTTGTGAAGCTCCTCGGCGTCAGCGAAGCTGAACGCACGGCACAGGAAGAAATGGTTTACCTGATCAGCCTGAAGAAACAAAAGCTCGACGGCGACATCACGCTCTTCTGAGCCTCGCGGGATTTTCCAATGAACAAAAATGGGAAGATAAAGGTCCTTATCATTGACGACTCGGCCGTCATCCGCCAGATGTTGACGGCTGTGCTGAACGAGGACCCGGAGATCGAAGTGGTGGGCACGGCGGCCAACCCGCTGATCGCGCGCGACAAGATCAAGTTGCTCAGGCCGGACGTGCTCACGCTGGATGTCGAGATGCCCGGCATGGACGGCATCACCTTCCTGGAGAAGCTGATGCGTCTGCATCCGCTGCCGGTGGTGATGGTATCGTCGCTCACCAAGAGCGGGGCGGCGGCAACGCTGCGTGCGCTGGACCTGGGAGCAGTCGATTTCGTGGCCAAGCCGCAGAAGGCCGCCCGTGAGACCATGATAGACGAGTTCATGGACGAGATCCGCACGAAGGTGCGCGCAGCGGCCATGGCCCATGTCCGTCCGGCACCGGTGCCGGCGCCGATTCGCACCGTCATTCCCGGCGTGCCCAGCCTCACCGCCTCCAACAAGCAAAGCGTCATCGCCATCGGCGCTTCCGCCGGCGGCACCCAGGCCATCACGGATGTGCTTGTGCGGCTTCCCGTCGAAATGCCGGGCATTGTCATCGTTCAGCACATGCCACCAAAGTTCACCACTTCCTTTGCGGAGCGCCTGGATAGCCTGTGTGCACTGGAGGTGCGGGAGGCCAGGGATGGCGAGCGCGTGACGCCGGGCGTGGTGCTGCTCGCCCCTGGCGGGTATCACATGGCGCTCTGGCGTGACAACGGCGGTTATGCCGTCAAGGTTTATGAGGGAGAGAAGGTAAATCTGCATCGGCCCTCGGTCGATGTGCTCTTCGATTCCGTCGCCCGCTGCAAGGGCGTACGTTCTTTGGGAATTATCCTCACCGGCATGGGCAGCGATGGGGCACATGGACTCTGCGCTATGAAAATGGCCGGCGCGCATACCATTGCGCAGGATGAGAAAAGCTGCGTGGTTTACGGAATGCCGGGAGAGGCGGTGCGGTTACGGGGGGTCAGCGAGATTCTGCCGCTTGAACAAATAGCCAGCCGGATCGTGACTTGGGCCAGCGGCGAGGCCACGCGGGTGTAGGAGACTTGTGTAGGTCTTCCTTTGTCTAAAAAAAGTTCTTGATTTATATGATCGTTCGCCGCAGAGATGCAAGGTGCGCAAAGAAAAACGGAGCACAATCTAGACAAAAACTCTTTGCATTCATTGTGGCATTCATTGTGATGTACGGGGATGGCTCAAATGCCGCGAGTGCAGAAGCGGCCGCCTTTACGGCAAAAACTATTATCCAGTTCCCTAATTTCGATCAGATTGCCAGTGGCGAAAGTGTGGAAAAACCGCTGGCGGGTTGGCCTGAAGTCAGGCCAGAGGGCGGTGGATACGTTCAAGGAGACCTTCGGTTGTCTGGATTTGTTTCTCAAGGCCCGCTTTTCTTTCTTCCAGTTCCGCGATTTTCTCGCCCAACGTGTCCATGTTTTCGTGGATCTTCCGCAGTACCTCGATGTTCCGATCAATCGCTGCCTTGTGTTGCTGTACCTGCGTAAATACCGGGACAATGGCCGCCTGGAACCAGTTTTTGGCGGTGGCGTCGCATTGACTGAAGATATAACGCGCCTGGCTGACCAAGGTGATGAAGAATTTCTTGATCACAAAATGCTGTTCGGTCATGGTAGTGACCGGGCTATTACGGAAGTCCTCTGCCTTTTCTTCCAGCTTCTTCAGCTCCAGCACGAACGGTAGCAGTGAAAGCCGGGTGGGGTTGATCTTGGCCAGCCCGTACTCTAGGTGCAACCGCAGGTAGATCGCCTCCACCACCTTTCGAATCTCATCGGATCCCGCGTTGACGGCATCCATTCGCGCCATCAGGCCCTCAAAGAAGGTAGTCATTCCAACTTTAAGTCCGTGGGTCGTCCAGCTTTCCTGCATGCTGCTGCGGGTCTTCTGGATCAAGTCATCCAGGCTTTTCATGCTCAGTTGTCCGAGCAATATCTGGGCCTGTTTTGACAAGGTAGCGCGCGTTAGCTGAAACCCCTCCAGTTCCTTATCGTATTTTTTCTTTTCCTGGCGCATGTGTGAAACCATTTTCTGGATCGTATCCAGATTCTTTCCACCGAGCGTCTTGAGATCTGCCAGTTGTTTGTTTGCCGTAACCAGTTGTGAATCGATCAAGCCGCGGCTTGTTTCCACCCGTCCGCTGATTTCATGGACAATGCGGTTGCGGATCATTATCTGCCTGGAGGGTACCACGTCATCCGTCAGTTTCTGCTCAAGCGCAGACAAGCCGCTTCTGGCGACCAGCGCGTTATCCATCTTGATCTTGCCGACAAGACCTTTCTGCGCGGATACTGGAAATATTGACTTTGCATCGACGTGCAAGGCGCGCGCTGTTTCTTCGACCTGTTTGGTAATGCTTTTGGCGATGGCGGCTTCATCGTGCAGTTCGTCCCACAGGATGTCGATTTTGTTTAACACAACGATGTGCTTATTACCCTTGACCGTATTGACGTGGCTTTTCCAGACATCGAGATCAGTTTTGGTGACGCCGGTATCCGCGCCCAATACAAAGATAATGGCCTGTGCATTGGGCAACATGTTCAGGGTCAGTTCGGGTTCCGCGCCCAAGGCATTCAGCCCGGGGGTATCCAGGATGACCAGCCCCTGCTTGAGCAATGGATGAGGGTAATTAATTATTGCATGCCGCCAGACCGGCACTTCAACCATCTCGGAAGGTTGCTTGTTTCCATGTACGCTGACATCGTAAAGTCCGAGTTCCTGTGCCTCACGCACATTGACCTGTTTGGTCTTGGTTATCTCCAATAAGGCTTCGCGTATCTCATCGGTAGAACTCAGCTTGAGAATATGCAGCGTGGTCCAATGTACCGGCGTGCGCTTGTATTCCGAAATGGTCAGCGCGGTTTTGCGCGTCTCAATCGGCAGCAACCTAACGCACGGCCCATCTTTCTCATCGTACAGCAATTCCGTCGGACACATGGTCGTGCGGCCCGCAGAAGAGGGCAGCAGGCGCTGCTTGTAGTCGGAAAAGAAAATGGCATTCAGCAATTCGGTCTTGCCGCGGGAAAATTCGGCCACCAAGGCGATGGTCAGCTTGTCGGACTTGAGCGCCTCGATAAGCTCGTATACTCGTAAGTCTTCTGCGCCATCGGCCAAGCCCTGCTGTTCCACCCACGTCTGGTAGTCGCCAATGGCGCTTGCCAGGTCATCGCGCCAGTGACTGAAGCTTGTCAGACCGTGCGAAAAATTTTCCAACGCCAGTTTGGCGTCTTTTGACTGGACATAATCTTCCATGATCACCACATTTGATGTGGTGGCATCCTGGGCTTGTGACGTGTTCGGTTTCTGTACCAAGGGTGTCCTGCCGCTCAGCGTTAATATAGAGATTTAGCTGATATTCTTGCAATAGCTAGGCCAAAATGAGGTTTTTGGCAGAAATTTTAGTACTAATTTGCTGAGTTTCGTGTCTGGGGTGAGACAGATTCGACTGGATGCCTGCATAACGGCCTACAGGCCATTCTCGGGCTGCATGGCAGCTGTTTCAGCGTTTTACTGGCTTCGTGCCACCGAGCCCACGGAGGATGATCTCCATTTGTTGGCCTGGGGAATTGACATACAATCTTCGATTTCGAGCGCACCACTGCCAAAGATTGCCATCATCTCACAAAAATATGCCTCGAATCAGCCTCAACCAGGACCGAAGACACCTTAGCCTCTATATCCCCGGCATCATGAGTAAATGCCGGAGTGACAAAGATAGCGGCGACGTGTCCCAGGCTATGTCCTGGGCTGCGCTCGAAACGCTGCTGTCCCGGGCGGAGCCAATCGATAAACCGTTCCCAACGGGTTTTGAGGCCAGCCAGTTTTTCTTGTTCGGAATCGCCAAAGAGGAAAATACTGATCTTCCCGTGGCCGCGGTGACGCGTGTCCTCGATATGGGTGTCATCGACAATGGCTGGTGGCTCCGTGCCGACCCGGTGCACTTAAGTCTCGAGCGTGGCAGCCTTGTCCTGGCCAATGCCAGAGGGCTCGACGTTACGCCGGAGGAGGCGGGGCGATTGGTGGCGGAGATCATGGAGGTGATTAAAGCGGACGGCTGGGTGCTCAAGGCGCCACGGCCGGATCGCTGGTACCTGAAGCCGGTACAAACCCAAAAAATAACCACCACACCGCTGTCCGAGGTGGTCGGCCGGGATATTTATCCCTATCTCCCGCAAGGACAGGATGGCAAGACCTGGCATACCACGCTGAACGAAATTCAGATTTTATTGCACACGGCCACCGCGAATGTTGAACGAGAGCAAAATGGAAAACTTCCGATCAACAGTCTCTGGTTCTGGGGCGGGGGAACCTTGCCGCGTATCAAACCGGTGTCATGGGCACAAGTCTGGAGCGCCGAACCGCTGAGTCTTGCCTTGGCACGTTTGAGTGACACACCCAGCGTGTATCCGCCCTCCAGTTTTGGGGAATGGATGCAACAGGCCTCCCAGCCCGGTGATCATCTGGTGGTGCTGCACGAGGTGCATGATGCGGTACTGTCGGGTGATCCACATGAGTGGAAGACGGCGATGGAGGGGCTTGAGCAGGCGTGGATGGCGCCACTGTTGGCGACGTTGAAAAAAGGCAACCTCGGCAGTGCCGCGTTACTGACCGATGCCGGCTTGGGATTTTCCATCACGCCGCGCCTGGCGCGGCGTTGGTGGCATCGGCGCCGTCCGCTGGAAAAATACATCCACGCATGAGCATTCCCATGTTAACCGGAGGTCGGATAATCACTCGTCGTGCATTACCCGACGGTACGGATAACCTCCCATCCGATCTGCATCCAGTGTTGCGCAGAATTTATCTGGCACGGCATGTGACCTCTGTCTCGGAACTGGACCGTTCACTTGAGCGACTCATTCCACCCACACAGATGAAGGGAATAAGCGCAGCCACGGCCTTGCTGGCGGATGCGCTTCACCGGCAACGGCGCATCCTGATTGTTTCTGATTTCGACGCAGACGGCGCGACGAGTTGCGCGCTCGCGATTCGCGCACTGAGGCTGATGGGTGCTGACGATGTGCGCTACATAGTTCCAAACCGATTCGAATACGGTTATGGGTTGACGCCGGAAATCGTTGCCGTGGCCGCTGAGCTGAATCCCGATCTGGTTATCACGGTCGATAACGGCATCTCCAGCCTGGAGGGCGTGACGGAGGCGCGTCGCCGGGGGATGGACGTGCTGGTAACCGATCACCATTCTCCTGGCAGTGCACTGCCGCCGGCAACGGCGATCGTCAATCCCAACCAGCCGGGCGATACTTTCCCCAGCAAGAACCTGGCCGGTGTGGGTGTGATCTTTTATGTCATGCTCGCGCTGCGCGCCCATCTGCGCGAAACGGGGTGGTTCACGAAAAATAATACTCCAGAACCCAATCTCGCGCGGCTGCTTGATCTAGTCGCGCTTGGAACCGTGGCCGATGTGGTGCCACTGGATCATAACAACCGCATATTGGTGGCGCAGGGTCTGAAGCGTATCAACCAAGGTCATGCCTGTCCCGGGATTCAGGCGTTGTTGCGCGTGGCAGGGCGGGATCCTGAGCGCATCACCGCTATGGATCTGGGTTATCTGGTAGCGCCACGGCTCAATGCCGCCGGCCGCCTGACGGACATGGCGCTTGGCATCGAGTGCCTCCTGAGTGAAGACCCATCGGCTGCTTTGGCGATGGCACGGCGTCTGGATGAGCTCAACCGGGAGCGCCGCAGTATTGAGGCTAAAATGCAGGAAGAGGCGCTCGTGGCACTCCAGAACCTACATCTGGAAGCAGAGATCCTTCCCAAGGGATTGTGTTTGTTCGACGACGCCTGGCATCAGGGCGTCATCGGGCTGGTGGCCGCACGCATCAAGGAGCGCACGCATCGTCCTGTGATTGCCTTTGCCCCGGTCAGTGATGTGGAGATCAAAGGTTCGGCACGTTCGGTACCGGGACTGCACATACGCGATGCCCTGGACGCCATTGCCGCGCGTTACCCCCATCTGCTGAGAAAATTCGGAGGACACGCCATGGCCGCGGGGCTCACCCTTCGGCGTGAGCATTTTGAGGCATTCAGCGAGGCCTTCGGGGAAGAGGTCGGCCGTCTGCTTTCGGACGATGATATTCAGGGCAAGATTGCCAGTGATGGCGAGCTGGACGCACAAGATTGCGCGCTACCCTTGGCGGAAACTCTGCGCCAGGCGGGTCCATGGGGGCAGGGTTTCGCGCCACCGGTATTTGATGGCTCCTTCGACGTCATCAGCCAACGTGTCGTGGGCGAGAAACATCTTAAAATGCTGTTGCGCCCCATCCAACACACTCAGACCTTGGATGCCATCGCCTTTAATGTGGGGCAAGACGATAGGCCACCGGCATATTCCAGAATACGCGCCGCCTACAAGTTGGATGTCAACGAATACCTGGGCAAGCGCTCGGTGCAACTGGTGATCGAACACTTTGAACCCGTGAAAAACAGTTAAAAGTTGAAACTGAAACGTGTAAAATTGGGTCTGTGTCCAATAACAACCACCTAATTTTTCCGCGGCATTGATGAAAACCCTTGAAGAGTTTGTCGGCAACACGCCACTGGTGAAGTTGCAACGTCTGCCGGGAAAGACCTCGAACACCATTCTTGCCAAACTCGAAGGCAACAATCCGGCAGGATCTGTCAAGGATAGGCCGGCGCTTTTCATGATCAAACACGCCGAGCGGCGCGGCGAGATCAAGCCGGGCGATACGCTGATCGAAGCCACGAGCGGCAACACCGGCATCGCGTTGGCCATGGCGGCAGCCACGAAGGGTTATCGCATGGTGCTCATCATGCCGGAACACCTGAGTATCGAGCGCCGCGCCGTTATGAAGGCCTTTGGTGCGGAACTGATTCTCGTCACCCAGAAAGAAGGTATGGAAGGTGCACGTGATTTGGCGGACCAGATGGAGCGCGAAGGCAAGGGCAAGGTGCTCAACCAGTTTTCCAACCCAGACAACCCGCTGGCGCACTACGAAGGTACAGGTCCCGAAATCTGGCGTGATACCGGCGGCAAGATCACCCATTTCGTCAGCGCCATGGGTACCACCGGCACGATCATGGGTGTTTCGCGTTATCTCAAGGAAAAAAATTCCAGCATCCAGATTATTGGCGTGCAGCCATCCGCGGGCTCGCAGATTCCAGGTATCCGGGCCTGGCCTAAGGAATACCTGCCGAAAATCTTTGACGCCAGGCGTGTCGACCGTGTCATGGAGGTGACCCAGCAGGAAGCGGAGGATATGACGCGGCGGCTGGCGCGCGAGGAGGGAATATTCTGCGGCATCTCCTCCGGCGGCGCGACCGATGCGGCATTAAAACTCTTGCGTGAGCTTGAAAATGCGGTCATCGTCACTATCATCTGCGACCGCGGTGACCGGTACCTGTCGACTGGAGTTTTTCCGGATTAATGATTGTGAACCAACAATGCGCAACCTGATGTGTGAATGGAGGCTGCAATGAACCGCTCACGTGCCCTTAAGTTACTCACCCAGAGCAAACCGATACTGGCGGCCCGTTACGGGGTTACGCATCTTGCCCTGTTCGGCTCCACCGCGCGCGATACCGCGCGGAGCGATAGCGATAGCGATATCCTGATCGCCTTCGATGGTCCCGCTACGTCGCAACGCTACTTCGGTGTACAGTTCTATCTCGAAGACCTGTTCGGCGTCTCGGTTGATCTGGTGACTGAAAAAGCCCTCCGTGCAGAGCTGCGACCATTCATTGAAAAGGAGGCGGTGCATGTCTGATCCTGCACAGCGTGAATGGCGGTTCTATCTAGGCGACATGATCGGCTTTGCCGAGAAGGTCATCGCTTACACCGACGGCCTCGACCAGGCGGGTTTCATTGCCAGCGGACTGAATTACGACGCCACCCTGCGCAATCTGGAGCTGATCGGCGAGGCGACGACACGCGGTGCGTGCGGACAATCCGCAGATTCCGTGGCGGCTCGTCATCGCCACCCGCAACCGGCTGATCCACGGGTATCTCGGCATCGACAACGACACCCTGTGGAGCATCATCCGCAGCGATATTCCCGCCTTGTTCCCTCACTTGCGCGCGCTCAAAACCAAATCGGCATGACGAAGCAACAAAAACTTGAACTCCTTTGGATTGGCAAGGTGAGCCGGACGAGGCTGGAGCCGTGCCTCGGAAGGCCCGGCTTGTTGATACTCTCAAGGGGGAAAATGACAGAACCAACCAGCATCTGCCCCAACTGCAAACCAAGTGTTGAGGAAACGGGCTGATCGGTTAGCCCTCTACAACGTCGAATGGTGCAAACATGCCACGGAACACGAATGTGTCAACGACAGTAAGCCTTGGTCATATTTGTTGATTCCCCGTGATGCTATTGCCGCAAGCAAAACCCTTGGAGGGTTGACGGCGGCATATGAAAAGATATAAACAGGCACATAAACTATAAAGGCAATTCTTCTGGTTTCCTTATGAATATACTTGCTTTCGATATCGAAACCATCCCGGACGTGGTTACTGGGCGCCGGCTCCATGGTTTGGACGGGTTGAGCGACAAAGATGTCGCCCGTGTGATGTTTGCCAAGCGGCGTGAACAGACCGGCGATTCCGAATTCCTGCGTCATCACCTGCATCGTATTGTCGCCATCTCCGCCGTGCTGAGGCAGGGCGACTCGATGCGTGTCTGGTCGTTGGGCGATGCCACGTCGGATGAAGCGGAACTCATTCGCCGGTTTTTCGATGGCATCGAAAAATATACCCCGACGCTGGTCTCATGGAATGGTGGCGGCTTCGACCTTCCGGTGCTGCATTATCGCGCACTGCTGCACGGCATCTCCGCGCCGCGGTACTGGGACACCGGTGACAATGACCGCGAATTCAAATGGAACAACTACCTGAGCCGCTACCACGCCCGTCATACCGACCTGATGGACGTGTTGTCCGGGTACCAGCCGCGGGCCGTGGCGCCACTCGACGAAGTCGCGCAGATGCTGGGGTTTCCTGGAAAACTTGGTATGCACGGCAGCGAGGTGTGGGGCCAGTACCAGGATGGAAAGATAGAAGAAATCCGCGACTACTGCGAGACCGACGCACTGAATACGTATCTCATCTATCTGCGTTTTGAACTCCTGCGCGGTAATGTGGACGAGGCCGGATGGAAACGTGAGACCGATCTGGTTCGCAAGACCCTGCGCGAGGCCAACCGGCCTCACCTCAATGCCTTTCTCGCGGCGTGGAATTAAAATGGTTGCCCAGGGAGGCGGACGGGATGATCACGGATATCGTGCGTGAACATTCCGACGGGGCAGCGCTGAATACGCTGCACCACGGTGGCGATACTGCTACGGCGACGATTGAATCGCTTAGCCATGACAGTCGCGGTGTGGCGCGTATCCAAGGAAAGACCGTCTTCATCGAGGATGCGCTGCCGGGCGAAGTGGTACGGTTCCGCTACCACAACAAGCACAAGAATTACGATACCGGCAGAATGCTGGAGGTCTTGCAGGCCAGTCCGGACCGCGTGCCAGCGCCTTGCCCATACTTCGGCACGTGCGGCGGATGCAATCTGCAGCACCTGCGCTCCGGGGCACAAATCGCTGCCAAGCAACAGGTTCTGGAAGGCAATCTCAAACACCTCGGCAAGGTGGAACCGGAAACATGGTTGGCACCGCTCACCGGACCGGCCTGGGGTTACCGACGGCGTGCGCGGCCTGGGGTACGGCTGGTACCAAGCAAAGGCGGGGTGTTGGTAGGTTTTCGCGCACGCCGGCAAAACCACATCACCCATCTGGATTCCTGCATGGTACTCGAGCCGAAAATATCCGGGCTATTGCCCGAGCTGCGCGCCCTGATTTCCCGCTTTTCCTGTGCTAATCGCATTCCTCAGGTCGAGATTGCCGTGGGCGACAATGCTTCTGCCCTGGTTTTTCGTCATCTGGTCCCGCTGCACGACCAGGACCGAAAATTGTTATGCGATTTTGGCGAGCGCCACGCACTACAGATTTTTGTTCAACCTGGAAATCCGGATACTGCCGTTGCCCTCTGGCCGGACTCGCCCGAGGCGCTGTATTACCGCTTGCCGGAACACAATGTGGAAATCCGTTTTCGTCCTACAGATTTTGTGCAGGTCAACTTCGACGTCAACCGGAAAATGATCAATCAGGCCATCGCACTGCTCGACCTGAAAGGCGATGAGCAGGTTCTGGATCTTTTCTGCGGGCTTGGCAATTTCACCTTGCCGCTGGCGCGACGCGCCAAGCATGTACTGGGTATCGAAGCGGAGCGTGGTCTGGTGGAGGGCGCCCGGAGCAATGCCACATTGAATGGCATCGACAATGTGACATTTATGGCGGCGGATCTTTATTTGGCGGGAATGCCGACCCCTTGGGGAGATTATCGTGCCAACAAAGTGCTGCTCGACCCGCCACGCAGTGGCGCCGCCGAGGTACTGAAACATCTTTCGGAACCTTACCCCCAACGCCTCGTCTACGTTTCCTGTTATCCGGCCACGCTGGCGCGTGACAGCGCGTACCTCGTGCACACGCTGGGCTATCGATTGGCGGCGGCCGGCGTCATGGACATGTTTCCTCAAACCAGCCATGTGGAGTCCATGGCCCTGTTCGTCAGACCTTAAGCCATGGCAGCGCCGAAATTCTCTATTGAAGTGGATGTCTCCACCCAAATCCTGACTCTTAAGGATACGCAGGGGAAAGTGCATATGCACACAAAGATAGCGACGGCCCGCAATGGTGTCGGCGAGCTATTTGGCAGTGAAAAAACTCCGCGCGGGGCGCATTACATTCGCGCCAAAATTGGCGCCGGGCAGCCGGCCAATGCGGTGTTTGTCTCGCGGCGTCCGACGGGTGAGATTTATTCGCGAGAATTGCGCGCGGCGTACCCCAACCGTGACTGGATTCTGACGCGTATCCTCTGGCTGTGCGGCCAGGAACCCGGAAAAAATCGTCTTGGCAATCTGGATACCATGCGCCGGTATATTTATATCCATGGCTGTCCCGATGAGGATCCGATGGGCATACCCGGCTCGCGTGGCTGTATAAAGATGCGCAATCATGAACTGATTCAACTTTTTGACTTGGTGGAGCCGGGAACTCCGGTTTACGTGCGGGGCTGACATGTCACTCGGTCCGATCATGCTCGACATCCAGGGCACGGAACTCACTGCCGAGGACCGCGAGCGCCTGCGTCATCCGTTAGTCGGTGGCGTCATCCTGTTTTCCCGCAACTACCAGTCGCCGGAACAAATCGAAACGCTGGTACGGGCGATTCACGATTTGCGCCACCCGCAGCTTCTGGTAGCCGTGGATCATGAGGGCGGCCGGGTACAACGTTTTCGTGAGGGATTTACCGAGTTGCCGCCGGTGCGTCACCTGGGCCAGCTCTACGACCAAAACCCAAAACGCGCCAAACGGCTGGCGGAAACGAGCGGCTGGTTGATGGCCACGGAGTTACGGGCCGTGGGCGTGGATTTCAGCTTTGCGCCGGTGCTGGATCTGGACCGTGGCGTCAGCCAGATTATCGGCAACCGCGCATTTCACTCTAACCCCGAAACCGTGGCCGATCTGGCCCATGCCTACATGACCGGCATGCATCACGCCGGGATGGCCGCGACCGGCAAGCATTTCCCTGGACACGGCGGGTGCGCTGCCGACTCGCACCTGGCCCTGCCGGTGGATGAGCGGAGACTGGCCGATCTTTTATTAGAGGATATCGTGCCATTTGAACGCATGATTCATTTCGGGCTCGCCGCCATCATGCCGGCGCATGTGCTGTTCCCACGGGTGGATTCGCGGCCAGCGGGCTTTTCCCGTCTCTGGTTACGCGAGATTTTGCGCGGGAGGCTGGGTTTTCAGGGGGTAATTTTCAGCGACGACCTCTCCATGGAAGGGGCGAAGGAGGCCGGGGATGTGGTGGCCCGCGGCAAAGCCGCCATGGCAGCCGGGTGCGACATGATTCTCGTGTGCAACGACACGGCGGCCGCCGATCAGCTGCTTTCCGGCCTGGGTACGCACGATGACCCAGTGTCGCATCTGCGGCTGGTACGCATGCACGGGCGTGAGGAGGTCACGCGCACGCAGTTGGCGCAGGATCGCGGCTATCACGACGCCGTGCGTGCGGTATTGAGCCTTGCTTAGGAAAAAATATTGATTCGCGTACCAGATGACCGATAATAAGCAGTAAGCAACACCGTCATGGCCTGCGGAGGGTAAAAGAATTGGATTTATTTAGAGCGTTAAAGAAACTGAAGCTGGAAAGTTTCAACAACCTGACCAAAACGCTCAGTTTCAATATATACGATATTTGTTACGCCCCTAGCGAGCAGGCGCAAAAGGAATACCTGGCCTACATTGACGAGGCGTACAACGCCGAGCGTCTGACCGCCATTCTGACTGAAGTGGCGAATATCATTGGCGCCAATGTGCTCAACATTGCCCATCAGGATTACGACCCTCAGGGAGCGAGCGTGACCATGCTGATCTCGGAATTGCCGATCAGCGAGGAACCGCAGAACCCGGAAGCGCCGGGACCGCTGCCCGAAACCTCTAAAAACCGTAACCGTGTCGTGCAAACGAGCCTTGCCCTCGACAGCGACAAGCCGACCAAGGAATCCGTGGTCGCCCATCTCGACAAGAGCCACATCACCGTACACACCTATCCGGAATCACACCCGGACAATGGCATTGCGACGTTCCGTGCCGATATCGACGTATCAACCTGCGGCAAGATTTCACCGTTGCGCGCCTTGAATTACCTGATTCACAGTTTCGAGTCGGATATCGTTATCATCGACTTCCGCGTGCGCGGTTTCACGCGCGACGTGAAAGGCACCAAGCACTACATCGATCACAAGATCAATTCGGTCCAGAACTATGTGGACAAGAATACGCTATCGCGTTACCAGGCCATGGACGTGAACGTGTATCAGGAAAATATTTTTCACACGAAGATGATGCTGAAGGACTCGAAGCTCGACAATTATTTGTTCGGCGTGCGCGAGGCGGATTTGGCCCCGCAGGATCACAAGGTCGTGAGCCAAAGACTGACACATGAAATGGCTGAAATCTTCTATGGCACCAACATGGTGCGTATAAACTGATCGGTCTTTTCTGGCGCGCACCGTGCGTCAGGATGTTGTACCTGTTGTTATCTTCTGAAGTCCGCTAGGATGTCAGCACTGTCGTTCACTGGTTTACCCCATGCCCGAATTTAACCGTGACTGCCTGGCGTGCCCGCGCCTGGCGAGCCATCTGGCCCGTGTCCGTGATATGCATCCGCGCTATTACGCGCGGCCGGTACCGCCGTTTGGCGATCCCAAGGCCCGTCTGCTGATTGTGGGACTCGCCCCCGGTATGCATGGCGCGAATCGTACCGGGCGACCCTTCACCGGCGACCATGCCGGTATTTTGCTTTATGAAACATTGCACAAATATGGCTTCGCTAGCAGTCCGCAATCGGTTCATGCCCGCGATGGGCTCGTGCTCAAAAATTGCCGCATCACCAATGCCGTCAAATGCCTGCCACCGGGCAACAAGCCGTTACCGAAGGAGATTGTTACCTGTAATGCCTATCTGCAGGCGGAACTGGCAAAACTGCCACCCAAGAGTGTACTGCTCGCGCTAGGCACCGTAGCGCACGACGCGGTGCTGCGTGCGTTTCAATTGAAGCGCACCGGCTACAAGTTTGCGCATGGCAACCACCATTCCCTCCCCAATGGAATTCATTTCGTCGATTCGTACCATTGCAGTCGCTACAACACCCAGACCAAACGTTTGACTACCGATATGTTTGAAGGTGTTGTACGGAAGGCGAAGGCACTGCTCGTAGACTGAGCCATGGCTGTTCAGTATCCCAAACAGCTGCTTAAAAACCTTCCTGCCAAGCCAGGCATCTACCGGATGCTGAGCGAGAAAGACGAGGTACTCTACGTCGGCAAAGCGCGTGATTTGAAAAAGCGGGTGCAGAGCTATTTCCGTGGCACCGGGCTGTCACCGCGAATTGTGTCATTGATGGGCCAGGTGGTGGATATCGACATCACCGTCACGCATACGGAAAATGAAGCACTGTTGCTTGAGAACAACCTCATTAAGGCGCTGCATCCGCGCTACAACATTCTGCTGCGCGACGACAAGAGCTACCCTTACATTTTCGTCTCGGACACGCAGGAATTTCCCCGCATCGGTTTTCACCGTGGCACCAAGCGGGAGAAGGGCCGTTACTTCGGCCCGTATCCTTCCACCACCGCGGTGCGTGACAGCCTCAACCTGATGCAGAAGATTTTCCAGGTACGCCAGTGTCACGACAGTTTCTTCCGCAATCGTTCACGGCCTTGCCTGCAATACCAAATAAAGCGTTGCTCGGGGCCGTGTGTGGGGTTGATCGATCGCGAACGCTACCAGCAGGACGTACGTCATGCACTGATGTTCCTGGAGGGGCGAAGCCAGTCCGTACTGGGCGAGATTATCAAACAAATGGAGCAGGCTTCTAAGCATCATGAATACGAAGCGGCGGCGGTCTATCGTGACCGAATCGTCTCACTCAAGAGCATCCAAGAGAAACAGTACATCAGCGGGGGTGTGGGCGATGCCGATGTTCTCGCGGTGGCCACGGAATTGGATCATGCCTGCATCGTGGTTACCTATATTCGCGGCGGGCATAACCTCGGCAATAAATCGTTTTTCCCCAATATCGGGGCGGCGAGCGGCCCTGAAGAGATCCTGGCAGCTTTTCTGCCGCAATATTATCTGCCATCAGGTACTGCAGCGGGCAAACTCATTCCTACGCGCATCTATCTCAGCCATGCGATTGACGACAGGCTTTTGCTGGAGCAGGCATTTTCGCAGCAGGCCGGAGCGAAAGTCTCGCTCACCGTCGCCACCCGCGGGTCGCCCACGCGTTGGGTCGGCATGGCCAGGATCAATGCCGCTGAAGCCCTGCATCGCTGGCTCTCCAGCAAGGTGGATATGCGCGGCCGGTTCGAGGCGTTGCGCAAAGCGCTTGCGCTTGATGCCGTGCCTGAACGGATGGAATGTTTCGATATCAGCCATACCATGGGTGAGGCTACGGTCGCGTCGTGCGTGGTATTCGATCTGAATGGGCCGCTGTCATCGGATTACCGGCGGTTCAACATCGAGAATGTCGCGCCGGGTGACGATTATGGAGCGCTGTCACAGGCGTTGACCCGACGGTATCGGCGCGTGAAAGAAGGGGAAGGGAGGTTTCCCGATCTCCTCTTGATCGATGGCGGCAAGGGCCAGCTGTCTGCGGCCGAGGCCGTGTTGCAGGAATTACAGATTGAAGGTTTGCGTCTCGTGGCCGTGGCCAAAGGGCGTGAGCGCAAGCCAGGAAATGAACAGCTTTTCTTGTCCGGTCATTCCGGGGCCACTATACTGCCAGCCGATTCACCCGCCTTGCATCTGATTCAGCAGATACGCGACGAGGCCCACCGCTTTGCCATTACCGGCCACCGGCAGCGGCGGGATCGGGCGCGCACGGCTTCATCGCTGGAGCAGATTCCCGGTGTCGGCAGTAAGCGACGTCAGGCCCTGCTGAAGAATCTGGGAGGGCTGCGGGAGGTGGCCAAGGCGGGAGTGGAAGATCTGGCGCGTGTGCCTGGCATCAGCCGTGAGCTAGCGCAGCGTATCTACGACAATTTTCATGGGGAGATATCCTAGAATTCATGTTATTAAATACACCTAACATGCTGACATTACTTCGGATTATTTTGATTCCGTTGTTTATCGGCGCCTATTATTTTGTCCACCCCATGGCCAACATGCTGACGACCGCGGTCTTTGTTCTAGCCGCGCTGACGGACTGGCTCGATGGGTATCTTGCCCGGCGCTGGGAGCAGACCTCTCCTTTCGGGGCATTTCTGGATCCGGTGGCCGATAAACTGATGGTGGCGGCGGCATTGGTCATGCTGCTGGCCGATCCACGGGTTCACAGCCTAGTCTTCGATACCCGAATTTTTTCTATTGTCGTGCTCACCATTATCGGCCGTGAAATCGCCGTATCGGCTCTCAGGGAGTGGATGGCAGAAGTCGGCAAACGTTCCCACATGGCCGTATCTGTTATCGGTAAGACCAAAACCATGGCTCAGATGATCGCCATCCCGTTTCTTCTGTGGCGCGAGCCGCTCTGGGGCCTGCCGATATTTCAGATCGGGGAAGTACTTCTTTTCCTGGCGGCAGGGCTTACCCTGTGGTCCATGCTGAGCTATTTAAGGATTGCCTGGCCGAACTTGATCCACCCTGAGAAAAATCGGTAATTGGTCCCGCCACGGCCTGTGAAATAGGCTAGAATGCAGAGGAATACGGGTGCTTATCTTGACAGGTAGTTGCCAGTCCTTACAATGCTGCCCCTATTGCGGGAATAGCTCAGTTGGTAGAGCGCAACCTTGCCAAGGTTGAGGTCGGGAGTTCGAGCCTCCTTTCCCGCTCCAAATCTCAGGAGGTGCCTTTTTGGCTGGTTCCTCCTTTTTTTGTGCTCCGATTATGGCTGGGTAGCAGAGTGGTTATGCAGCGGCCTGCAAAGCCGTGTACGCCGGTTCGAATCCGACCCCAGCCTCCATTTTTTCAACGACTTGCGGCGTTTTCTTCAAGTCATCTCCAGAAGTTGCTACCGTTTTGCTACCACCTGAGATCAGGGCACCGATCTTGGCCGCCGCCTCGTTGTCGGCGTCGTGCATCAGGTGGCCGTAAACGTCCATGGTGATGCGGATGGTCGAGTGCCCCATGAGCGCCTGAATGCGCTTCGGGTGGACGTTGGCGTGGATCAGCAGGCTGGCGAAAGTGTGGCGCAAGTCGTGAAACCGGATGTGCCGCAGCTTTGCCCGGCGCAGAGCCGGGTGAAACCCACTGCGCAGCAGGATGCCGTGGTTAAGCGGCCCGCCTTTATCATGCGGGAATACGAGGTCATGCTCACCCTTGGGGCAGCGCAGCCGCCACTCTTTGAGGGTGGCGATCAGATCCTCGGATAGGCCGACCCGGCGGCGTGAATGCTTCGTCTTGAGTTCGCTGAACTGGCCCTTGCTGAACTGACGGCGGACATGGAGCTGCGTGGATCGCCAGTCGATGTCTCCCCACTGAAGCCCAAGTAACTCGCCTTGCCGTAGCCCCGTGGACACCGCCGTAAGCAGGAGAGGGTGCCAGCGCTCGTCAGCATGTTCCAGCAATTGGCATATTTCCGAGGGCGTTAGAATGCTGTCATCGAGTGGTTTATCGTGGCCCTGGCTCTCCTCCCGCAGTTTCTTCACTTCGGTTGCCACGTTGTGGCTTATCCAGCGGTTGCGCACGGCGAGACGCAGCATTGCCCCAAGCTGGATATGCGCTTTGTTTATCGTGCGCCGGCCGACTTTCTTCTCGATAAGCTTGGCGCGCCAGGCCTCAACCGTCTGTACTGAAATGGCGCGAAGTTTCATGCCACGGAAGTAGGGCAGGAGGTGCAATTCAATCAATGTCTCGTAGTCATGGCGCGTGCTGATCCGAACGTTGATCTCGACATGACCCTTGCGATAGGCCGTGACCAGCTCGTCAAACATGGTCTCATCTGCGCGCGCTTGATACTCGCCGCGCCCGATCTCCTGCAGCCGCTGGGCGAGCAACATCTCGGCGTCCTTGCGGTTTCCGCTCGTGGTCTCCCAATGGCGCGTGCCGTGCTGGTCGCGGTAGTCGAGTACCCACTTGTTGCGACGTTTGCGAATGCAGGCCATTGTCTTACATCCCTAGTTCTGCAAAGAACTGAAAGACAAAACCAACAACGAGAGAACCTGCACCGATCCGAAAACCGTATTGCTGCCAGTAATACCGCCAGCTCTTGATTTTTGAGTCGTTACCGAAAGATAACTCCATGACATGTGTGTCGGGGTACTTTATTCGCCCATCTTCCGTGACTTCGCGAATTGGCGACGGGCAAAGCACAAGAATTAGAGCGCCACCACCATTCAAGAACAAACCGATCACGCTGAGAGTGTGAGCTGTCATAAGCCTCCTATCACACGTCCTTATAGTGTGGGTGGTACACGGGGGCGTGGACGATTGGAGCCAGTTTCAGCTTCGACGCCCTCCAATTCGATATCCCCAGTGAATGCCCAGATTAGCGCCACGACCCAGCCGATTCCCGTAAGGCCAAGAAATATGTTGATCACGAGAATGGCGACGCGGTTTCGATGCTTGCGCCGGAAGGCGATAAAACCGGGAAGGAAATAGACCGCGACCAATGCCGCGAACCCCGGTACGAAAATCCACAAACTCCAAGCCGTGATATTCACCATGATTTACTCTCTCGCTTAAGAAATTTTCTGCGCGGCGCGGATAAACTCGCTCACCGCAAGTGCCCCGCGCTGGCGCGCTTTACTCTTGGTCTTTGTCAACAAAGTCCACACGGTGCGCCGCGATGCCTCGTAGATTCCACGCAGCTCGAACCGCTCATCCATCAGTACCAACACGACGGCATCCCAAGCATGGTTAAGTCTAATGGTGCCGATGCGCTGACTACCGAGCGGGTGGCTGCTAGGAATACAGCGTGTCTTGATCTGTAAGCAGCGCCCCTTCCGATCCGTGGCGTCGTAGCCCGGTGTACGCGGTGGCGCAAGTTTTAAGCGCAGAGCACGCGCGGCCGCAACCTCGCCGATCTCGCCCGTGATGCCGAGCGGCTTGCCGGTTAGGCGGTAGTAGCTGATGGCCGCCCGCTTGGCGGCTCGTAACACGGAGTCACGTTGCTGGTTGGTACTGTAGCGGGCGTAGATGGCGGCTTTCATTGTCTATTCCTCCGTTCTTTGCATTATCTGTTGCTGTCCAAATCAATGAGCGCGATAACAGCAATGATGATGCCGGTACTCATCAGCACACCAGCGAGGGGGGCTTCGACTAGAACGTACCAAACTATTTTCTGCACACCCGCCCACCCAATGTTGCCGATCCACGTCATGATCGAGTAAGCCGTCTCAGGACTTTTATATGAAATTGCAGAAACGACAGAGAGTTCGACCCAAACCCCTGTCTTGAGCCACCACACAGCACGCCCCAATAACACGAGTATTCCAGAGAATAAAATAAGTCCACCAACACCAATTACTGTACCCATTACGTCCTGTCGTGTTGGTATATTCATTGTCAACGTCCTTTGTTCGTGCTGTATCTGGCGTAGATGGCGGCTTTCATAGATTCACCTCTCACTGTAACTGCAAATATTGTCGAAACTTCTCCCTCGCCTCGGTATGTTGTTTGTCGAAATACTGCTCCAGTTCTGTCGCCTGTTTCTGCGCTTGGTTTTTCTCGTCGGGTCCAACATTCGGGTTCCGCAATCTTCGTTGAGCGTTTCCGTAATGCAACCCCGACTTCCACACCTCAAGAAGGTACTTAGGTATGTCATCTCCATCGAAAATAAAATGACTTTCACTCCATGCGTCATGAAGATTATTGTTTGCGATGATTGATACCGTGCCGTCAGCCGTGTTAAGGCATTCAGCCAAAAAATTCATTAGTGCTTTGTAGGCTGCGAATTGACGTTCATATCGAGCCAACTGAAGCTGACGTCGGCTTGTCAGGTGTTGCCGCCATGCAATCCACGCGACCACAATGGCAATGACAGGAGTTAACAGCGCCTGAAAGAAATCAACCAGAGGTTTGTATGCCGCCACGCACTGAAGGAAATTGCTCATTTCCCATCTCCTTTCCGCTTGTACTTTTTCATAAGATCATCCACAGCTTTGCGCACCAGCTCCGCCCATGGCACACGCTCAGATTTCGCCAAACGGTCAAGTCGCACCTTTTGTTCAGCATCCATGTAAAGCGTGATGCGTTGGCGCTGCTTCATTTTCTTTGGGGCTGGCATAATGTACGTACATTACTCCGGTTGCTCGCGGGATTCCAGTCTTTGGGTCACTCAGTTCTTGGTAGCAGCACGGTAGCAGCCCTTGGCAAGCCGTTGATTGCGTGCGGGCTTTGGAACGTGAACGGATAGTCTGTCCGTGTGTCGTGTGTCGGCTTTGAGGGCGTCCAGAACTTCGATGAGCCGGAACCGCACGTACTTGCCGGCGCGAAGGTGTGGCACCGTCCCGCGGCGTGCCTGCTCAAGGAACCAAGTGGCGGGGATGCCTGTTGCCTTCTCCATGCCTGCGGCATCGAGTACCTGATCCGCCTGTGGCGTGTGCGCCGGCGCCGTAACCGCAGGCATGAGTGCGTGAGCACGCTCCTGGGCTTCGCGGAACTGCTCAACCGTCAGCGCGAGGTATTCCCCTTGGAAGGGGATCAGGATGACGTGTGTCGGACTCTCGCTCACCGGGGCTCAGGACTAGACGTAAACCACGCGAATAAACTGACCCCCCGAGGCAGCGAAGGCCTGCCTGGTAATCCCGCGCTTGCGACATTCACGCTCAATAATCGTTTTATTGTCCTCGTTTTCATCGGCGTCCTGGCCATCGATAGCGATGATTAAGTGTGGACCGATATTTGGCTGCGCCGCCTCGAGCTTCTCGATTCGTTTTTCAAGGTTTACCATGACTGGCCTCCAGTGCGGCGATGCGCCGCTCAAGTTCATCCACTTCGACCACCCGGGCCTGTGCCGAGATGGTCTGCATGATGCGCGTAGCCTCCTCGGGGGTGATTTGCCCGCTCGCCATCGCTGATAGGACGGCTTCGCTTTTTTCGCTGAGCGTCCCGGTCAGACCCTTTAGCTTCACGGGCGCATCTTTCGGCGAGACGCGAGCATGGAAATAGGGCGCGACATCCAGCGCGAGGGCGCATGCCTTGTCCATTTCGCCAGCAGTCCACGCCGTGCGCATTGACTCGACCAGGATTTCGAGGGGCAAAGCACCGAACTGAACGAGCTTGTTTGCCGCCGCCGCTGATCGTTTGGTCACCGCGCCGCGCTTGCGTCCCGCCCTTGGTCTTTTTCCGCCTCGCATATTTGATTTCCTGATTGATTAAATTCAAACGGCTTTCATCTAGCGGCTCGTGCCTCGCTTGGCTGCGCCCTCGCACATTTGTCGATAGGCTTCCTCTGGCGAGATATTCAGATTGTGTTTGCACCGGGGCGCGGGCTGTGGGTTCACCGGGCCGTCGCACAAGCGCCGGTAGGCTTGCTCGGGCGTGAGATCAGTCATGTTCTCGATCTCGACGGCCGCACTGCTTTGTTCTTCGAGCTTGCTGATACGCGTTTTCAAGGTCATGAGTTCATTCCCTGCGCTGACAGTTCGCGGATTTGCTCATTACACGCCCGCACAAGTGCGCCGCTGTTGATGGAATCGAGCAAGTCGTGCTCGCTCATGCCGGGAAATAGCTCTTTCAGCGCGATCAAACAACGCCCGAGGCCGCGTTGTGCCAGCAGCTTGATTGCTGCCGCCTCTATCTCCGCGCTGGTATCCCGGGCGATGGCGGACAGGGTTTCGATGTCGCCGTCACGGACGGCGGCTTCGAGTGCCTTTTTCGTGATGGTGAGCCGGGCGCGTAGTTGTTTATCGCGCCGCGCCAGTTCTTTGTCGAATTTCTTGGCCTTATCGAGTTCGCTCTCGTCCTCGCTGTCCTCATCTCTTTCGGTGAGTGCTGCCAGGGCTTGACGCAAGGGCAAATCCGCAACGCGTTGCGCTTTTGAGTCGTCGAGTTTTGGAACTTCGCGGGCCAGGCGCATATAGGCCTGCGCGGTGCGCTCGGATAGCGTGCAATTGGCTTTCAGCCAATCCAGCCAGATTCCATGCTTTAGCTGTGCCTTCGCCATCAACAGCAGATCCCCGGCCTTGATCGCGTGCGCGATGGCGGATCGCGCCGACTGTTCGGCCTGGGCATGTTCTTGATTAATCTGAATGGCCAAGTCTGGCAATGCGATGTCAGTAGTCAAAATGTGATCTCCTCTTGCGCTTCTCTTCCACAGCATTCTTCATACAGTTCTTTCTCACGCCGTCAGTTTTCCTACCGATCTCAATCCCTGGCGACGATGGTTCTCAGGCGTCGAGAACGGGTTGCATAGTGGATGTACACGTACCTCACGCAACTCTTCTCCGAACATCGCCGCGAGGGCACGCTCAGCGTCGGCCTTGTTGCGTGTGGGACCGACGAACACGATCCATACGGCGGAACCATAAAGCCGGAACCGGTACGCCTTCGCTGGTCGTTTTCGAGCCATCTCTGCCTCCCTCCTAACACCACATCCATTGGTAGACTTAAGGGTATACGGGAGCCGTAGTAATTCAGGACGCGAATGTGCCTTGACTGCTACGGCTGCCGGGGTAATCAGTCGGTCCTCGCTCATTTCGCAGCCATCTTTGCTACGGCTACCGGGGCAATGTACTCCGGCTGCCGTAGTACGGATTTTCTTCGCCAGAGTCCCAACGCAGTCCGAGTTGGGCGCACATCGAGTTTACCCTTGCACTCATGTATCTCGACCCAAGTGACTGCGTAGAGGGAACACCGATGCTGACCACCTTGCCGCGTCTTGACAATGAAGCCCTTATCGAGCAATCCGCGTAGTGCCCGCGCAAGCGTATCTTCTGATCGCCAGCCACGGTGTTTTATCAAGCGCCATGTGCATTGAAGGTCCCCGTTGTTGGTGTAGCCGTTGTACTGGACTATGAGGTCGATGAGCAGTTTCACCTCGTAAGCGGTGAGCGCCGCGTACTCTTCGCTTTCAAGGATCACCTTGGGAATAACCGTGACTGGCCCCGTATCAGCCCGCCCCTTCGCTTTCCTAAGAGAGCGTGCCATCAATCCTCCCGCAGCCACAGCATCGTGGTCGCTCGCTGTTGGCCTCCTTCGTCCTTCATCTCGAGCGCCAGGCCGACAAAGGCCCGCAACGGCCAGTCGGGGTTAAGGTCAATGAAATCTTGGAGTGAGCGATAGGCGCCGGTCGCAAGCCATAGACTTAGCGGGAGGTCGAGCCGATACAGCCATTGACCCATGGCCTCGGGATCGCAGGGCACACCCCATGCCGGCAGGCTGTAACGTGACAAGTACCTTGCGGCGAGTCCATCCCAGTGCGTCGCATCGCAAAATTTCGGGACGGCGGAGGTGTGAACCTGTGTTATTCTCGGGAAATCCTGGGGTGTGTTTTCGCGCCGGGCGACGATCTCGGTCTGGACAAGATTGGACATGGCGACCATCAAGCCGCAGCCTTGCGGGCTGCTTCCAGACTTACTACCAGGGAGCGGATCTCTTCGTCGGACTTTCCGGCGATGCGGGCGGCATTTATCGCTGCGACCTCGTTTTCTGGCCAGCCAACCGATCTACGCCCAATCTTGACGGGTCGTGTCCACAACCCCTCTTTAATTCGACGGTAGATCGTCGGACGCGAGTCGCCGGAGATGGATTCGACAACAGGGAACCGCAGTATGTGTTGCGCCATTTCTGCACCTTCTGGTGTGTCAAGAAGTTGAATGACGCAATTCTATGTTGCACAGACAAGGCTCGTCTTAGCGTGTTACACAACGCGAAGAAATTACCCTCACTTCTATTTCGGCTGCGGTAACCTCCTTGTCCGCTTATTGCGGGAAAAATGGGTCTTCAGGGCGCCGAGAGAACGGCCTTTGAATAGATTGTTTAAAGGCGGTGGAGGGTCTTGCATTGCGCGACGGATGGCTTCGGCAAGTGGGATCTCATCGATTTCAGCTAGACCGTCGTAGCAGATGAGGTTGTAAAAGTCTCGGTAATCATTGCGGCTATGTTTCTTTGCGTACAACCTGCATTGATGTCCAAAAACGAAACGCGCAAGCGTTCGTTCTTCCGCTGTCGTCATTCGCGTTGTTTTTTTATTTTGCAGGAGAGGCCCGATCAGCCCCTTTTTCTTCGGTGGCCTACCACTACGACGCTGCAGGTGGAGAAATTCCTGTACCATTAGCCGCACGACCAACTTGCTGGGGTTCTCGTCTGCACCCTTGGAGATTAGGCGCTTAGCTTCATGAACAACTTTCCGAAAGAGTTCTTCCGCTGCTGTCTGCCAATCGAAGCGTCGCCACACCCCTGGCGTGAATTTTCGACCCTGCTCTGAAAGAGACTTCTGCTTGCTAAGTAAGGCAGTAACCAGCACAAGCTGAGCAAATGATGGCTGCTTTGTCGCGTTGCTGCTGTCGCATGCCTCTGTGGCTGGCATATTCGCGCCCCCTTAATGCGCTGCCCTTGGAGAAGGAACCCGCCAGGCACGCCAAAGGGAAGCGCGCTCTTCTCGCCAAGTGATCAGCCGGGCAATAGGCGTAATTGGAGATTCTACGCCGCTTTCTTCGTCACCAACACCTTCACCTTCGGACGCGCCTGCTTGCTCACCGTCCACAGGTCGTACTGCGCCTGCATGTTCACCCACAGCTCGGGCTCGGTGGCGAAGGCCGCCGCCAGGCGCAGCGCCATGTCCGGCGTGACCGGCGCACGGCCGTTCACGATCGCCGAGACGTGCTTGCGCGTTACCCCCAGCGCCTTGGCGGCCTGGGTGACGGTGATGCCCAGGGGCTTGAGGTACAGCTCGCGCAGGATCTCGCCAGGATGCGCCGGGTTGTGCATGCGCGAAGTCTTTTCAGTGATAGTCGCCATAGTCCACCTCGTAGGCGTGGCCTTCCTCGAAACGGAAGATCACGCGGTAGTTTTCATCCACGTCCACCGCCCAGCGGCCTTCCGGCTTGCCCTTGAGCGGATGCAATCTCAGGCCCGGGGCGTCCATCTGCCGCGCGTGGGTGGCGGCATTCAGCATGGTCAGGATCATCCGCAGGCGCTTGGCGTGTTTGGCCTGGACCTTGCGGGCGTTGCCCGTGTGGAAGAAGTCCGCCAGGCCTTTATGCCGGAAGCTCTTGATCATGTATCCCCAAGCGTAACCTATGCGGTGGCGGATTGCAACCTTACAGGTTACATCTAACGTGGCGCGTAGCCTTGCGCAGCCAGGGCGGCGCGGATTTTCTCGCCGGCGTCAACCATGCGATAAGGCCCTTCTTTGTTGTACAGCTCGCATAGCGTCTTGTAGATCGTGGTGGGCATATACACCCCCTCGGCTAGTCCTCGTCTCTTACTTCGGGCTGTAATGTCTTTGAAGCAAGCGCATTGCCAGTCGTTGCATGATCACGCGCACTTCGGGAGTGGCTTGTCGATACGTCTCAAGCACGTCTTTCTCGTCCTCGGACAGCTCGCCTGCTTCGCTGTCTGTCAGGCATTCGGTGGTTTTCACAGCACCGTCATGCGCCGTTTTCTCGATCTTTCTGTCTGGAAATCTGAGCACCTTGGTGCTAACGATCTCGATGGTCATGATGTGCCTCCTTGGGTGATGGGGTTGATGTTCAGTCCTGCGGCTTGGAATACGAAAATCCGTCCCGCTTCGCCTTGCCCTCGATGTGTCCACTGCTCCAACTCCAAGATTCGGTTGATGTGGCCGGGTAAGGGCATCGCGTTGACGGTATCCCACACTCTCCCGCCTCAAAACCTTCCCGCCAGGCTGTCTTGTTGTGCCGCAGCATGACCGTGGGTTTACGCGATGCCTGAGTTAGCTGAAGTATCCGCGCGCTCATGCTCAGTCCCTCCAGAAGCCCTTGAACCGATCCGGCGCCATCTCGGTGTAACGCACCGTGTGCTGGATGTTGCGATGGCCGAGGTAGTGCTGGATCGCCCGCGTGTCGTGGCCGTCATTCGCCAGCTTGAAGCCTGCGGCATGCCGCAACATGTGGGGGTGAACAGGGAAGGGGATGGCCGCCGCCTCACCGGCGCGCGCCACGAGCTTGCGCACCGTCGCGGTCGTGAGTGGGCCGCCGCGCTCGGTGGTGAAGACATAAGGCGAGGCGTCGGACTCACGCTTCAAGCGCCGCAGCGCCCGGATCTCAGGACCGCGCAGCGGGTGCGTCGAAGGCGCGCCGTTCTTGAGCCGCACGACGTGCAGTAGTCCCTGGGTGAAGTCCACTTGGTCCCAACGCAGCGCGACCAGTTCGCCCACGCGCAGCGCATGCCGGTAGGCGATCAGAATCAACGTCGCGTCTCGGTGACCGTGGCGCCCGAGACGGCCGGCTGCGGTCATCAACTTCTCGACCTCATCCGGCGTCAGATGCTCACGCGTGCGCCGCTCGATGTTCGTGACACGGCGGGGCGGAGTAACTTTCCCGTTTTCAGTGGTTGGTGTGGTGCCGGCGGTGGAGCGAAACCGCACGACGTTGTGGGATGCAGGCTGTGCGACTTTCCCATAAAGGGGTGCTTTCGGGAAAGTGGAATCTGGTACGGCGAGGATGTTGTTCATGGCTAGTGCCTCCGGTTTGGTTAAGGTGACCGGGTGCTAATTACCGTCGCAAGACGGCGGGCGTATTCCCCTTGCGGGTCTTGTATTAGCCGCGCACCCGGCCGTAGAGGCGAACTGAAGGCGCAAAAAAACCGCGAGCTTTCGGGTGCGGAGATCCGCTTGCGATGGGGTAATTAGCCCCGCGCGATAAGAATGCTCCTGCACGGCAGCGCGGTCAAGTGCGGCGAGGGAATAGAACGGCGCTGACACATCGGTATTGGTTTGCAGCATTCGTCACATGTTGCGCGCATCGACATCTCCACCATCATGATGTGCAGCGCGCTAACTCATCGAGTTCTATCGGCTAAGTCGTCCAAGTCTGTCCAAATCCGAGCGGACACGCTGCAACAATGCATCGAGGTCTCGATTACCCGCTACGTATAGATACGTCAGACTGAGCAATGACAGAGGGTGGATCTTGAGTACCTTCGCCAATTCATCAACCTTATCGAGGGTCGGGCTTTTCTGACCTCTTTCAAGGGTGCTGACGTAAGTGCGACTCGATACAATTGAGAAGTCCTCCTGTGTCACTTTCTTAGATTTCCGCAAGTCTTTCAAGCTCTTGCCGAACGCATGTCTTGTTTTCATTCGAGCGTCCCGATAATGAGGGACACCCAATTAACGCCATCGATTACTATAGGGCTACAATCTATAGTGTTCATTTTCAGCGCTAGGCTTTGCAGCGCGCGATGACGTGTACACGGGCCTCGGAATCGAGTCGGGCGACCTGGTCGAGTTCGGCGCGGAGGGCGGCGTTCACTGGCGGAAACTATTGAGGCGTAGCGTTCACGGATACAGCCTCCCGCGAACGTGGGTTGCCTGCACGGTAAGCCGGAAGTACCGTGGACAATAAAGTTACAACAAGAGGGGAGGGGTCATGTCAAAATTAAAAACAGTCTGCGCGGTTGTCCTTTCGGTTCTTCTTGCCGCCTGCGGAAGCGGTGGCGGCGGAGGTGGCAGCTCAAGCAGCGCCCCGCCTCCAGGCCCGACCGTCAGCACACTGAGTTTCCCGGTTGAATCAACCATCGTCACGCTGGCGACCACTTCCTCGTCCTACACGGTGTATGCCACCGACGCGAAGGGAAACGGCGATCTGCTTACCGTTTCGTATGCCCCTGGGCCGTCTATCTATAACTCGAAAATCTATTCATCGGCGCTCCCGACATTTATGCAGACGGAGCTGCTCAAGGTGAACGGAGTGACCTCAAGCACGTCGAGCGTCCAAGTGTTTTATTCCACCGGCCCTTTCTTGGTGTGGGGAAGCGTGAATGGCACAAGCGGACAAAATACGATGCAGGTAAAACAGCAAACGTATCTGCCAGCAACCGCAAAGATCGGCGCAACAGGCTCGATCTATTCAGGAAATAACTACATCAGCAACTCAACCCTATTTCCTGATGCTCAGAGCGTCACTTGGTCCTTGGAAGCGGATACGGCAGATACGGCTTGGCTTTGCATCAATATCATCAATGTTCCATCTCTTTTCGCTGAACTTACTACGATAGAATCCGACTGTTTCAGAATCAATCAGAGCGGAACTATCTTGGGGTTCAAAGTCGATATGACGATACCCACTAACTGCGGGGCGTACACCTGCGATAAGACAACACTGAGATACCGCTAAAGCAACGGAAGTTGGGCGTCACGTCCGGCATGGTTTCGTCATATCGTCAGGGGGCACAATGAAGCTGTCGAGGAAAATTAAACCTGTCTCTGTTAACGCATCATGGAGAAAATCATATGCATAAAAAGAAACACTTGTTGTTAGCGGCCTTATTGATTGCCACGAGTGTCATGTCGGGTTGTGTTTCCGTACCCATGGCAACCCCGGAGCAGGATGCCAATGCCAAGACATTCCGCATTCAACCCGGCAAATCGAACATCTACGTTTATCGTAATGAATCCATGGGCGGTGCGGTGAAGATGGAAGTCGATGTGGATGGAAAACAAGTCGGAACAACTGCGGCCAAAACTTACCTTGTCGTGACAGTGAATCCAGGCAAGCACACCCTCGTGTCACATGCAGAAGGCGAGAATAATTTGGTAGTGGATACAGAGCCGGGCAAAAATCACTTCGTTTGGCAAGAAGTCAAAATGGGAGTGTTGTATGCCGGCTCAAGACTACAGCTTGTTGATGAGCAAACCGGTAAAGCTGGGGTCGGAGAATGCAAGCTGGTTGATATAGGCAGCAAGTAATAACCAGACGCCGGGAACAAAAGCCACCCTCGATCATGCTTGGCCGTCCCCCTCAAGTTGGGCGTCATATACGGCAAGTTTCGTCATGTCGTCAGGGGTCACCATGAAGCTAAGGAATATCGTCTTGCTTGCAGTGTTTACTTTCTCCCTTCAGGGGTGCTGGTTCATATACATACCGGGTAGCGTAACTGGCACGATCAGCGACTCCATTACTGGCGCCGAAGGATCCAACTGTGTCAGTGCAAATGCCAAGGTGGGGGACACCGTTCGGATGCCTGGCGGCGGTCGCGGCACCATCAAGTCGCTGTCCGGAACGTCAGTCCGTTGCACGAATCCAGAGCTTCCGATCCGTGCCCTTTTGGTGTTCTCTGATGACAAAACCACAGCGCCCGCGCCAACCCAATACCCTTCAAAAATTAGCCTTACTCTACCTGTAGGATGGGAACAAAAACCTCTCACCGAACAGATGGTGATCAGCGGTGGAGTTCTTTATGCAATAAATCGCACGACTGACACCGGCGCATTGTTAAGCGCGTCCAAGCGTGAAGGCATAACCGACGTAATGGCATTTGCCGTATCCAGAAGAGCAAATCAAGCAAACAAACTGACTGATCCGCAGCAGTCTCAGGTATCGGAGCTTGAAGTTAACGGGAAGAAGGCTTTGCGCTTTGATGTCACGGGATCGTTAAAAAACGGTCTAAAAGTCACTTACATGATGACCCTAATCGAGGGTGCTACAGAGATTGCCATCCTCAACACTTGGACGGCTGCGGCCAATTTTGAACAACAAAAGGAAGCGATGGGGCTGCTTGCACAAAATGTTACTGGGCTTTGATGTTGGTTCACTTTACGAGTTTGAAAAGACAGTTCGCCAGAAGACCGAGAATCATGGCAAAGCTAAACGAAAAACTGCCACCACGCGCACTGCAGGCAACAGACATTTCGCGACGACTGGTGAACTGGGCTCGGCACCGCAAAACAAAGAAAGCGCAGCAGCGGCCAGCAAGCGAAATAACTGGTAGTTCCATTTAGGAAGCTGAAAACCAACTCCCCAAGAACCAAAAATAGCGATAAGAGAGATCACATCGAGCGCCAGATCGATTGTAATTTCAGTTTTGTATAAGCCAAAGAGGCTACCAAGATGTTCTGTCCAAACTGTGGTCAGCAAACCGAACAAGAGGCTAAGTTTTGTTCTCAATGTGGGGGGCGGTTACCAGTCGCAGCGGGTACCGTCACCACGCAACAGACAGTTCAGCTACCGCGCGCCGCGTCGATCACGCTCTATGCAGGTTTTTGGAAACGCCTTGCTGCGCTGATCTTAGACTGGCTGATCACGCTTATTCCTGGTTCACTCATTGCTGCAATGCTGGCAGGCCTGATGGTCATGGGCTTTGGTTCTGGCGTACTTGGTTTTGCTGAGATTAGGGTTTTATTGGGCCCGATTGGATTCTTGCTCTGGTGGCTTTATTTTGCCTACATGGAGAGTTCGGAAAAGCAGGCTACTTACGGAAAAAGGATCATGGGGATAAAGGTCGTTGATCTTCAAGGCAACCGAATCACTTTTCGGAGAGCTTCGGGAAGGGTTTTCGCCAAAATAGTATCAGGCATCACCTTGGCAGTCGGCTACCTCATGGCAGCGTTTACGAAAAGAAAACAAGCTCTCCATGACATGATGGCGAGCTGTCTTGTCGTCAACAAAGCCATAACCTCTGCGCAGATTCAGCAGACTGGCCCAATAACCAGAATGTCAACCGCTGCGGTTGTGGCTCTCGTCATCGTGGGCAGCGTCGTCCCCATCGCCGGCATAGTGGCGGCAATTGCCATTCCTGCTTACCACGATCACGCTGTCAGAGCCGGCCTTGCAGAAGTGGGTGTTACTACGTCGCACCGGGGACAGATCCCTGCCGTCCCATGGAACCAGATCGCCGACAGTCCGAAGTATCAGACGCTCCCACCGGAGACACAGGAGGGGATACGCCTACAGTACTTCGATGACGTGATTGCTCCGCACATACCGCAAGAAGGTATGGCGCAAGCGCGCAAGGGTTTCGATGAATACAGCACTGGCCGAAGCAAACTTCCACAAGAGACTGAGATTCAAAAGATCGAGAACGCACATCCGGGCTGGCAACAAACAGTTCGCACTCAAGACTTTTCCAACTGGAAGTCCCGACAACCTCCCTCCGTTCTCCGCCTCGGCGCCTCCGAATCGGCGCAAGACGCCATCCTTATGCTTGATCTCTACAAGCGGGATCACGGTCTCAAGTAAAACCAACCCTTCAGAGCACACTCCCCGCAATGAACTCCTCAAAGACGCCACCCCAGGGCAAAAGAAACTTGCGCAAGAAGCGCTCGCCGATCTCCACCGAGTCGATGCTGGCCGTCCCGGCTTTGACTTGCTCGAATTGCTCCGGTGGAAGGGAGGCGAGCTTCTGGGCGATGCTGGAGGTTTTCTTGTCTAGGCCGAGGTCTTTTAGAGTGGGGTTCTCTGGCGGAACTCCACTTTTTCCAATACCACGAGCGCCAGCGTTTTTAGGCTTTTTCTCCAACATCCTCCCAATCTGCGCTAGCCCCTCGATCTTGATGCCATGTGCGTATCGGGCATGGCGACACTATAGCGCGGTCGCTGCAAAAAATCACAGGCCGCGAGTCGCTCAGTTTTATCTCGATCCATTTAGATTTATAGATTTTGTTCGATTGTGCGTAGCGCGTCCGCCAGTGTTTTCCGGAAATACTTGTCGCCCACCTTCAGTCTAGCGAGCGCCTGTAACCGCGTCCGGCTCCAGCGGTATTCGTGCATGACGACCACGCGCTCATCCTCGGTAATCGCCGTGCATATCAGCCAGTCGATACGCTGAGATATCTGGTCGTCCTCGATATAGGCGCCTGTCTTGGTAGCCCGTAGAAAGGCCGGGTTTACTGCGGCATTGTCGTGATTGGTTACGCGCCCGGTACCGCGGCAGCTGCTGCAGGTGCGCCCATTGGTCTCGCCGGTGGGTTTGCCGGTAGAGTCGCGCTCACAGTGAGTACAGGGTTTAGTCAGGCCACCGCACACGTGCGGGTCGGCGTCGATCTTGCCATTGCCGCTGCATAGGGGACAGGGGATAAAAGCGAGCGCCGAGCCGATCATGGAACCAGGCACCCGTCCGTGCCCCTTACAAGTGGAACATTGTGTTGTCGGCATGTCCCGCATCAGCTTGCCGATGATGGTGATGCGCGGCCAGCCGAGATTGCTATCGCCTTCGCGTGCTGACGACCAACGCGCCCATTTTTCCATTTTCGTGCTGATGGCGGCGGCATTCACGGGCGGGAACTATAGGGTCACAGTGTTGGCGGATACAACCCCTTAGGGCATCTTTGGTTCTGAGCCGATGTTTCCGTTTCAGCTCGAGTTGCCGGGCTTCCAGCATCGCCTTAACTTCAACGTGCTCTAACAAGCGTGGGCCTTGAACATGAGCCGTCTTTACACTGAAACCGGCTTTTTTTGCAGCGTCTGTCGTGTTATTGCCGTTCGCTCGTAATCCACCACGCATTTCAGGCAGAGTTGCTGGTTGCCTCCACGGAAGGCCGGGAGTACCGTGGACAGCAAATTAACAACAAGAGAGGAGGGGGTTCGGTTAGGGGGCGCCATGCACAACAAGAGAATCGTTTCGTTCGTTGTCCTCATCGCTTTCCTTGTATCGAGTTGTGCCAGCACTCGCCTCAATCTTGGCCTTGATGCGTTCAAGCGCGGCAAATACGACTTGGCGGCCACAATGTGGAATCAAGCCGCCAAAGAAGGCAACCCGGTCGCAGAAAACAATCTCGGAGTGCTCTGGGAATACGGTCTTGGCAAAACACCGAAGAATCTCAACCAAGCAGCCGCATGGTATTTGCAGGCGGCAAAGAAAGGGAACCTCCAAGCCATGACAAATCTCGCCAGAGTACAGAAGCAACTCGGCCACGAGGAGGCGGCGACGTCCTGGTTAACGCTGGCGGCTCGCTGGGGTTACCCGAAAGCCGAGGATATGCTGCTGGAGTGGAACAAACCGGTTCCCGAAGCTGACTTGCTTCACCAACAAAAGGTGGCTGAACAGGAGAAACGAGAACAGCAGATGGCCGAAGAAGAAACGCAAAAGCAAGAGTTAGGTAACGCCATCGGGATGATGCTGATCCTTGGACTGACCGCCGCTGCGGCCAAGAACGGCGGCACGACGACACCCGCCAGCCCGAGCATCGTACCCCTCGGACTCAGTGGTGCCGCATCAGGCGGTTGCACGTCCGATTTCAACTGTGGGTACGGCTTCACATGCGTCAAGGCTCTTTACAAGAGCCACGGCGTTTGCATGAAGGCGGTGGACTCGTATGGAGCGCCCGATATGTCGGGGCCGAGCATGCACAGCATCGGCGTAAAGACGATGCCCATGTGCTATTTCAACACGGATTGCCCCGTTGGATTCTGGTGCGACGCGAACCTAAAGGCATGCATCAAGTGAACGATAAACCCAAGCCAAATTATCCGCCGCGCGTGAAGAAGGCGTTGAAAATATCGCGCCTGCTGTACCGGCAGGGCAAGCGGCGCATGGAGAGCCAGCGTGCAGGCCAGTTAACCGTGTCGCGTAGGTGAGCATGGAATTTTGGCTAAACGTAGTTGGTTTGATCCTCAGCACCATCGGCGCACTGCTTCTGTATTTCTTCGGTGTTGCGCCGCTTCGCGTCACCGCCACCGGTGAAGGGGTCACCACATGGGTGAACTCGCCAACCACCGGAGAGCGAGAGCGCAATAAACAAGTCTACTCCTCGCATCGTCGTTGGTCGCAGACGGGTTTGCTGTTGCTCATATTCGGCTTTCTGTTTCAGTTGATAGGGGCACTTTGGCCGCACCTGATATCTCCGAGCATTCCCACTGGAGATACACCCACTACGACGGTCACACCCGAGTTAATGACCGCCTGGGCAACGATTGCGCTGGCTGTGTTCACGCTCATTTTGGTCATAACCACTCGCCGCGCCGCCGCGCAAGAGATCGAGGACAGAAAAAATGTCACGCGCCTGGAGCTGACACTGCGCCTGACCCGGGAATACGACAGCGAGCCGTTGACCAAAGTCCGCGAGAAGCTGGCCCAGCATTTGGCCAGTGTGGGCGGGCCGCCCGACTCGTGGCCGGCAGACACCCTGCTCGATTTCTTCGAGACCATGGGACATCTCGCCCATCGCGGATTGCTCGATGATGATGAATTGCTGTGGAACGATTTTTCGATGCCGGTACTGTGCTACTGGACCGCGCTGACCACCTATGTCGAAAAACGACGCATGCAGTTTCGCGATGAGGTAGTCTTCGGCGAAGCGGAGTGGCTGTATAACTTCATGCAGACTCAGGAACAAAAACGACGCCAAGCGCGAGGGGCTGCTGCGATGCCACCCCAGACCTGCGAGACGTTCTTTCGCGCAGAGTCTCCTGATAGCTAGTCAATCGGTGTTACGCGTTCCCTGTTCAACCGCTCGACGGTCAGGGGATCATACCCGCTCGATCAGTCCCGGCCCATCATTCCCGGGCTTATTGACTGCAAGGCCGACCGGGTACGCCTCCATCTCCGTTTCCGGGTAGGATTTGAGCAAAGTTAACAGACGCCTTACTCCGGCCTAAATTTAGTTCGCATAGAGATTTCTGCGTTCGGAATCTTGTCCTCTGGCGGGTATGGCTCGGTGCCAGCGTGCTCAAACTCTCCGACTATTGACATCAGGAGCGACGTGCCGGCGAACTCGCCGCCCCGATGGCCGAACGTTAGCTGCGGTCCATCACCGAGCGCGATCGTTGACATGATCGCATGCCATGCGATTGTGCCGAGCTCGTTTACGATTGTATGCATCGGCACCTTGCACTCTTTCTCGATTGACTCCCGCGTCCTGCCATGCATCAGACCGTTCCGTGCTTTGAACTGGCGCTTCGACACCTCTGGTGCACGATCACCGACGATCTTTGTGATGAGATGAACAATTTCCTGCTTCGCCATTGGAATGCGCGTCGGCTCACAGCCGCATTGATGGCACTTCAAAGCAACACCGCACACAGGGCAAGTGATCGGGGCATTAGTCTTGTCCTTGAGGTTCTCAGCAACGATCTCCAACGAAAGCCACAGCCTCATAAACTGATCTTCGGGTGTGTGATCGAGCAGACCATATCTGAAGTACCTCAAGGCCACGCGAGTGGAGTCGGGCACCGAGGCACGATCCAAGGTTTCAACGGTTGCTATGTAGTCACCGACCAATTCTGGGTCCGGGGGATACCTTGCGTCGGAGGTGTGGAACGCTTTGAACTTCAGCTTCTTTTTGCCTGCTTCCCACTCCACCAATCGGAGCGGGGCAACGATCTTGAGCCTGGAGTGGGTGCAGAACGTGAGCAAGTCGAGTTGTTCCGCTAAAGCTTCTCGAAGGTCTTCTTGCGCTGAATCGATTGACTCGGAGGGGCCGATCACAGTGACGTGGAGCCCCGTGGCATGCCCTTCTTTGTCGGGCGGAGCGTTTCGCAACGTGAATGCGTAACCGCCCAAACTGCCAAGCTTCAACTCACCTATATCCTTCGGCAGAACTAAATCACTAGTGACGTCGTATTCGCATCTGAATGTTGGCATGTACCGCTTTCCGACTAGACTGAAATTATGGGTTGACGAATACCACCTCAACCGAATGGATGATCTCGCCTTGTGGTCCGGTGCCCTCGATCGCTTGCGGTGCTTTCCCGTCGATGCGGTCACCAAGTTCCTTGAGTGCTGCCACGTCGCCCTTTAAGCCTTTCTTCACCAAAGCATCAGCCAGTTTGTTCAGCATGGCGTAATTGCCTTCACCCCTCGGACCTTTGGCAGCTCGGGCAATAGCGCGACGAATAGCATCTGACCACAGCATGTTCTTGGTTCTGTTGGTGTTCCCTAATGGAGCACCACGACGTTTCTTTCCGCCGTTGGTCGCCTCATTCACGTTGCGTTTATTACCCATTTGAATCAGATCCTATCTGTCTGATTTCTCTGTTTCTTCTTTCAACTGTTTTCTTTTTCGCGCGCGCTCTATTTTCGTCTACTTAGACGATTCCTTAGCTTTTCCGTTCACCATTCAGATGTCTTCGGGCGCAGAATACAGAAGCGCGAATGACTTATTCTACCTTGTCCTTCGCCTTCGCAGCTTGAGTGGTCTGCCACTGCATGTTGCTGGGGTCGTCCTTGCCGCCTCGCTTGAGCGGTGTGGTGTGGTCAATGACATAACCAGGGCAGGCACCCGACGACTTGCCGGTTGAAGGGCAGGGGTGCGATTTATTGAATTCATTCCGCGCATGCTCGCTGCGCGCAATATGGCCGTTTTTATCGCGGGGAACTCCTTCTGCCTTGTTTGAGTGATGCTCACCCGATTTGTCCTTCGCTGGTTTGGTCTTGTGAGTCGATGAATGCGAATTGCTGGAAGAATGACCAGATGAATGCCCGCTGCTTCCACCACCACGGGCGAACGCTGGTGTTGAGATGGCCAGCAATACGGTGCAGAAAAGGGCGATAATTTTCATTATTCTCCTCCTTGGTTACTGAAACCCTACTGGGCTTCATGGTGCCGGGTCAACCGGCAGCTTGCCGCGCGTACCTCGGCCAGCGCATCCAGGCCGGGGGCAAATATCTTCGCCTGGGCGGGGTCTTTTTTTTGTCGGCATGAATATCCGGAAGTGGCCGAGGCTCCGAGTAGGTGAGGACATCTCGTAGGGGCAAGTGAACGCCGTCAATGTGCTACCACTTTGCTACCACTCTGAGCCGATCCACCCTGATTCAGCATGATTTACGGGGTAGGGCGGCGTCATGTGAGGTCTTGATTCAGCGGCCTAGCTTGTTTTGGGTCTTTTTCTGGCGTTCTGCAAAGCCGTGTACGCCGGTTCGAATCCGACCCCAGCCTCCATTTTTTCAGTAACTTGTACATCTTTCTTAAAGTTATTTCCTGAAGTTGCTACCGTTTTCCTCCATCTGAAATAAAAACCGATCTTGGCTCCGCTTCGTTGTCGGCGTCGCGCATACAGTCCTCGGTATGCGCAGATTTTTGAATAGCATTGTTATCATCAACTAATAATTGAATCAGTCTTGTAGCAAGGCTAGTTGTAAGCTTTGCCATACAGCTACAACGCATGGGAAAATAGCCCGGAGGGCAAACCCAGAAAAGCCGTTGACGGAGCCACCGTGCTTGTTAAGTATCTCTTCATTAATGGGGAGAGCGGCCACCCTGACAAAAAGATCACCCTAGCCTACACCACGGGATATCACGATCCTTTTCGCTATGGCAGCTATCGCGCTGAATTCGGTTTTAAGTTCTTCGACTTGCCTCTCGTTGTTTGGGGGTCGCACGGCTATAACAGCGATTTGATACGTTATTATAGAAATGTTACTGCGGGGGGGATTGCAGTTGAAATTGGAGCATTCTGAAGTTGTTTGCTAAACCGTAGCTCAGCTATACGTCTAGATGCGGCACATAAATTACGTTCGGCCAACATAATTTGTGGTAGCGGATTATATAATAATAAGGAAAGAGGAAATGTTGTCGGAAAACATTACACTTAATGAATGCTTCCTCGTGATTAATAATACTGTTGAATATCACCTTGATTTATAATAGTGCGTAAAATAACCCTGTTTGATGGTTTATCTGATCAAAAAAATCGCAGTATTTTGTTGAAATAGTTTACAATTTTTTCTTTTCTCTTTCTTTCTCTTAACTGATAACGCCGATAAGCACTCGTTTTCTGATACTTTACTAATCTGGTATGGATTTTGCTTCAAATCACGCGAGAAATACCAGATGCGTTGTTTTCAGCGCACCAGATAAGATGACAAGAGGGGAATGCAGAACAGAAATAAATCGCTATCTTCTGTTCCGCGAGTCGTTGTGGGCATGGCATGGGAGTTTCTGTGCCCTTGAAGAAGAATAAATATGTAAGAATAAACATGGAGATTAATGTGAAATTACCCCAAAAACTGCTGCTGGCAGCAGCTCTCGCCGGAGTCCTAGCGATGCAGGCTGCCCCCGATGCGCAAGCCTCCACAGTCACGTTTAACTATACCGCCATTATCAGTGGAGATACGCCCGTGGGCACTAGTCCCTGGGTGCAGTCCACCTTCGACGATGGCGGCTCCAGCGGTACCGTTACACTGACCATGATGACGTCGGGACTGACCGGAAGCGAGAACGTCTCGGGGATGTACTTCAATCTTAATCCCACGTTGGATCCGACCAGTCTCGTCTTCACCTATCTGGGAACCACCGGTCCGGCGGCCACCAGCCCTGTACTGACGACTGCCTCGGAGCCGCCATCGTCCACTTTCAAGGCCGATGGTGATGGGAAATACGATATCTTATTTAATTTTCCTACTGGCAGCGGCTTTAATCCTAATGAGACAGTGAAATACTCAATCACAGGCATCCCGAGCCTCACGGCGCAGTCCTTTAACTTTCTGAGCGCCTGCGGTAACCCCAGCTGTTCGGGACCGGGTAATTTCTACGCCGCCGCCCACGTGCAAAATACCCCTGGCACCGGCAGCTCCTGGATCGCGAGCAACGTGGGTGTTGTGCCCATCCCGTCGGCGGTGTGGCTGTTTGGCAGTGGTCTATTGGGGTTGATAGGGATGGCTCGCCGTAAAACAGCTTAAATTTTTATTTAAAGCCTGACAGAAGAGAACCTCGTTTCAGCGGGGTCTTTTTATGTCTGTAAGATGTCCGGAGTCAGAATACTGCGACAGCGTGTTTGTGCTGTGGGTTAGGTTAACTCTGTGGTGTGTTTCGCAGGCTATTCCAGCCGGCTCTATCTTTACTTTTTTGCCCATGACTGGAATACGGACCAGTTTTGCCGCTAAAAGGCGGAATAGGGGCAACTTTAGGGTGGGTGGGGGGGGTAACGCAGAAAACCGAAAGGGCAGAATGTAAGCAAACACGTGGTCTTAATTAAGGGCAATGTGAAAGAGACCAAACCTCCATTTCCATCCTTAAATTCCTTCTTTAATTCTCTCTCGGGGATATAATTCACCCGCCTTTCGGATATGCCCGGGTGGCGAAATTGGTAGACGCAAGGGACTTAAATCATTGAGCACCCAGGTGGGAAACCCCTGGCGTGAATGGAGTCAAAGTCGGGGAAACCTGGGCGCCAAGAGGGCGGTGGCAACCCCGAGCTAAGTCTGGCCGGATTTTCACCAGGAAAGTGTAGAGACTTGACGGCTCCTGCCTACAGCGCCCCGGCGTTATGGCAAAGGTAAAGTCCAGACCACAAATGCGCTTTGAGTAAAGTGCAGCGGCGAAAGCCGTAGATGGTAAGAAAATCCCTCGGGGGGAAACCTCCATGCCGGTTCGATTCCGGCCCCGGGCACCAATCAAGAACAAACGGTCACGTTTTTTGTGGCTAGAATGGGGATGTGAGGATGAAGAAAGCTATTCTGCGCCTTGTTTCGCTCGTTTCTTTTGGCGGGGCAGTGGGCGCTGCGCCGGTTTTGGCAGGCACCTATATCTTCCTCGACAATGCGGGTGTCACGCACTTCACCAACGTCCCGACCGATATCCGCTATACCCAGATGCTGCCCATGCGCTATGAACCCACGATACGCCCGGCCAGGCCCGTGAACCCGGTCGAGATGATCGCCGCCCAGAAACGCTTCGCCCCGATCATTGAAGACGCCGCCCGGCGTAGCCAGCTCGATGCTGCCCTGGTGCACGCGGTGATCGCCGTAGAATCCGGCTACGATCCCTCCGCCGTTTCGTCCAAGGGAGCGGTAGGGCTCATGCAACTAATGCCAGAAACTGGCCGGCGTTACGGAGTGTCCAACCTTTACGACCCAGCACAAAATGTTCATGCTGGATCAATGTATTTACGTGATTTGTTAAAGAAGTTTAACAATGATTTGCACCTCTCGCTCGCTGCATACAACGCCGGCGAAGAAGCCGTCATCCGCTCCGGCAACCGCATTCCTCCGTATCGCGAAACCCAGCAATATCTGCCCAAAGTTCTGGAGCAATATCGCCAGTCCCGCCTCGCCGCCCAGTAACCTGCGTGGCGACAGGGTCAAAATGCACCCGGGCATCAGGATAAAGCTAACGGTATTCTTAGGAACAACCATCCTATGCGGCTACCCGACTGGCATCACCGTCCAGGCGGCGTCCACCACGGCCACGACAATGTACCTCGGCGATCACAGGATTGAGCTGACCCACCAGGGCTATACGCGCCGTTACATCGTGCACGTGCCGCCAGGCTACGACGGCAAAACCCCGGCACCCGTCGTCATCATGTTTCACGGCGGAGGCGGCAAGGCGCGCGGCGCGATGGAGGAGACCGGCTGGTCTGTCATGGCGGACAAAGAAAACTTTCTTGCAGTGTATCCGGAAGGCCTGGCGCGCGATCCCACCCGGCACTCCAGCTTTGTTGCCAACCCGCAGAGCTGGAACGACGGCTCGCAGCGCGCCATCCTCGCCGCAGCGCAAAAGAACATCGACGATGTCGGCTTCGTCAGCGCTTTGCTCGATGACCTCAGCACGAAATTCCGCATCGATACACACCGCCTTTACGCCACCGGTTTTTCCAACGGCGCTTCGATGGCGTTTCGCGTCGGACGCGCGCTGTCCGCGCGCCTCGCGGCGATCGCACCCGTCGCCGGCAGCGACTGGCTCGATGAGCCCAAGCCCGCTCAGTCGCTCTCACTGCTGTATCTCACCGGCACGGCAGATCCGCTGAATCCCCTCGACGGTGGTGAGATTACACTCGGCACTAAATCAGCTGGCAAGAAACCACCAGTGCGGGAATTCATCCACAAGTGGGTACAGCTGCTTGGCTGTGTTCCTGATCCGAAAACGATTCATGACCGCGACGGCGTCAAAGGCATCGCCTATACCGCCTGCCATGGCAATGCCGAGGTGGTTTACTATACCGTCGGTGGCATGGGGCATTTCTGGCCTGGCGGGATGAGCCACCTGCCGGAGCGTGTCATTGGTAAATCCTCCAATAAGATCAGCGCCACCGACGTGATCTGGGACTTCTTTCGAGAGCACCCAAAGCAGTAACGGCGGGTGAGTCCGCATATATTACCTGTAGAGTGACTATTCCATAAAAGCGGCATATAAAATATGCTAACCACCCTTCGGAGAACAGCCATGACAATTTCCATGTACCAAGCGTCGATTCCGGTATTTGTTCGCTCGCTGAGCAATCTCATCAATATCCTCGGCAAGGCTGCAGCGCATGCCGAAACCAGGAAAATCGACCCCGCGGTGTTGCTCAACAGCCGCCTGTATCCCGACATGTTTGCGTTGTCGCGGCAGGTCCAGATTGTCTCGGATACCGCCAAAGGCGGCGCGGCACGATTGGCCGGGGTAGAACCGCCGAAATATGAGGATAGTGAAAAGACATTTCACGAATTGGTCGAGCGCCTGCGCAAGACGATCGCTTACGTCAACACCTTCAAGCCAGAGCAAATCGACGGTTCCGAGAGTCGGACGGTTACGCTCAAGATCCGCGACGAAACGATCACGCTTGATGGGCTAACGTTCCTGTTGAATCGCGTCCTGCCTAATTTGTATTTTCATATCTCCATCTCCTACGGCATTCTACGGCACAGCGGCGTAGAGATCGGAAAGAGGGATTTTCTGGGAAAAAGTTAGCGGCGCGAACGGGTAGTGTAGGATCTTTTTTCTTCTTTTTCTTAATTTGACATAATATACATTATACGAAGTATTGGCTATGACTAGCCAGTTTATCTCCCTCTACCGTCGGGCCACGCTTAAAAGTCCATCCAAGATTCCACACTACACGCGATACCTTGTTTCATACGGCGCTGTATTACCGCTGCTAAACTTCATTGTAATCAACCCTCCCAGGAAACCTTCTCTGATTGCCTTAACGACTTGGATCGCCTTGTTGATATCTTACGGGGCAGTCAGCGCTGCGGACCAGACACAAACCGCAAGAATGGAGGCGTGCTTCAAAGCGCATGGAAAATTGATGTCTAAGCCCGCTTTGATGCACATGGAAACGTGCTGGCGCGCACATCGGCACTTGATGCCCGATTAAATGGAAAGCGGTCGTGAACCCATGTGTGCGATTCTGTTCCCAGAGCGCTTCATACCATAATAATGGCAGAACTAAATGCCAACCGCTCTATCATCAAGTGGTCTATAATTTGACGGTGCCAGGGAATTGTTAGAGACTTGAACAGCCAGAAGTCATCCGGCTCACCAACCGAGTGTATTGTGAAGAAAACATGAGTTCAGCCATTCCCTATCAGATGGATCGGTGTTCCGGCCCGCGGCGGCTTGCGGGCTTCAGTTTGCGTGGCATTGCCTGGGTGGTCTTGGCAAGTTGGCTGTTCACGTTCGTGGTCTGCTCTGTAGGTGCCTTGAGATACGACGAAGCGTCGACATATCATTCGGGGCCCACTACACCGGCACACGCGCATAAAGACGCCATGCAGGACAGCGGCTCGCCACACGAGGATGCCTGTTGCACCCTACTTGAGAATCTGTCGGCCTTCTCGCAGGCAAACAACATCCAGATACCGCTGCATAATCTTGTTTATGTATTGCTGCCCAGTATTGTCGTTCTTCAGGCCGTTCTTCATGCCCCGCTAAAAACCCTGTTCATTGACACCGGCCCCCCGGGTAAACCCAATCACGTTTTAATCGCCAACTCCCTCTGGCCCAACGCTCCGCCCCGCTGATCCGCCCTGCCTGGTTCGGGCTGAGTAGTACTGTTTTGGGGCGCCTTTAAGCTTCTTCGTTTTTCCTCAGACTGTATTCCCAGCTCGCCTGCTGTTCGTGTCGAGTTAGTTTTTTGGGATACCTTAAAAAATATGTCATTACTTCGGATCAAGCGCACGTCGTGGCGCCGGCTCATTGTCTTTATCGGTATCACCTTGCTGGGCAGTGTGAGCCTTGCCGTTAATGCCGCAGGGCTAACGCTTGAGGAAGTGGTTGGCATGGCCATACGCGACAATAAAGATCTGCAAGCCGCTCGTTACGCCGTCGAAGCGGCTCGCGCGCGCTTGTTGCAAGCAGGGCTACTGCCGAATCCACGCTTGGAACTGTCGGGGAAAAGCGATTCCATTTTTAACAATGAAGGTGAATACACCGCCAACGTCGGCTTAAGCCAGCAGTTCCCTATCGCCGGGCGTATCGCACGCCAAAAGGATGTCGCGCAGGCGGACGTGGCCCTGGCACTGGCCGAAATTAACGAGGCAGAACGAAAACTGGTCGGCGATGTCGCGGCGAGTTTTTACCGCATTCTGGCGCTGGACCGGCAAATCGAGGTACGTGATCGTCTTATCGGCGTCGACCAACAGCTGGCCGAGGTCGCCCGCAACCGTTTCCGCGCGGCCGAGGTCTCTGAGCTTGATGTGAATACATCACAACTTGAGATGCAACGCCTCACTCAGGAACGCACGCTCCTGCTTAGCCAGCGGGCTACCCAACTGGCGCAACTCAATCAGCTACTCGGTCAGTCTGCCGCCCAGCCTTTAGCGTTGGACAATACCTTACCGACCATCGAACCTCTGCCGAGTCTGATGGAAGCGCAACAGCGAGCGTTGGCGTTACGTCCCGACTTGCGTTTTGCCCTGTTGAATGCTGATCGCGCCCGTGCTGACTTGGCGCTGGCGCGTGCGCAACGCTGGGAAGACTGGACCGTGGGTCTTGGGGTGGAACAGAGCCGCCTCGCGGTCCAGGGTGCACCGCCACAAGATCGTGGGCGCGCCCTGGGTTTAACCCTGTCTGTCCCATTGCCATTATTGAACAAGAACCAAGGCCGTATCGCCGAGGCGGCCACTGTTGGTACCCAGGCCGCGGCGCGTATCGAGGCACTCAAACTCAACATTGAGAACGAAGTGGCCACGACTTACGCTGAGACGGAACGCCTGCGTTCAGCGCTACAGCAATACCAACAGAACATATTACCGCTCGGCGATCGTAATGTTCGCCTTGCCCAGCAGGGTTACAACCAGGGCCTAGTCTCTGTTTTGGAAGTCGTCCAGGCGCAACGTCAGCAGAGCGAATTAAACATTAGTTACCTGAATACGCTCGATCAATATCTGCAAGCCCTCATGAAACAACGTTTGGCGGTAGGCGACTACACCGCAAACGTAACGCCGCCGGATCAGAAGCCCCCTTATAGCGAACCGAAAGGAAAATAATATGCACCTGTCACCGCCACCTCACACCAGCGGCTCATTTCATGGGCTGATTCGCGGCTTATGGTTTTTATTATTGCTCACCGCCCCCGGCACATTGCCACCGGCCTTCGCGCACGGTGAGCAAATCGAAACGGGAAGCGGCGTACGCGGTCCGGTGCAGTTAAGCGCCGCGCAACAGAAGGCGATCGCCTTGCAGTGGGTGCCAGCCAGTGTCCGCCCCCTACCCCGCGTACTGAATCTAAATGGCGAAGTGCAGTTGTTACCGAACCGCCAGGCCGATGTCAGCCTGCGCATCAGCGGCCAAGTCAAGGCCCTGTATGCCAACCCGGGGGATATCGTGCGGACCGGGCAGCGTCTGGCGCTGGTGCAATCACGTCTGGTGGGCGATCCGCCACCCAGCGTAACGATTACCGCGCCCATGAGCGGTGTGATCGATGCCCGCAATGCGGTGCTGGGCCAGGCGGTGGAACCCAATACCGCGCTGTTTCACATCAGCGACCGGTCGCAAGTGATCGTGGTGGCACGGGTGTATGAAGATGGTCTGGGCGAAGTTAAGGTAGGGCAAGTGGCTCGCGTCCGGGTCTTAAGTTATCCGCAGCAAGTCTTTAGCGGAAAAATCACCCTGATCGATCCCAATCTCGATCCCTTAAGCCGCACCGTCAAGGTGTGGATACAGTTGGCGAATCCGCAAGGATTGCTCAAGCCCAATATGTTTGCCCGCGCCAGCGTCATTTTACAGCGCAATGAGGCCGCGCTCGCGGTACCCACAAGCGCCATTATCGAGGCTAATGGCGAGAAATTCGTCTTTGTGCGGGAAGGCGACAAATACAAGCGCGTGGAGGTAACCCTTGGCGCCAGTGATGACGAATACAGCCAGATCACCGAGGGCCTGGTACCGGGCGATGAGGTCGTGACACAAGGCAATCGCCAAATTTACACGATGTGGCTTACCGGTGGTCAACTAAAAGGGGAGGACGATTAGTCATGTTCAATCGCCTGATCGCCTGGTCGCTGCACAACCGCCTCATCGTGCTCGCCATCACCCTCATTTTATTCGTCGCCGGCGGTTTTACGTTGCAGCGCATGTCGGTGGACGTCTTCCCCGAATTTGCCCCGCCGCAAGTGGTGATCCAAACCGAGGCCCCCGGCATGGCGCCGCAGGATGTGGAATCCCTGATTACCTATCCGCTGGAGAGCGCCATCAACGGTACCCCGGGTGTTACGGACGTACGCTCTAAGACCTCCGTGGGCTTGTCCACCATTACCGTGGTATTCAAGGCGAATACCAACATTTATCTGGACCGACAATTGGTTGGCGAGCGTATCCAGAATGTGGCGAGTCGCCTTCCCGCGAGCAGTAAGCCCCCCGTCATGCTGCCGGTCACTTCGGCCGTAGGTTGGCTCGTCAAGTATGCGCTCACGAGCGATACCTTGTCGCCGGAGGAACTGCGTACCCTGTCTGATTGGGATATCAGTCCGCGTATTCTCTCGCTGGGCGGCATCGCCTCCGTGGTATCCACCGGTGGCGAGGTCAAACAATATCAGGTGCGCCTGGATCCGAGCCGCCTATTGGCCTACCAAATCAGTGCCGAAGAGGTGCGACGGGCCTTGCAAAACTCCAACACCAATGTGCCTGGTGCTTTTCTGCAAAAACCCGGACAGGAGTTCATCGTCAGCGGCGTGGGACGCATCACTTCGCTCGAAGACCTGAAAAACACCGTCATCGTCACGCGTAATGGCGTGCCGATCACCATCGCCAATATTGCTGAGGTCGTTTTCGGTGGCGAGATCAAACGTGGCGACGGTGCTCTCGCCATGAAAAACGCCGTGATCGGCACAGTTTCCAAAGCCTACGGCGCCGATACCTTGACCACGACCTACAAGGTGGAAAAAGCGCTGGCGGAAACCAAGGCCCACTTACCCGCCGGCGTGAACATGGAAACGCAGGTCTTCCGCCAGGCAAATTTTATTGAGGCGGCGATCCACAATCTTAATGTATCGCTATTGCAAGGCGCGCTCATCGTGATTGCCGTCTTGTTTCTCTTCCTCGCAAACTGGCGCGCCTCGTTCATTACCTTCCTCTCCATGCCCGCTTCCTTTGTCGGCGGCATCCTGGTGATGCGCGCCTTTGACATCGGCATCAACTCGATGACCTTGGGTGGACTCGCCATCGCCATTGGCGAGGTCGTGGATAACGGCATTATCACCGTGGAAAACGTGGTGCGAAGGCTGCGGCTTAATCGCAATGCCGCCCACCCGTTACCACCTATCGAGGTCGTGTTCGACGCGGTACAGGAAATTCTCAATTCCGTAGTGTATGCAACGTTGATCGTAGTCCTGATTTTTCTGCCGATCTTTTTCCTGCAAGACCTGGCCGGGCGCATCTTCAGTCCGCTGGGAATCAGTTACATCGCTTCGGTGACGGCCTCTTTAGTGGTCGCGGTCACCATGGTGCCAGCGCTGTGTCACCTGCTGCTGGTTCGTCCCAAGGAAAAGGTGTTGGATCTGAATGTGGTGTTACGCCCCATGGACAGCCGGGAATTGCTGGCCGACACCACGTCGGCCGATAAGAGCCACGAACAGGAGCAGGAAACCCGTTTCGTGTTGTGGCTGAAGCACCATTTTCTGCGTGTATTGAATCTCGCCTTGCGCAAGTTTTGGTGGGTCGTGGGGCTGTCCGGCTTAGCGCTGGTATCGGCCCTGGCCTTGCTGCCCTATTTCGGCCTGTCCTTTTTGCCGGAGTTTCGCGAGGGCAACTACATCATCGCCATGACCACCTTGCCCGGCACCTCGCTGGAAGAATCCATGCGCCTGGGTGCTCTGGTGCGCCAGGACCTGCTCAAATACCGCCAAGTGGTTTCGATTGACCAACGCGCGGGGCGCAGTGAGCTAGACGAAGACGCGCAGCCGCCGAACTTCAGCGAATTCGACGTGCGCCTGGACTTTGACCGAGATCCCACGATGTCAGCGGATGCGCTCATCAAACGCATCCGCCAAGATCTCGCCGGGATACCCGGGGTCGTGTTTAACGTCGGCCAGTTCATCGCCCATCGCATGGATGAAGTGCAGTCCGGGGTGCGCTCGCAAGTGGCCATCAAGATTTTTGGCGACAACCTATCCACCCTGTATCAACTCGGTCAGCAGGTGCAGGGTTTACTCCAAGGCGTGCCCGGCGCAGTGGACATCAATTTGGAGCAGCAGATCCGCGTGCCACAGGTGACCATCAAAATAGATCGTGAAAAGGCCGCGCGCTACGGCATCACGGTGGGAGGTGTGTCGCAGGATATTGAGATGTCCTTGAATGGGGAAATCGTATCCAGCGTGCTGGAGGGGCGCCGTACCTTTGATTTGTTTGTGCGTTTGGAACAGTCGGCACGCAACAACGTGGAGGCTATCCGTGACCTGCTGGTCGATGCGCCCGGCCTCAATCCTGACGGCAAGACCAAAATCCCCTTGCGTGAAGTGGCCGAGGTGAGCGTACAAGACGAGCCGTATGCCATCAACCGCGAAAGTGTCCAGCGCTTGATCGTCGTCGCTTTTAATGTGCAGGAGCGGGATTTGACGAGCGTTATCCGTGACACCCAGTCCAAAATCGGCGCGCAAATAAAACTACCGCCCGGGTACTACATCGAATACGGCGGCCAATTTGAAAGCCAGCAGCAGGCCAACCGAACGCTGCTCAGCTTCGGTGCCTTGGCCCTGTTTGGCGCTCTTCTGCTGCTGTACAAGGTATTCGGTACTTTCCGCGAGGCCTTGCTGGTGTTGTTTAACCTGCCACTCGCGATGATCGGCGGGATCGTGGCGTTGTTTCTGGCCGGAGCCAACATGAGTGTCGCGGCCGTCATAGGCTTTATCACGCTGTTCGGCATTGCCACGCGCAACGGCATTATCCTGGTCACCCACTATAACCAGTTGCGCAAGGAGGGCAAACCTTTGCAAGAAGTAGTGGTGCAAGGCACCCTCGATCGTCTGGTGCCGGTGTTGATGACCGCGGCGACCGCGGCGTTGGGCCTGGTCCCGTTGCTATGGGGTTCACCCATCGGCAAGGAATTGGAACAGCCGCTGGCTCAGGTCGTGCTGGGCGGCCTGTTTACTTCCACTTTTTTAAATATGGTTGTGGTCCCGACAGTCTACAACCGCCTGGAGCAATGGCACGAACGGCGCCAGAGCAAAGTTAAACCACAACTCAACCTGAAGGAGAACATGTTATGAAGACCCAATTCATGGAAATCGTTAAACCTCGGACCATCCTGTTCGCAATGCTCTTAACGGGCAGCGCGCTATTCAATCCGCTCGTGCAAGCGGCAGAAAAACCTGATGCCGCGACGCCAATCCCGGCGACCAGCGAGGCCGTCTGGCAGTCCATCGATAAAGAGACCGAACGATTGGCCACGGTAATCCAGACCGGCAAGCTCGATGAGGCCCACCATCACGCCTTTGCGATCCGCGATTTGGTTGCGGCCTTGTCGACCCGTTCCGGGAATATGCCAGCGGAGAAGCTGGCCCAAGTCAAAGCCAATACCAAGTTCGTCGTCGCCCTGGCTGCCCGGTTGGACACTGCCGGCGATGCCAAAGACAAGGCCGCCACGGAGGCAAACTTTCAGAAATTGAAGGACGTGTTGAAGACGATTCGTGCCAATTATTCCGACCCAAGCCAGAAATAAGGCATACGTTGCAATGGACGCGCTGCAAGCTCATTTTTTTATGTCCAGCAACGAGCAGCTGTTCTTGCGCACATGGAGGCATGTCAGGACTACCGGGCATGTGCTCGAATGAACAGGTGAGGCGCTGTAACAGTGCCCAATCTTCCGCACTGTAAGCCAGTGTCGGAAGATTTGGCGGATAGTACACGCAACCGCCGGGAGTCTGGTTCAACGAGCCATGCCGAGAATTGACGGTGTTTTCGGATCAATACGATTTCACTATCTCCCTCCTTCAGCTTTCCAACGATGATGGCCCTACTCGGCAGGATAATTCGGTTAGTGGCCCTACTAGGCAAAGTTCTCCCGAGTGCTTAGAGAGCCCTACGCGATCCATTCAATTTCAACTACTCACCGCGGCGTAAAATGGGGGAATTCACTTGGGCCGACGATTTACTCGATGGTCTAAGGATATTCCCGGCAACCATCGCCTAAGCATAATCAAGGCTTGGGTGCTTCCAGGCTGAAGGACAGCTTAGCAATCAGCTATGGCCTACAGGGGGCGTTGCGCAAAAACCTTTGAATACTGCTCTCGCATGCGCGCTGTCTCCGCCAAAATCTGGGGCCAGCGTGTCTCCCTGAACGCGGCAGACTCGAATACTTCTGCCGGTACGGCCTGCAGAACATCGATCCGCCGTGTGACATACGCCTCTTTCGCCGGGTCTTCTACCGCAAGTTCCGCAACCTGTTCGGTCAGGTTGAGGGCAATGCGTTGATGGCCTTGATGCAACTCCGATGCAATGTGTTGTCGAACAATGTGAATGCACGCCTCAAGCTGTCGGATGCTGTGTTCGCTTTGACGCCGCAAAGAACCATAGCTATTCGCCAGTCGACTTTCCAAACAAAGCAGGGGATGCATGACAAGAAAGCGCACACCACTCCATTCCACCTTGATGCTGGTGTTCACCACGTCGCGCCGGCTCAGGCCATATAGCTCGCCCATGAAATCGATAGTGGTTGCCTTGCCCGCTTGGCCAGTATAGGTGAGCTTTCCAGAATTCGGGGTGTGATCATCGATAGACGGCACGAAGGCCTTCACCCCAAGCCGCGCGGCGGCGTCGCTTACCTCCGCGCGACCTGCCAGGAAATCAACATCGCGACTGGCGTATGGACCGTTCTTCTGCAGATGGTCATCACCTTCGGCGTAGAACTCCGCCCAGAAACTCACCGCCTGGCCACCGACGAGGATGAGTTTCTCGACGCCTTCCAGGAGCGCCAGGATTTCACGCGCCTCATCGTGGCTCACCCATTCAAGATCGTCCGTTTTGTTACTCATGCCAGGGCTCGCCATCCCAGTCACGTACGATACGTGCCTTGTTCGCGTTCTTTACGAAGCTCGTGATCACCCTAGAGCGCTCGATACTGATCTCGCCAGACGTCACGGCACGCGAGATTGCCTCACGATCTGCGGCCTTTTCATTTTGCCTGACACCGAAGGCACCCATTGAACGACTGGCGTTACTTGGTGAAGGAGGTCTGGCGAATAGCGTTTTCCGCTCGATCTGTTCACACAGCTCGTCGCTGGGCACAAGGACAAGTTTAAGCCCAACGTGACGCGCCAGCCGGTCAAGATCGCTGACCCACGCATCACTGCGGCGCTTCATCCGGCTCAGGTCCTCCGGACGAAATGCGGCGATGCGTGCGAGATCCTTCTGCTTAAGGTTGCGTGCTTCTGCGACCTGAAGGATACGTTCGAGAAGCTGGTTTAAGGTCGCCATCTCGATGTGTTCTTGGTTAGCCTTCATGCTGTTAGCCCTATTCAATTGCTGAATAATGCAATTTATTTACTACTTTAATTGCTTAATATTGCAATTAATAGTATAAATTGACAAATATAGCAATATATTACAGCTACCAACCTGTCTATCGTATACAGATAGAATCAGAAAGCCCGTAACGCGGAGAAATTCATTAGGGAATGTCGCCTAGTTTGGTTCTTATGCCCCTCTTGCCATCGGCCTTTATGTCTCTTATATAGAATAGATAGATACTGAATATTCAGACGTTCACAGCAATGCCAGCCATATACTCGACGTGTATCACCGGCGCCCCGGCACGCATATGACCAATCGGCGCTGAGGCAGAGAAACCCCCGCGCCGGAACATATCGAGTACATCCGGCAGCGCCGCACTCGTGCAGCTCACCAGCAGGCCACCGCTGGTCTGCGGGTCACACAACAATGTCTTCTGCCAAGGCGCCATGTTTGCCGGCAAGCGCACGGCATCGCCATAACTAGACCAGTTGCGGTCTGCAGCGCCTGTGGAGTAACCCTGTTGCGCCAGCGGCAAAGCAGCGGGAATGATCGGCAGCGAGTCGAAATCGATACACGCCCCGAGCGCTGAACCACGGCAGACCTCGGCGAGATGGCCGAGCAGCCCGAAGCCCGTGATATCCGTCATGGCATGCACGCCGGTAAGCCCCGCGAGCCGGCTGCCGACCTCATTGAGCTGGGTGGTGCTCGCCAGCATCTGCCGATACCCCTCCTCCGTCAGTGCATCTTTCTTCAAGGCGGCGCTCAGAATGCCTACGCCCAGCGCCTTGCCTAGCACCAGCACATCACCGGCATGCGCCGTACTGTTGCGCTTGATGCGCTGCGGATGCACCAAGCCGAGCACCACCAGACCATAAATCGGCTCGATCGAGTCTATGGAATGGCCGCCAGCGATGGGAATCCCGGCGGTCTGACATACGGCGGCACCGCCCGCGAGGATCTGCCGGATCACCTCAGCCGAGAGCTTGCTGATCGGCATACCGACGATGGCGAGCGCCAGCAGCGGCCGGGCGCCCATGGCATAAATGTCAGACAACGCATTGGTAGCGGCGATGCGTCCGAAATCATGTGGATCGTCCACGATCGGCATGAAGAAATCGGTCGTGGCAACAATCGCTTGTTCATCGTTCAGTTTGTAGACCGCGGCGTCGTCGCTGGTCTCGGTGCCCACCAGCAGTGCCGGGTCGACGAACCCGTTCGGGAGCTTGGCAAGAATTTCCGTAAGTGCGGCCGGTGCGATCTTGCAACCGCAACCGCCGCCGTGCGACAGGCTGGTCAAACGAACGTCGGACATGGCGCCTTCTCCTTCTTGCGTCAAGAACAAAATGGCGGAAGAGTGTGGGAGTCGAACCCACCAAGGGCCGGCTGACGGCCCTTCCCTGATTTGAAGTCAGGCCGCCCCACCGGGGTGCGAGTCTCTTCCAGTAACCTGTACCGTACGGGCCGCACCCGCACTCGTGGATCCGATCTTGTCCACCAACAGCGCGGCATCACGCATGCAGTGGGCATCGCCGACCCGGCGCGAAAAACCGGTCTTGTCAAAATATTCAAGAATCTGGATCGCGAGCTTGCGGCCGCTGCCAATGCGGTCACGGAATTCGGCAGCACGCACCTCGCCATTCAGGTTTGCAAGTTCCGTCGCAATCTGTGCCAGCTGTGTCAGCGCCTCACGCGTGAAGAATCGGTCGTGCAACACTTCATAGGTATCGCCGATGAGCGTGACACGTTTGAGCAGCATGCGCACCTGCACCTCCGGCACCTTGAGGACCGTGACCATGTCACGCACCCATGGCGGTTGAAACGGTGTGGCGCGCAGCAACGGCGCGATCTGGCGCCAGAGTTTTTCTTCCGCCGGTGTGAGTACAATGCGGTGGCTCGGCAGATGCAGCCACGGTCCGTGACGGGCGATGTGCTTTGCGGTGAGCATCTGTTCAATCAGTGTCGAGAATACCTCCCACGACACTTCCGGCGCCGCCAGTCGCCGCAACCGCCGCGCTTCGAGTCCCATCAGCTCCGGTGTCTGGCGGTGCCCAGTCGCCAAGGTATCCAGAACTGCTTGTTGCAGTTTTTCCCAAGACCGTGGCGCCATGCCGAAGCGCCCCTTACCGGTCACGGTCAGCACAACCATCGGTGGTTCGCAGTACAACGGCTCGCTGACCGCATTAGGCAGGCTGTAACTGCGTGCGAACCAGTCGAGATCAATGCCCGCTGTTGACGTGGCGAGCAATGTCTCCAGCGCCTCGCGCGCGGACGTCTGTTTCAGCGCGCGGAGCAGATTCAGGCGTTCGGGTGTGCGCACCTTGCGCGCCGGTGCAAAGGGATCGAGCACCCTGCCGCCCGCGAGTGTTCGCTGTGCCGACTGATCGCGCAAAATAAAGCGATCGCCGTGCAGGGTGCCAAGCGGTTGATCGAGTACCAGTTGTACGAAGCCGCTCGCACCCGGTTCGATGCCTGTGCCTTCCAGCAACGACACGCGCGCCATGATGTCTGCAGAACCGAGATGGACATGCACCGGTGTCCAGTGTCGCAACGCGCGGACGGCGGAGGCTGGCACATGCAGTTGCGCATCGAAGCGGCTGGTCGGTGCATGCGCTGCCGGGTCAAGCACCCAGTCGCCACGCGCGATGTCCTTTTTCTCCACCCCGGCGAGATTGAGCGCGCACCGCTGACCGGCCTCACCTTGTTCCGCGGCGTGATTCTGGGCATGGATGCCGCGCACCCGCACTTCCCTCCCCGTCGGCGACACCAGCAATTTGTCGCCCACCTGCACGCGGCCCGCGAACACTGTGCCGGTTACCACCGTGCCACTGCCAGCGAGCGTAAAGCAGCGATCCACCGCCAGCCGGAAATGACCATCACTGGCTCGGGCCTTCGCTGCTGCCGCAGCCAGTTGCAGATGCGCGCGCAGCGCTTCAATTCCGTCGCCGGTGATACACGACACCGGAAACACCGGACTGCCGGCGAGCGTAGTTCCGGTAAGCAGTTGTTCGATCCCGGTCAGCACTTCGCCCAATCGTTCAGGTGCGACACGATCAATCTTGGTCAGGGCCACGAGTCCCTGAGTAACACCCAGCAGGTCAAGAATTTCCAGGTGCTCGCGGGTCTGGGGCATTACGCCGTCGTCCGCAGCCACCACCAGCAACACGGTGTCGATGCCAGTGGCACCGGCAAGCATGTTGTGCACGAAACGCTCATGACCTGGCACGTCGATGAAGCCCAGCACCTCGCCGTCCGGGAGCGACGCATAGGCATAGCCGAGATCGATGGTAATGCCGCGCGCCTTCTCTTCCTTGAGGCGATCGGCGTCCACACCGGTGAGCGCTTTAATGAGCGCGGTCTTGCCATGGTCGATATGGCCGGCGGTGCCGATGATCATGTCTGCCTCCCGTTGACATCGAGTCGCAGTTGCGCGAGCTGTTCAACGAAGGCCCGGTCGTCTTCGAGACAGCGAAAATCAAAACGCAACGCGCCGTCGGAGATCGTCCCAACCACCGGAATCGGTAGCGCGCGGAATGCTTCCGCCAGTCGCCGCAGCACCGTTCCCGCGCCACGACCGGACTTGGTTGGGGTGAGCACCAAGGCATGACTCGGCAAAACTTCCACTGGCAACGCCCCACTGCCAATCTGGCTGGAGCATAGCGACACCTCCACCACTGCAAGATCCTTGACGACCTGCAAAACCGCGGGCGCTAACCGCCGGCACAGGGCTTCGATCTCACCCGGCACACGCGTCAGCAATCGCAGCGTGGGCAGGCGCTGCACCAGCCGCTCCGGTTGCCGGTAAAGCCGCAGCACCGCTGCGAGCGCTGCAAGCGTCATCTTGTCCACGCGCAACGCGCGTTTCAGGTGATTGCGTTTAATTTTCTTGATGAGGTCGGCACGGCCGACAATGATCCCGGCCTGTGGGCCGCCGAGCAATTTGTCGCCACTGAAGGTCACGAGATCCGCGCCGGCGGCGAGCGCTTCCTGTGGCGTCGGCTCTTTCGGCAGACCGTACTGGCTCAGATCCACCAGCGTGCCGCTGCCCAGATCCACCACGAACGACAGCTCCCGCGCATGGGCGAGACTGGCCAGATCATTTTCCGGTACGGCGGCAGTGAAGCCTTGCACGACGTAATTACTGGTGTGAACTTTGAGCAGCAAGGCGCTGCGGTCGTTGATCGCCTGCTCGAAGTCGGCAAGATGCGTGCGATTGGTGGTGCCAACTTCGTGGAGCTTGCATCCGGCGCGCGCCATTATCTCGGGAATTCGGAACGACCCGCCGATTTCGATCAACTCGCCACGCGACACAACCACCTCCCGGCGCGCTGCCAGCGTGTTGAGCACTAGCAGTACCGCGGCGGCATTGTTATTCACCACGGTCGCAGCTTCGGCTCCGGTGAGTTCGCACAATAGCGCCTCCACGTGGGTATCACGGTCGCCACGCTCGCCCTCCCCCGTCTCGAACTCGAGGTTGCACGGCTGCGTCATCACTGCTTGCACGGCCTGCGCGGCTTCGTCTGGTAACAGCGCGCGGCCGAGGTTTGTGTGCAACACCGTGCCCGTCAGATTGAACACAGGCCGTAATGACGGACGGAGCCACGCGTCCAAACGTTCCTGCAGTTGCTGTGCAAGTCGCGGCTCTTGCATTGCCTCGATAGGCAACACAGCGCCCTCGCGTATGAGGTGACGGATTTCAGAGAACAGAGAACGAACCACATGAACAACGGCGCTATGGCCGTATTGCGCAACGAGCGTCTCGACCGCGGGCATATGCAGCACGCGGTCGACAGCCGGCAGGATGACAGCAGTTTGCGGATTCTGCACTTGGACCAAGGACGGTTCCGCCTGTGAACGAGTTTTGCAACAGTAACAACGTTTACCGGGCTACGCGTCTCCTCCTATCAGGAAAAAATTCATTCCACTGCGAGTGACACCGGATTCGGACATCAGGACATCGAGCGCGACACTGGCCACATCGTCCGCGACGGCGTCGACCTGAGGGTCCTTGTCCATGTAGAAAATCTTGAGATAACTGTGGCAGGCATCACAGCTCTCGGCCTTGATCGCGGCGCTCGCGCCTTCGATACCGTAATAGCCTATACCTTTGGTGGATTCACAGGATGAGCACTTGATGCGCACCATGTGCCACTGACTATTGCACAGTGAGCAGTTGAGATAGCGCAGACCCTGGTCGGCGGCGCCAATACGTACCACGCTCGCCACCGGCGGCGAGCCGCACACCGGACAGAGCGACGGCGTCTCCAGCCGCCCGAAGGCATTCGCTCCCAGGCTGGTGGCCATGTGCAGCCAGTACACTTGCAGCGCCGCGGCAACAAAAGGCGCGCTGGCACGGTCGATCTGTGTGTAATCGCCGGCAAGCAGCTGGTCCGCCAACCGTTCGAGGCTGGCGTTATCCGTCTGTTTGAGTTGCGCGATGGTTGCACGCGCGGCTTCGGGTAACGCACCGGATTCAAGCGCCGCCAGCATATGGCGCAAGACTTCGCGCCACACCGACGCGCGTTGCCAGCCCTGCATCCCGAGCGGTGGCAAGCCGTGTTCGCGGCAACGCTCCATCTGCTCGGACGTTGGCAGCGGCACATCGCGCACCAACGCCTGCGCCGAGTGTTGCGCGCGCGCCATACTGGCGAGAAATTTCAGGTAATCGGCCAATGCGTGGCCCGACGCCAAGGTGTTCAGACGCTCGCCACGCACCTGGAACAAATCACGTTCCGGCAGGCGCAGGAATGTCAGGTCACCGGGCGGTGCCTCAATGGTTCCTGGCTCAATAATGGTCGCGGTCATTTTGTGCCCTTGCCAACCTCACGATACCAGCCCGGGTGATTCTGCGCGGCCCAGGCGCGCGTCACGGTGCCACACGTCATGGCGCGCAACGTGCCCTTGACCCAGATCGTCGCATAGACATGCACAATAAAGCCAGCGATAAGCACAAATGCCGCAAGCGCGTGCAGCAGCGAGGCAAGCCGGATGAGACCGACCGGAAAGAACGGCGCAAACCACGGCTGCCACATGAGAATGCCACTCGCAAAGAGGATGGCGATGGATATCACCATGGTCCAGAAAAGATATTTCTGGCCGGCATTGTAATGCCCTACCTCCGGCAGACCCTGATCACGCTTGGTAATAACATCCCATACACGACGTATCCACACGCGGTCGTTGTCGGTAATGCGGTTGAGATTCCAGAAGCGGCTGGCAAGCTTGGTGAACGAGACCGCCAGTAACACGCCCACGAACGGATGCAGGATGCGCGTCCAAGTACCGCCGCCAAACAGATTGGTTAGCCAGAAGAATAGCGGATAAAACAATGCGAGCCCGCTCACGGCTAGCAGGATGAAAGTTACTGCCACCACCCAGTGGTTGGCGCGTTCCGCCGGGTTGTAGCGCTTGATTACATTCTTGTCATTCATGGCTTTGACTCCTCTTTCGTTTCCTTCGGTCCCACGGTCAGGTAGTGGAATACGCCCACCAACGCCATGATACCGAGGCCGATCGACAACACTGGCTTGAGTGCGCCCTTCCACAGCGACACCACTGGGCTGATGCTCGGATCCGCCGGCAGACCGTGATATATCGCCGGTCTGTCCGCATGCTGCAGCACATACATGACGTGCGTGCCACCGACACCCTTGGGATCGTACAGGCCCGCATTTTTGTAGCCGCGCGATTTGAGATCAATGATGCGGCCCTCCGCATGCTTGATCATGTCGTCCTTGGTGCCGAACACGATTGCCTTGGTCGGGCAGGTCTTGGCGCACGCCGGCTGCTGACCGACCGCGACACGGTCGGAGCAGAGCGTGCACTTGGATGCCTTGTTGTCCTTCTTCGACAGGCGTGGGACATTGAAAGGACAGCCGCTGATGCAGTAACCGCAGCCGATGCAATGCTCACTGTCGAAATCCACGATGCCGTTCGAGTACTGCACGATCGCGCCAGGTGCAGGACAGGCCTTGAGGCAGCCCGGGTCGGCGCAGTGCATGCAGCCGTCCTTGCGAATCAGCCATTCGAGCTTGCCGGCTTCAACCTCCACCTCGGAGAACCGCATCACGGTCCACGATTGATCGGTGAGATCGCGCGGGTTGTCGTAGATACCGGCGTTGCTGCCGATCTCGTCGCGCAGGTCGTTCCATTCCATGCACGCCGCCTGGCAGGCCTTGCAGCCAATGCACTTGGAGATGTCGATGAGCTTTGCCACCTTGGCAACCGGTGCCGTCGCGGGCAATGCACCGGTGGCGGAACGGCGTTCGACTTCGAGTGTTTGCTGTGCCATATCGCCCCCTTACGCTTTTTCGATGTCAACCAGGAACGCCTTGAACTCCGGCGTCTGGGTGTTCGCATCGCCCACGAATGGGGTCAGCGTATTGGTGATATAGCCGTTCTTCGCCAAGCCCTGAAAGCCCCAGTGGATTGGGATGCCGACGGTGTGCACACGCTTGCCGGCGACATCCAGCGAGCGGATGCGTTTCGTCACCACCGCCACCGCCTTGATGAAGCCGCGACTCGACCGGATCTTGATGTGGTCGCCATTGGTGATGCGTTTCGCCTCGGCAAGTTCCTCGCCGATCTCCACGAATTGCTCGGGTTGCAGGATCGCGTTGATCTTCACGTGCTTGGTCCAGAAGTGGAAGTGCTCAGTCAGGCGATAGGTAGTCGCAACATACGGGAACTCCTTGGCATCGCCGAACTGTTCGAGATCGCCCTTGAACACCCGTGCCGCTGGACTGCTCTTCACCTTCGGAAACTTCGGGTGCATCGGATTGGCATCGAGCGGCGATTCGAACGGCTCGTAGTGCTCGGGGAACGGCCCGTCCGCCATCTTGTCCACGGCGAAGAAACGCGCCACGCCTTCCTGGTTCATGATGAACGGACTCATGCCTTCCTCGGGTGCAGAATCCGGCTTGAAATCCGGCACGTCGGCGCCGGACCATTTCTTCTCCTTCGCGTCCCAAGCGATGAGTTTGCGCGTGGCGTCCCACGGCTTGCCGCTCGGATCGCAGGAGGCGCGATTGTAGAGAATGCGCCGGTTTGCGGGCCATGCGTACGCCCAGTTGAGCGTGTTACCAATACCGGTCGGGTCCGAATTGTCGCGCCGTGCCATGAGGTTACCCTTCTCCGACCAGGCGCCGGAGAAGATCCAGCAACCGCAACTGGTGCTGCCATCGTCACGGAGCTGCGCGAAACCGTCGAGCTGCTCACCGGCCTTGCGCAGAACCTGCTTCGTCTTGGGATCGAAGACGGTAGCCAGCGCCTTGCCGCTGAACTCGCGCGCCAGCTCTTCCGGCGCTGGCGACTGCGGGTCCTTGTGGTCCCAGACCAGGTTCACGATCGGATCCGGGAATTTGCCGCCCTCTCTCGTATAGAGTTCGCGGAGCTTCAGGAAGATCCCCGCCATGATCGCGGTGTCGGTTTTGGCTTCGGCCGGTGGCTCGGCGCCCTTCCAGTGCCATTGCAACACGCGGCTGCTGCTCACCAACGAGCCGTCTTCCTCTGCGAAACAGGAGGACGGCAGACGAAACACCTCAGTCTGAATCTTGGCGGGGTCCACGTTGTTGTGCTCACCGTGGTTCTGCCAAAACACCGAGGTCTCGGTGGCCAGCGGGTCGATTGTTACCAGATATTTCAACTTGGCGAGCGCCCCATCCACCTTGGCTTTGCACGGGAACGAGGCGATCGGGTTGAAACCCTGGCAGATGTAGCCGTTCATCTTTCCCTGGTGCATGTCCTCGAACACTTGCAGGATGTCATACACCTTGTCGAGCTTTGGCAAGTAGTGGTAGGCGTAGTCGTTCCCGGCATGCGCGGCCTTGCCAAACCAGGCCTTCATGAAACTGACGTGGAACTTGGCATAGTTCTGCCAGTACGAAAGCTGACCCGGACGCAACGGCTTTTGCACACGCTGCTCGATGTAGGTCTTGTAAACGGTTTCCTTCTCACCCGGCAGCGTCATGTAACCGGGCAGAAGGTTCGACAGCAGACCCAGATCGGTGAGCCCCTGGATGTTGGAATGACCGCGCAGCGCATTCATGCCGCCACCCGCCATGCCGATGTTGCCGAGCAGGAGTTGCACCATCGCCGCCGTGCGGATCATCTGCGACCCCACGGAGTGCTGCGTCCAACCGAGCGCGTACATGACGGTCATGGTGCGGTTCGGCGCCGAAGTTTCGGCGATCTCCTCGCACACCTTGAGAAACTGGTCTTTGGGCGTGCCGGTGATGCTGCTCACCAGTTCTGGCGTGTAACGCGCGTAGTGTTGCTTCATTAAGGTGAATACGCAGCGCGGATGCTTGAGCGTCGGGTCGGACTTGACGTACCCCTTGCCGTCGAGCTCATACATCCAACTCGATCGGTCGTACTTGCGCTTGGCTGCGTCATAACCCTCGAACAGGCCGTCCTTGAACGAATAATTCTCCTTCACGAGGAAGCTCACGTCGGTGTATGACTTGACATAGTCGTGCTGGATTTTGTCGTTGGTGAGCAGGTAGTTGATCACACCGGCGAGAAACGCGATGTCGCTGCCAGCGCGGATCGGCGCGTAATAGTCAGCCACCGCTGCCGAGCGCGTAAAACGCGGATCGACGACGATGAGCTTGGCCTTGTTGTGCGCCTTGGCCTCGGTTACCCATTTGAATCCACAGGGGTGTGCCTCCGCGGCATTTCCGCCCATGATCAGGATCAGGTTGGCATTCTTGATGTCAACCCAGTGGTTGGTCATCGCACCGCGTCCGAATGTCGGGGCCAGACTGGCCACCGTCGGACCGTGTCAGACGCGCGCCTGATTATCGAATGCCAACATCCCGAGGCTGCGCACAACCTTGTGCGTGAGATAGCCAGTTTCGTTGCTTGAGGCTGAGGCCGCGAGGAAGCCGGTGGAGAGCCAGCGGTTCACCGTGGCGCCCTCGGCATTTTTGGCCTCAAAATTTTTGTCGCGGTCGTCCTTCATAAGCCGCGCAATCTTACTAAATGCCTCATCCCAGGAGATGCGCGTGAACTTGTCGGAACCGGGCGCGCGATACTCCGGGTACTGCAGGCGGCTGGGACTGTGCACGAAATCGAGCAGTCCGGCTCCCTTCGGGCAGAGCGTGCCGCGGTTGACCGGATGATCGGCGTCGCCCTCGATGTGGATAATTTTGGATGCCGTATTCTTGGCTGTGTCGCCAAGGCTGTACATAATGATGCCGCAGCCGACGGAGCAATAGGGGCAGGTGTTACGCGTTTCGGTGCTGCGGGCAAGCTTGAACTGTCGCACTTCGGCCAGGACCTCTCCAGGCGAGAAGCCCAGCACGGCCAAGCTCGACGCACCCAGACCGGCCGCGCTGAGCTTGAGGAATTGACGTCTCGAGACAGACAACATAATGAGCCCTCCTAGCTTGTTGTTGCGCCTGAATAATTCTGTTTTAGATGAACCTCACTTTGCTAATGCCACAATAGAATCAATCTATTCCTTTCCCTTACAAAAAACAACTGTGGAGTCTGAACACCGTTATAGCATTTCACATTATGAAATAATGGAAATCCACCAGGCCATCTACGTGGCAGGGTGATTCTGTTCTTAGGGAGTGTTGGTGCGCGTTCTAAAAAAGACGCTCGCCAAGTTTTGTCAGGGGGCTGTCACAAAATTTTTGCGAGTGGCCGCTCGCTGCAGATTATCAGGATTTATTTTTATGGGATTTTTCGTTAATAGACATGGACAACTTAATGTTTATTAATATAAATTTTTAATCACAACGATCCGGATTGTATTGGTGATGGCGCCAGCTCCACTGCTTTGGCGGTGCGGAATAGGCGGAAGAAATTCTGCGTGGTGGATTCAGCGATCGACTCCAATGGCGCCTGACGGACATCGGCGAGACATTCCGCCACGTGGCGTACATAAGCCGGTTCATTAGTTTTGCCGCGAAATGGCATGGGCGCAAGATATGGCGCGTCGGTTTCGACCAGCAGCCGATCTGTTGGGACCATCTTTGCCACTTCGCGCAACGTATCGGCGTTGCGAAAGGTCACAATGCCGGAAAACGAAATATAGAAGTTGAGATCAAGGGCTTCGCGTGCAACCTGCAGGCTTTCTGTGAAGCAGTGCATCACTCCACCAATGTCAGCCGCCCCTTCCTCGCGCATGATCCGCAGGGTGTCCACGGCGGCGTCACGGGTGTGAATGATCAGCGGCTTATCTGATTTTTTGGCGGCACGGATATGGCGCCGAAACCGCTCCTGTTGCCATGCCATGTCGCCCTGGCTGCGGTAGTAATCGAGACCCGTCTCACCGATGGCAACCACCCGATTGTCCCTCGCCAAATCAACAAGCTCGTCTACGGTAGGTTCCTGCCCTTCGCGTTCATTAGGATGTACGCCGACGGAGGCAAAAATATGTGGGTGGGCGTGGGCCAGTGTGCGAATTTCCGGGAATGTCTCGAGCGTTACCGACACGCACAGCATGTGCCCGACCCCGTTGTCCCGGGCATGCCTGAGCACATCATTCAGGGTCTTGTGTAGGGGCTCGAAATTAAGATGGCAGTGTGAATCGACGAGCGGTGTCACGGGTTACATCGTATGCGTGAGCCTGTCGGAGCTGAGCGCACCAGCCAGAACCCCTTCGATTTTATTGCGGGCGATACCGGAATCCTTCTCGCTGAACTGGATGCCGATACCAGCGGTACGGCTGCCTTGGGCGCCCGGAGGGGTGACCCAGACCACGTGACCGGCCACCGGGATTTTCTCTTTGCTATCCATGAGCGTCAGCAGCATAAACACCTCTTCCCCGAGTTTGTAAGAACGGCTGCTGGGCACGAAAATCCCTCCGCCTTTGATAAAAGGCATATAGGCCGCGTACAGGGCATTTTTATCCTTGATGGTGAGCGACAGGACACCCGGACGAGTACCCATGACAGGCATAGGCTTGATCGGCAGTGCGCTTGCCGATATGGGTGTTGGGTTGGCTGGTTTGTCAGTCATGTTCTTCCTTGAATTTAGTGTAGACGGCTTAGGCGTCCCCAGCGTATCAAAATATCTTCGAGTAGCAAGAGCTGCTCGATAGGCCCGGAAAGTTGCTTGTATGATTCACTAATAACATCAAGTAAACTATATAGTCCATTATTTTCTAAGGATAATTTATTATTATTGTTGCTGGAAATTAACTCTGGGTTGGCCAGCTGAAAAGCGCCAGAAACGCCTAGATTCATTTTGATCAGATCTGACACATAGCTGTATAACCAGGCCAGACTTCGAGCTGTTCCCAGATTTTTCCAGCGCACGGCACACACCGAAGGCTGTTCCAGGTCGTTCCTCAAGGCCGACATGTCCTGAAGTAACTGCTTTCGATGTTCCAGAAATCCATTCTGGGCCAATTCAATGGCCAGGAGCGGTGCGCCAGCCGCTTTTCTCAGAAAGCTGGCAGATTGTTCCTGCATCTCCGGGAAAGCCTGTAGCCATTCGAGTGCGTCAGATTCAGGCGGCTGCTTGAACAAAACCCGGGTACAGCGGCTGCGAATGGTGGCGGGAAGGCGTGCCGGATGGCAGGTCACCAGAATAATCACGCTTCCAAGAGGCGGCTCTTCCAGCATCTTTAGAAGGCTGTTGGCGGCGCTAAGGGTCATGGTTTCGGCGGGTGAAATGATGACCACTTTTCGGGTCGCGGTATGTGGGCGCAAGGACAGGAAACTACCCAGTTCACGGATCTGGTCAATGGCAATGCCTGTCTTGTCTTCCAGAGGTTCCACGACCGCGATATCAGGATGGGTACCCGCCGCGAGCAAGAGGCAACCTTGGCAGCGGCCGCAGGCCTCGGCTTCTGTGGCGGGGTGAGCACAGAGCAAGGTGCGCGCCAGCCGAAATGCGAATGCGCGCATCCCCAGGCCGGGCTGACCGTACAACAAAAGCGCATGTGGGAGCAGATCCAGACGTTGGGTCAGCGACGACCAAGGGGATCCGTGCCAGGGGTAACGTTCGGTCGCAGGAAAGCTCAGGCTGGCGACAGTTGGGTCATCCTTGGCCATGCACCAACCCCTGCAAAATGGTAGCGATCTGTTGTCCTACCTGTTCCGGATTTTGACGTGCGTCGATGATGTGTACACGCCTTGGCTCACGCGCGGCGCGGTCGAGATAGCGCTGGCGGACGCGACCGAAAAATTCGTTATTCTCCTGTTCAAAACGGTCCGGTTTACTGCGATTTACGGCCCGCTGTCTTCCCGTTTCTACTGGAACATCGAAGAGCAGGGTCAAATCCGGACGTAAATTTCCCTGTACCCAGGTTTCCAGGGTGGCGATACGTTCATCTGGTACGCCACGGCCACCGCCCTGATAGGCATAGGAGGCATCGGTAAAACGGTCGCACAACACGGTTTTACCCATGGCCAGCGCCGGAAGAATTATTCTGGCAAGATGTTCGGCGCGCGCCGCAAACATGAGGAGCAATTCCGTATCGGGAGAGATATGAAGTTCATGGCTGTGCAGCAGTACGTCACGGATGCGCTCGCCCGCCTCGGTCCCGCCCGGCTCGCGGGTAACAACCACATCACGCCCTGCCTGCTGCAACCATTCCTGAGTAAAGGCGAGGCTGGTACTTTTACCTGCGCCTTCCCCGCCCTCCAATGTAATAAATAATCCTTTTCGCATCATTGTTCTTTAGGGAAGCTTGGCCGCTCCATTCGCCTGGGTGGAGGGGCTTGGTTTGGGCACAGGATTTGAACTGATGTTCTTTGCTTTTCCGTTCAGCTGATATTTGACCACAGCGTTATTGTGTTCCACCAGTGTCTCGGAAAAATAATGCCCACCGTCACCACGCGCGACAAAGTATAACGCGCGGGTATCGATGGGGTGTAACACCGCCTCCAGCGATGCCTTGCCCGGCATGGCAATGGGTGTTGGCGGGAGACCAGCGCGTGTGTAGGTACTGTAAGGGGTATATTGTCTCAGATCCTTCGAACGGATCTTGCCGTGGTAGGAACCCCCCATGCCATAAATCACCGTCGGATCGGATTGCAACTTCATTCCACGTCGTAAACGGTTAATGAATACCCCAGCCACCATTCGCCGCTCGTCTACCCGCCCGGTTTCCTTCTCAATGATCGAGGCAAGAATCAGCGCTTCATAAGGATTTTTATATGGGAGGTTTCCATCCCGGATATCCCATTGCAGCCGCAGGAGCGTTTGCATTTTTTCATAGGCAAGCGCGAGAATCGCAAGATCAGTTTGCCCAGCCGAGTAATAATAAGTGTCGGGATAAAACATCCCTTCGGGATGCTGGTCGGGGTGGCCCAGTTTCTCCATCACGGCACGCCGGGAGAGATTGGTGACGGTATGCGTCAGTTTCGGCGCGTTGTCGAGTGCCTGGATAAATTCCTTGAAGGTCCAGCCTTCCACCAGCACGAGAGGATACTCGACCACACGTCCGGCAATAACCTGGTCCAATAACTCCTTGGCGCTCATGCCATCGCGGAATTGATATTCCCCCGCTTTCAAGGCGCGGTCATGTCCGGAAACGTAGGCAAGCCAAACGAATGAACGGCTCTCCAGAAGAACCCCGCGCTGACTCAGTTCACGGGCGAAACCACGCAACGTCATCCCGGATCTGACAATGTAGGTCTCCTCACCCAGCTTCAGCGGATGACTCCAGGCCCAGAACAGGTAGGTGGCGCTGATAGCAACAACCACCAGAAGCGCCGTGACGGCTCTAGTTACATTCTTGTGCATGGTATAGCGCCTGCTGCAATTGTCGTGTGATGCGGCCTACGGTAAATTCCTGACGCTCCAGTTTACGCACGGGCCAGAGGCCAATAAGACTGTTCGTAAGAAATATTTCATCGGCGCCAAAAATGTCCTTGCGGCTGATGTCGGTAATACGGCAAGGAATTGAGGCGGTCACCGCGCATTCGAGTACAACGGCCCGCATGATGCCCTCCACACCGCATTGTGACACATCGGGTGTCAACAATGTCCCTTGGGACACCGCAAAAACATTGCTCATGGTGCCCTCCACCACGTGCCCGTCCGCGTCCTGCATCAACCCTTCCTGATAGTCGTCCTGCCATTCCGCACGCGCCAGCACCTGCTCGAGACGGTTTAAATGCTTGATGCCGGCAAGAAAACGATTGCGCGAGAGCATCATACGACAGAAACACACCATCACCCCCAGCTGCGGGTAGGTGGCAGGATAATCCAGCCATGGTGAAAGGCTGAGTACGCGTGTCGGTGAGGCGCTGGCGACCGGTCCGTATCCACGGTCGGAAGCGCCACGGGTGATAATAATTTTAAGCACGGCACGTTCACGGTTTATGCAAAGCTGCTCGGCTTCATGGCGCAGCAGCGGTTCCGGCGGTGGTGTGAAGCCAAGGCGTTCCGCTCCGTGCTGCAATCGCCGCATGTGTCGATCCCAGAGAATCGGCTTGCCCTTGGTGACCGCCAGTGTTTCAAACAGACCGTCACCATATTGAAAACCGCGATCACGGATCGATAGCTGCTCCTGAAACTCACCATTGATCAAGGTTGTGGGGGCGATGTTCATATACCCAATGCCGCCAACAGCCCCTTCGCCTTGGCGCGAGTCTCTTGCAGTTCCCGCTCCGGAATAGAGTCGGCCACGATGCCCGCACCAGCACGCAGCTGGATTTCACGACCATTTTGGACCAAAGTGCGGATGAGAATATTCAAGTCCATGCTCCCATCGCGATTCACGTATCCCATGGAACCGGTGTAGGCCAAGCGTGGTGTGTGCTCCAGTTCCGCAATGATCTGCATACACCGCACCTTGGGGCAACCGGTGATGGTGCCGCCTGGAAACACCGCCCGCATGACACCAGCTGGTGATGTGTTATCGCGCAGACTTCCACTCACCTCCGACACGATATGATGTACGTGCCGGTAGGATTCGAGCACCATTAATTCATTTACCTTGACGGTTCCGGTGCGGCACACACGTCCGAGATCGTTACGCTCAAGATCGATCAGCATGATGTGCTCCGCCCGTTCCTTCGGATGCTGCATCAATGCCTGTGACAACTTGCGATCTTCCGCGGAATCCGGGCTGCGCGGATGCGTTCCCGCGATCGGGCGTGTCCGTACCATTCCGTTGCGAACTTCCACGAGCCGTTCCGGCGACGAACTGATAATCGCCCGCCCCCTGCCAAAGGTCATCAGGCCGGCAAAGGGCGCCGGATTGGAGGAACTCAGGCGCCGGAACAGCGACAAGGGCGTCGCGGTCTTTTCCAGTTCGATCTTCCAGACGCGCGACAGGTTGACCTGAAATACATCTCCGGCCTGGATATAGTTTTTGACGCGTCCGACCTGCTCCAGGAATTGCTCGGGGGGTTCTTCATGAATGATTCCCAGGATTATGTTGGCATCGAGTGGCATTTCCTGTCGACCCGCGTCGTCTCGCAACAAGGGCAACAATTCCTTCTCATAACCGGTTTCACAGACCAGCAAGGTTTGACGCGTGGCGTAGTCGTTAATGACCGCGGCCGGAACTCGTGTGGCACTGGCTACGGGAAAGCTCGATTCACAGGTGGCATTGCCGATGGATGGTTCAATCTGCGCCGCCAGTTCATAGCCCATAAAAACAAACCATCCTCCGGTAAAGGGAGGCGCGTCGTCCAGGGGTGCATGGCGCGCAACGGCGGGCACAGATAATCGGTGCCATTCCCGATCAAACGCCGCGAGAAAATCATTGGCACTGAGTTTTTGTTGATTGTGGTAAAGCTGCTGCCCCGCATCGAGGGTGAGCGATTCACCGGGGAAGGCAAACAGAATGTCGTAACGCGAGCGTGATGACCCCTGCGCCGTACTTGCCAGCAGATGCGGATAACGTTCCGGATTATGTGCGTGCAGCGCACCGAGATCAGACGTACCCGCCAACCTGACGCAGGTATAGCCAGATGAGGAAACTGATTTTTTCTTGTGTGTCTGTCCGGCAATCACGCCAGTTTGCGAAATACCAGCGTTCCGTTGGTGCCGCCAAATCCGAAGGAATTGGAAATCGCGACGTCGATTTTCATCTGGCGCGGAGTGTTTGGGACATAGTCCAGATCACAATCGGGATCCGGCGTGTCGAGGTTGATCGTCGGTGGCGCAATCTGGTGATGCACTGCCAGCACCGTGTAAACCGCCTCGACACCGCCGGCCGCACCCAGCAGATGACCTGTCATGGATTTAGTTGAACTCATAGCCAGTTTGTACGCATGGTCACCAAATGCCGCCTTAGCAGCGAGCGTTTCAGCACGATCACCCAATGGCGTCGACGTACCGTGGGCATTGACGTACTGCACCTGCCCGGTATTCAGACCGGCATTGCGTAGCGCGTTGCGCATGCAGCGTGCCGCACCTTCTCCGCCTTCCGAAGGGCTAGTCATGTGGTAGGCATCGCCGCTCATGCCAAAACCAACGAGCTCGCAATAAATTTTCGCCCCGCGCTTCTTCGCGTGTTCGTATTCTTCGAGTACCACCACCCCCGCCCCTTCGCCCAGCACGAAACCATCGCGGTCCTTGTCCCAGGGACGGCTCGCGGTTTCGGGGCTGTCGTTACGCGTGGATAACGCCTTGGCGTTGCCGAACCCGGCCAACGCGGTAGGCGTGATAGCGGCTTCAGCGCCACCAGCGATCATGACGTCGGCGTCGCCGTACTCGATCAACCGGCCGGCATCGCCAATACCGTGGGTAGCCGTGGCACAGGCGGTCACCATGGCAAGATTAGGCCCCTTGAATCCATACATGACCGATAAGTCACCCGAGATCATATTGATGATGCTCATGGGGACGTAAAACGGAGAGACGCGACGTGGGCCTTTTTCCAGAATGGTGCGGGTGGTGTCCTCGATGGTGCCAACACCACCAATGCCGGATCCGAGATGCACGCCGATACGCTCGGCATTGGCCTCAGTGACTTCCAGACCCGAATCCTTGATTGCCTCGATGCTGGCGGCCATACCGAGCTGGATGAAGCGATCCATGCGGCGCGCCTCTTTCTCGGAAATGCCGAATTGGGTGGGGTCGAAGTTTTTTACTTCACCGGCGATCGTGGCAGGGTAGCCGGTAGCGTCAAAGCGTGTCACCCGCCCTATTCCGCTTTTTCCGGCCAGGATATTTTGCCAATTTTCCGCTGTACCGATGCCGACTGGCGAAACAATTCCAAGCCCGGTGATAACAACACGCCGCTTGCTCAAGACAGGTTCCCTCAGATTGGCGGCGCAGGATTACCCGCCGCGCTTAATAAAGCCAAGAGGCCGTCACCACGGCAGTGGATGACGGCCTCTCCTGCTGTTTGAGTCGATCAACTCTGATGAGAATTGATGTAGTCGATGGCCTGCTTCACGGTAGTGATCTTTTCGGCCTGCTCATCAGGGATTTCGCAGTCGAACTCTTCTTCCAGTGCCATGACGAGTTCAACGGTATCCAGGGAGTCGGCGCCCAGGTCGTCTACGAAAGAAGCATCCGGTTTGACTTCGCCTTCGTTGACACCCAGTTGTTCCACAACGATTTTCTTGACGCGCTCTTCTATACTGCTCATGGGTAAAATGTCCTCCAAAATTGACTTGCTGCCCCCGTGCGGGCGCATAGTTAACACTATTTGCCTAAAATCGTCCAGCCAATCAACAAATTGGCTTAATTCATATACATACCGCCATTGACGTGCAAGGTCATGCCGGTGATGTAGGCGGCCTGAGGTGACGCCAGAAACGCCACGGCATAGGCCACTTCTTCTGCCGTGCCCAAACGTCCCAAGGGGATCTGGTTCACAAGTAGTTGTTTCTGGGCCTCAGGCAGGCGGCGGGTCATGTCGGTATCGATAAAACCTGGCGCCACGGTATTGACCGTGATATGGCGAGAACCGATTTCACGCGCCAGTGAGCGGGTGAATCCAGTCAACCCAGCCTTGGCCGCCGCGTAGTTTACTTGGCCCGCATTGCCTATGGAGCCCACCACCGAGCTGATACTGATAATCCGGCCGGTGCGCGCCTTCATCATGGGACGCAGGCAAGCCTTGCTCATACGGTATACCGATTTGAGGTTGGTCTCCATAATAGAGTCCCATTCGTCTTCCGACATGCGCAACAACAAGTTGTCGCGTGTGATCCCGGCGTTATTGACTAGAATAGTAGGAGCTCCACAGGTCTTTTCCATGTCCGACAGCACCGCCGCAACGGATTCTGTTTTGGTGACATCCAGTACGACACCTCGCCCAATTATATCTTTCTCTTTCAATATATTGCTGATGTTATCTGCTCCATTGCTTGAGGTAGCGGTACCTATGATGTGCGCACCCTGACGTCCCAGTTCGAATGCAATGGCTTGTCCAATTCCGCGACTGGCCCCGGTAACCAGGGCGACCTGACCTTTAAGTAGCATACCCTCTCCTTATAATCCTGATGCAAACGTCAGGGCCTCTCGCAACGTCGCCGGATCGTACACCGGCTGCGTCTCGGCGGTTTTGACAATACGCTTGTTGAGGCCGGCGAGAACCTTGCCTGGGCCACATTCTACCAATTTGTTGACGCCATCGGCCGCCATTTTCTGGATGGTTTCCACCCAACGCACAGGAGATTCGATTTGCCGTACCAACGCGTGACGTATGGCGTCGGGTCTCGTTTCCGATTGAACATGGGCGTTATGAATGACGGGGACTTGCGGCGGGCGAAACTCCACCAACTTCAGGCGTTCCGCCATTCGTTCCGCCGCCGGGTGCATCAAGGCGCTATGAGAAGGCACGCTGACCGGCAACAGAATGGCACGCTTGGCTCCGGCCGCTTTAGATTGGGCGATGGCCCGTGCAACGGCCGTGGCAGTACCGGCAATAACCACTTGTCCCGGCGAATTGAAGTTCACGGCATCAAGCACTTCGCCTTCCGCCGCCTGATGACACAACTGGCGCACGGCTCCATCCTCAAGACCAAGAATGGCTGCCATGCCGCCCTGTCCCGCCGGCACGGCATCCTGCATGAACCTCCCGCGATCGGACACAAGTTTTATGGCATCGGCAAATGTCACCGCTTCGGCACAAACCAATGCCGTGTACTCACCAAGGCTGTGGCCAGCCATGACACAAGGGCGTACGCCGTTGTTTGCCAGCCACACGCGCCAGATTGCCACACCGGACGCCAGCATGGCGGGCTGGGTAATCTGGGTTTCATTAAGCTTTGCTTCTGGGCCGGTCGCCACGACCTGCCACAGATCGTAGCCAAGCACCTGCGAGGCCTCGGCAAAAGTAGCTTTAACTTGGACGTATTCGCGTGAGAGGTCGGCCAACATGCCGACCGCCTGTGAACCTTGTCCCGGGAAAACAAATGCAAGAGTCATTATGAGTGCACCAGTCCGCTCTGGAAGAAATCGTCGATCCTAGAAGTTAAATAATACCGAGCCCCAGGTAAAGCCACCGCCGAAGGCCTCCATCAGCACCGTGTCACCACGCTGGATGCGCCCGTCACGCACCGCTTCGTTGAATGCCAGCGGAATCGAGGCGGCCGAAGTGTTGCCATGGCGGTCAACCGTCAACACCACGTGGTCCATGGACATGTTCAATTTTTTGGCCGTGGCGCTGATGATGCGGGTGTTGGCCTGATGCGGCACCAGCCATTTGATGTCAGATTTCTTCATGTGGTTGGCAGCAAGTGTCTCGTCCACGATGCGCCCAAGCGTGTTGACCGCCACCTTGAATACTTCGCTGCCTTCCATTTTTACGAAGGCATTGCCGCTGACAACCTTATCGTAACCCTGGGAAACACCGGCGGGCACCTCGAGCAGGTTTTTGTATTGCCCGTCGGCATGCAGGTGGGTGGAGATAATTCCAGGTTTGTCGTCAGCAGTCAGAATCACCGCGCCGGCCCCATCGCCAAACAACACGCACGTGGTGCGGTCTGTCCAGTCAATGATGCGCGAGATCGTTTCAGACCCCACGACTAAGGCGCAGCGTGAGGTACCGGAACGAATAAATTTATCGGCAATGGAAAGCGCGTACACAAAACCGGTGCAGACCGCCTGCACGTCGAAGGCCGGACAACCGTGGATATCGAGACGTTGTTGCAGCAGACAGGCCGTGCTTGGGAAAATCTGGTCGGGGGTGGTGGTTGCCACGATAATCAGATCGATATCGCTTATGCGAATGCCTGCCGCCTCGATGGCCTGCCGCGCCGCCTGCTCGGCCATGGAGCCGCTGGTTTCACCTTCTCCGGCAATATGCCGTTCACGGATCCCGGTACGATCAATTATCCACTGGTCGGTGGTGTCGACCATTTTTTCCAGTTCCTTGTTAGTCAGCACCTTGGGCGGCAGATAACCGCCCGTGCCTGAAATGCGGGAGTATTTCACGCGGTCTGGCCTCCGTTCGGCAATTTCGCGAGTTCGCGGCCAATGTGCAGAGGAATCTGATTACGTGCCTCCGTCAGCGCCTCGAGGATGGCGTATTCGAAGGCGAGTTTATCGGCCCCACCATGGCTCTTGATGACCGTTCCGTTGAGACCAATGAATGTCGCGCCGTTGTAGCGGCGTGGGTCAACGCGCCTGCGGAAGGCCAACAATGCCGGCAGCGCCAATAGCGCGGACAACCTGGTCAACAGATTGCGTTTGAATTCCTGCTTGATGAAATGCGCGATCATGCGCGCGAACCCTTCGCTCGTCTTGAGCATCACGTTCCCGACAAAGCCGTCGCACACGATGACATCCATGTCGCCGGTATATATTTCGTCACCCTCGACATAACCGCAATAGTTGATCGAGGTCGCGCGCAGCAGTTCATGGGTTTTTTTGACGGTGTCATTCCCCTTGATGTCTTCTTCACCGATGTTGAGCAAACCCACACGAGGGCGGGGTTTTCCTTCGAGGGCGCCGACCAGGATGGAGCCCATGATGGCAAATTGCACGAGCTGCTCCGGCGTGCAATCCACGTTGGCGCCAAGGTCAAGCACGTGCACGTGGTTGTGTATCGTGGGCAGCGTTGTGACGATGGCCGGACGGTCAATGCCTGGCAGGGTCTTAAGAACGAAACGCGCGGTAGCCATGAGCGCGCCGGTGTTACCGGCCGAGACAGCGGCCTGCGCCAGACCTTCCTTGACGAGGTTGATGGCCACACGCATGGAGGAATCTTTTTTTCCACGCAACGCCTGTGCCGGCGGCTCATCCATGCCAACCAGCTCGGAGGCATGGTGGATGGTAAGACGTTCGTGCTCGCTTGCATGCTGTTTTCCAAGCTCAGCGAGAACCGCCTCGCGCACGCCAACGAGTATCAACTTCAACTCAGGTTGGGTTTTGAGGATCGCGATCGCCGCGGGCACGGTGACGCCGACACCGTGGTCGCCCCCCATGGCGTCGAGGGCAATCGTGATCAAGTCTTATTAACCTCTGGAGGGTTCAGCCAGAATCCCGAATTACTCGGATTTGGTCTCAATGACTTTGCGGCCGCGATAGTACCCATCCGCGGAGACATGGTGCCGGCGGTGTTTCTCGCCGCTCGTCTTGTCGATGGACAGGGTCGGTTTTGTCAGCGCGTCGTGTGAGCGCCGCATGCCGCGTCGGGATGGTGATACTCGGCTTTTCTGTACGGCCATGGCAAATCCTCGTTAAAAGTAAAATCCGTATTATTTCGTTCGTTTCAACTCACTTAACACTGAAAAGGGATTTTTTTTCACCTTTCCTGCTTTTCCACTTTCCTTGACTGGGCTGGTGCCGCCAGCCACATAAACTTTACCCGGACACTCATTCAGGCCATGCAGGGGCACCATGGGCATGGCTAACAGTAATTCATCTTCCACCACACTGCTGAGCAACAGTGGTTTGTCCACCACCATGACATCGGTTTCAAGCTCCAGCAAGGCCGGGTTGCTCTCCGGTCGCATGAACATGAGGCTGGGTCGTGCCTCAAGCCAGAAATCCATTTCTTCGAGACAACGCTGACACGTCACCCGCAGTTTAACGCTCACATCGCCGCGCAGCTCATACAATCCCTCGCCCTCACTGCGCTCAAAGGAGAGATCGACATGGACGTCGCCAGAGCCATCCAGGCAGGCTTGCACCAAGCGCGGCATACTCTTCAGCGGGAGTGTGCCGGTCAGCCGTGCCCCCCTTTCAGCCAGCTGGATCGGATCAATCGAAGCCGGAAGGGTGCCAAACATAGGCCGCGCATCATATATTCCGGGCTAACTTGTGTCAAAATAGGCGTTTACCGGGTACGGAAGGACCGCCGGGATTATTGACACATCCAGCCCCTTTCCGTACAAAGCATGTCCGGTGTCCGGTCAGGTTTCCGGGCCAATTCAGCGGAGTTTCGCGTGATTAAGAAGATTCTCGTTGCCAACCGCGGCGAAATCGCGGTGCGCATAGTGCGCGCTTGCGCCGAAATGGACATTAAGTCTGTCGCCATCTATGCCGATGCCGACCGGCATGCCCTGCACGTCAAAAAAGCAGATGAATCCTACAATGTCGGCCCTGACCCCGTCGGCGGCTACTTAAATGCCCATCGTATCGTGAATCTGGCAGTGGCCAGCGGCTGCGATGCACTGCACCCGGGATACGGATTTCTTTCTGAAAATCCGCAACTTGCCGAAATCTGCGCCAAACGGGGCATCATCTTCATTGGACCCTCGGCAGACACCATCCGCCGTATGGGTGACAAACTCGAAGCACGCCAGTGCATGAAGACCGCCGGCATACCCATGGTTCCGGGCAGCGACGGCAATATCGGTGACCTCCACGAAGCCGTAGCACTCGCCAGGGTGATCGGTTATCCCGTGATGCTCAAGGCCACCTCTGGCGGCGGCGGTCGCGGCATACGGCGCTGCAACAACGAAGAAGAACTACGCCGCAATTTTGACCGCGTCGTGTCCGAAGCCACAAAGGCATTCGGCAGTGCCAACGTATTTATTGAAAAAGCCATCGTCAATCCGCGTCACATTGAAGTTCAGATATTGGGCGACAAATTCGGCAACGTGATCCATCTCTTCGAGCGCGATTGCTCCATCCAGCGTCGCCACCAGAAGCTGGTCGAAATCGCCCCCTCCCCCCAACTGACGGAGGAACAGCGCGCCGCGGTATGCGAACTCGGTGTGCGCGCCGCGAAAACCGTGCATTATGAAAATGCCGGCACGGTGGAATTCCTGTTCGACCACGACGGCAATTTCTATTTCATGGAAATGAATACCCGCCTCCAGGTGGAGCACACCATCACCGAACAGATCACCGGCGTCGACATCGTGCAAGAGCAGATCCGCATCGCCGAGGGACAGCCCATGTCTTACACGCAGGACCAGATCCAGCGACGCGGATACGCGATGCAGTTTCGCATCAACGCCGAAGATCCGAAGAATGATTTCTTGCCAAACTTCGGGCGCATCACGCGTTACTATTCACCGGGCGGCCCGGGAGTGCGCACCGATGCGGCGATTTACACCGGTTATGAATTTCCGCCGTATTACGACTCCATGTGCGCCAAGCTCACGGTCTGGGCCCTGACGTGGGACAAGGTGCTCGCACGCGGCAAGCGTGCACTGATGGACATGGGCCTGCATGGCGTCAAAACGACCAAGCCCTTCCACCTGGAAATCCTCAAGACACCGGAGTTTCAGGCGGGGAAATTCGATACCGGGTTTATCGAGCAGCATCCGGAGCTGCTGAATTATTCTGTTCGTCGCCCACCGGCAGATCTGGCCGCCGCCATCGCGGCCGCCATCGCCGCTCACCACGGCCTTTAGGAGAAAGAAATCGTCATGGCCACGCCATCCAGGAAAAAAGTACTGATCACCGAAGTCGCGCTGCGCGACGCACACCAGTCGCTGCTCGCCACGCGTATGCGCACCGAGGACATGCTGCCGATCTGCGACAAGCTGGATAACGCCGGTTTCTGGTCGCTCGAAGCCTGGGGTGGCGCCACCTTTGACGCCTGTTTGCGTTTTTTGAAGGAAGATCCATGGGAACGTCTACGCAAACTCAAGAAGGCGCTGCCCAAGACCCCGATCCAGATGTTGCTGCGTGGCCAGAATCTGCTCGGTTACCGCCACTACTCTGATGACGTGGTCGAAGCCTTTGTGAAAAAGGCAGCGGAAAACGGTGTGGATGTGTTCCGCATCTTCGATGCGATGAATGACATGCGCAATATCGAGGTTTCGGTCAAGGCCGTGCTCAAGGCGCGCAAGCATGCCCAGGGCGCCATCTGCTACACCGTCAGTCCGGTACACACAACGGCACATTTCATCAAACAGGCGAAGCAACTGCAGAAAATGGGATGTCATTCGATCGTCATCAAGGACATGGCCGGATTGCTGACGCCCGCGGCGACCGTGGAACTCTTTTCGGCTCTTTCAAGGGCCGTCAAACTTCCGCTGGCGTTCCACTCGCACACCACCATTGGTGTGGCCAATATCTGCATGTACCTGGCTGTGGAACACGGCGCACGTCACGTGGATACTGCCATCAGCTCGCTGTCTTGGGGCACCAGCCACTCTCCCACCGAAAGCATGGTCGCCGCTTTCCGTGCCACCCCCTATGACACCAAACTGAACCTTGAACAGTTGCAGGAAATCGGGTTTTACTTCCGCGGTGTGCGCAAGAAATATCACCAGTTCGAAAGCGAATACGCCGAGATTGATACCCGCGTCATGTTGAGTCAGGTTCCAGGCGGCATGATTTCGAATCTATCCAACCAGTTGAAGGAGCAAGGTGCGCTCAATCGAATGAACGAAGTGCTCGCGGAAATACCGCGTGTGCGTGAAGACCTGGGCTATCCCCCGCTGGTGACGCCGACCTCACAGATCGTCGGCACCCAAGCCGTGCTCAACGTGCTCACTGGCCAGCGCTATAAGAGCATTACGAATGAAGTGAAACTCTACCTCCAGGGCCGCTATGGTAAGGCACCCGGGAAGGTCAACGGGATCATGCGCAACATGGCAATCGGCAATGAAGAAGTCATTACCTGCCGCCCAGCCGACCGCCTCAAGCCTGAAATGCACCGGTTGCGTGAGGAGATCGGCGAACTCGCCCACTCTGAAGAAGATGTGCTGACCTATGCCATGTTCCCGGAAATCGGCCGCAAGTTCCTGGAGGAACGGGCCATGGGCACACTCAGGCCGGAAGAACTCCAGCCGCCGATCTCCACCGGATCCGCTGGCCTGACGACCCTGGCGCCCACGGAGTTCAATGTCACCATGCACGGCGAAACCTACCATATTGAAGTGAAGGGCGTGGGACACAAGACAGATGGGCAGCGCCCGTTCTTTGTGGCCGTGGACGGCGTGCCTGAACAAATCCTCATCGAAACGCTTTCAGAGATGGCGCCTGCCGAAACGACAGTGACCGATGCCCGACCTGTACCCAAGGGCTCCAAACGACCGAAGGCGACAAAGGAAGGCCATGTCACCAGCTCCATGCCAGGCACCATCGTCGATATCATGGTAAAGGCCGGCGCCAAGGTTAAGGCTGGTGACCCAGTGTTGGTGATCGAGGCCATGAAAATGGAAAATGAAGTACCCGCAACGATTGCCGGTACGGTCAAGGCCGTCAACGTGGCCAAGGGCGATAGCGTCAACCCGGACGAAGCCCTGGTAGAAATTGAGTAAGATATTTTGCCGCTTTAGCTTTATTTTTGAATTGACCTTTGCGTCATGGCGGCGAACGACATTGGCGCTGGCCCGGAGCCCAGCAACCCCGCCAGCCACGAGTCATGGCGCAGGGGTATCCCACCACTGCACCCGAAGCCGGATGTCCGGCGGCCTTCTGAATACCGTCCACCGTGGCCAGGTTCGCGCCTCCTATCACGGTTGCATCTTTTTCTTGTCATGTTAGTTTGTTGTCCATGACCACTATCACCCGTTCCTACCGGGTACGCGCCTATCCCAACAGCGCCCAGATTCGTATGCTGAATCACTGGTTCGGTGCCGCCCGCTGGTTGTGGAACCATGCCCTGGACATGCGCACCAAAGCCTGGCAGCGGCGTCAGGAGTCTGTTACCAGCATCGACATCAGCCGCCATATCACCAAACTCAAGAAACTCCCGCGCTTTGTCTGGCTTGCCAAGGTTCCGGCGACCTGCCTCACCCAAAGCCTACGCGATCAGGACCGGGCCTTCGCCCATTTCTTCCGCCGCGTCAAGACCGGTGAAACCCCGGGCTATCCACGTTTTCGGTCACGGCACGACCATACTCTGTCGCTGCGGTTCCAGGATATCCCGGAAGCGAAGTGGCTTAAGGGCATCATCGCTCTGCCAAAGCTCGGTTCCCTGAAACTGGCCGAGAACATTCCCATGGTGGCTTGCCCCGACATGGTCACGCTCAAGCACGAGGCCGACGGGTGCTACTACGTCACGTTCAGTACCGAGGTGGAAATTGAGACGCTGCCATGGGTGGCCTCCGCGATCGGCATCGACCTTGGCCTCACGCACCTGGCCACCCTCAGTAATGGTGAGAAAGTATCCAATCCGAAGCGCCTGGCGAACCGGCTGCGCTACCTGAAACAACAGCAGCGCTGTCTCGCCCGGCGCATCCAAGGCAGTAAGCGCCGCGAGCAACAAAGGCTTCGCGTGGCCCGGGCCCACAGCGCTGTGGCGAACCAAAGAAACTACGCGATTCACCAGCTCACCACGAGGCTGGTGCGCGCACACCAGATCCTCTGCCTCGAGGACCTGAAAGTTAAGCACATGATGCAACACCCCCGGCTGGCACGGCCTATCGCCGATGCCGGCTGGGGCGAGTTCCACCGGCAATTGGAGTACAAGGTCACGTGGTATGGCCAGACTCTGGTTGCTGTGGACCAGTGGTATCCAAGCTCCAAGACTTGTGGTTCTTGTGGCCACAAGCTGGATGAACTGCGGCTCGATGTCCGGGAGTGGACCTGCCCGAAGTGCGGTACAATTCACGACCGCGATGTTAACGCCGCGAAGAATGTGCTGGCGGAAGGTCTTCGCCAGCTAGCCGGTGGTGAACACCGGGACCTGCGCGTGGATGGGGTTGTGGTAGATGCCCCGCGTGAAGCGCGAACCGGGCAAATGGCGAAGGTGTGTCAGGAACATGCGTGAGCTATTTAGCGGTGGATTCAAGATGAAACTCATCCTCGCCTCGTCTTCGCCCTACCGCCGCGAACTTCTGGAACGTCTGAAAATCCCATTTGAAGTAATCTCGCCGAAGGTGGACGAAACACCGCACACAGGCGAAACACCGGAGCAACTGGTGGAACGCCTGGCGATGGAAAAGGCACGCAAGGTGGCCGTGCAATACCCGGCGTCCTTGGTGATCGGTTCAGATCAGGTGGCGGTATATAACGGCGCCATCGTTGGCAAACCGCATCATCACGACAAAGCGGTCGAGCAGCTGCGTCTGGCCTCGGGCCGTACCGTTACGCTCTATACCGGGCTGGCATTGATCAATTCCAGCACAAACCGTATTCAGTGTGAGGTCATTCCTTACCGGGTGTCGTTTCGTGCACTCAGCGACAGTCAGATTGAAAACTATTTGCACAAGGAGCAGCCCTATTCCTGTGCCGGTAGTGTCAAATCGGAAGGATTGGGCATTGCATTGCTGGAAAAATTCGAGGGCGACGATCCCAATACGCTTATCGGGCTGCCGCTGATCCGGCTGGTGCGAATGCTTGAGAACGAAGGCGTAAAAATAATCTAATAGACGCTAGTCCTGTAAATCCTGTCGACTTTCTTAATTACCTCAGACTCGGCGCGTGACCGAGGATTTCCGCGCCCAAGGTCTGCGCCATGGCCGTGCCCAGCCGCCGCGAAAAACGATCAAACAGGTTCTCGCGGTAGGTAAAGTCCACCACCTCTTCAACACCGATGACCTCGCGTGCCACGTAACTGGCACTGCCCAACTCGTCCACCAATCCCATTTTGACCGCCTGATCGCCAGTCCAGAAGAGACCGGAGAACATGTCTTTGGATTCTTTTAGTGCCTTGCCTCGTCCCTGACGCACGGCATCGATGAACTGCTTGTGAATCTGGTTTAGCATATCTTGGGCAAACTGACGTTCGTCCGGTTTCATAACGCTGAACGGATCCAGCAACCCTTTGTGCTCGCCGGCGGTCAGCAGTCTCCGCTCCACACCGATTTTCTTCATCACATCCACAAATCCGAAACCATTCATCAGCACCCCAATGGAACCAACGATGCTCGCTTTGTCGGCATAGATCTTGTCCGCCGAGGCGACCGCGTAGTAACAACCGGAGGCGCAGACATCGCCAATCACGGCATACAGCGGAATCTTCGGGTACTTGGCGCGCAGCCGTTTGATTTCATCGTTGATGTAACTGGACTGTACCGGACTGCCACCGGGGCTGTTGGCGCGCAGGATCACGCCCACGGTCGTGGCGCTTTCGAATGCCGTGCGCAGGCCGGAAATGACATTATCCGCACTGGCCATGCTGCTGGCGCTGATTTCGCCATCCAGATCGACAAGCGCCGTATGCCGCGCCAATGATTTGCCACTGAAGCCGTCCGACTGCGTCAAAATCAGTATCGTCACCAGATACACGGCAAAGAGCAGTTTGAAAAAAATCCCCCAGCGACGTGCCTTGCGTTGCTCATGCAACGAGGCGAACGCGAGTTTTTCGAGTAGATCACGCTCCCAATGGGGTGACCGGCCCGGCTCACTGGAAGGTGGGGTTTGTGTATCGTTGTCCGTCATGGAATTGCCTCATACAACTTCGTCTGATGGCGCTAAGTGTATATCATCCCCTGCCTCAAGACAGAGGTGACCGTTTTCTTCGGTGACGGTGAGCTTTACCAGACCCGCGCCGTGACACGGCCCACCGACGCAGGCCCCGCTGGCGGGTGCATACCGCGCCCCGTGCGCGGCACAGATAAGGTGTTCGCCAAAGGCATCAAAGAATTCGCCCTCCGCCCAGTCGAGCTCAAGCGCCCGGTGGGCGCAGCGATTGAGGTAGGCATACACCTTGTCATCGAAACGAATGGCAAAGGCCGGGGCAATCTCGCCATACCTTCTTACCTGGAAGCGGATCCCGCGCCCGCCGTTCAGGAGTTCACTGCTGTGGCAGATGACGCGTCGTCCCTCTCGTGCAGCCATGCACATACCTCCGCAAACGAATCCAGACACGCCAGTGGGTCATGTTCCAGTAACAATTCCCGCGCATGCACACCGTAAGTGACCGCCACCCCATCCATGGAAGCCGAGTGCGCCATCTGCATGTCGTAAGTCGTGTCTCCCACCATCAGCGCCTGATCAGGGGTGAGCCCGGTTTGATCGAGAATGTCTTCAAGCATCCGCGGGTGCGGCTTGGAAAAGGCCTCATCCGCACAGCGCGTGGCGCAGAATAGATGCGCTGTGTGGCTGTCGCTGAGCACCCGGTCAAGCCCGCGGCGTGCCTTGCCCGTGGCGATGGCAAGCAGGTACCCGCGTGCCGCCAACACTTCCAGGCCTTTGCGCACGCCGGGGAAAAGCTCCATGCCGGTGGTGTCGAGGTGCAGAAAATGCGCGCGATAACGCTCGATCACCAGCGCCCGAACTGTTGCATCCGTCTGTGGCAAAAGTACATCCACCGCCTCCTGGAGACCCAGGCCGATAATATGGCGTATCGCCGCCTCTCCGGGATCCGGTGCCTGAGCATCCGCCAGCGCGGCTGAAAAACAGTGGACAATTTTGGCCACGGAATCCATCAGGGTTCCGTCCCAGTCGAAAATGATCAATTTATGCGGGCGTTTCATCACGCAGATGTTCCAGGACAGCGGTGAGTTCTGATGGAATTGGAGCCTCGACCGTCATTTTACTAGCCCGCGTAGGGTGGGTGAAACACAGCTGCCGTGCATGCAGGAACAGACGCTTGAGGCCCATGGGGCGAAGCGCGCGGTTAAATTCCCAGTCCCCGTATTTGTCATCGCCGGCAATTGGGTGATTCACATGGGCCGCGTGTACCCGGGCCTGGTGGGTACGCCCAGTCAGTAATTTGATTTCCATGAGGGTCGCGGATCCATACCGACCTTTGGGTGTAAAGATACTCTCCGCTTCCTTACCCTCTTCGGACACCTCCACTTTGCGCTTGCCCCTGCCCGGCTCACCGCGTTCAAGCGCAGCCGATACATGCCGCGCCCCACCCCGCCAACCTCCCATGACGAGGGCCAGGTAACGTTTTTCCATTCCGCCTTCGCGCAATTGCTGGTGCAGCGACATAAGCGCAGCGCGCGTTTTCGCCACTAATAGACAGCCTGAGGTCTCCCGGTCCAGGCGATGCACCAATTCAAGCATCGGTGCCTCCGGATACAGCTGGCGCAGGGCCTCGATCAGCCCGACACTCACTCCGCTCCCGCCATGAACGGCCAGGCCGGTCGGCTTGTCCAATGCCAGAATTTGGTCATCCTCATAAAGGATACGGTCCGCCAACCAGGTAAATCTGTCTCCCAGTTCGACTCGTTCCGGCGCCGGGGCTGTCCTGACAGGCGGAATCCGGACCACGTCACCCAGTTCCAGTCGATAATCCGGCTTGGCGCGCCCACGATTAATACGGACCTCTCCCTTGCGCAGAATGCGGTAAATTCGGCTTTTCGGCACTCCCTTCAACATGAAAATCAGGAAGTTATCTAGGCGTTGGCCAGCGTGGGACTCGTCGATTTCGACGAATCGGACCGGGATTTTGTCGGGTTTAGTGTCGGTTTCCATGCAAAAGACATGATAACAGATTGCTGAGCCACTCTTTCGTTGATATAGTGACTGTGTGTACTTTTAGTGAATTCTCTAATTTTGATTCAAGTACACGGAACTCAAAGAGTTTTCGCGCAGGCCAAAAGCTAGGCGCGAAGGTTTTCTCGCTCGACGGCGCCGGTAAACAAACGTAAAAATCCGGGTGCCCGGACACGCGACAGGACCAAAAACAAGGGTGACAGCCTCTCCCCTGATCTGTAGAGGCGTATAGAAATAGACGCTCCGGAAAAGCGAGCACCTGCCGACAATTTCAATGGCAGACAACGCGCGAGACAGCAAGATCCTGTCCATCGCGCGAAAGTAAAGTCTGATTAACGGAACCCGTGCGCCAGTGTCGCGCGGGACAAAAACAGGAACCGGCCAAAAGCGGTTCCTGACCCTGTCGGAAGGGTAGCCTCACGGCGCTGATACAAAACAGCGTGAGGCGGACGTGGCGCGCAAAGCCAAGCGTCGGGGACACATACAATGAAACGCATTTTGTTTAACGCAACTCATCCCGAGGAGTTGCGGTTGGCTATTGTCGATGGCCAGAAGCTTCTCGACCTCGATATTGAGTCTTCCACCTACCAGCAGAAAAAAGGCAACATCTACAAGGGCAAGATAACCCGCGTAGAACCAAGCCTGGAAGCCGCTTTCGTCGATTACGGCTCCGAGCGGCAGGGCTTCCTGCCGCTCAAGGAAATCTCCCGCATCTACTTCCAGGGTTACGATGAACGCACATCTATGAGCCAGGTGCGCATCAAGGACGTGGTCAAGGAAGGCCAGGAGCTGGTTGTGCAGATCGACAAGGAGGAGCGCGGCACCAAGGGTGCGGCGCTCACCACCTTCATTAGTCTTGCCGGCCGTTATCTTGTGCTCATGCCCAACAATCCCAAGGGCGGCGGCATCTCCCGCCGCATCGAGGGTGAAGAACGCGCGGAATTGCGCGAGGCCATGTCACAGCTCAAACTGCCTGATGACTACTCCGTCATCGCCCGTACCGCCGGTATTGGATGCACGGCGGAAGAACTCCAGTGGGACCTGGACTATCTCATCAACCTGTGGGATGCCATCTCCAAGGCCTCCCAGAGCCGCCCTGCTGCCTTCCTGGTGTATCAGGAAAGCAATCTCGTGGTGCGGGCCACCCGCGACTATCTGAAGGCGGACATCGGCGAAATCATCGTGGACAATGCCGAGATCCACGAGCGCATGCAGAAATTCATGCAGCAGGTCGCGCCGCAGTTCATGGACAAGCTCAAGTTGTACAAAGACGAGATTCCGTTGTTCTCGCGCTACCAGATCGAGCACCAGATCGAGTCGGCGTTCTCGCGCGAAGTGCGTCTGCCCTCCGGCGGCGCCATCGTGTTCGACAAGACCGAGGCCCTGGTCACGATCGACGTAAACTCGTCGCGCGCCACCAAGGGCGCAGACATCGAGGAAACCGCGCTCAACACCAATCTGGAAGCCGCGGATGAAGTCGCGCGTCAACTGCGCCTGCGCGATCTCGGCGGACTCATCGTGATCGACTTTATCGACATGACACCGCAACGCAACCAGCGTGAAGTGGAAATCCGGGTAGCGGAAGCGCTCAAGGTTGATCGTGCCCGTACCCAGGTCGGGCGCATCTCGCGTTTCGGTCTGCTCGAGATGTCACGCCAGCGCCTGCGTCCTTCCCTGGGCGAAGCCTCAAGCTTGGTATGCCCGCGCTGCCAGGGCAACGGCCACATCCGCAGCGTGCAGTCCTCGGCATTGTCCGTGCTGCGCATGATCCAGGAAGAGGCGATGAAAGAGAACACCGCCGCCGTGCACGTGCACCTGCCGATCGAAACCGGCACGTTCTTGCTGAACGAGAAACGTCTGGAGATCAGTGCCATCGAAACGCGCATCGGTACACCGATCATCGTGTTACCGACCGACGAACTGGAAACGCCGCATTACCACATACGACGCCTGCGCATCGATGAGTACGAAACTGAGGCAGACACCCCGAGTTACGACATCGAGATCGTAGATGAAGAAGAGGACGAGGAAAGGCCGACACAGGCTTCTGCCCCGACCTCCGAAACACCCATGATTGGACCACTGACACATGCGGCGGTAGCGCCGGCGCATGCATCGGCACCGGCACCGACCAAATCGGGTGGCGGCTTCCTGAAAAAAATCTTCTCGGCGCTCTTTGGCAAGAAGGAAACCAAGGCATCCGCCGAATCCGCGCCGCGCCCGGCGGCGCGCCATACCCCTCCGCACCGTGGCCACGGCGGTCATGGCGGTGGTGGACGCCCACATCAGCAGCGCCCACGGCACCAACGCAATGAGCATCCGCGCCACGAGCGCAGGCCACAACCATCCGCAACCGCAGGAAGCCCGGACCAGGGCCGTCCACCGCGCCCACCGCGTCCTGCACAGCCGCCTCAGCAGGCTGTCAGAACCGAGGAAGGCGGTCAGCCGATCGCCAGAGAGGAAGGTGGGCAACAGCAGACTCATGACCGTCATGGGCGCCGCCGCGGGCGTCGTGGACGTCGTGGCCGCCCTCAGGACAATCGTCAGGCTGGCGAACTCAGCGGGCGCAACGATAACAATAACCGGCAACAGGGAAGGCAGCAGCAATCTGCCGACAACAGCCGGTCGGAGAATGCGCTACCGCCGGAAGACATCGGCAATCGTGTAGCGCCTATGGCTCCGGAGAACACGCAGAATAACTCGTCGTGGGATCGGCAGCCGGAGCGGACCAATAACTGGACCCCGCCGTCTCCGCCACCCTCCGTGGCGCCAGAAGACCGTGCACCGGTGCATCATGAACCCGTGCCCAAGCCAGACATCGTGCAGGTGGAAACGCGTCAGGGTGATTCAGGCAATAACGAGCCCAAGTAATCTACGCATAAAAAACCGCCACCGGCGTATGCTGGTGGCGGTTTTTTTTTGGGCCCGGAAACCTGAAGGGGTGACTCTACAAATGCTGGTGTCGGATATCTTCCAGTAACCCCAGCGCCGCTTCTTCAATCATATCCAACACGCGATCGAACCCGCCGGTCCCGCCAAAATAAGGATCGGGAACCTCCTTCTCGGGCCGGTTGGGAGCGAACTCCAGGAACAACCGGATTTTCGATTCAAGCCCCATGGGGCAGATAGCGCGCAGGTTTTCAAAATTTTCGCGATCCATGGCCAACACGTAATCGAACGTGCGTATGTCCTCGGCCACGGCCCGGCGTCCGCGCAGGCCGCTGATGTCAATCCCGCGACACAGGGCTGCGGCCTGGGCGCGCTCATCCGGGGGTTCGCCCACGTGATAGGCATGGGTACCGGCTGAATCGATCTCGATCTGACGTGCAAGATTCTGCTCCTGAACCAGTTTGCGAAACACGCCCTCCGCTGTCGGCGAGCGGCAGATATTACCCAGACATACGAATAGAACTTTAATCATAAGAAATAGTGAATCCTGTTAATGCTGTCTATTTAAAATATTTTCGCACGCGCTCCAGATCTTCCGGCGTATCTACGCCGGGTCCGGGTAATTCCCGCGATTCGCATACCGCGATGCGTTCACCATGCCACAACACGCGTAACTGCTCCAATTGCTCCACCTGCTCCAACGCGCATACCGGCCAGGCAGCATAGCGGCGCACAAAACCGGCGCGATAGGCATACAGGCCGATATGGCGATAGGCGTGAATTGGCTTATCGCTGCTTCCGGTCACCCTGTCGCGCGGCCAGGGAATCGCGGCCCGGCTGAAATAAAGGGCGTAGCCCTTAGCGTCAAACACGACCTTCACCACATTGGAATTAATCAGTTCGCTATTGTCAGCGATCGCATAGCATGCCGTTGCGACGGCGGCATGCGCATGGCTGGCCAAGGCATCGGCCACTTGACGAATCAATGCCGGCGGCATCAGCGGCTCATCGCCTTGCAGGTTCACCACAATTTCATCAGGGGGGATGGCCAGTTTCTCGATAACCTCGGCGAGGCGGTCCGTGCCCGATCGATGGTCGCCGGACGTCATGCATACACGCGCCTTAAAATGCTCCGCCGCCGTACGAATACGTTCATCATCCGTGGCGATGGTGATGTCATGCGCCCCGCTCTTCACGGCACAATCGTACACCCGCTGAATCAGTGGCCTTCCCGCGACGTCGGCAAGAGGTTTGCCCGGCAAACGGGTAGAAGCGTAACGCGCAGGAATGATTACGTGCATGGGTTGCGAAAAATCGACAGGAGTAACATGATTTGCAGGATTGTTTCAGGGATTTTGATGTTAATCCTGTAAACCTTGCTCATTCATTTTGAGAGTTCTTCTTCGGGCACACGCCGCGCCTCGTCTTCAAGCATAACAGGGATATCGTCACGGATTGGATAGGCCAGCCGGTCGGCCTTGCAAATCAGCTCGGATTTTTTCTTATCCAGGATCAGCGGGCCTTTGCACGCGGGGCAAACCAGAATGTCCAGCAGCTTCTTATTCACGGCATTTCTCCTCGAACAGTTGCCATACGCGCTTACCGAATACCGGATCGGGCCTGGCCTCCACGGACAGGTACCAGTGGCGGTCACCGGCAAACGATTCGCATTTTACCGCATCTTTCTGGGTCATGATGACCGGTTTATTATCGTCGAACACGATATCGGCCAGGGTAAATCGATGATGATCGGGAAAGGGATGCTCGATGACGTCGAACCCCAGCCGACGTAACTGCGCGAAAAAACGCAGCGGGTGCCCAATACCGGCCACGGCATGCACCTGCCTTTCCTGAAATTCAGCAATGGCCACGGTCTGGGTCGGGGAATTCACACGCCAAAGGCCGGTTTCCATCAATTCCATGCCCAGTTCTCCAGTGCGCGCCTTCCCATTCGTCACGCGCAATGGCACCCGGTCAAGCCGGCTCACCGGTTCGCGCAGCGGCCCGGCAGGCAGGCACCAACCATTGCCGAAACGGCGCTCACCGTCAATGACGGCAATCTCGATGTCACGCGCCAGGCGCAGGTGCTGTAACCCGTCGTCGCTGACAATGACATCGCAGCCGTGATCGCACAACAGCGACCGCGCAGCACGTACGCGGTCCGGATCGGCGACCACCGGACACGCACCACGACGCGCCAGCAATACCGCCTCATCACCGACCTGGTCCGGGTCGGATTGCGGCAGAACCAATTGTGGCCATGCCTTTGCCCTGCCCTGATATCCACGTGTGATGATGCCGGGGCGCAGTCCTTTTTGTTTAAGAAAGGCAACGAGCCAGATAACAAGCGGGGTTTTCCCGGTGCCGCCGACTGTAATGTTGCCGACGACAATGACCGGCACAGACAACTTGACGGAGCGCAACAGGTTCCAGCGATAGCCGTGGCCACGCAGCCACATCAGGAAACAGTAAACCCAGCTGACGGGTAGCAGGGTCAGACTGACAGGGCTTAGGCGGTACCAGTGTTTTTCCAACCAGTGCATCACCGGGTCTAGCTGGAAGAACGGGGTGTGTCGCTGAATTGAATATGATGCAGGCCGGCATAAATGCCCTTATGCGCCAGCAGTTCCTTGTGCGTGCCGCTTTCCACCACCTTGCCGTTCGCCAATACCACGATTCTGTCCGCATGTTCAACCGTGGACAGGCGGTGCGCAATCACCAGCGTCGTGCGATTTTTCATCAGCTTCTGCATGGCATCCTGAACCAGCCGTTCCGATTCCGTGTCGAGCGCCGACGTGGCCTCGTCCAGAATCAGGATCGGGGCATTCTTGTACAGTGCTCGGGCAATGGCTACGCGCTGGCGTTGTCCACCAGACAAGCGCATGCCCTTTTCGCCGACGCGCGTGTTCAGGCCATCCGGCAGCTTCATGACGAATTCCAGTACGTGCGCCGCCTTGGCCGCCTGCGTCAGACGCACATCATCGATTTGTCCCTCGCTTCCATAGGCAATGTTATTGCCGATGGTGTCATCAAAAAGCAGTGTCTCCTGCCCGACGATGGCGATATGGCGGCGCAGATTGGTAAGCACCAAATCGTTGATGTTGATTCCATCCAGCAGGATATCCCCCCGAGAGACGCGATAGAAGCGCGGCATTAAATTGGCTGTCGTGGTTTTACCGCTGCCGGAGCTGCCGACCAGCGCCACCGTCTGGCCGGGCTCGATCGTGAACGACACGTCTTGCAGCGCATCCGATTCCGCCACCGGATAGCGAAAGCCGACATTCCGGAATTCGATCTGTCCCTGGGCCCGCTCCAGCGTGCGGGTGCCGGTATCGGCCTCCTTTGGTTCATCGAGCAGGGCAAAAGCGCTTTCGGCCGCGGCCAGTCCGGTCTGTATGGTTTCGTTGATATTACTCAGGCGCTTCGCGGGATTCATCATCCACGTCACCGCCGTGATGTAGGAAATGAATCCACCCGCCGATATCTCGCCGGAGAGCAGCGCAAAATAGATCACGAGCGCCAGGGCGATGGCCGCGAGCAGCTGTACGAAACCCGTGCCCACGGCCGATACCGTCACCTTGCGCATAGCCTGATGGCGGTACTTCTCGTTGGCCATCGTGAAGGCGTCGATTTCCGTCTGTTGCCCGCCAAAGGCCTTGACCACACGCTGCCCCTCGATGGCCTCCTGGGTGACCTGCGAAATTTCACCCATGCTAAGCTGAATCTGCCGGCTGGTCTTGCGGAAGCGCAGGCTCATGGCGCGCACCAACAGGCTGGAGATGGGCACGAGCACCGCAAAAAAAATCGTCAGCTTCCAGTTGAGGTAAATCATCCACCCCGCCATCGCGATCACGGAAAGCCCGTCGCGCACGATGACAAACAGCGCTTCGGTCACGGTGGCGGCGATCTGCTCCACGTTAAAGATCAGCTTGGCAATGAGTCCGCCGGAGGCATTCGTGTCGTAGAAGCCACTGGGCAGGCGCGTCAGGTGGGCGAAGATGGCATTACGGATATCGAACGTGACACGCCGTCCGACCCAACTGATGGAATACTGGCCGACAAAGTTGGCGACACCACGCACTAAGAACAGCAACACAATAAAAGGCGGAATGAGCCGGATCGTGTCCAAGTCCTTGCCGACAAAGCCCTTGTCAATCAACGGTTTCATCAGCGCAGCAAAGGCAGCGGACGTGGCGGACAAAACCACCATGCCGATCACGGCAATGACGAACTTCCACTTGTAGGGTAAGGCATAGCCAAGCAGGCGGCGATAGAGCTGCAGGCTGCTGGTGGAGTCGGAGGTCTTACTCACGCGTTGCGTTGCCGGATGCCCGCTGGGTGGCGAAGGTCAGATGGGTAAACCCGAGGCGGCGCGCCGAATCCATAATGCGCACCACGGCTTCGTGTGGCGTCTGGCCATCGGCACTGATGATGATCAGTGGATCCTTCATGCTGCCAGCGGCACGCGCCAAGGCATTGCGCAGCACTTCGGGTGTGGCATTCAGCAGTTGCTGGTCACCGATATAAATTTGGCCCTTGGCGTCAATCGATACCCGCACCGACGGTAGATTCTCCTTGGTGTCGGCCGATGCCTCGGGCAGCCGAACACGCAGTTGTGCCTCGTTGGAAAAACTGGTCGTGACAATGAGAAAGATCAGCGTCATCAACAGGACGTCGATCAGCGGAATGAGGTTGATCTCCGGTTCTTCGTCTTGGCTGGGGCGAAAATTCATAGCGATATCGTGTCAGTCGTTTTCACGCGCGCCGTGCAGAATATCTACCAGCTTGACCGCCTCCTGTTCCATCTCGAGCAGGAGATCGTTCACCCGCCCGCGGAAATAGCGGTATGCCATGAGACTGGGGATGGCGACGGCCAAGCCGCCGGCGGTTGACATCAGCGCCGTCGAAATGCCGTTGGCGACGATGGAGGGATCGCCCACGCCATGCGTGCCGATGCCGGAAAACATCTGGATCATGCCGATCACGGTGCCAAACAGCCCAAGAAAGGGGGAAATCGCGGCAATGGTGCCGAGGGTGCGCAAATACCGTTCAAGCTCAGGCACGGCATGACGTCCGGCATTCTCTATCGCCTCTTTGATGATGGTGCGGTCGTGGTTGCGGTTGATGAGTCCAGCCGCGAGGACACTGCCCAGCGGCGAGCTGTTACGCATGAGATTGAGATTAGTTTCATCCAGTTCTTCGCGAACGAGCCACTGTCGCGCCTGCGCCAGGAGATTGGGCGGAGCCACGTATTTTTTTTGCAGGGACCAGAAACGCTCCCCGATGATTGCCAGCGCGGCAATCGAACACAGAATGATGGGCCACATGACCCACCCGCCTGCCTTAATTAGTTCGAACATGCTGTTTACCTGCGGAAAATATGTAAAAAAGTGCGGCTAATGTATCAGACAGGGCGAAAACCTCAAAGACGGTCAAGCGTGTGGCGGGTTGCACGGCCGGTCAGTCCGTGTACCGGTAACGTTGGCGCCGCGCCCGGTTGGAGTCAGCGCCAAACCTGGTTCGCAAGCAGGGGTTTTGTCAAGAATGAGTCCAGCGCGCAAGCTGACCCAGAGGAAGCCGGTAATGGAAAAAATGCCGTGAGCCAGAAAGGCTGGCGTAGCCAATACGATACGTTCGATGACTCATGCCTCGGTGCACGCCAAGGCAGAGGGAATTTACTGAATCTGCTTCAATACACCATCTTCGAGTTTCATGACACGATCCATGTTAGCAGCCAGCACTTGGTCGTGCGTCACGATGATAAAACTCGTCTGCAGCTCACGGTTGAGTTCCAGCATCAGGTCGTAAACACTGTTGGCGTTCTCGCGATCGAGGTTCCCGGTCGGCTCGTCAGCCAGTACGCACAGCGGCTTCGTCACCATTGCGCGCGCCACGGCCACACGCTGACGCTCACCGCCGGACAGCTCACCCGGTTTGTGATTCAGGCGGTCGTCCAGCCCTACACGCCGGAGCATTTCCATGGCCAGCACTTCGGCTTCCGCCTCCGGTCCGCGCCGCAACAGCAGCGGCATGGAAACGTTTTCGAGCGCCGTGAACTCCGGCAACAGATGATGAAATTGGTAGATGAAACCCATGGTGCGGTTACGCAAGCTGCTGACCTCGTCCTCACTCAATGTGGAGAGATCCTGCCCATCGACCTCCACCTGCCCCGAGCTTGGGTAATCCAGTCCGCCGAGGACGTGCAACAATGTGCTCTTCCCCGAACCAGACGCCCCGATAATGGCGATGCGCTCGCCCGCCTCGACGCGCAGGTACACGCCCTTCAGCACCTGGACACTGAACACGCCCTCGTCGAAACTTTTCATTACCCCCGTCGCACGCAGGATGTATTTCTTGTCGTCTTTCTTTTCCGTGCTCATTCGTAACGCAACGCCTCGGCGGGCCGCACTTTCGAAGCGCGCCACGCGGGGTAGAGAGTGGAAACCACGCCGAGCAGCAGTGAACAGCCGGACACCAGCGCTACATCGGCCCAATGCAGGTCGGAAGGAAGCTCGCTGATGAAATACACGTCAGCGGCGATAAACGAGGTGCTGAATACCCTTTCTATGAAATGCACCAGCGAACCCACGTTGAGCGCGAGCAACACGCCGCAAAGTACGCCGAGCAGGGTGCCGAGCAAGCCAACGATAGCGCCCTGCACCAGAAAAATTCCCATAATGCTTTTCGGCGTCACACCGAGCGTGCGCAAAATAGCAATGTCTGAACGTTTCTCGGTGACGACCACCACCAGCGTGGATACCACGTTGAACATGGCCACCATCACGATCAGCATCAGGATGATGAACATCACGGTCTTCTCCATCTTCAGGGCACGAAAGAAGTTGCCGTGCTCGCGCGACCAGTCGCGCGTAAGGTAATCCGGGCCAAGACTCAGACCTACCGCTTCCGCTACCTGCGGCGCACGATCTAGGTTATCCAGCTTCAAACGCAGACCGCTCACCTGGTTTCCCATCACATACAGCTTGGCGGCGTCGTCGAGATGCAACAGCACGAGCCCGCTGTCATATTCGTACATGTCCATCTTGAAGATGCCAACGACGGTAAAGCGCTTGTAACGTGGCATAAGCCCGGCGGGCGTGGACAGCCCCTGCGGGATCATGAGCGATACCGGCGACCCCACGGTCAGATCGAGTTTCCAGGCGAGCGCGCTGCCGACGATAATCCCGAACTCGCCGGGCTTGAGCGCATCGAGACTACCCGCGATCATTTTCCCGCTGAATTCGGAGACCTTCGCTTCCTCGGATGGCAAGATACCACGTACGGCAACCCCGCTGACGCCATTGCCGTGCGCTACCATGCCCTGCCCGCTAACGTATGGCGCGCGCGCAATAATGCGCGGGTCTGATTTGATGCGCTCGGCCACGCCTTGCCAGTCACGCAACTGGCCGGTCATATCCGTGATCGTGACATGCGAGATGACGCCGAGAATACGGCTACGCAATTCATTGCCGAAACCGTTCATGACCGAAAGAATCGTGATCAGCGCCGTGATGCCGAGCACAATCCCGAGAATAGAAATAAGTGAAATGAAGGAGATGAAGTGATTACGCCGGCGGGCACGGGTGTAGCGCAGGCCAATAAGCAGTTCAAAGGGGCGAATCATGGCCCGGCATTAAACACACAAGGCGCGATTCGCACAAGGGGGAAATCAGGTGCCCGGATCTTTGGCCAGGACCAGTTCCGCAGCGTCATCGCGGCTCTCAAGTTCCGTACCGCGCACCCGCGACATCTGCTGCAACTGTTCAATCACCTCTTCCGCCACGCGGCCCTTCAGCGGATAGGGCTGAAACACCACTTCGGCGTTGTTCACGTTAATCGGCACGAGCTTCAGCTCGCGCAGTTGCTTGTCCCGGAACGAAAGCAAGGCAATGGCGCTGCGCGTGGCATCCTTGCTGTAGGAACCGAAGGTAAAATTACCGAGACTATATAGAATGAGGCCGTCCCTATAGTGTTCCACGGCCTGCAGGACATGGGGGTGGCTACCCAGTACCGCCGCCGCTCCCGCGTCCACGGCGGCATGACCCATTTGGATCTGGTAATCGCGCAGGTCGGTTTTGCCTTCCTGTCCCCAGTGAAACGACACAATCACGATATCGGCCTTTTTACGTGCCGCCGCCACATCTGCCCTTAGGAAACGTTCGTGGCCGAAGGCGGTGCCAGGCTTGTCCTTCCCGGCCCAGAATTCTTCGGGAAACGTCAGGGAATAGGCCAAGAAAGCGACCGTCACCTCGCCTACCCTAATAAAAACGGCCTGCCGAGCTTCGGCCTCGTTTTTTCCGGCCCCGACAGACTGGATCCCGGCCTTGTCCAGGGCCGCCCGGGTATCATCCAGGCCATCCGGCCCGTAATCGAGCGTATGATTGTTGGCAAGCGAAACGACGTTAAAGCCGGCACGAGCCAGGGCGGACGCCACTTTGTCCGGTGGAGACTGGAATAGGTACTGTTTGCTGACTCCCGCCGTGCCTCCAGCCGTCAACGGACCCTCAAGGTTGCCGAATACGATTTGCGCCTGTTTAAGGACATCACGGGTCTTTTCGTAGGGATAGTCGTAACCGAGTTTTTGCAGCTCGGGTGTTGCCGTGCCGCCGAGCATGATGTCGCCCACAGCGGCGATGCGCAGTTCCGAGACAACGGGTGCCGCTGGTTTGTCGGCCGGTGCCTCGGCAGCGGCGGCCAAACCGGACAAACACCACACCAGGACGAGCCACGGCGCAAGAATCAGCCGCAGGGTATTTTCTCGGAACATTGAATTAGCAGGAGAATTATTTTTTAGCGTGCGACGGTCTCGCCGGCGCGCTGGCGAGGCGCGAGAGCGCGCTGCGCAGCGCCGGATCGGTGATATCGCCTGCCACGCTCTGGATGAGCTGCGCCGCGTGCTCTGGTATACGGCTGGGAATCAACGCATCTTTGCGCCGCTCCGGTTTCAGTACGTCGCCACGGCCGGGCAACACGCGTATCTGGAGTTCCCGCAGACTGGTAAAGTACGGATCGCGCCGCAGGTTGTTCAGGATGTCCTGTTGGCTCTGGCGCAGGCGGCTGGCCCAGGCGGGGGTGTCGGCGCGCACGCTCAAGCGGCCATCGACGTAACTGACTGGATAGGACCGCGAGGCCAAGGGTTCCGCCACATTGGCCTTCCAGCGGGTAAGGAGGTTGGACATGTCGTCCAGACGGACGGTGATGCGTTTCAGTGTTTCCGAGGTTAAAAAGGCGCCAACACTTTTTGGTCCATTCCCTGTCTTCATGCAACTTCCTCGGCTCAACGTTCGATCACACAGCGGCCATACATTATCCTCAAATTCTTTCCACGCGCAACGTTGACAGTGAAATATTTTCTTTGGTCAAGTTAACATGCAAATTGTGAACCAAAAATTTTCCTTCGTTGCAAACAAACTGATTGACATCCGCCAATCATTTGTACACGTCGCGCGCGAGGCGGGGAGAAATCCCGAAGACATTCGCTTGATTGCCATCTCGAAAACGCATCCGCCTGAGGCTATTGCAGCGGCTATTGAAGCCGGCCAGCTGGATTTCGGCGAGAACACCACACAGGAAGCACTGAAAAAGATTCCGCACTTCAAGGACAAGCCCATTGTCTGGCATTTCATCGGCCATCTGCAGTCGAACAAGGCCAGGTTCATCCCGGGAAATTTTTCCTGGCTGCATTCGCTCGATAACATATCTCTCGCGGCCAGACTTTCGCGCATGGCGCAGGATCGATCAGCAATCGTTAATATACTGATTGAGGTCAACACCTCGCGCGATCCGAAAAAAAGCGGTGTGGCGCCGGAGGCCCTGTTTGATTTTGTCGACACACTCGCAAAGGCGAACCTTCCTGCCCTCCCCTTGCGCGGCCTCATGACCCTCGGACCACATGAAGCAACGGAAAAAGAAATTCGCCGGTGTTTCGCCAGCCTACGGGAATTACGTGATGCCTGTCAGAAGCGTTTTGCCCTGCCCCAGTTCGACGAACTTTCTATGGGCATGAGTAGCGATTACACAGAAGCGATCAAGGAAGGCGCCACGATGATACGCATCGGCACAGCGATCTTTGGGGACAGAAATTATCCGAAGAAGTAGAAGTAAACGAACTTTCCGTGTTGTTTTATGTCACAAGCGCAGGCTTTCTTGAAAAAACACTAGGTTTGTTACTTTCCAATCCCATGGATTCAGTGGATCTGTTTAAACAATGAATGGGTACCCCTCTCGCGCCGATAATTTGCCAATCCTGAACAACCTGACCAAGGAGTAAAGTCATGAAACAAGCCAATCTGCGCCGCCTGCTGGCCATGGGGTCCCTGCTGATGATGGCGTTCTCGCTTGTACTGCAAGCCTCTGAGCCGGAAGACATCATTAAATACCGCCAGAGCGTCATGAAGGCCATCGGCGGCCACACCGGCGCGGCTGGCGCAATCGTCCAGGGAAAAGTGGATTACAAATCCGACCTCGTCGAACACGCGCACGCGTTGCAGGTGCTGATGCGTGACATCCCTGGATTGTTCCCGAAGGATTCCGACTTTGGCGAAACCCGCGCCAAAGACGGTGTGTGGAAAGACCGTGTGAATTTCGAGAAACACGCCAAGGATGCCAGGACCAAAGCCGATGCTTTTGCCAAGGCGGCAAAAGGCGGTAATCAAAATGCGATTGCCGCCAGCTTTAAAGAGTTGGGTGAGGGCTGCAAATCCTGCCACAAGGAATTCCGCTCGGAAGAAAAGCAATAGCAGGTTGTACCGATGGCAGCCGATTGCGTTGCGTACCGAAAAATTCCCCGTCGAGTTACCCCGGCGAAAGCCGGATGTGGGAAGCATCTAATTTTTCTGGACACCGCTCTTTACCTGAAACTCTGGTACGCTGCCATTCTGCTTTTGTTGTTCACGCCAAACCCGGCCAGTGCTACCGACAGCAACCTAGTGCAAGGCGAATACCTTTTTCGTGTGGCTGGCTGCGCCACCTGCCATACCGACGAAAAGAACAAGGGCGCACCGCTTGCCGGCGGGCGGGCGCTCAAAACGCCATTTGGCACCTTTTACACGCCCAATATCACGCCCGACCCCGATACCGGCATTGGCCGTTGGACCGACGAGAATTTCCGCCGCGCCTTACGTGAAGGCAAGGACCCGCAGGGCCACGACTACTACCCGGTTTTTCCCTATACCTCTTATACGCTGTTGACCGACGCCGACCTGCTGGCCATCAAACGCTATCTTTTCAGCCAGAAATCAGTGCATCAGGCCAAGAGACCGCATGAGCTGACGTGGTACGTGCGGAGCCGCCAGACACTTAAGGTCTGGAAAGCGCTATTTTTCAGTCCCGGCACCATGGCACCGCAACCCGAACAACCCGCTGCCTGGAACCGTGGCGCGTATCTTGTAAACGCCGTGGCCCACTGCGGTGAGTGCCACACGCCACGAAATCCCATGGGTGGTTTTATGAAATCGATGTTTCTTGCTGGCGGCCTTGACGGCGCCGAAGGCGCGACTGTGCCCAACATCACGCCAGACAAAACCACAGGCATCGGCAAATGGCGCGAGAGCGATCTGGCTGAATACCTCGAAACGGGGGCAATGCCCGACGGTGACTACGCCGGCGACGTTATGGCCGATATGATCGACAACAGTACGAAATATCTGACCCCGGGTGACCTTAAGGCCATCGCCACATATGTGATGTCACTGCCACCGGTGCGCCACAAAATCAGGAGGGTAAAGAAACTGGCTCATCGCGTACTCGTGTGGGTAAAAACAGGACCTGAAGTGCAGCCAGCCCCGGTAATTACCGATACGAAACGCCTTTGACGGGTAGCAGAATTCTGACATGATTTTGCCATGCCTACTCCCAAACCTAAACGCTTGTTGTCGGATACGTATGCGTTCCCCGGCTTCCGACCCGAATCCACGGTGCGCGGTGTCTTCGGTGATCCGAAGGCCCGTGTCATCACCCTTAACCGGCGCTCAAAAAAACAGTCTGCCGCGGCTGTGGTCGGGCGCACTCGGGCTGGTACGACCGCAAGCGCCGTCGGGTGCGCGACCTCTCCTGCGGCGATACCCGGGTGTTTCTCGACTTCGAGGTCCGGCGTGTCGCCTGCCGGCATTGCGGCACGGTGAAGCGGGAGAGCCTCGGCTTCCTGGCCGACAATCCGCTGTACACCAAGCGCTTTGCCTTCTACGTGGGCCGGCGCTGTCGCAGTGCCAC